>Ga0302192_10002146_pt1 | contig 12370 bp, 9 predicted proteins | sample II_Bog_E3_2_FD_200230 | JGI IMG/M metagenome (GOLD analysis project Ga0302192, IMG submission 200230) | Peat permafrost microbial communities from Stordalen Mire near Abisko, Sweden - II_Bog_E3_2 | ecosystem: Environmental > Terrestrial > Soil > Wetlands > Peat | place: Sweden: Abisko, Stordalen...
GGTCGAGATAGTATTTAAACTCCGACACCTGGCCCGGGAATTTATTGTCCAGCTCATTCACCATGGCTAAAAACATGTTGGGGATTAGGTCCTCGCGCCCGAAAGTAAACACGGCGGGCTGCACGTGTGGTTTGCCGCAGCTGATAACACTGAAGGTATAGTCTACAAATTCGCGGGCGGCGGCGGGCACGCCTGCAGCGGTGAACGTGGTTTCCAATTGGCCGGATTGCTGCAAGGCCTCAACAAAACTTAAAAAACCTTTTGGTTCGGCGCCGCATTGCTGCATAGCCTGCAGGTATAACTCGTAGTGGCTCATGCGGTTGCCCTGCCTGTCCAGGTCACATTCTTCCCCGGTAACGATCTCGTTAATCAAATATCTTGTATCCGGCTCGCCCACCGGAAACCAGGGGACGGTTGTACAGGTAAGGTTATTCTGCAGCGCTTTCAGCAGCGACATAAAATCCCACACGGCATAGATATGGTAATTCATAAAAGTGCCGAGTTCGGCTAAACTACTGATGCTTTCGAATACCGGGTGAGTGATGACCTGTTCGCGCAAAGGCCCGATTGCCCGCTGAATTTTTTGGATAGATGACTGCATGTATGAATTTTAACGGCCGCAAAGGTAGAAAATACGTGCTGGTACCAAAACTGTAAAAACCGGCAGGCAAAGGTTTGCCGCAATTATGAGAAAGTGATGACGATAAGATGGATTAGACCATAGTCGATGGACCATAGACCATGGCAAATCGGGTTCGGCAAAACTTCATTCCTTTCCCGATGGCTATAGACCATGGACTATGGACTATGGACTATCGACCAAAAAATCCCTATCTTTACCCCAATTTTTACCGCAATGAACAAATTTTACGGAACGGGTGTAGCAATGGTGACACCGTTTGAAGCAGACGGGCAGGTTGATTATGCCGCCCTGGGCAGGCTGATCGACCACTTGATTGACGGGGGACTCGAGTACCTGGTGAGCTTAGGTACCACCGGCGAAAGTGCCACCCTAAGCGCGGAGGAACGAAAACAGGTATTTGCTTATACTGCCAAAAAAGTTGCAGGCCGGGTTGGGCTGGTTGCAGGTATTGCCGGCAACAATACGCTTGACGTTGTTGACCAGGTAAAAACGTTCGACACAAGGGGCTACGATGCCATTCTGTCGGCCAGTCCGCAATATAATAAACCAACACAAGAAGGTATTTACCAGCACTATAAAGCAATTGCTGGAGCGGCCACATTGCCGGTTATTTTGTATAATGTACCAAGCCGCACGGGCAGCAACATAAGTGCGGAAACTACGGTAAGACTGGCCCGCGACTTTAAAAACATTATTGGAATTAAAGAAGCAAGCGGCAATTTCGACCAGATGAACCAGATCATGCGGGATAAGCCGGCGGAGTTTTTGATGATATCCGGCGATGACCCGATTACCCTGCCGATGATAGCGCTGGGCGCCGCGGGCGTGATATCAGTTGTGGGCAACGTGTTGCCGGATAAAACATCCGAAATGACACGACTGTGCCTGGCGGGGGATTATAAATCGGCACAAAAGATACACACACAATTGATTGATTTTACACGGCTGATGTTTTTAGAAGGGAGCCCCGCCGGTGCGAAAACCGCACTGATGCATTTGGGCATTTGCGGCGACACCCTGCGCCTGCCATTGGTACAAGTGAGCAACAATACGGCTGATAAGATCACTACTGAAACGGAGAAATTATCCAATAAAAAACCCGCCGCTTTGTAGGCGACGGGCTTTTCCGAAATTCTTTAAAGATTAATTTCCCCTCAGATTTAACCTTTGTTTTTCGCCTCCTGCACTTCCAAACGGATCGCCTGGGCTAAATTTTTTAAATCCTGCATCCCTTTACGAACGCGTGTCCCTGCCGCGCTGTTTCCTTTGTTGTAAAACTTGTCAGCGTCAGCTTCCAACGACGCTACTAATTCCTTTACTTCAGTAAATTTTTTCATTTCAGTTACTCCTTTTAAAATATGAGGTTTATTGTTTTGTTAAGCTAATCTAAATTGTTTTTTCTGAATTAAAAATTTTTCATGCATAAAAATAATGCCTTTAAAGCGCTTTTTTTTAACATTTGAGCGCTGCACTACATATTAACATATATTAAATAATATCACATATCAGCAATACCGGCGTAAATATCATAAGTTCCGTGTCCTGAAATGATAATACTAAAAAATAAATTAGCCTTTAATTAAAATACCGGTTACCGAAGTAAAAAAATGTGTTTCAGGCGTTTGACGATAGTATCATATCATAAAGCTTATACAAGCGAATACTTAAACCACGTGAGCTATAATATTTCGGGATAATAACGATGTGTTTTGATGATCAACTCGCCAAATAAGGTATTAGCCCAGGCAAACCACTTGCGTGTAAAGTCGGCCGGGTTGTTTTTATTGAACGATTCGTGCATAAAACCCGTGCCGGCATGCGTGGTTTTAAGCCAGTGAAGGCATTTTGCCACCTCGGCCTTACTGGTTGAGGTAAGCGCACGGATGATAATGCCCATCGGCCAGATATAATCCATACCCACGTGGGGCCCGCCGATGCCTTCGGCCGCAGTCCCCTTGAAGAAATAAGGATTGGTATCGCTTAAAACCATCTGGCGGGTATTTTGATAAAGAGGATCGCTGGCCGGCAAGGCACCCAGGTAGGGCAATGCCAGCAGGCTAGGCACGTTGGCATCGTCCATAAACGATTGGTTGCCGAAGCCATCCACCTCGTAGGCCAGCACATCGCCGAACACGGGGTGATGTTTGGTGGCATATTTTTGCAGCGCGGCGTGTACCTCATTCGATAGCGCTTCGCAGTCCGAAGCGGTTTGAGCATCCCTTCCGATCACCCTGAACATCTCCCCCATTTGCATCAAACTTGTCTTCGCAAAATAGTTTGATGGGACCAGGAAAGGGTAAATCGTCGCATCATCTGATGGCCTGAATATGGAACAGATCAACCCGACAGGCTTAACCGGGTTGCCGTAGCCGCCGTTTGGAGCGGTATCACTGGCTACTTCTGTTTTCCGCTGAAAATGATACGGGCCCTGTCCGTTCTTTCGCTGTTGCTCGCGGAAGGTCGCCAGGATCAGCTTGCCCGCCTTTTGCCAGTTCTCGTCAAAAAAGCTGCTGTCGCCGCTGGTTTTCCAGTAGTTATAAGCTAAGCGGATAGGGTAACACAACGAATCCACCTCCCACTTGCGTTCGTGCAGTTCGGGCTTCATGGTGGTATCGTCGCTGTCCCACTCGCTGCCGGTTGGCCCGGAGTTAAAGGCGTTGGCATAGGGATCTATTAAAACACAGGCAGCCTGGCGGTTCAGCACGCCTTTTATCAACTGTTTCAACTCAGCGTCTTTATTGATCAAAGGCAAATACGGCCAAACCTGCGCCGATGAATCGCGCATCCACATGGCGTTGATATCGCCGGTGATGACAAAAGTATCGGGCCTGCCATCCTTCACCGAATAATTTACTGTGGTATCCAGCGTGTTGGGGTAGCAATTCTCAAACATCCAGGCCAGCTCCGGGTCTTTGATCGCAGCCTTTACCCGCTGAATGGTTTCCTCAACGGCTTTACTGGTAAACTTGCGAGCCGATGGTGCCGGTCGGTGGCTTTCATATGTATTTAAGGGTGACCAGTTAGGCCTGAGCCCAAGGCCGATGCCGGCTGTGGTTACTCCGTTTATTTTAATAAAATCGCGGCGGGTTAGCATGGAAGTTGAATTGGTGTGGCGTAAAAATAGAAAATCGCTCGGATTAGCTATGTACCGCAATATCTATTTTAAATAAGGTTTTCATTTTTTGCTTATTGCAGATTAAATTTACCAATCTGGCCAATACTTATCCAGCCAACTCGTACCTGAAATAATATCAGGCGCATAGGTTTTCAAAGCAGATGCAATTTTTTTTACAATGACCGCTGCCTCTATTTCATCGAAATGGTTGACCATACTCCTTGAAAAATCTCTGCTCATTGACTCCAAATAAATCCGCAAGCTAAAAAAGTCTGTTATGTCCGAATAAGGTATCCGCGTAATTGATGCTCCAAATGTATATTTAATATCCTCATATACCTTTGCCTTGGTATAGCTGATTCGAACCTCCCTTTTTCTTTCAGGATCGGAGTATTTAATTTCAGCTCCTTCAATAAATGGCTTATCGTGCAAAACCTTAAACACTGGCTTGTAACCCAATTCTTCCAAAAAGCTAAACTCTTTTCTAATGAGTTCTTTTACTATATCTATGTTATTTCCCTCCACTATAAATTCTTTTTGAAAGAAATGTCATGATGGTTACTGATACTGCACCAATGAGACTGCATAAAATTAATAAAGCCTCCCGAATTACCGAAAGGCTTCCAATATTTACTATGGGAAAGCGACTGAGATTTATGCGACTACCAGTTTATTCTCCTTATAATATCCCGCCTTCAACTTTTCACCCATCTTAGCAAAAGCATCCAAGGTTTTCTGCACATCATCCAGGCTGTGCGAAGCGGTTGGGATGATCCTCAGCATGATCAATCCTTTTGGTATAACCGGGTAAAGCACAATTGAACAGAAAATGCCATAAGTCTCGCGAAGGTCGCGGGTTAAGGCGGTAGCTTCGTAAAGGTCGCCCTCCAAAAATACCGGGGTAACCATTGTATTGGTACTGTTGATATTGAAACCAAGTTCTTTCAGTCCTTTTTGCAGTGCATTGGCAATATCCCAAAGTTTGGAGCGTAATTCCGGCTGTGTTTTTAGCATCTCGAAACGCTTTTTAGCGCCGATCACCATCGGCATCGGCAATGCCTTGGCAAAGGTTTGCGACCGCATATTATAGCGCAAGAAGTCGATAATATCTTTTTTGGCGGCCACAAACGCACCAATACCTGCCATGGATTTGGCGAAGGTGGAGAAATATACATCTATGTCGTCCATAGCGTCCTGCGCTTCGTGCGTACCGGCGCCGGTTTTGCCCATGGTACCGAATCCGTGGGCGTCATCCACCAAAATGCGGAAAGTGTATTTATCTTTTAGTGCGCAAATCTCTTTTAATTTACCCTGCGCGCCCGACATACCGAAAACCCCTTCGGTGATCAGCAATATGCCGCCACCGGTTTGTTCGGCCAGCCGGGTCGCGTTTTTCAGTTGCTTTTCGCAGCTCTCCAGGTCGTTATGTTGATAGACAAAACGTTTACCCATGTGCAGCCTCACGCCGTCGATAATACAGGCGTGTGATTCGGCATCATAAACGATTACGTCATTCCGGTCAACCAATGCATCGATGATCGATACCATCCCCTGGTAACCGTAGTTCAGCAAAAATGCTGATTCCTGTCCCACAAATGTGGCCAGGCCCTGCTCTAGTTCCTCGTGATGTATGGTATTGCCCGACATCATCCTGGCGCCCATCGGGTAAGCCATGCCATAATCGGCAGCGGCCTTTGCATCGGCTTCCCGTACGTCGGGGTGATTAGCTAAACCCAGGTAATTATTCAGGCTCCAAACGATATGTTCCTTGCCGTTAAATTGCATGTGGGGACCTATCTCACCTTCCAGCTTTGGAAAGGAGAAATAGCCATGCGACCATTTTTGATGCTGCCCCAGCGGGCCGCCCATGTTTTTCGAAATTTTATCAAACAGATCCAAACCGATTCAATTAAACTCCAAATATACGCATTAAGCCCCGCACGGGCAATCGTTATTACTTTTTATAATAGGCTATAAAGAAGTCAGGAAAGTCGGAAAAGTCCGAAAGTCCGAAAGAAGAAATCGCAGTCGCGCCTCCTATAGGTTGTTAAAATGAAAAGCCCGGCAGAACGCTATCAACACTGATATCTTCCGCCGGGCTTTGATCTTTTTGTCTTCCGGACTTTCGGACTTTTCCGACTTTCGGACTATTTAATCCACCTGGTCGTGCAGAAAGGAATTATTGCTTCTGATCTCTGTTTTTCCGTCTTCGTCCTCCAATAAGGAGAACCTGGAAACCTGGCTTTCATTTGATGCCGGCGTTTGCTGCAAGGCTATTTCCTTGCGCTTGTAGGCCGGCACATTTTCCATTTCCTGCAGGTTGCCGTTGCGCAGTTTCATGCTCAGGTCTTTCAGGCGCATAATGCGCTCACGCGATTTGCGCAGCTGCTCTTCAATAGATTCATCTGTTTTATGATCGTCCGCCCCAACAATAACTTCCGGCTCGGGTTCAGGCATCTTTTGTTCCTTAACAGGTTCAACGTCTGCAACCGGCTCAACAATCTTGAAGGTCATTTCAGGGAGGTCGGCCGGCTCACTTTCAGCAGCAACCGGCTCTTCGGTTACCCAATTGTGTTTAATCACGGGCGGTTCTTCGGTCCTGGTTGCAAACAAATCAAACAAGCCGGTTTGTTTTTGATCTTCTTTTACCTTTGGTTCCGCTTTCGACTTTAAGTAAGGTGCTGCAGTTGGCTCTGTATTTACCGGTGTTATAAATTCATTTACGGGTTTTACCGTGTGGGGAACGGCCGGGTCAAGGATCGAAATGATCTTCTTCTCGCCTTCTTTTTTCTGGCGCTCGTCCTCTGTCTGGAAACCTGTTGCAATAATGGTCACGCAAAGCTTATCGCCCAGGTTCTCGTCAATACAATTTCCCCAGATGACGTCGGCAGCCAAACCGGCTTCTTCCTGTATGTAATCGGTGATCACGGTAACCTCGTCCATGGTTACTTCTTTAACCCCTGAACTGATATTCAACAAAATATATCTCGCCCCTTCTATCTCGTTATCTTTCAGCAACGGCGACGATAATGCACCTTCCACTGCCTTTGATGCGCGGTTTTCTCCTTCTGCGGAGCAGCTGCCCATTATGGCAACGCCGCTGTCTTTCATCACGGTGCGCACATCTTTAAAATCCACGTTAACATAGCCGGGCAGTGTAATAATTTCAGCTATCCCCTTGGCCGCCGTGGTTAATATATTATCAGCCTGCGCAAATGCCGATCCCAAGGTAAGGTTACCGAATATTTGACGCAACCTGTCATTTGAAATAACCAGGAAGGAGTCGACATTCTTTTTAAGTTCTTCCATGCCTTCATCCGCCTGCAATTTCCGGCGTTTTCCCTCAAATGCGAACGGGGTTGTAACTATACCCACCGTTAAAATATCCATTTCACGGGCAGCTTTGGCGATGATCGGGCTCGCGCCGGTACCGGTGCCGCCACCCATACCCGCTGTTATAAACAGCATTTTGGTATTGGAGCCCAGCATCTGTTTGATGTCATCAATATTTTCGATCGCCGAATTTTTGCCAACTTCAGGTATCGAACCTGCACCCATTCCTTCGGTAAGGCTTGCGCCCAGCTGAACTTTATTGGGGATAGGGCTCAATTCCAAAGCTTGTGCGTCGGTATTACAAACAATAAAATCCACACCGGTAATTCCCTGCCTGTACATGTGGTTTACGGCATTGCCACCGCCGCCGCCTACACCAATAACCTTGATGATGGACGACTTTTCTTTTAACATCTCAAACTTCATAATCCTTGTTTTTCAGTTGAATACGATTGATGAATAATCGGATTTACGTAATGTAATAATAAGCGTTTTTAAACATCAGTTCTCCACATTTGTCAATATGTGGAAAGAATGGACTCATGTGCATAACTCCGAAATTATTTCAAAAAGTCCTCATCCTTGATGTCATCTTTTATAAACTTTTTACTGCTTTCCAGTATTTTGCTGAACAAACCAGCCTTCTTTTCTTCGGGATATTTGGCCTTTGCCGGCTTCACCTCGGCCGTTGCGGGGGCGCTTTCGTTGTACTCCATTTTTTGTATGCCTTTTATCAGTAAGCCGATACCGGTTGCGTACATGGGGCTCTGCATATCTTCATACACATTTTTGGGTAATACTTCGTTTTTTGCCAAATGCTCGGTCGGGAAGCCTATGCGGCAATCCAACCCGGTTACATATTCAACCAGTTGGGCTAAGTGCTTCAATTGCGCCCCCCCACCGGTAATAACGATGCCTGCTATAAGTTTCTTTTCGTAACCGGAAGATTTGATCTCGTAGTACACATGCTCTATGATCTCCTCCATCCGCGCCTGAATAACGAAAGCCAGGTTTTTTACCGATATTTCCTTTGGTTCGCGTCCGCGAAGTCCAGGAACACACACGATCTCGTTTTCCTTGTTTTCGTCGGCCAGTGCCGAGCCAAACCTGATCTTTAATTGCTCGGCAATGTTCCGCATTACCGAACAGCCCTCCCTGATATCTTCAGTAATGCTATTACCGCCGAACGGGATCACCGCAGTATGCCTGATGATACCTTCATGAAAGATCGCCACATCGGTAGTACCGCCGCCGATATCCACCAAAACAACGCCGGCCTCTTTTTCTTCATCGCTCAACACCGCTTCTGATGATGCCAAAGGCTCCAATATCAGCTCCTGGCTTTCCAGGCCGGTTTTATTAACGCATTTCACAATATTTTTTATCGCCGTTACCTGGCCGGATATAATATGGAAATTAGCTTCCAGCCGCACGCCCGCCATGCCGATCGGGTCCTTTATGCCGGGTTCGCCGTCAACCGTAAACTCCTGCGGCAGCACATGGATGATCTCTTCGCCCGGCGGCATTACCAGGTTGTACATGTCCTCAATTAACTTTTCAATATCCCGGCGGGAAATTTCGGATTGGGTGTCTTTCCGGGTGATCAGTCCGCGATGCTGAAGGCTTTTGATATGCTGCCCTGCAATGCCCACGTTCACCACCCGTATCTCTACGTTTGACTGTGCGCCGGCAATTTCAACCGCCTGTGCTATTCCCTGCACCGTTTTGTCGATGTTTGAAACCATTCCGCGGGTTACACCTGCCGACTCGGCTTTACCTAGTCCCAGCACTTCTATCTTCCCGTTTTTGCTCCTGCGACCAACAATAGCACATATTTTGGTAGTTCCGATATCCAATCCTACTACGATTGGCGAACTTTTTTCGAGAGTTGAGGTTTTGTCCATATTACTGCGTGATTAGAGATGTGTCCTTTATTGCTTTTGTGGAATCGCTTGCAGGTTTTTTTGACTGCAGCGAATCCGTTTTAATATTTTCATTTTTTACGCCAACAACCTGGTTGGCATATTTAATATTGATCACTTTATAGGCATTCCACCCTACCTGCGGGATGGCCTTCTTATAAAAAACCAGCAGGTTATGAAACTTTGTATCAAGCGAATCGGCATTGCCTAATAATATCCGGTTATTGCCTACACGCGGCACCAATTCAATTTCATGGTCTTTATTGATATATATCTGCGCTATCTGCGCACCCCAAAGCGAGTCCCGGCGGATATAATCAGCCGTTTTAAAAAGTTCCGTTGCGATCTCGGTATGCAGCGTGTCCACATGGTTGGCAAACAGCTCGTCGATAAAGCCGTTGGCTACCGGCACTCTCGCCGTGAAGTTGGCCGATAGTGGTATTTTCAATCCATGCTGGTCCACATAAAAATCCTGGTCAAAGCGATTGATAATGCGCAGAATGGGTTGCCGCTGGCTGATCTCCACATTGATAATCCCGTCCATATCTGTGTATACAGTAGCTGATTCGACAAAAGGATTTGCCTTCAGCTTTGCCTCCAGGTCGTGGATGTTGATATTCTCCACGCGCCGGCCGATCAGTGCATGGCTTGAGATCCCCAAAATATTGTCAACTTCCTGTTTGTCAATAAAATATTGGCCGCCAGGGATATATATTTTCACATCCTTGCATACCACCTCCGACTTTTTAACCTCGATAAAACTCATCAGCACAACCAGCCCACCCAGGCAAATCGCCCAGGCAAAACCTATTAGCAGGTACCGCCATATCCTTTTCTTAAACATCTTCCAAAGCGTGTTGTAAAGGTTGGACCAATTGGTCAATATCGCCTGCGCCTACTGTTAAAAGTAACTCAGGTTTTTCGTTTTTTATGATCCCGACCGCTTCTTGTTTTCCACATTTGCGCTTATTCAACAATTTCATCCGTTCCAATATCATTTCGGAACGCACGCCTTCAATGGGCAGTTCGCGGGCTGGATAAATATCCAGCATGATCAGCTCGTCAACCAGGTCGAGCGCTTCAGCGAAACCATCGGCAAAATCGCGGGTGCGCGTGTATAAATGCGGTTGAAATATCGCCGTCAGTTTTTTATCCGGGTATAGCCGATTGATAGAATGGATGCAAGCCTTTAATTCCTCCGGGTGATGTGCATAATCGTCGATATAGATATGCCTGTCATTCTTTACGATGTATTCAAACCGCCGTTTTACCCCTTTGAACTCACCAAGGGCACTCTTAATGGCATCAGGCGCAACGTCCACCAATAACGCTGCTTCAATTGCTGCAACCGCATTTTCTACATTATGAGTACCGGGGATACCCAGTTTAATATCACTTATGGTAACTTTTCCATTGTTAAAATCGAAGTAAAAATCTCCGTTGTCGACGCGGATATTTGAACCACTCGCATCAGCTTCTGCCTCAACGGCATAGGTGAACCCCGTTTCGAGCGGCAGACCTTTTTTGTGGATAAGTTTTCCGCCTGGTTTTATCTGCGAAGCAAACAACTTAAACGATTCGGTTAAATGGCTATGGTCGCCATAAATATCCAGGTGGTCGGCATCCATCGACGTAATGATCGCGATGTCCGGATGAAGCGTTAAAAACGACCGGTCGTACTCATCTGCTTCAACTACAACAATATTGTTTTTACCATACAAAACATTGGTGTGATAATTGGTGGATATCCCACCCAGGAAAGCCGAGCAATCCTTCCCCGAGTATTTAAGGATATGAGCAATCATCGTGGAAGTTGTAGTTTTTCCATGGGTCCCTGCTACCGCGATGGCATACATTCCCCTGCTGATAATTCCCAATACCTGCGAGCGTTTAAATAATTCGAAACCACTATCCTTAAAGAAGTTCAAAATATTGGAATCTTTTGGGACAGCGGGTGTATAAATGATCAACGTACGTTCATCCAGATTGTGAAAACTTGCCGGAACAAAGGCCTCACTATCATCAAAAATCACTGGAATACCCTCCTGTTGCAGTTCCCGGGTTAGTTCAGTGGATGTCTTATCATATCCGCATACAACACAGCCCAGGTGATGGAAATACCGCGCCAGGCCGCTCATGCCAATGCCGCCAATCCCTATCAAATAAACCCGTTGTATATTTTTTAACTCCATATTATTGACACTAATTATCTCGAATTAGATCGAATTACACGAATTGTGTCTGATCGTTTTCCGCTATTTACTCCTCTTCTTCTTACCATGAACTACGAACTATGAACCATTAGCTATTTTCATCACTTCCTTAGCAATCACCTCATCCGCATCCGGCAGCGCCAGTTTCGATATGTTGTCTCCCAGTATCTTTTTTTCCGCATTGTCATTCAGCAGTTCCAGGGCTTTGTCAATCAACTTTGCTTCCGCATCCCTGTCGGCAATAAATGCAGCTGCATGCTCCTGTACAAGGGCCAGCGCGTTTTTGGTTTGGTGGTCCTCTGCCACATTAGGCGAGGGCACCAGGATCACGGGCTTTTTTACCGCGCACAACTCTGCAATGCTGCCCGCGCCTGCACGCGAGATAATAATATCAGCCGCTGCGTACGCCAGGTCCATCCGGTTTAAAAATTCCACAATCCGGATATCCTCATGGTAATTTTCGCCGAGCTTTTCTATAATATCCTTGTAATAAAACTTCCCTGTTTGCCAAATCAGCTGTACATCCGCTTCAATGATCTTGTCCAACCCAGCCATAACGCTGTTATTCAGCGTCCGCGCGCCCAGGCTGCCGCCAATTACCAGTATCGTCTTTTTAAATGCAGATAACTTGAATAGTTCCAGCGCCTGCATGTGTTTTCCGGCTATGCTAATCGAATCCCTGCGGACGGGATTACCCGTTTTGATGATCTTTTCAGCCGGAAAGAACTTTTCCATTCCATCAAATGCTACACATATTTTTTTTGCCTTTTTGCCCAGCCATTTATTAGTGATGCCTGCGTACGAGTTCTGCTCCTGTATCAAATACGGTATGCCCTTAAGCGACGCGGCGTATAAAATCGGCCCCGATGCATAACCGCCAACACCTACCACTGCATTGGGTTTAAAATCTTTAATTATTTTTATCGCCTTTCGCACACTCGATACCAATTTTACCGGAAACGCCAGGTTTTTCGCAATCGAACCACGCTGTATACCCTGTATATCCAAGCCCATAATTTCATAGCCTGCGGCGGGTACTTTTTCCATCTCCATGCGGCCAATAGCGCCAACAAATAATATTTCGGTGGACGGATCAATCTTTTTCAGCGCATTGGCAATGGCAATGGCCGGGAAGATATGCCCC
>Ga0302192_10002165_pt1 | contig 12340 bp, 8 predicted proteins | sample II_Bog_E3_2_FD_200230 | JGI IMG/M metagenome (GOLD analysis project Ga0302192, IMG submission 200230) | Peat permafrost microbial communities from Stordalen Mire near Abisko, Sweden - II_Bog_E3_2 | ecosystem: Environmental > Terrestrial > Soil > Wetlands > Peat | place: Sweden: Abisko, Stordalen...
ATTGTGCTGTTCAGAAAAGGCTCGCCCCCATCCGAAGCCAACTCTCGGTGCCGAGTCGCCAATGCGGGTTGGTTTAGTGTGTTGATGGGGACCCTGAACGGACGCCACTCCGAAGGTTGAAGGGATGCAATCCTCTGAAATACGCATCATCTGCTCCATGTTTCCGCCGTAGCCGTGAAGCAGAATAATAAGAGGGCTTGGCACATTACTTGTTCCCCGATAGAGCCAAGGTACCGACATGGAAATATCGATATTACGAACCTTCGCCATGATGATCCCTCAAAACCGCAGAGTCAATTGGGCAGCGTCGTAGCCATTGAGGAAAGCTGCGGACTTGGAGCTCTGAAGACATGTTTTCGTAGGCTCAAAGTTGAGTTGGATCGTTTGGATAGGGCTGCCCAAGTGTGTCCTGTTTGGAACCGTCCTCGAATAGTGTAGCGAATATTTCCGCGAAGTGGCAGTTTACGGACGGCCCTCTTCTTCAGCTTTCGAAGATGCGCTCTGACCTTCAGGTCTTACTGAGGAAGCTATCGCGGTGATGCAAGGTTCAGTTTCTGTCCTGAAAGATAGAGATGAGGTGCTTGCACTCAATTCGGATTCGGTTGCCCACAGGATTCCCATAGCGCAATTGAGAAGTTTACTGATAGCGCATTGCCGTGGTTCCTGGAGAGTGGATACCTCGGACAGAACTGGTGGCCGACGATTTCCGCTTTCGAATTTCACGGCTCTTGCGGGCAGGAGTATTTACCGCGATTTCCCAAAATTGCCAATTTCCGAGACGATACCGCTTGTCGATTCACCTCTCTCCAGTGTAAAGAATAGTCAGAGTTATTGTGCTCTTAGAACCGTGGTTGCCAGCATCTCGTGACCGGATTGGTAGCCATATCCTGGACTGAGCGAATCGCCAAAGAGGTTCCGTTGCCGACACTCTTCACTGCCCTCAAAGCACATGCAGATCGCGCTCGGACTGGAATGCCAGTAATCAACGATCTTGCGCAAACGCAATTCGCTCTTGAATCCAGAGGTGGGTCTGGCACAAATGAAACGGTGTCCAAGGCGCTTACGGCTCAGCAGAAGGGGTCTGCTCAGCCAAAGCCGCGATTGTCTCTCAGCGATCGTTTCAAGGTCATTGCTCAGCCCGCCCCGTCCCGTCATGTCATAGTGCTTGGCGCTGGTCTCGCGGGCCTTTCAGCTGCGTATGAACTGGAAACGCTTGGATATTCTGTGACTGTAATTGAGGCCCGGCGCGATGTCGGTGGGCGCGTGCAGAGTCGAAGTGATGTTGTCAAAGGGAAAATTATGGAGGCGGGAGCTGAGCTCATTGGTCTCAAACACCTTGCGTGGTGGTCCTATAAAGACAAGTTTGGCTTGACGTTGAATGAACTCCCAGACTCGGGTGGCCTTCCTCCAATTATTCTGGGAGGGAGGAGACTCGAACCAAAAGAGGCAGCAGATCTCGCCAAGCAGATGGACCGTGCTCAGCGCCTCATCAGCCGCGTCGCTAGACCTATCAACGCAGATGAACCGTGGAAGTCGCCAAACGCCAGTCGACTCGATCGAATGTCGTTGACTACCGGACTTGGCTCGATTGAAATGTCGGATGAGTGTCGACTGGCATTCCTTGAACAGTTGCAGGCTGATAATGGAGTTCAGGCAGCTCAACAGAGTTGGCTCGGTAATTTGGCAATGATCAAGGGTGGCGGCTTGGCAAAATATTGGACTGAAACCGAGACACATCACTGTGAAGGTGGCAATCAGAAACTCGCTTTCAAGTTCAAGGGCAGGCTCAGAAAAATTCTTCTGGGTCGCGCCGCGAGGGCGATCACGATCGACGCAAAAGGCGTAACGGTTTTCACGACTAGAGGAAAACCCCTGACCGGTAGCGATGTGATAGTTGCCATACCCCCTACAAAGTGGAGAGGAATAGCTTTCAGCCCGATTCTTCCGAAGCCCTACAACGTGCAATTTGGCCAAAATGTAAAGTACCTTATGAACGTTCAAAGTGACTGCTGGAAGCCAGACGGTCCGGATATGAGCTCGGATGGACCAATTGATCTCACTTGGGAAGGCACGGCTGAAGGCGGACCACGGGCGGGGCTAGTAGCGTTCTCTGGGGCGAATGACGCAGCAGAGTGCCGGAGCTGGCATGCCAGGAAGAGTATGTATTTGAGGACATTGGCGACCGTTTACCCGAACATCAGCGAATCCTGTCAGAAAGGCCTGTTCATGGACTGGCCTGGGAAGAAATGGACCTTGGGCTCCTATTCATTTCCGAAGCCTGGCGAAGTGACACGAGTGGGACCGCTGCTTCGTTCTGGATTCAAAGGAAGGGTTCATTTCGCCGGCGAACACACCTGTTATGCCTTCGTTGGATACATGGAAGGAGCTTTGCGATCGGGGCTGCGAGTTGCAGAACAAATTGCTCGTCGCGACAGGGTGATCAGCTAATAGATAAGCTCGTGTAGACGAGGTCGAGCGCAAGAAGACTAAGGACGACCAGCAAATATCGTCCCAAGACTAGTTCTCGACGGAGTGAATGCGTAAGCTGCACCTGTCGTGTGGATGAAAGCGCTGGGTAGAGTAACGGTCTCCCGCGAACCATCGCTGCCGAGTAGTGTGATTGTCCTTGCTGCACCAGCATCTTGACCAATGAGCGGATCTTCCCCCCGTTGGTCCTGCAGCGGAAAGTTATCTGAATTCGCCCATTGGTGCATCAAGAACTGAAAACCACGGGCTATCGACGCTTGATAGCATAAGAATTGCAACCCTCGCGGCTTACTGGCGCTGGTAGGATCATTTGGGGCGTAGTCTTCGCCAAACGGGATCCCCCGTCTCAAAATGCGGTGCTCAAGTGTTCGAACACTCGCTCCTTGATCCGTCGTTTGGTCCCGTGTATTTATTTTCCGAATATGTGCAGTATATGGACATACATTCCCCAGCGGATCAGCCTGAGAAAGCGGGAACGTGTCGGGTAAGAGTCTTGCACTAGGCTTGTAAATTGGGGCGCGTCCGCTAATCGCAAATTGAAAATTATTCGCTGCATAGCGATCGGCACCGAGCGCAGGTATATCTTGGGTGGGTGCGCGCATCACGGGTGCACCACTCTTCCAGCGCCCAACGAGTAACGCTCCGAGTAGCTCCGTCGTCAATCCCCGAAATCCGGGCTTGCTCGACAAAGACGTTACGGTCGTGCTTACGAATGCGTTAAAGGCGGCCACGTCTTGAACCAGACGACGGTAAACGAGATACGAACCGTTTATTTGTGAAGGGTCTACCTGATCGGTGACGACATCGTTCGGATCGATAGATCCCGTCCGTTTTCGCGGGTAGCCCAAGATGAATTCACCTGGCCAACACAAAGGGACGCCGGGCGCTGAATACAGAGCTGCCGACGGGTCCGTAGGGTCGAGTACGCGCGGTGTGACAAATTGGCCAGTCGACTTCAGGGTCCCACGGATGCCTGGCTGTGAGATACAGTCCTTGAATCCGAAGTGCTCATGACCCGGCTCTGCAATTCGCACAGCTCCATTTTCAAGCAAAATCCTGATCGATTTATCAGCTGCACGTAGTGAGTCTACCACCATGCGATTCATCGACTGTAACTCGCTCTGATCGTCAGCGGCGGTTATAACGAGAGCGTCGGGCTCTGCCCCCGGAGCACCAATTACCCAGGATTGAGGTCCGGACGGATCGCCGACCGGAGGCTCACCAACGTATTGCGCGTCCATTAGAGGCCCGTTCAGAAAAGTCGGATCGAAAGTTGCACTGCTTGCGGTCGGCAATAGCCGCCTCACACCTGATCCGGTAAACGCTATATTTAGCCAAGCAGCGCTGAGCGGAGGATCGTTCCCCAATTGGGCACGAAGCGTACGAAAAGCGAGGTTAAAGCTTAGGACTGAATCGGTATACGACACGCGAGATGAGATTTGGTGAAGCCATTGCTTGAAAGGCATCAGCGCATTGTCGGGCACTGATAGGAACAAGAATGACTGGAAATCTTTGCGGAAACCAGCTAGGACGTTCCCCTGAATCTCGGCTCCGTCGAGGATGGGCTCCGATACGGCGGTCAATGGCTCCGCCGATTCTTTGCAGTCCCTCGGAAAGCGGCAAACGGTGCTTGCAATGCAAGGGCAGGAGCAGCGGATTGCGCAGCGCAAACCCTAGGAACTGGACGCTGCACCGCGTTCGCGGTTCCAGTCGCCGCAGTTAAGCCGACGAAGATGTTCTCAGCGATTTGCGATGGGTGCTGCAGCGCGATACCGGCGACGCTGAATTCACTAAAGGTGTGCCCTGCCGGGACAGTGAAACGTGCTCTCACAGTGGGGTTTCCGCGAATCACCTGCCAACATGACCCCACATTGACTCCGGGCGGACCCGTGATCGCGCCAGCGTCGAATCTTACAATATAGAGACCCACCGGGTCGGGTACAGTGAGTAGACAGCCGTTCTGTGAGGCTTGAGCGACCTTCGAAGCAATGGTTGGATCGCTATTTCTACCAGGCTCACCCAAGCCATAATTGTTAGTGCAGTGCGAACACGACACCACGTCGGTTATCGGATTGCCGGTCGCATCCGTGCGAGGGAGCGTACTCTGTGCTGCAATGTCGAGCTCTGCACCTAGAGTATTGTTGATCTGAATTAAATGAATGATGCCCTTCGTGACATTGAAGTCATTATAGGGATCATATCGAGCGTTCTTCGAAATATCAGCGACAGAAATATTTGTGCCAAGAATTTGGCTATACCTACGCGCCGCCAGATCTTGTGAAAAGCTATAGAGCGCGCTCCAATATTCCTGAGTTTCAGTAGTGAAGTCGATTGTTAGGACGTTTCCCGCCGCATCCCGTGTCACATACCATTCAAGATATTCGTCTTGGACACCGCGTCCTGTTACGGGGGCGCGCTGTCCCTGGACTGTCCGAAACGTCGTCGTCGCGTCCGCCGCTGCGTAGGCTTGATCCGCCGTAGCGTACTGTCCGAACAGCAATTTCGGAAAGCCTGGCCAACTAATTACGCTGCGCCCGTAGGCGGACACATCTACCTTTGCCGGGTTCACATATTGAGGTGCAGCTGCACACGGAGCGATGTCAGCAATCGCATCATCTATCTCTTGGCTTAGATGGTCCGACCACTGTTGCCGCTGCAAATCCGTTTCGAAATCGTTTACGTTTCCGGGTGCTGAAAGCCGCATAGGGTGGTCCCCTCTCAATTCAGAGCGTTTGATCAAAAAGCCAGTTGAGCCAAATCATACTCTGCAGAAATCCAGCTCTGCAACGGATTTCCGTCGCGCCGAGGACGCTAGGATAGGAACCGTTGGTGATGGCGGATGACGTTCTGAGGATCGGGTCTCCATTTCGCACCTGACGATTTCCGCCTCTTTGGCCTTAAGAATTCTTAGGTTGCGAATGGGGAATAACTCAGCAGAGCGTCAAATTCCGAGCATCAAAGCGAATCGACTCCCGATAAACGCTGACCGTCGCATTGACTGCAACTGCGGCGGGTGGAGACCGGCTTACGGGTCTTGAGCGCCATCGTTGAGTCTGTCCCGGTTCGCCTGATGAAGCGCGACCTGCTTTTTGTGGTCGAGCGTCTTGCCGCTATGCTGGACGAGCGTCGTTTGGCAATCGTTCTACGTCAGCACGGTATCGGCAAGGCAAAAGGCCCTGCCGACACACCGGCCAAGCTGCTTGCGGCCTTCATCCGCAAGGCCGAGGAGAGCATTCTCGGGCGCTTGTTGGTAGAGCTTGTCATTCTCCACTCGGCAAGTTCTGTGAACGACTCCGGCAAACTGCTCAAGGAAGCCGCCGAGTTCTACAAGGTGGACCTAAACGCCATCACCGCCAAGGTCAAGCAGGAGTTCGCCTCCAAGGGCAAAGCGGGGACTGCAAAGAAGGCCGCGCCCAAGCCAGCCGCCAAGGCGGAAAAGAAGCCCAAGGCGGCATAATCCAACCAACCAAGATGGCGGAGCCAAACCACAGGCTCCGCCATTTTTGCGTCCGATGCCCGTCTTCCCGCCCGCACTTGAGGCTCCAGCCTCGCGGCAGGAGCACCAGATTGATCCCACCCGACGGGCATGAGCGCTGAGGAGCTTAGCGCACTTTGCTTATTTGATGGCCTACACGTCGGAGCGGAATCCGGATACAGCGGGGAAATCCTGCGACTCGAAGGGGTCCTGGCGTGCCTGTGGGCTGTGCCGGGACGGATACTTCTCTCAAATGCCAGACAGGATAGGGGATAGGTCGGTCCCCGCAGAGGTATTTCCATATCGTCTTGCTCAGCACTTGCCCTGAGAACCCGTCAATCCGGGACTATAATAAAGGGGTTACCAAACACAGAAAAAGTAAATCTGTAAAAGGCTCGATGATGAAAACGCTCGCTTCTTGTACGCCCCGCCAGGCTGTTCTCGATGGCACGGCAGACTTCGTTGTCAACCTCGCGGATCTGCCTCAGCTAACCGAGTCAGAAGCCCAAGAATTCCTTGATTCCAATGTGCTTACATCCGGCATGGAACTGATGCTTCAGCAGGCCTTTGCTCGCCTTGGAGGCGAGAAGTCGGTCAGCGGCATCTACAAGCTCTCGGAGTCGATGGGTGGCGGTAAGACGCAGACCATGATCGTGGCCGGCATTCTGGCCCGTTTTCCGCAGTTGGCGAGTCTTCTGGACTTCCACAAGGCGTTGCCTAAAGCAAAGACAGATGTCGTTGCTTCCTTTACAGGGCGCTCCACGGACCAAAAGGTTTGGGTCAGCATTGGCAAGCAACTTGGCGTGGAGTTTGCGGCAGATCGGGCGCCTTCGGAAACTGAATGGCGCGACGCTCTCAAGGACCGCGCGGCTTTAATCTTGCTCGATGAGCTGGCGTTTTATCTCGTCCATGCAGCGAGCCAAGGATCAAAGGATGAGGGCACCCGCGCGGCAACGCTCGCAGGTCTCGCACTCACGACTCTGTTCGGAGCCGTGCGTGACTATAAAGAGTGTGGCCGCTGCGTACTCGTGATTGCCGACCTTCAGAAGGATTGGGAGCAAGGTGCGGAAGAGTTGGCAAAGATTCTCCGGTCCAACGACATTCTTGGAGGCGCTATACAGAGCGTCAACAATGAGATGTCAAAAGGTGCACAGTCCATCGCCCCGGTCGACAACCAGAAGGATGAGCTTTACTCCATCCTGCGTAAACGTCTATTCAAGACCATTGATGTCACGGATAAAGATAGGGGAACAGTCGCCGACGCCTATATCGCAGAGCTTGCAAAAGCCAGTGCAATTCTAGAGCGCCCAACCGTCAGGATTCGCGAAGAGATTCTGGTCTCCTACCCCTTCCACTTCTCGACAAAGCACCTCATTGCCTCGTTCAACGACAATCCAGGCTTTCAAAAGACGCGCGATGTTATCCGGCTGATGGCTGCAATCGTTCGCGGACTCTGGGCCAAGGGCGATGCCGAAATCAAAGGCCACTCGCTTCTCTCTTTGGAGACTGCAAATCTTAACGACCCAACGGTAGCAAGTCGTTTCATCGAGATTAAGAAGTCGCTGCAAGATGCATTGCAGACGGATATTGCCAACAACGGGACTTCTCATGCCGAGAGTGTGGATGAGGACGGCGGTGCGGGCCTCGCTGTGCGCTGCGCGAAGTGGATCTATGCGGCATCCCTAGCCGACGTTCGTCCGCACGGCCTTACCACCGGCGAATTGGCAGAGTATTTGCTCGCGCCAGGTCAGTCGATTGTTGGCCTTCCCGAAGCGCTGAAGAACCTTTACGACAACTGCTGGTATATCGAGGTAACCAGGTCCGGGCGATACTTTTTTGATAAGCATAAAAATCTGAACGCTCAGGTGAATAGTTACGTCAAAAGCTGCACGAACGCTGATCGGGACGCGCAGATCGACGGGAAACTCACAGAGATGTTTGAGCCGAAAGACAAGCGATGCTACCAAAAATTGGCGGTGCTGCCTGCGCTCGATGAGGTGCAACTCGAAAGGGATAAGGCCACTCTACTAGTTCTCAAGCCTGACACAGACATTGCAAAGTTTTTTGCTGAGCAGAAATTCAAGAATCGCATGGTAATTCTCAGCGCAGACGATCAGACGGGCATCTTCAATGTAAATAAAAAGGCGGCACGACTTTGGGCAATCGCTCAGGTCGTTAGAGATCTGAGTCCCGAAGACACACGATACAAAAGAGCCAAGGAAACCCTCGCGGAATATCAGACTGAACTCTTCTTGGCCATTAAGGCCGTCTTCAACAAGCTGCACTACCCGTTGATTGATGAAAAAGGCGAGGCGGCCTTGATTCCCGCCCCGCTACTTGATAGCTACATCAACGACAAGTCCGGCCAGCGGATTCAATACCGCAATGATGAAGCGTCAAAGGGCGAGTTTGTTATCGAAGCCACCCTGCGCGATGCGAAAAAGTATCAGATTTTCTCGCCTGCCGCTGGACAAGACAAACTGAAGACCTATCAGCCGCTGCGAAATCGCATTGAGCAATTCCTGTTCCCGTCTACCGGCCGTACTACTTGGCAGCAAATCCTCGACGGAGCGGCATCCAAAGGTGAAATGCTCTGGACCGAACCAGGGACGCTTGACCGTATGCGCGAAGTGTTGCTCACCGCAGGGCAATGGCGTGAAGATGCCGGTCAGATTCAAAAGCCCCCGTTTGAAGAGATCTCTGGCGTTCTCATCGAATACCACCGCGACAAAGATTCCGGCGTGATTACAACCACCGACATCAAGCTGTCGCACGCGGACAAGCTCAAGGTTCGGGAAGACTCTTCCGCTTACAAGGACATTCCTTCTGACGCGCCCTATGTTAGCAGTGCAATGGTCATTGAGTTCCTGGCGGTCGATTCGACCGGGAAGGATAAAGAGGGTAAGCCATACCGGATTGAGAACTCCATCGACATTCAATATGAATTGATGACCTCACCTACTCCTGGCCACAAAGTGGTCAAGGTGAAGGTGGTACCGCCAAGTGCCAGCCTGAAGTTCACCACAGACGGCATGAACCCGGCAAACAATGGAAAGCCTTATGTGAAGCCTGGGATCGATGCTGCAGAAGGCTCAACTGTTCGCCTATTTGCAGAGAAAGGTGCGGTCAGTGTTGAGAAGAGCGTCCCGATCGAGGCGGCGCCTAGCGCTGGAGGAGGACCGTCAACGAAGCCCACGCTCGACCCAACATTGCCTGCAACCGTCAGCGGCAAGGGGTTTTCGACGCTGGTTACGCGTTCTGCCACATATCAGTTTCTGGCAAAACTCCCCGACGATGCACGCCTTCAAAAGGTACAAGCTAAGGTTTCACTTGCTGCGACAGACAACACGGTTACGCTAACCTGGGATGGGAAGACGAGGCTCGCTCCGAACCAGGTTCGCGACGCTTTCGAGTTCCTCGATAAGCAAGTGGAGAGTGGAGACTGGTGGCTACGATTTGACCAACTTCACTTCGCGACTGGCCAGTCTCTGCTGCAGTGGCAGGTTGACGCCAACATCAAGGTTGATCCAGGGCAAATCAGTCAATGAGTACGCAACCAATTCACGATTTCGGACTAGTCGACGAACAGGGTGATGCCTTTGAGTTCATCATCAACGTCGATGATGGCAGCTGTCGTCTAGTGGCCGTTCTCCAAACCGAGCGGGGTCCACGGCGCACCGAAGTAGCTGCCGTTTCGATCAAACAATGGAATGCCGTCGCTGTCGCCGCTGTGAGAGAGCTTGCTGCGGAGATGGGCGAGACTGAGCGCGAGAAGAGATCGCCGAGCATCCGTCCCGGACTCAATCGAATTAGTCCCCTCGTTGGTCGCGAACTTGGCGTTTTGCTGATTTCCTTAATGGAGGATGGTGCCGCTGAACGAGTTGATGCACTTCTGCACGCTTGGCGGGAGCTTGCGCGCGAAGAGCGCTGGTGGCTGTATTCCAAGGCGGCCGCTCCTGGTCAAAGGGTCGGGGTCGGATGGCGCAAGGCACTCTTTCATGCTCTGAGCGAGACCTCGGACAAGCATTTGAAGAGGTTCAACCTGAAAGGTGATGATGTCCAAAGCAGAATACGCGTAGGAGCAAACTCAAACTCCGATGCTCGGCTGCGGCAACTGCTAGAAAAGCTCGACCTGTCACTAAGAGTTGAAGGAAAGAGCGGTCTGGGAACCAAGAATACCCTCTTCATGGCGTGTGAACTCATTCTCCTTGCGCAGGAGAGTGAGGGCTGCAAGCTGCTTCTGATCGAAGAGCCAGAGGCTCATCTTCATCCTCAGAAGCAACTCAGAGTAATGAAGGCGCTTCAAGCACTAGCCACCGAGGATGGCATTCAAATCATTGTCACGACACACAGCCCAAATCTTGCGTCCGTGATTGAGTTGGACAACCTCGTATTGCTCTGGAAATCACATGCATTTGCTCTCAACAAAGAATCAACGAAGCTGAGTGCTTCCGACTATAGCTTCCTTCAGAGATTTCTTGATGTCACAAAGGCAAACCTATTTTTTGCGCGCGGGGTGTTGATCGTTGAAGGTGATGCCGAGAATATTCTCCTACCTACAATAGCCACAATTCTTGAGAGCGACTTTACAGAAAATGGCGTATCGATTGTTAACGTTGGGGGGGTAGGACTGAGCCGATACGCACGAATATTTATGCGAAGAAATTCCAAGCAGACGGAAAACAAACTGCTCGATATTCCCGTGGCTTGTATCACCGACATGGACGTAATGCCGAACTGCGCACCGGCAATAATTGGCCGAACCGTCAAAGGAAATGATTGGCCGGCATTGGGGAATCGTCATTGGAGAGCGAAAAGAGACTTCAAGGATGAGGCGGAGATTGCAGCTAAGCGCAGTGAGAAGATCAGCAAGGGATCGGATGAGTCGGTGAGAACTTTCGTATCCGACGAGTGGACTTTGGAATACGATCTCTCGCTGGGCCGCAAAATTGATGGGAAGTTTTCCGGCGGATTGGCGGAGGATGCAGACACACATTACAACCCGCCGGAGGAACCGGGTCTACAAAAGCCTGCACAAGCCCCTCACATACCTCGGGGTCGAGCGGACTCTGTTCACAATTCAGTGTCAATTCGCACTGGAGCCTGACGAAACGGGCGCCTTTGTTGAGTATTTGACCTATGGCATGGATGGCAAGACAGCACCCTCCTTATACGTCAATTGGACTGCACAGGACACCGGCGAACGTCGTCGTGGCAGACCGAATCGGCGCGTTGAGGTGTGTTCAGGAGAGAAAGGCGATGGGCCGAGCTTTGCTCCGGAAGTGCGCGAACTACTTCAGGCAACATATTTGAAACCGCTGCGGGATGCGGATCAAGCGCTCTCGGCGGGACGTGGATCCCGGCTTTCACAAGTACTTTCGTCTACAACCCAAGTCAGTAACTCAGGAATTGACTACAACAGCGACATACCTTTTGCACCGGAAAAGCTTAGCGTGCTCGGTATTGGCGATTTAGCGAATGCCTTGCTCGAAAAACAGGATGGAGTAAAGGCGGCGCGGAACGAAGTGGACACACGCGTCGCGCCACTAAACGAAGAGCAAAAAAAAAACTTTGGGAGCATCGCGAATCCTTCTTCGCGGGAGCGGCCAACGAAGACACAAGCTCGCAATCCGAGCCCGACAATCCGGTCAACGACTCTGAGTCCGCAACCACAGCCCAAGAAGAAACAACCAACTTCGCCGAAGCGGGCGACGAAGTCCGTCTCTGCCAAACCGAGCCCAGTAATCCTGTCATCAACCCCGAGCCACCAGCCGCCGCCGAGAAAGAAGCAACCAAAACCCGACAATCCAAGCGCAAAATCAAGCACGATGCAGAAGACGACCAGATGAGGCTCTTTTAAGATGACCACAAAGACTTTTCTCGAAGTCCAGTTCCCGATTGGTCCACTCTCGCTTGAAAGCTATAAAGAGCGCGATGCCAAGGGAGCAAAGATCTTAGCTTCGCTTGGCAAGTGGTGGGGCGCCAAGCCGCTCGTACTGGTTCGCGCCATCGTTATCGCGGCAGTCTTCCCGGCATCGGACGATCCGGAACGCTGGCCGGATGATCTCGACATATTTCTCAGGGTAATGTGCCTGGACAACGCCGGCATGTGGAAGCGAAAAACTGAAACGCTACCAGCTGGACTCTGCTACCCGGAAGCCAACTACAGAGAACGCAACGAGCTATTCAACGATGACGGCGATGCCTGGAAGCGCGGTGCTCCTCCGGAGTTGCGGAGTGCTTTGGAAAGGAGGGTGTTTTACACTCTCAGTCACACGGAACAACGTGAATACTGTTGTCGCGTGGAGGAGATTGATGGACCTCCCGCGGAGTCGTGGAGCGAGATCAATCCCTACCTCGGCACATCAGCCAAGACTC
>Ga0302192_10002178_pt1 | contig 12316 bp, 11 predicted proteins | sample II_Bog_E3_2_FD_200230 | JGI IMG/M metagenome (GOLD analysis project Ga0302192, IMG submission 200230) | Peat permafrost microbial communities from Stordalen Mire near Abisko, Sweden - II_Bog_E3_2 | ecosystem: Environmental > Terrestrial > Soil > Wetlands > Peat | place: Sweden: Abisko...
TTCATCCTCCAATCCTCTCAGGTGCTTGGATGTGCATTCTGCCCCTATTTGCTCGCCGTGCAGCAATGCTCGATACGGCGTCCTCCTCTTTCCACAAGTACTTTTTGCAGATTCTTCAACATGCGACCTCAATCGGGTCCATAAAATTCCCCCGAGATCGAGCAAAACAGAACAGACAAAGCCCTTGAGCCGGGGCGAAAATTAGCAAGACCTTAGTGCAGCGGCCTCTGCAGTGCGGGAACTCTGTCCCGATTGTTGCGGTCTATCCCCAGAGTAGCGGCTTGGGGCCTGCGTTGCCGCTCAGCCTGCGCGGAATGCTCTTCGAATCCAAGTAGCTCCTCCCAGCCTTTGATCCGCACACCGCAGCCTGCAATCCACTTCCGGACCGTATCGAAAGAGGCTTCATGCTTATAAGTGATAGGAACAACCCCCAATTTGACCCTGCCGCCTATCTTGCGCATGCCGGCCTTGGTCGAAGAATCGTCGAATTGAAGGGGAAGGATAACTTCTTCTCCCAGGGAGATCAGGCAGATTCCATCTTTTATCTGCAGCGTGGCCGGGCCAAGATCACCGTTGTTTCCAAGAACGGCAAAGAGGCCACAATCACGCTGCTCTTCCCTGGCGACTTCGTTGGCGAGGGGGCGCTCGCGGCGGTGCCCGGGTTGCGTTTGTCAACGGCCACAGCCATCGACACCTGCACTGCACTCAAGATCACAAGGGAGGAGATGATCCGTGTCATTCATCAAGAACATGCGTTATCCGACCTGTTCCTGAAGTTCGTGCTGGAGCGCAGCATGCGCACCCAGGCCGATCTGGTGGACCAGCTTTTCAACTCCAGCGAAAAGCGATTGGCGCGAATCTTGTTACTGATGGCGGAGTTCGGCAAGCCAGGGGAGCCGGAACGCTTCATTCCTCCCATTACGCAGGAAACCCTGGCTGAGATGATCGGCACCACACGGTCGCGCGTCAGCTTCTTCATGAATCGCTTTCGCAAGCTTGGCTTTGTCAGTTACGACGGCCGCATCCAGGTTCACAAGTCGTTGCTCAATGTGGTCCTCCTCGACCAGTTGCCAGAGCAGAACGCGCACCAGCCGTCTGTTCTTTCCGTCTCACAAGGCTTGCCGGGCCGGCAGCCAGAAGGCCCCATGCCTGAGCAAGACTGAACACCATGTTGATCGTCGCCAGGGGTTGCTTAGCCCAACCACTACCCGAAGGAGAGCTTGCCTCAAGATGACGCCGCATCTCGGGCCCATCATCCGGATGAGTCTGCGCTGCTGGGATTATGCCAACCGCCGTCTGCAGCGATGATCGTGCCGGCCTCCCTGGGTCCCCAGCTGCCACGCTTGTAAGAGCGAACGCGGTGATGGGTCTTGAGAATCGGATCGACAACCATCCACGCTGCCTCTACAGCGTCTTCACGCGTGAAGAGCGCGCCGTCGCCGGCCATGGCGTCCCCGAGAAGCCTCTCGTAGGGCGTTTCGTCTCCCGACCGCTCTTCCGACAGGTAGAGCTCTCGTTGCTCTCCGGTAAAATCCTTGCCTGCGAGCTTGACGCGTGCGGCAAGAGCGATGGCAGGGTTGGGGGAGAGCCGGAAGCGCAAGTAGTTTGATCGGCCTGTCTGCGGCTCAGAGTCGGCAAAAAGCCTCTGCGGCGCCGGCTTCAACTCCACCAGCACCTCGGTCGCAGTGTCTGGCAGGCATTTGCCGGAGCGCAGGTACCACGGCACACCCTCCCACCGCCACGAATCGATGAAGAGCCGCAGGGCGCAGAAGGTCTCAACGTCAGAGCGCTTCGCTACATCCGGCTCGTCACGGTAACCTGCGTACTGCCCGCGGACCACATCGTCCGGCGTCAGGGGCCGCATGGCTCGAAAGACCTTGGCCTTCTCGCTGTGCACTGCGCCAAAGTCCCGTCCCGCGGGTGGTTCCATGGCAAGCAGCGCGACCACTTGGAAGAGGTGATTCTGGATTACGTCGCGCAAGCAGCCGGCGGTCTCGTAAAACCCGCCGCGCTTCCCCACGCCGAAACTCTCCGATAGAGTGATCTGGACGCTGGCCACATAGTTACGGTTCCAGATCGGCTCAAGAAACGAATTGGCGAAGCGGAAATAGAGGATATTCATGATCGCCTCCTTCCCGAGGAAGTGATCAATGCGGAAGATTGAGTCTTCCGGGAACACCGAATGCGCAACTTGATTGAGCTCCCGTGCGGAGGCCAGGTCGCGGCCAAAGGGCTTTTCGACGATAACGCGGGCATGCTCAGCCAGTTTCGCGGCGCCGAGGCCTTCGATCACGGTTTCAAAGAGCGCCGGTGGAATCGCCAGATAGTGCGCGGGTCGCCGCGCCTTGCCCAGCACTTCTTTGATCGCTGTGAACGTGCCTGGGTCTTTATAGTCTCCGCTCACATACTTGAGCAGGGACAGAAGCTGTTGCAATGCGCGCTTGTTATCGATTCCGCCCGATCGCTCAATGCTGTCCGTCACACGCTTGTGCAAACGCGCCATGCTCCACTTTGGAAAGGCGACGCCGATAACCGGAACCTTGAGCGCGCCTCGCTTCACCATCGCATAGAGTGCCGGGAAGATCATCTTGTGGGCCAGATCTCCTGTCACACCGAAGATCACCAGAGTGTCCGAATGGGGCCTTGCCATCAGGCGCCGGCCTTTCTGCCAGCGGCCTTTTCCTCATGGCCGCCGAATTGAAAGCGCAGCGCCGACAGCACCTTTTCGGCAAAGTCATCTTCGCCGCGCGAGCTGAATCGTTCGTAGAGCGCGGCGCTGAGGACGGGCGCCGGAACCGACTCGTCGATGGCGGCGGCGATCGTCCAGCGCCCTTCCCCTGAATCCGATACGCGTCCAGAGAACTTCGCCAGGTCCGGGCTATCGAGCAGAGAGATGGCGGCCAGGTCCAATAGCCACGAAGCAATCACGCTGCCGCGCCGCCACACCTCGGCGATGTCGGCAATGTTCAGGTCGTATGCATAGTACTCGGGGTGGCGCAACGGCGTGGTCTCGGCATCCACATCCTGCTTCTGGCTGCCCGCGTTGGCATGACGGAGGATGTTCAACCCTTCAGCGTAGGATGCCATGATGCCGTACTCGATGCCGTTGTGGACCATCTTGACAAAGTGGCCGGCGCCACTGGGCCCGCAGTGCAAATAGCCATGTTCCGCGGTGCCGCCCACCTTCTCCCGGCCAGGCGAGCGGGGCGCCGAATCGATGCTTGGGGCCAGTGCGGAAAAGATCGGGTCGATACGCTGGACTGCGGCATCGTCGCCGCCGATCATCAGGCAGTAGCCCCGCTCCGATCCCCACACCCCGCCGCTGGTTCCAGCGTCCACATAGTGGATGCCCTTCGGCCTCAGCTCGGCTGCGCGCCGGATGTCATCGTGATAGTAGGAGTTGCCGCCATCGATAATCACATCGTCCTTTTCGAGGAACGGGATCAGAGTCTTCAGCGTCTCATCGACCACCGCGGCCGGCACCATGATCCAGATGACCCGGGGCGCTTTCAGCTTCTTCGCGAAGTCTTCAATCGACGTTGCGCAGACTGCACCGTCTTTGACGAGCGCTGGCGCGGCTTCCGGATGAATGTCGTAAGCAACGCACGGGTGACCGGCCCGCAGAAGGCGCTGCACCATGTTGGATCCCATTCTGCCTAATCCGATCATGCCCAATTCCATATGCTTTTCCTCTCTCCGAAAAGTGGCGAAGCGATTGAAGCTGCGGTTCGCGAGATTGCTGAACTTGCAGCCCTATACCGGTGCGTAGACCACATAGCCGCGCGGCGGCGCGGGAAACTCGCTGCAGCCCTCCGCGTTCGTGGTGCGTTCGTTGGGAATCGTCGTATCGTGACCATCCCAGGCGACAGGAATGAACTCCTGGTTCTTCCACTTTGTTTTCACCGTAGCGCCGCTCCACTTGTCGCCCAGGTTGTTCAGCACATAGATCAGACCCGCTTTCTGCACGTTGTCATCGCGAAAACCGCATCGCTGCATGATGTAAAGATCGGGATCGACATGCAGAATTTGCGAATCGCCGCCGGCATGGCTGTGGTGTGCGGCGATGAGAGCGTCAATGCCATTCGGTGTGCCGGCGCGGGCCAGACTGTTGTTGTAGTAGTCGTACCAGAAGACGCTGGGGTATCCCTCGTGCACCAGGATGTAGGAGTAAGCCAGCATCTTGTCATTGACAATCGTGTTGTCGCCCATGTCGTGATTGTCGACAAAGGTGACCGCCTTCCTGGGGCGATCGGTAACTATGGCGCCGGCGCGCGTGAGATTGCGCAGATCGTAGTGGAACGTGTCGCAGAGATCCTTCAGCTGGTAGCGCAGCGGAAAGTCGAAGGCGGCTACCTGATTGTCAGAGAAGCTGTTGACCTTGGTGAGCCACTGCTCGATGCTTTCGCCGTCCTCCCAGTACTCGCCGACCACGAAGGGGGTGAATTCCTTGCCGTCTTTGACGTAGCGATACTTGGCGATTGTGCCTAGGATCCACGCACCGTAGCCTTTGGCGAAGTCGAAGCGGAAACCGTCAAAGCCCAACTCCTCAATAATCAACTGCGCGTACTCCATGATGGAGGTGTAGACGAGCGGGTTGCGATGGCAGAGGTGCGGAAAGCCGGCAAAAAGCTCTCCCTCCAGTGCAACTTCATACCGGCTGGGATGGAAGCAATTCCAGTCGCGAGGGAATCGGCCGCTTTTGGGATTGAACTTCGTCCAGCGCTTCTTCCCGTCGAGTGGGTTTGTTTCCTCTTCGTCCCCGCCGGAGTTGTGGCTTATAACCATGTCCGCATAGCAGCCCATCCGGTTGTCATGCGCTTTCTTAATGAGCGCTTCGAGCTCCGCGCGGTTGCCATACCACGTCTTGGCGCCGCCTTTCTGGTCAAGGTCGCCCAGATCGAAGTAATCATAGGGATCATAGCCCATGGAACGCGTCTCAGCGGCTTTCGAGATGGGCGGCAGCCAGACAGCGTCGAAGCCGGATTTGGCAAGTTCCGGAATATGCTCGGCAACAAAGTTCCACCAGTTGTGATCCTGTTTCTCTTTCGCGGGACAGTCCCAGTAAAACGCCTGCAACATTACGCTCATAGGTTCTCCTCATTCCCTCGTCGGAGACGAAAAGGCTGCCTGCCAAGCCCCGCATGCACACCGGAAATCTCGTTTGTGAGGCCGGAAGTTCCCGCGCCGCTGCCGCAGAGATCCATCCCACATTCAACCTCAACCATGTCAATAGAGATTCGCCGGCGGCCATATGCGACGCACCGGAGATGGGCGGGCAGAAGACGGCTCATTCTGTCGGCTTCCATCCGTTCCCGGCTGATCACGCCCTTCTCCATGAGACGTTTCTCTCCGCGTTCCGGTCAACGACCGCTCGAACCTTATCTTCTCGACGTTGGTGGCGAACGGCGCCGCTGAAGCGAGCATCGAGAAGCGTCGCAATCATTTCTCAGGCCAGTGGTCTCCGCCTCGTCCTCTGCTCTACTCGCCTTCAAGTGGTCAATTCTGCTTCCCGCATCTCGTCGAAGAACGGGGTCCTCTTCTGCTGCACACACTCCGCAGCATAGAGGTACATAGCCGCCGACCATGTCTGCCAATCTCGGCCGCTTGGTTTACCGGTTTGCGCGTGGATCCATTCGTTGAATCCCCACTCCGCCGCGTCTTCATGCCATGGCTTAACCATTTCTGTCAGCGCCGCCAATTTGCGCTCCGCCAGATCCATCTCTCCTGCCGCTACGCACGCCGCAATATAGAAGCCACAAATAAAAGGCCACACACCCCCGTTGTGATAGTCTCCCGGCCGATTATAGCGCTCGTATCGTGGCAGCCAATCCGCATGATGGGGCAGAATGTACGGAAACAAGCAGGGCGGCAAATTCACGGCAAGTTCTCCGCGGCCCCGCATCGCTTCGCACTCGGTTTCAATCCATGTCAGCATCTTCGTTGCCCAGCGAGGCGAAGCAATTCCGGTCAGAATCGCCAGGCTGTTGCCCAGCAGATCGAAGCGGTCGCTACTCATGACTTTGTAAGAGTAGAGGGCGTAGTAAGGCGCGGTTGGCTCCACGAGAGCCTCTTGCTCATAACGATTCTTCTCGTCACCGTGGACCTCCAGTCGGCTCATCGCACCGCGCAGTTGCTCGGCGGACTGGTGATCGCCATAAAGACGAAGATAGGCATAAACCAGCATATTCACGTAAAGCCCATACCCCATCACGTACTGCTCGTCGCGCCAGTCGCTGGTGGGTAACTGACACACCATCACCCGGTCATCGGGGCTCTGGTACTGCATCCACCGCTGGGCCTTCTCTGCTGCCTCAAGGAGGAATTCCGGCTGATTTGTGGATATTCTGTAGAGAGCCAGCCCAAAGAGGAAGAGCGGCGTCGAATCGCTGGCGCCGCGGTTTTCTGGATCGTGCGCGAGGGATGGGATGTGGCCGTGCGGCGTCTGATGATTAGCAAGCGCCACCAATGTGCGCTCCAGAGCGTCCGCAAGCTCCTTGTTGCCGGTAGCCAGAATGCCCAGGGATGAGATCATCAGGTCCCGCGTGTAAGGCTCCGGGTATCCCCACCCAGCGGTCCGGGGCAGTCCTTCATACGGTCCCCGTGCGTTATGCAGCAGGATTTGGAGAGCGGCATCTTTAGCCTGCTCGATAGAAATGAGTGACTTATCGTCGAAAGACATAGACTCCTCGATGGCATGCTGAGTTGAGGGGGCGAGCATTCGCTCCTCGTTGCGTTCTACTGGATACCCAAGCGATCGGAAACTATCTCCACGAATCGCCTGGCAACCTGGCGGTAATCAAACAGCTCGACCACACGCTTTCGACCCGCTTCGCCCATCCTCTGCCGCAGTGCCCTGTCCTGCATCAGCATTAGAAGGTACTTGGCGATGTCGGGCACGCTGGCCCGGTACTCCGCTGTGCGCGGATTCTTGAACACGATCCGCTGGCTACTCTCGTAATCGTGGCCTTCGCCAAATCGCCCCTCAGTGATCTTCCTTTCCTCGGCCACGCCGGCCAGGAATGCCGTTTCACCGTGGGCCATGGTGTCGCGAAAAGCCATGGCATCGATCGCGATGACCGGCTTTTCGCAGGCGCTGGCCTCAACCTGAATCATTCCAAAACCCTCCAGCCGCGAGGGCGCCGCGTAGATGTCGCAGGCGGATATCAAGTAGGGCATGTAATTCTGCGAGACCATGTAGGTGGAGTAGACAACCTTCTTGGCGATACCCAAATCCGCCGCCATCTCGAGGTCGATCCGGTTCTGTATCTCTGTGCGGGGTTGAGGCCACACCTTGCAGACATATCTCCAGTCGGGCGCCTCGGCATCGATCAGCGCCAATGCCTGCATCACCTCCTGTGCGCCCTTCGACGCTCCATCGCCACCGGCGGTCAGGATCATCAACTGGTCCTCGGACACTCCGAAACTCTCACGGATTGTCTTGACCTTCACATCGTCGCGGCTGTGCGGTGCGTAGAGGTCTGTGCCGCAACCTACAGGAAGCACCACGATGTTGTCTGCTCTGATGCCATCTCTGACATATACCTCCTTCACCCAGGTGGAGGTGACCAGGATCAGCGGCAGAGCGTTCAGCACGTCGCGGTGTTCGGCGATAAAGCCATCGGCCACGAGCCATGGCACGGCGTTCATCCCAAACTTGTGCGGGTGCAGCACCAGGTTGGGAAGGTGGCCCCAGAACCCCACGCCGACCACCACGTCCGGCTTGAACCAGCTGTAGTACCATTCCTTTTCCAGGGACGATTCCAAATGCACCGGGTGGACATCCACGCCCATCTCGTGCAGGCCCCTGCACAACAGTTCGCCTTGCAGCGCCAGGCCGCCTGCCGGCGCCGGATACTCAGTCAGTACAAGTACTTTCACGATTGCCGCTCCTATAGTGCCGTTCGCTCTGCCGCTGCTTGTGCTGAATCAAAACACCAGAAGCCTTCTTCTCCTGGTGTGCTCCGCGCTTCCCAACTGTCGTGCCCATACCCGTACACATCCGTAATCAATCTGCGCTTTTCCAGCCAGATATCGTCTGTCAACATATCACGTCGATCTGCATCGGCACGGACCCGAGGCAGGTACGCGTGTCCCCCATCTTCATAAGCAAACATCCATAACTGCTTTGTGCTGATACCGCCCGATCGCCAAAGATTGACGACGCTCTGGCTGCACTCCTCATGCCGGCGGTGACGTGTGTACTCGCCGTTCGGGCCGTGGGTCAAAATCAGGCTGTAGCTGCCCCCAGACAATAGTCGTACGATGGTTTCCTCAACCTGCACCATCGTTAGCGGCACCTGATCAGGTCCATCATCGAGATCCGCCATCTCGCCCTCCGCCCCCATTTGCTGCAAGACACGGCGGAACTTTGGCGCGCGGTCCCGATCGGATGCTCTGCATAGAGTCACAAGTCGCCAATAAAACTCCGGATGGGACAGTATGTAGCCGCCGCACCAGAGTGTCTCGTCGTCCGGGTGGGCGACCACAACTGCGGCCCGAGGCCGAGGACCGGATGTCACTTCGCCGCGCAGGACGGGGGTCATTGCTCTCCATGGAAAGTGTCAGAGTGTCGGTTATCGCTGCGTTCGCTCATCGAGTTACACCTCGATTGTGAAGACTTGCCTTTGAGCGACAGACTTGATCAATCTGGAATTCGTGCTGTAGTGCTGCGCCATATTTTCCGACCATGACAACTCGTCGGTGCGCCCAATCTTCTGCCAATACTGCCGAAGGGGATGGTCGCAGGCGTCAATCGCTGGCGCTTCCCGGCGATACCTTTCATTGTGGCGGAAGCTTTGGATCGGCATGCGGGGCTTTTGTGGAGACTCTTCGGCCACGTAGCCGAGTGCCACTCTGGCTACGGGGAAAATGTTCGGCGGCAACCCAAGCAAATCGATCATTGTTTGCGGATCGCGGCGAATTCCGCCTATGGGAACGATGCCGAGATCAAAGGCGCGCGCCGCAGTTCGGACTCATTCTTGTGCGCGAGAATATTCGATGCAACTCCCCCGTGATGATCTTCTTTGTGATTGGACTACGCGCAGTATTCAAGTTCTGCTCTCTTTTGCTCACACACTTGGCAGCAAGCTGCCTTCTGTCGGCAAGTGACAACCCTGAAAGAGATACCGGTCGATTGACTCCTGTGCTGATTTCAGCTCTCGCGGGCTGGGGTAGCGTGAAAATTCAGCTTCGCCAATTGCGGGAGAGACTTGGTCCAATTTGTCGCTGAACTCCGTTCGATCGATTTCAGGTTCGACAACTGTTGCATCGCAGTTGTCCACCACGCCGGCGTTCTCCGCGTTCCCCGGCTATTTCCTTGACCCGATCAGCCGGATACGGGCGGTGAGGGCTCTCCCCGCAAACTCGCTGAAAGTTCCATACTGCAGCGAATCGACAACGTTGTTCACCACCAGGGGGTTGCTGCTGTTGGTTGCGTTTTCGATGACGCCGCGAAGTCCGAAATACGACCCGCGCAGGTGAAAGCGCCATTCCAGCCCCGGACTGAAGGCCAGGTAGTTGGGAAAGCGCCGCGAACCGGCTGCGCCCACCACCTGGTAGTTGGCGTTGACTGAGGTGAACGGAAAGCCGGAATGCCAATCCAGGCTGTAGACAAAATCCCAACTCTTCCTGAAGCCAGGCGCCAGGAACGGCAGCCATCCCCAGGAGAGCACGCGGTTCGGCGTGTCCCAGGCCAGAGGGCCGCTCTGCTGCGCGCCGAGCATCGACAGGGTGGGCAAATAATCGATCGCGGCATTGGTATGAGCGGAGGAGTGCGCATAAGAGGCAAAGAGCGTGTAGCCGCCGGCAAAGGTCCGCCGCGCATCGATCTCGGCCAGGTTGTCGTGGTCCTGTCGGGAATTCGTGAGCAGATAGTTCCCGGAGAGCGCAGCCGGGGGGCTCTGGTTCACATACGCGAATTCATCAGACACAAGCTTGCGGAGAAGATTCGCCCGCACATAAAGCGAGCCGGGGAGCCTTTCTTCCACCCCGACGCTCCAGTTCAGCGCCCGAGCCTCATGCAGCGAGCTGTCGCTGGATGAAAAATCCGTCTCCAGCGGCGGGCCCTGCGGAGTAACGCCGTCGGCTGCAAAGTAGGTGTCATAGCGGATGCCCGCCAATGCCCGCTCCAGATACTCCAGTTGCGTGTGCTCGTAATAGAGCCCGATGCCCGCGGACAGCTTTGTCCTGCCTTCGCCTCCCGAGGGCAGGTAGACGGCAGCCAGGCGCGGCGAAAACAGCGGTCTGCCGAGGATCTCGTCCCAATCGAAGCGCAAGCCTGATTCAATCAGCAGGCCGGCGCGCGGTGTCCACCGGTCCTGCACATAGGCGCCGGCTTCGGCATTATGGCGGGTGAAAGGCGCGGTTGCGGGGAAAATGCTCTGCCGCAGCAGCGTCCCGTCCTCGCGCAAATAGCCGACGGGAGCGCGTGCGATAGCTTCGTCGAAGCCGATGCGGTCCACATCGATGCCGGCCTTCAGATTGTGCAGTCCAGCCCAGTGGCGAGGCGGCAGATACAGCGCCGCGTTCCCTTCCAGGCGCTGCGATCGGCTGGTCAAACTCTCAAAATAACTGCCCAGAGAAAGCTCGGGAGTGATTTGGAAAGGACTGTCTCCATGCGGCTCATAGCCGTCGCGGATGTGCACTGCGCCCAACCCGAGGTCCAGCAGCGCCCCGTTGTGAAAGCTCTGCTGATCGCGCAGATACGGCAGCCATGCGACCGTGTTGCGCCGGGTGGTGCTCTGCACGGGAACCAGCGGCGAGATTCCATCGTTGGGAGAGTGATAATCGTTGAACAGCAGCCCCCCAGACAGAATGTTGGCAGGCCTCGCATTCACCTGGAACTTGATCAGGTTGCTTCCGCGCAGCAGGTGGTTGGTGTCGGCTCCCTGGGGAAGCTCGCGGATGTAAATGTCGTCGTATTCTGCTTCCATTCCGTCGAAGAACCAGGCCAGGTTGCGCACCAGCGGTCCTGAAAAGGTGATTCGGGGAACCGCTTTGTCGAAGCGAATTCCATTGATGTCCTGGAAAGAGGGAAGAAAATCCGTAGCGTTGAAACGGAACCGGTTGTCGCCCATTCCGGTGTAGAACGCCACCACGCCGCCGGTGCTTCTGCCAAACTCCACCGGGTAGCGCGTCGCCTCTTCGTCCATCGAGCGAACCGCGTCCGCACTGACCCGCAGGGCGAGAACCCCGCTCACTGGTGAGCGGATGTCGAACCCATCCAGCAGATCCAGCGTCGCCCACGCCTCCGACCCAGCCACATGCACCTGGCCGGTCGCATCCTGAACCACACCGGGATAGAACGGCAGCAGATTGCGGATATCGCGGGAAGTTCGGTACGGCACATTGACGATCTCCGGCAGATTCATGCTGCGCTGATCGGAGGTCTGTTCCGTATCGATGCCGGGCACCGAGGCCGTTACGCTGACCTGTTCGAGCACCATCTGTTCGTGGTTCAGCACCACCCGCACATCTCGAAGCAGCGGATCGGCCTGGTTCAACACCGTTTCATAGAAGCCGGGCTTTTCAAGGCGGAGGCGGTAGGGTTCGGTACCCTCGATACTGTACGTGACCTGGCCGGCGTAATTGGTCAGCAGGCGAATCTCATTTTTGCCTGGCTCCTGAAAGACCGCCTCAGCGCCCGCCACGGGCACGCCATTCTCGTCCAACACCGTAAGCAGAACCGGGGCATCGGCCGCCGTCTGCCCGGCGGCAGAAGCGATGCAGCCAAAGAAAAACAGCCAGAAAACCACTCCACCCGCACGCCTGAAACTTCGCATGGGTTCACCGCCGCCAACCCCTCCATCCTAGTGGGTTGAGTCGTTGATCCGTCACACTAAATTTGTCACCCTGAGGGAGCGCAGCGAGCCGAAGCACCTGCGGTTTCAGTAGCTTATGAGCATCTTCTGCTCGTCAATATTGCGGCGAAATCCGGACTCGCGCCACTGGCCGCTGGCTACTGGCGAGAACTCCTGGTTGCGTGCGCGCTTCGCCTCTGGCAATGGCTCGGTGTTCAATCCGCAAAACGCGGGAGAGCGTGTTCGACCCATTCCGGCGCTGACACCGTTTCTCCCTTGATTGGGATTCCCGCAGACCGCCGGAAGGGCTATCATGTGGCTGGAGAACGGCCATGTCCCAATACGTTTTTCTCTGCCAGGATTGCAAAAAGGAGTTCACCCAGACACTCCACATCGCGGACTTCGAAAAGGGCGGCGGCGTGTGTCCACTCTGCGGCAGCAAGCGGGTAACCCAGGTGATCGCGGGGTTCTCCGCCCTTACCGCCAGGAAAAGCTAGAGCGCACGACGGCCCCCATCG
>Ga0302192_10002187_pt1 | contig 12295 bp, 9 predicted proteins | sample II_Bog_E3_2_FD_200230 | JGI IMG/M metagenome (GOLD analysis project Ga0302192, IMG submission 200230) | Peat permafrost microbial communities from Stordalen Mire near Abisko, Sweden - II_Bog_E3_2 | ecosystem: Environmental > Terrestrial > Soil > Wetlands > Peat | place: Sweden: Abisko, Stordalen...
CCGTCGTCGGAGATATTCTTTGACAAAGGCCCTCGTTACGGTGCCGAGGGAGGACCGGCCTTTGGTGGCGACGAGCGATTCGTCGAGATCTGGAATCTCGTGTTCATGCAGTATCTGCGCGCGCTCGATGGATCAACGAGCGAACTGCCAAAGAAGAATATCGACACTGGTGCAGGATTTGAGCGGATTCTCTCGGTGCTCAATAACGAAGATTCGGTGTTTGCCACGGATCTTTTTGCTCCGCTCATTGAAGCCGGTGCAAGAAGTGTCGGACGTGCCTACGGCGAAGACGAGCGCTCGGACATCGCTATTCGACAGATTGCCGAACACGGTAGGGCCATGACGATGCTGGTGGCCGATGGCGTGTTGCCCTCCAACGAGGGGCGAGGGTACGTTCTGCGACGCATCATTCGCCGCGCTATTTTGGCGGCACGTCGCGCCGGTTCTGAACGAGCAGTTACGAAAGATCTCGTGGCCGCGACCATTGAGAAGATGGGCGAGGCGTACCCAGTCCTCGTGCGCGATCGCGAAATCATCGAGGCAGTCTTAGAGCGAGAAGAGGCCGGATTCGCTCGTACGCTTCGTACGGGACTCACGTTGCTTGAAGAAGCGGCGCAGTCCGTGCGTAAATCGAAGTCGATGATCTTTCCCGGTGATGTCGCCTTTCGTCTACACGACACCCACGGTTTTCCCATTGAGTTGACGTCAGAGTTAGCTGTCGAGCAGGGACTCGAAGTCGATCGTGAAGCTTTCGAATCCGCCATGAGCCAACAACGAGAACGTGCCCGGGCGGCCGCGAAGATGAAGAATATTGCCGATGATCAGGCATATCGCGCAATTATGGATTCGAGTGGACCGTCCGAGTTTGTTGGTCGCGATTTATCTCGCTACTCCCTTGAAGCCACGGTGATGGCAGTACTCACGAGTGAAGACGGAAACGTCGAAGTGTTTCTTGACACCACGCCTTTTTACGCCGAGTCGGGTGGTCAGGTGGGTGACCAAGGAACCATCGTGACCGAATCAGGACGCTTGAGCGTTGCTGACACGCAGAACATCGCCGGCGGACTCATTGTTCACCGCGGGGTTCTTACCGGTGAGATTGTCGTTGGACAGGTGGCGGTTGCCACCATTGATGCCGATCGACGCGAATTGATTCGACGAAATCACACGGCGACACACTTGTTGCACGCCGGACTGCGCACGGTGCTTGGCGACCACGTACGTCAGCAGGGATCGCTCGTCGCACCGGACCGTTTGCGGTTTGACTTTTCTCACGGCGCTGGACTTGCCACCGAAGAATTGAGCGCCGTGCTGTCGTTAGTTAATACCGACGTGGTGCACAACGACGACGTGGACACGGTGCAGGTTTCAAAGCCCGAAGCCGAAGCCATGGGGGCCGTTGCCTTTTTTGGCGACAAATACGGCGACCGTGTACGTGTGGTTCGCGCCGGCGCTCACTCGCTCGAATTCTGTGGGGGCACCCACGTCGACCGACTCGGCGATCTCGGGCAGGTTCAAATCGTTTCCGAAGCCAGCATTGGTTCGAACACTCGACGTATTGAAGCAGTGAGTGGCATTGGAGCGTTTCTTCGAACACAGGAGTTGGAGCGTTCGATGGCGGCGGTTGCATCCTTGTTGAAGGTGGCGAGCGATGAGGTCGTGCCATCGTTGACGCGAATCTTTGAGCACCAGCGCAACATCGAGAAAGAGCTTGGCCGACTTCGCCAGGCCCAGCTTGCGACGTTGATAAATGAGATTGACGCCAGTGGAGGCGTACCCAAAATGGTGGCGCAACTTGACGGTTACCCCGGTGATCAACTTCGTCAAGTAGCCCAAGAATTGCAGCGACGAAACCGGTCACTCGTTATTTTGATTGGTGAGACCGACGACGCGAAGGTGGCGCTCGCTGTTGCCTCAACAGGTGATGTTGACGCTGGCTCCGTTGTTAAAGAACTGGCCCCTTTGGTAGGGGGCGGTGGGGGAGGATCCTCGACCTTGGCACTCGCGGGCGGCAAAGACGTTGCCGGCATTGACGAACTATTGAAGGCCGCGGCGCGGTTCGTATCGTAAGCATCACTATGACAAGAGCTCTAGGACTCGATCCTGGCACTAAGCGAATTGGGGTCGCCGTGTCGGACTCTTCTCGAACGCTGGCGTTTCCTCGAACCAGCATCGAGGCCTCCGAAAGTGCAGTGCAAGTTGTCGTTAACCTCGTTCGAGAAGAATCCATCGCGACAGTCGTGGTCGGTCGTCCGCTCACTTTGGCTGGAAAGGTGTCAGCCAGCACGACAAAGGCGGAGGAATTCTCGCGAGATCTTGAACGAGCCCTTCCCGACGTGGAACTAATTCGTTGGGACGAGCGACTCACGACGGTGAGTGCGCAAAAGTCCATGACGAGCGCTGGTAAGTCATCACGAGAACAGCGTGACTCAATTGACAGTGCGGCTGCCGTTGTACTTCTGCAACATTTCTTGGAGAGCGATCATGCTTAAGTTTCGTTGGATTTACGCCTGGCTTCTCGCACCGATTGTTGTCGTGGTGTTCGTTCTGTGGTTTCTTCTCAATGCTTTCCCTTTAGGGGGAACGGGAAGTGAAACCATTGTTCAGGTTCAACAAGGACAGTCACTTTCTTCTATTGGTTCGACGCTTCAAAACGACGGCGTCATTTCTTCGTCATTCGCGTTTCGACTCGACACGCTTGTTTTTGGTGCACCTACCGTGGCACCTGGATCGTACGAAATTCGAAAAGGTTCTTCGTTCTCTACGATCCGTTCGATTCTCGGACGATCACCCAACGTGGTTGCCATCAATGTTCTCGCGGGTCTCACCGTCCATGAGATTGCGGTATTGCTTGCCTCCGACGAGGGCAACACGTTCGCCAATACGTTTTACAAGGACGCCGGCATCGACGCGGGCGCAAATCCCTTTCACCCCAATGGGTCACTCGAGGGTCTTCTCGGCACGGGTGTCTACGTTGTCAAACTTGGAGAAACGCCTCAGCAGCTCTTGGACGCCATGCAGTCGCGCTTTGAGCAACAAGCTGCTCATGCGGGCATAACGCCGAGTACGACCCTGCATGGTCTTAGTTCGTACCAACTGATCATTGCTGCTTCGATTGTCGAAAAAGAGGGCTACTACCCGAAGAATATGGGCAAAGTTGCCCGAGTAATTCTTAACCGCCTAAAACGAGGGGGCGACCTGCAAATGGATGCCACCGTTCTTTATTATTTAAACGATGATGGTGGGACGGTGACGCCGAGCATGCTTCGAACGCCAACCCCCTACAACACCTACCTCAATCCTGGCCTGACGCCGACGCCAATTTGTCAGGTGTCCAACGTGGCCATGCGAGCCATTGTGAATCCGCCGAGCGGTGCGTGGCTGTACTTCACCGTGATTGATAAGTCCGGTACGGAAGCGTTTTCGGACACCTTCGCTGAACAATTGGCGAATGAACATCTAGCAGCGGAGCGGGGCGTCGCGTGAAATGGCGTTTGGGCGTCGTAGGTTCGCCCATTTCGCATTCATTGTCCCCCCAATTACACGAGGCAGGCCTTCGTATTTTGGGTCTCGAAGGTACCAGCGAACGCGTCGAGGTTGCCCGTGACGAGACCGATCGCTTACGCAACTTGATCGAAGGCGACTTCGACGCGCTTTCGGTCACGATGCCGCTCAAGCACGTCGCGAGCGCTGTCTGCGGTAATCTTCATCCATCCGCAGCCCGCACCGGATCCGTTAATTCGCTCCTACGAAAAGGCGACGTCACTTATGGTCGAAGCACTGACGGGGACGGTTTTGTTAATTCGGTGATGCACGACTTCGATTTCAGCCTTGCATCCAAAAATGTGGCCGTGCTTGGATCGGGTGGAGCGGCGAGCGCCATTGTCGACGCGCTCGTTCGCCATAATGTCGGGAGCATCGCACTCTTGGCTCGTAATGAAGGCGCGGTGCGTGGCGTCGTGGAAAAATATCCAAACGTGCTTACTGAAATTGACGCTACGACGCACCTGGATCTCGTGGTGAACACCGTTCCCGTGAGTGGCGAGGCCAAGAGCGGCCTTCTTTCGCCGGAGATTCTCGACGAAACGACCATTTGTGTCGACATTGGATATGAGCCACGCACGACGCCTTGGCTGCACGGTATGCGTGCTCTTGGGTGTCGTAGCGCCAACGGACTTTCAATGTTGGCTCACCAAGCCCAATTGCAAATGCAGTGGTGGTTCAATGAGTCTCTTCCCATCGAGGATTTGTTGGGAGTTATTGAGTGAGCCAATTCGACATGCTTTCGAGTCGGCGCAACGAGCGAGGACACGCTGATATTGGTCTTATCGCGGGACTTCTCGCGCTGGGTGGCTTCGGCGTCGTCATGGTGTATAGCGCAACCAAGCAACTTCTCGAAAATGCGGGGCTTAACCCTCACTACTACGTGCAACATCAATTGATTTATATGGTCCTTGGCATTGTGACGATGTACACAGTGTCGCGAATCGATTATCGACGCTTCGAGATAGCAACCACCTTGTTTTACGTGCTCATCGTGCTCAGCCTGATGGGCGTCTTCGTGGTGGGTTCGAGTGCTCTAGGTGCTGAGCGGTGGTACAACCTCGGGATCATCCAGATCCAACCGAGTGAATTTACGGTGCTCGTCATAATTCTTGCGGTCGCGACATATTGTTCGCGCCGTCCCGAGGGGCTCGCCATGTATGACGTGCAAAGGATCTTGGTGATGGCCGTCGTACCTCTGCTGCTCATTGTCTTGCAGCCCGACCTCGGAACTGCCATCATCCTTTCTGTTTCGGTAGCCGCCATGATGGTTATTGCGGGTGTTCCGCCTCGGTTCATGGCGCTGCTCGGCATCTTGGCGGTGGCGGGCACGGTGGCAGCGGTCTTGTTTGGAGTCTTGCAGCACTATCAAATTGCTCGCCTCATTGGTTTTTTAAGTCATTCTTCGACGAATAAATTTGTGGAGCCCGTCATTTACACGGTGAATAATTCGAAGAGCGCCATTGGCGCCGGAGGTCTTCGAGGCAGTGGACTTTTTGGGGGGCTGCAAACAACGCTGGGTTACGTGCCTGAAAATCAGACGGACTTCATCTTCTCCGCAATCGGCGAACAATTGGGATTTATTGGATCGTCGCTCGCTATCTTGTTGATGGGTTTCGTCGGTTACCGCATCTTTGCCATTGCCCGAGACGCGAAGGATCAATTTGGACGGTTGCTCTGCGTGGGCATATTCGTCTTCTTTGCGTTTAGTTGTTTTGAGAACATTGGCATGAACATGGGCATTATGCCCGTTACGGGGATTCCGTTGCCGCTCGTTAGCTACGGAGGATCATCGGTCATTGTTTTCTTTATTGCCGGCGGCACTGCACTTTCGGTGTCGCGACGGCGAATGATTTAAGGTCGGTGAGATGGACGAAGTCGAAATCTCAGCAACGCAAGAACCGGTTCTCTTTCGCGTTATCGAAATTGGCTCGATACTTTATGAATTGCCTTCACCGAGTCCACTCGTGACGCTGGTGGAAGCAGAAAGTCCGTACCGAAGTTTTTCACTGGCCATCGCGCTCCCCGAAGCGCAGGCCATGGCCTTGGCGCAGGAAAAGACGCCGGGAGCTCGGCCCGGGACGCACGAGTTGTTCACGAGTTTCATCCAAGCCATCCAGGCGGACGTCATAGCGGTGCGAATTATTCGTCATGAGAACGGCGTCTTCTGCGCCGAAATAGATCTCATGACGCCAACGGGACACGTGGTGCTCGATTGTCGCCCGAGCGACGGCATCATCATGGCCCTACGACAACCGGTCACGGCGCCAATTCTTTGTGCTGAAGAAATTTTGGCGGAGTTGCACTAGCGCTTAAATACGGCGGCGCGGACCTCACCGCCCTGGACCTCACGGGCGTTTTCGTCGGAAATGCGTAGCAGAATCGCGACGATCAAGTAGTTGGAGACGAGTGAACTACCTCCGTACGCCATGAACGGCAGCGTGATTCCCGTAAACGGAAGAATCCTTAGCACACCGGCCATGATGAAGAACGCCTGAAAGCCAACAATGGCCGTCAGACCCGCCGCCGCCAAGCGAACGTAATCCGAATTACTTCGTTGGGCGATTCGAAAGCCCTCACCAATGAACATGGCGAAGGCGCAGAGAACAACAATAATGCCGATAAAGCCGAGCTCTTCGCCAATAGCCGCAAAAATCATGTCCGACGTTATGAAGGTGACACTTTGGCCGGATTGGCCAAGGCCGAGTCCGGTACCGGTTATGCCTCCTGCGGCGAGTGAAAACCAACCCATCGCCAATTGTCGGCCAGCACCCGCAAAGTTGACGGCGTTCCAAGGGTCAAACCAAATAGAGATACGTGAATGAATCTGATGGAACAGTTGCGAAGCAATCGCACCTCCTCCGATGAAGAGGGTTATGCCCATAATGATGTATGACCGCTTACCGGTGGCAAGCCACAGCATGGAAATGAACAAAGCAAAGAGCAGCATCGCAAAACCAATATCGTTCTCGACGCCCAATACCAACAAAGCAAATATCCATGCGCCGAGCAATGGCAAGAGCGCTCGAGGTGACACCCACGTGCGAGATCCGAGATGATTTGTTGGTACCGTCAGCATTTCTCGGTTGGAAGAGAGATACGAAGCAAAGAACAGGGCTAAAAGGATCTTCGCAATCTCCACCGGTTGGAAAGAGATCGGTCCCAATTTGATCCACAGTCTGGCTCCATTGACCGATTCGCCAACGCCAGGAACGAGCGGGGCCAGCATCAGCGCCACTGCGGAGAGCAGGGTCAAGTAGCGATAACGGTCAAGATCTCGAATTCTGCGTACGAAAGCCAAGAACGCAACAACTCCCAGTGCACTGACAAAAAACCACAGAGCCTGGTATTCGGCGTGAGCGGGGTTCCAACGCGAAATCTCGACGTAGCCAATGCCGTTCAACAGCGTGGCGAGTGGCAACAAGATTTGTGAAGAGCGAGGTGCAAACTTTGTGATGGCCACGTGCATTCCGAGCGAGATAGCGACAACGACCGTTAAAAAGAGCCATAGGCGATCGGGCATTCGTCCCTTAGCGCCGAGTGACGCTAGGACGTACATTGAGCACACAATGAGTGTCGATAACGCCAGTAGGCCGAGTTCTACTGATCGAAACGTTGATCCTTGAGCGTCCCTCGAAGGGTTTGTTCCGCGCGGCTGGGCACGCGAAAGGTCAAGGTTGCTCGCCACATGACCACAGTAGCCCTAGGCCTTAGAATGAACGTGAGTTTTCATTAGATAGGGACGTCCGCAGTGACCACATCGCAAGTCGAGACCTTTGGGCCTGAACGTTTCTCCAGCCGAGAGCTCTCGCGCTTGGAATTTGGCGCACGACTGTTAGATCTGGCTGATGATCCGTCCGTAGGACTCCTCGATCGCTGTAAATTTGTCGCCATATTTGCTGAGATGATTGACGAGTTTTTTCAGATTCGGGTCGTGAGTGTTGAGGACAAAGTGGCAGCTGGTGTGGGCACGCCTTCGGTCGACGGCATGCGCCCGCGCCAACAATTGGCAGCGATTCGAGAGCGAGTGCTTTCCCTAGTTGAACGCCAAGATCGCATTGTGCTCGATTCGTTGTTTCCCCAGCTTCGAGAGAACGACATTGACATCGTCCGATATAGCGCGACCACCCCAGAAGAACGCGTGGCCCTTGATCATTACTTTGAAGAGAACGTGTACCCGGTACTAACTCCGCTCGCCGTGGATTCTGGCCATCCGTTTCCCATGATCTCTAATTTGTCACTCAACATTGCCGTCAGTGTGAAGGACATCGACACGGGCGAGGAGCGCAACGCCCGCGTAAAGGTTCCGCCGGCGTTGCCTCGATTCGTGCCGCTTGCTACGGGCCGGTTTTGCCTGCTCGAGGAGTTGATTATCGCCAATTTGGGTCAACTCTTCCCGGGCATGGAAATCGGCCACGCTGATCTTTTTCGTGTGACTCGAAACGGCGACCTTTCGCTCGAGGAAGACGAGGCCGATGATTTGCTCGTCGCCCTCGAAGTAGAGCTTCGCCGACGACGTTTTGGACGTGCGCTGCGGGTAGAGATTCAACGTGGCATGGACGCCGATTTTCTTGACCTGCTTGTCGCACAGTTTGATCTCGATCAGTCCAATGTGTACATCACCGATGCGCCGCTGGGACTCTCTGATCTGTGGAGTCTTTACGCGCTTGATTTTCCAGAGTTGAAGTCGGAATCGTGGTCACCGTTGACGCCGCCCAGCCTGGTTGAAGGAGACGGCGTACGCGACATTTTTGCGGCAATTCGTGAAGGTGACATTCTGCTGCACCATCCTTACGAATCCTTTAGCGACTCCGTCGAAGTCTTTATTTCTCAAGCCGCCACCGATGATCAAGTGGTTGGTATTAAACAAACGCTGTATCGAACTTCGGGAGATTCTCCGATTGTGGCATCACTCATCAAAGCGGCCGAGCGCGGCAAGCAAGTAGTCGCGTTGGTTGAATTACAAGCTCGCTTTGATGAAGCGGCAAATATCGAATGGGCCAAAGCCCTCGAAGACGCCGGCGTGCACGTGGTGTATGGCGTGTTGGGCTTAAAGACGCACTGCAAAACGGCGCTGGTTCTTCGACGAGAGGGTGACACGACTCGCCGTTACGCACATATTGGTACCGGTAATTACAACTCTAAAACGGCGCGAGTCTACGAAGATCTAGGAATCCTCACGTGCGATGACGGGGTCACTCGCGACATTGGCGAACTCTTCAACTTCCTCACGGGATTTTCTCGACACGCTCGCTACCGGAAATTGATCGTGAGTCCGACATCGACGAGAAATCGAATGATTGAACTCATTAACGAACAAGCAGCCAAGGGTCCTCGTGGCGCTATTGCGATAAAAGTGAACGGTCTTACGGATCCGGCGATCATTGATGCTCTCTACGCCGCGAACAACGAGGGTGTCCCCATCCGACTCGTAGTGCGCACGCTTTGTTGTTTGCGTCCGGGCGTTCCAGGACTCTCACAGAATATTTCGGTCCATAGTTTGGTGGGTGAATTCCTCGAACACTCGCGAATCTTCTTCTTCGGCGATCAACACGATCCGGATGTCAAAGTGTTCTTTGGTTCCGCAGATCTCATGGAACGAAATCTCGATCGTCGTGTGGAAGTTGTGGTGCCCATTGACGATGCAAAAATTCAAGATTCGCTCTGGGAAGCTTTCGAACTCACGTGGCAAGACGACGCCTTTAGTTGGGCTCTTGGCACCGATCGCCGTTGGCGACGTCTTACTTCGGTCAATCACAGTTCCGCCCAACGAAAACTGAAGGATCTCGCGCTCTCACGCTCAAGAAGCGCTACTCAGTAATTGGTTTAATTCGAGGCCATCCGGATTTGATGGTGAGATAGGACAATCCACCGACGGGAATGGGAATCCAGAAGTTGACTAAGCGATAGGCGAGGACGGCCAAAATCGCCGGATTGTGCGGGACGCCAAAACCCACCAGCGTCGGGATGAGTACACCTTCGATAATGCCCAGGCCGCCCGGCGTAAGGGGAATGACCGCCAAGATATTGGCAATGCCGTACGCGACGATGAGGTCAATAGGCGAAACAACGTGACCAAATGCCCAAAGAAACACCCAGAGGCACGCTGCGTCGAGTAGCCAGTTGGCACTCGCCCAACCAAGCGAAGCCCACAGCGTTCGCCTGTTTGAAAATAACAAGGTGATGCGGTCGGCCACCGTGTTGAGGAGTTTCGAAACTTGTTCGGGAGTCACCCAGGGCAGTCGATTGGCGGCATTGCGAAGCCACGAATCTGCGTGGCGTTGACCACGAATCAAAAGAAAAATCGTGCCAAAGAAAGCGAGAAGAAGAAACACCCCCGCGAGAGCCGCGAATCCGTAAAGGGGGTTGAAGCCATTGAGCGGAATTGAGATGACGAGCGCCATCCAAAACATCATGTTGAGGACCACGGCAGAGCCGCTTCCCTGCACGGCAAGCCCAAAAGCGTTGGTGGCGGGCGGCACGCCGGCTTCATTAAAAAGTCGATACTGCAGAGCCCCCGCCGGAGCGGAACCGCCCGGAATGACGTGGCCGAGCGCAAGTCCTGAAAGATTGACTCGAAGCGTGTCATAGCGATCGGGAGCGTGAGGCGTAAGTACCGTTCGCGTCAGTTCCATGTAGGCGAGCAAAGCACCCGCTTCGCAAAGTACGGCGATGATGACGAGCAAAGGATTGAGATCGGAAAGAAGGTGGAGCGACTTTCGAGCGGAGGCAAATTGTGGAATCACGAAGTATTCAAAGACGAAAACCAAGACGCCAGCGCTCAGAAGGAGTCGAATCTCCCGCGGGAGAGCGACTCTAGATTTTCGGGCTTTTTTTGCCATTTGAACTATCCAACGTTACACGCGGGTTCGTCTTACGCCGGCCTTACTTATGCCTCATTATTTCCTTGAGAGCCCATCGGTACAATTCAAAGGTGCCAGTACTTGTCGTGCTTCCTACGTATAACGAGATCGACAATATTGAGGCCATGTTGCGAGCCCTTCGCGCCGCCACGCCGGATGCCTCGATTCTCGTGGTGGACGATGGCAGTCCCGACGGCACGGCCGACGCGGCAGAAATCGTCAACAAGGAATTGGGCTCGATCTTCATTCTCCGACGCGATACGAAAAATGGGCTGGGGGCGGCCTACCGAGCGGGTTTCTCGTGGGGTCTTGAAAACGGCTACGACCGCTTCGTGGAAATTGATTGTGATTTTTCTCACGATCCGCTCTCGCTGCCGTCGCTACTCGAGAAGTCGCTGACGTACGAGGTGGTTATTGGTAGTCGTTACGTGAAGGGCGGTTCGATACCGTCCTGGTCGATTGGACGCAAGTTGTTGTCTCGAGGCGGCAACGTCTACGCGTCGATGATGCTTGGTCTTTCCGTAAAGGACAGCACGGCTGGTTACCGCGTCTATCAAAAGACGGCGCTAGAGAAAATAGATTTCACGCACGTGGGTGCCGACGGCTACGGATTCCAGATTGAAATGACCTACCGGGCGCGTAAGGCGGGAGCTTCGATTGTCGAAGTGCCAATTTCCTTTGTCGACCGCGAACAAGGTGAAAGCAAGATGTCTCAAGCAATTGTCATCGAGGCTTTATGGCTCGTAACTAAATGGGGGCTGTCGCGTCCCTTTGGTGGACCGTTTTTTCTTAAATAGAAGTCGTGAGCGCCCCGAGCGCGGTCATCAACTTATTGCGCGTTTCCTCACGCTCGGCGACGGGATCTGAGTCGGCCACGATGCCGGCGCCAGCCCATGCTTCAAATTGACGATCGTGAAGAGACAGGCAACGAATGCCGACCCACCATTCACCGTTGCCGTCGGCATCGATCCAACCAACAGCGCCTGCGTAGAGCCCCCGATCACCTCGCTCGAGTTGTCGCATGACCTCAATGGCCTCGTCTTTTGGGAAACCTCCCACCGCGGGTGTCGGGTGCAAAATCGAAAGAAGTCCGAGAACGCTATTGGTGGTGAGACGTGAATCTCGTTGCGCGACAATCCACGTGCCAAGGTGCGCCAGTGTGCCGAGGGTCACGATGCTTGGTTGTTGATCGGCGGTGACCTTTCGACAGACACTCTGTAGTTCATTTACGATGTAGTCAACGACGATGCGATGCTCGATGAGGTTTTTCGTCGATCCGAGCAACCATGTTTCGTAGTCCTTGAACGATGTCTCATCGGGCAAGGCAATGGTCCCGGCGAGGGGACGACACGTGACGAGATTGTCAGTTACGCGAAGCAATAGTTCCGGACTCGCTCCAAGAAATCGTCCGCCATCACCACCGGGCATGGCGTAGAGCGTGCAGGTTGGTTCCCGCTTTTGCAACCGTTGGAGAACGGCCGCGGGATCGATGTGTTCGGAGGCAATTCCTTTAACACTGCGCGCAAGCACGACTTTTTCCAGCTCGTGGCGACGAAGTAATTCAACAGCCTTCGCCACAATTTGTGCGTAGCCCTCGGGCGATGGTTCGTACTGAACGTTCTCCACGTCGAGCAGGGGTTGTTGCGACGGAATGCTCGATTCAACAATGGCCTTGAAGTCCTTAGCGTTCTCTTCACGGCTTAGCCACGTTTCTCCGTCCGAAAACCGCGTGATGACGTATTCGGGAACCTCCATCACAAAATCAGTCGAGCTATCAAACGGCATGGCGCCAAAGGCCACCACGCCAGTGCCGGCGGGGCCAATCTCGCCGCTGAGTGAAATGATTGCTTCAAGGTCCGGCGTCGCAAATTCGCTACCGGAACCTTTCT
>Ga0302192_10002188_pt1 | contig 12294 bp, 9 predicted proteins | sample II_Bog_E3_2_FD_200230 | JGI IMG/M metagenome (GOLD analysis project Ga0302192, IMG submission 200230) | Peat permafrost microbial communities from Stordalen Mire near Abisko, Sweden - II_Bog_E3_2 | ecosystem: Environmental > Terrestrial > Soil > Wetlands > Peat | place: Sweden: Abisko, Stordalen...
GTGAGTCGATCCGATTCATGAGTTAAAGAAGTCGTTTATCAAAGAGGGAAAGCTGTATTCAGACAATCCCATTGCTCTCTATTATCGCAGTTTCAATAACTACAGATAATATATGTCATGAATAGTTTAATGGTGACTTTGAAGAGACGACTACTTCTTTCTAGCAATTTCAATTTCAGCAATGACTGTATCGGCATCCCCTGCAGTCGAGGTATTGCTTGGACCTTTGTAAACGAACCCTTCCATATCTGCAGCATCCATGAGTTGAGCAGCAAGTGCCGGCCACTCTCTGCTCTTCAAGATCACAATGATCCGTATTTGATCGGGGTCCACCGCCTCAACAAACTGATGATGACCATTTTTCAACATTTCCCCAACAGTCATTTTCGTTTTTTGGATTTTGTCTTCCGGAGACTCGATTTTGACAAACTCGGTGATCGTCTTGAAGTTTGGATCCTTAATCAAGGTAGCAGCCGCTTTTTCAACCGAGGCGCGTAACCCTGCAAAATCGATATCGTGTGAATGATCGCCGGGGGAGTTTTTTTCAAGAGCTGCAGCATCGTTAGCAGCATGCTGTCCAAGAAGGCCGCTTTTCTTAATGGCTAGACCGATCGTAGTGAAGGGAATTGTGAAAAGTGACAGAGAGACAATCAACAAGACAGCAATCAGAAGTACATAGTTCAACCCTGACTTTTTGGAATCTCCATCGGAACTCATGATTAGGATGAGATCATTGTGTCCGTTGCCCTCCACGGCAAGAAGGATGTCGTCATTTTATGTCACAATTTTCCATCGTGATTGACCCTATCACCTGCGTGCCAGATAATGAAGAGCTGCCCATGTCCGTATCCCATATTCGCAATTTCTGTATCATCGCCCACATCGACCATGGGAAAACCACCCTGTCGGATCGTCTGCTGGAGAAGACCAATACGATTGCCAACCGCGACAAGCAGGAGCAGGTGCTCGATTCCATGGATCTTGAACGCGAACGCGGCATCACGATCAAATCCCATCCTGTCAGTATGCAGTACAAGGCAAAGGACGGGCAGATCTATACGCTCAATCTTATGGACACTCCGGGCCATGTGGATTTTGCCTACGAAGTCTCGCGTAGCCTTGCTGCCTGCGAAGGGGCCCTGCTGATCGTCGATGCAGCGCAGGGAGTCGAGGCCCAGACCATGGCCAATATTCACCTGGCCCACAAGCAGGGGCTGACCATCATTCCGGTCATCAATAAGATCGATCTGCCGAATGCCGATCTTCCAACGGTGAGAAAACAACTGGAGGACCTGCTGGCCATTCCAGCGGATGAAGCTCTGGAGGCCAGCGCCAAGGCGGGAATCGGGATTGAAAATATCCTGGAGGCCATTGTCGAGCGAATCCCCCCTCCTCCCGCTGGTGACGGTGTTCTGCGGGCGCTGGTGTTTGATTCTCTCTTTGACACCTACCGAGGTGTCGTGAGTTACATCCGTATTTTTTCCGGCAACATCAAGGCCGGCTCCCAGGTTCGCCTGATGTCGACAAATCAATCCTATGATGTGAAGGAAGTCGGCATCTTCACCCCGAAGATGACGGCAAAACAGGCGATGAGTTCCGGTGATGTTGGTTATTTCATCGGCAACATCAAATCAACGGCGGAGATCAAGATCGGCGATACCCTTACTGATTCAAAAAAACCAGCAGAAGAACCCCTCCCCGGCTTCAAGGAAGTCCAGCCGATGGTCTATAGCGGGATCTATCCGATCAATACCGCCGATTTTGAGCAACTCAAGGCCGCCATGGGTAAGTTGCAGATTAACGATGCCGCCTTCAACTACATGCCCGAAAGTTCAGTGGCCCTGGGTTTCGGCTTCCGATGCGGCTTCCTGGGACTTCTCCACATGGAGATCATCCAGGAACGCCTCCGCCGCGAGTACGACATGGACATCATCGCCACGTATCCGAGTGTCGTCTATGAGGTGCTGAAAACGAACGGTGATCTGCTTCTGGTGGATAATCCGGCCAATCTTCCCGACATGAGTGTCGTCGAGGAAATCCGCGAACCTGTGGTCAAATGTTTCGTCATGGTTCCCAACGAAAATATTGGCGACATCATGCAAATCATGATGGACAAGCGCGGGATCGTGGAGAGCACGGAGTCCATCGATACCAGACGCGTCATGATCACGTCCGTGCTTCCGCTCAATGAAATTCTGGTCGATTTCCATGACAAGATCAAATCAGTCACCCGTGGTTATGGCTCCATGGATTATGAACCAGCCGGTTATCGCCCTGATCGCATGGTGAAGCTTGAGATGCTGGTGAACGGGGAACCTGTCGATGCATTCTCCAGTATTGTTCACCGCGACAAAGCCGAGGCCCGCGGCCGTTCGCTTGCCAGCAAACTCAAAGAGGTTATTCCTACCCAGATGTATCAGGTGGCCATTCAGGCAGCTGTCGGGGGAAAGATTGTTGCCCGCGAAAGTATCAGCGCCATGCGAAAAAATGTGACGGCGAAATGCTACGGCGGCGATATCAGCCGTAAGCGGAAGCTCCTGGAAAAGCAGAAAGAGGGAAAAAAACGGATGAAGGCCATTGGACAAGTCAACATCCCGCAGGAAGCCTTCATCGAGGTGTTGAAGACAAACTGACGTCTGCCTTCAGCGGGTCGGTTCATTTGTTGTATTCTGTGATGGAGAAGGACTTGTCGTAACCGGGTTCAATCGGGCGATCCAAGAGAGGAGAAGACCTTTTTGTGAAGTCTCCGTAAAAGTCGAGAGAGCTTGTGTCAACAGCGTGGTCGCTTTCTCCGTCTTGCCTTGTTTTTCAAGGGCACGGGACTGTTCCAGCAGAAGCCTGAATCGGATCTTTGGATCCTTGGCTATCTTCGCGGCATCGCGGAAACTCGCCCCTGCGGCAGGAAGAATACCCGCATCACCTTGTGCTGAGCCGAGAGCTTCCAGATAGAGGCTCTCTCCTGTAGAACGCGCCCGCGCACCGAGATCATGGGCAGCCTTGAGCACATTTCCCTGATGGTTCAGCACAATCTGGCGGTAGTCGCTCCAGAGGTTGGTCCTCATGTTTTCAGGATTCTGAAAAACCGCATAGGGACGATAGAGGGGATCGCCGAGAAGAATGCTCATCCAGGATAGGACTGGCTGCGCGGCGTAGTAAGCTTCGGCAAGATTGGCTCCGGCCAAGAGCTTCTCCTCCATCGTTCCAAAGTCGGTGGTGAAAATCAGATAGGGCTCATAGACATTCCCCACCGAAGCACTTGCACCATGTTGGATCAGGGGGCCCGTCCAACCCGTGAGCGGATCGTGAAGGGTGCTTGCACTGAAGGAATGAAGATGCGCCGCTATGGCTCCGGGAAGGAATCGAAAGGATGATGCACGAAACGGACCGTTGATATTCTCAGTATACCATCCGAAATAGGCTGCTGCATCGGTGATGGGAAATCCCTCTTCAAGGGTTTCAGGAAGATCATCCTCAATGACCGGGATACCGTTTTTTCTCATCACCTCCCCTGTCTTTCTGATCCATTGATCCCCCATTACAAAGTTTGGATCGGTGATGGAGCGGAGATCAACATACCCCCATCCCCAGAGACCTTCTTTTTCAGCCTTGATGCCGTTGAGCACCATTGCTTTCACGGCATCCGATGATGGAGCATCAAGTCGCCCGACGAGTAGCATTGGAGAGGCGTTCTCGTCCGGTGACGGCATGACTTTTTTGGATTCCTGTTTTGCGCCGATTTGTTTGACACAGAGGGGATTGTTGATCACCCCGGAAATCTGCGAAGTGTACAGTCCCAGGAGGGAGAGTTCGGAGTCCACGGAAGCTGCAGAGCAATTACCAAACGGAGGAGGTTGTAGCGTTGCATTATCTCCGGGGTAGTTGGTGCAGTCCGCAATCTTCAGTGGCATTCCCTTGATAAGAACCGCATAGCGGATACGCGATGCCATGAGGATCGAACGACCAGCAATATCCTTGCTTAGCATCCAGTAACCGCGCTCGGTCATGGTCTCACGGATCGCGGAAGCAATGGTGACATCGTAATCATTCCTTGAGATTTCCTCGGCAAGAGGGGCTATCACTCCTATTTCATGGGACGGATTTACTGCACGGGCAGAGCAATAAAAATCGGCCAACTCCTTCGACTCCGGCGCATTGAGATTATAGATGACGATGGTTGCAGCGGCATCGTCGGCCGGGGTTGAAGCAAAGCTCCTCCCCAGGGAAATTCCTGCGATCAGAAATAATAAGAATCGGCGCATCAGTACCCTGCCGTAATTTTCAGGCCGTCATAAGCGAGATGAAAACCCTCTGGAAGCTGTGACTGCTTCACGGCATGGGAGATATCGTGACAGAGATGGAGAAAATAGGTCTTTCCGGGGGCTATCACTTTTGCTGCTGCGATTGCCTGTTCAAAGTTCATGTGCGTGGGATGCGGAGTCTCCCTTAGGGCATCTAGCACAAGAATATCGGCCCCATGGGCCGCTTCCATCGCCTCTTCCGTCACCAGGGCGCAGTCAGTGAAATAAGCCAGAAGTTTCCTGCCACCACGATGGAAGACAAAGCCCGTGGAATTTATTTTTCCATGAGGAAGCTCCACTGGAACGATCCTGGTTTCTCCCAGATCAAAGGCTCCCTTGAGGATCTTTGGATCAAGCCGGAGATAATTCTTCCAGGGCTGTGGATTGTCAAAGGCGTATCGAAAGGTATTTCTCAACTGCTCCATCGTGGCTGTCGTGGCATAAACCGGCATTTTGCGATCCTGCATCTCGCAGAAGCTTCGCATATCATCAAACCCCATAATGTGATCGGTGTGCGGATGGGTGAAGAGGGCTGCGTCGAGCCGCTTGATCCCCTCCCTAAGACATTGCAATCGGAACTCGGGAGATGTATCGACCACGAAGTGTTTGTCAGCCGTTTTGATCAAAATGGAACTCCGGGTTCTCGTGTCCCGAGGATCCTGAGAGAGGCAGACGGGGCAATCACAGCCGATGACGGGAATCCCCTGGGAAGTTCCCGTTCCAAGAAAGGTGAGTTCAAGTGATGACATGAATGCGTGAAGGCTGGCATAGTCTCCGCCATGTCGGCAATGCTCCGATCCCTTCGTATTCGTAATCTGGCCCTCGTCGAGGAACTCTCGTGGGAGCTCCCTGCTGGCTTCATCACCATCACGGGTGAGACTGGCGCGGGAAAATCGATCGTTATCGGTGCGCTCAAATTCCTATTGGGTGAGAGAGCCGACCGAGGAGTTGTTCGTTCCGGGGCTTCCTCTGCCGGGATTGAGGCAGTTTTTTTCGTTGATGATTCGGCTGAAATAGATGCCCTGTTGGAGGAACGTGGCATCGATCAGTGTCAGGAGGGTGAACTCATCCTCAAACGCTCCATTGCCGTCGAAGGAAATAGCCGCCAGTTCATCAATGGCAGCCCGTGTAATCTTGGATTGCTCAAGGATCTCGGCACCCTTCTTGTCGATCTGCACGGCCCCCATGATCATCAGTCCCTGTTCCATCGCCATGAACAGACACTCTTGCTCGATCGCTATTCCGACGCTCTTGACCTCCGTGATGCCTATCTGGAAAGTCGTGCAGCAGTCACTCTCGCCCGTCATGAATTTCATGAACTGGAAGGCAGTAGTGGTGGTGCCGAGCGGGTGGCCCGGTTGCAGGAGGAAGTTGATGAGATTCTCTCCGCCGCTCTCTCTGAAGGGGAGGAGGAACCTCTCAATAACCGCTATAAGGCTGCCTCCAACAGCCGTCGCCTGATCGAACTTTCAGCGGCCATCATCAGTCGATTGGAAGATGAGGAGCGTGGGGCTGGGATCGCACTCACAGATGCAGCCCGATTACTCCGTGATCTCGTCAGACTGGACGAACGTTCCGGCGTGCTGATGGAAGGGCTCGAAACCGTTATAGCAGGTCTCGACAATCAGCTCTCCGAACTCCGGGATTATGCTGAAAAGATCGAGGTTGATGCCGCAGAGCTTGAGCAGTTGGAAGATCGATTGAATGTGATCGGAACTTTGCGCCGAAAATATGGTCCAACACTGGCCGACGTTATTGCTCGCGGGAACGATTCGTCAAAACAACTGGAACGGCTTTCCTCACTCTCGGAACTAAAAGTAACGGCCCAAGCGAAACTCGATACTTCCCTTCGGAAGCTATCTCTTACCGCTGCCAAACTGGGAGAGAAACGGATTGAGGGGGCCAAGAGGCTCTCTGAAGTCATTGCGAAGGAACTTCAGGATCTCGGATTCAAACAAGCAGGTTTTGAAATTTCACTGGAATCCCAGTCCGATCCGGGTCCGGATGGGGCGGAAATCGCCGAATTTCTTTTTGCACCGAATCCCGGTGAGCCATTCCAACCTCTTAGGGCGATTGCCTCGAGCGGGGAAATTTCCAGGGTCATGCTGGCACTCAAGTCGGCATTGGCCGATCAGGACAAGATCCCCCTTCTGGTTTTTGATGAAATCGATGCCAATGTCGGCGGAGAAATAGCCAGCATGGTTGCCGCCAAAATGCGTGAATTGGGTGCTGCCCATCAGGTGCTTTGCATCACCCATTTGCCTCAGGTCGCTGCTGCTGCGGACTCACAATTCGTCGTGGTGAAATCGGTCAGTGACGGGCGTACCGCCACGCGCCTTGATCCCGTTTTCGAATCGGATCGTGTTACGGAAATTGCCAGGATGTTGGGTGGTGTCACGGAATCGGCGAAAGCCCATGCCAAGGCACTTCTTGGTGAAACTCCCAAAAAAAGCACCAAGCGCAACTGATTCGGCTCTGCAGACCCACTATGTTGCCTCCAGTATTATCGACTTATAGGCGCCTCAAGCTCCAGCTGGTGCTTGGATCATTCGTCATCATACTTGTGGCGGTTGGTCAGGCTGTTGGATTTTTCCAGCAGTGGGAGCAAACTTTTGTGCACTATTTACCTGCGCGCTTTCTGCCCGAAGCTCCTCGTGTTGTGATGATCACTCTGGAAAAATCATCGCACGGATTTCAAGCAATGGATGTAGCGATGACCCTCAGAGGCCTTGGAAAATTTCATCCCCGTTGCATTGTGATCAATGGCGTGATCGAGGCGGAACGGAGCTCAGTCTCTTTTCTTCCTGATATCATTTCCCAACTTAGGAAGATGCCTGGCTTGGAACTCATCATTCCTGAAATCCCCTCCTCTTTGGCGCAGCTTAAATCGGTTGCTCTCATTCGCTATTCTCCCGACTCACGAGTTCCTGATTGGCCTAAGGTAGAAGGTCTGGCAACCCCGGGAAGTGGCGCGGGCTATCTTCCAGAATCGGGAGGAAGTGAGTTGGAACTCCCCCTGTTCGCAACAACGGATCAGGGAGTACCTATCGGATCGCTCTGGTGGTGGTCACTTCCAGCATCGGTACGCAAATCCCCTCCCCTGCTCCTGTTTGGTCATGAGCTTCTTCTTAGCACGCACGCACGAATCGGCCTGACTGCATCAGGATCGACGACTCCTTCGTTACCCGGAGTCTTTCTCGAAATGCCACTGGATGATTTCCTTCTGAAACTTGAGAGAAAGGAACAGGGCTCCATCAGTCCGACTTTCGATACTCTCTGGGATTCCAACACCATCGTTATCGGGTCTCACGATGATGCAACCAAGGTCGCCAGCCTTGCATCCCTGCTCTGGACCAGTTCCCTGCGTTATCTTCCACTACCTGCACAATTAGTATTGGGATTGGGATGGATCATGATGTTCATCGTTGCGAGAAGAGCCTCATGGGTACCACGCATGATCTTCTCTCTCTGTGTTCTCCTGGCCATCATCGGTTCAACCCTTGTTCTTAGCCGGCACGGAATCATCCTGCCTTTCATTCCCGGAGTGGTCGCAGTACTAGCTCTTCTCTTAGATAAAAGGTAGCAGCGGGAATTTTCTCCCCAAAATCTGTTCGCTCGGCACTCCCAGCCATTTTTCCAATGCTGTGGCATAAACGGAGCGGAAGTCGGTACTGAATTTCAGATCGCCGTCATTCAGCTCGGTCAAACTTGGATATCGTCCATAGAGGCCAGGTTTCACTCCACCTCCCAGGATGAAGAGCGGGGCGGCAGCTCCATGATCGGTGCCTCCGCTCGCATTCTCAGCGACACGCCGGCCAAACTCGCTGAATGAAATCATGAGAACCCTATCGAAGTTTCCCTGAGCCTTGAGGTCGGCGCTAAATGCAGAGAGGGCTCCGTTCAAGTCACCCATCAGACGATCATGGGTGGGAAGTTGATTGGCATGAGTGTCGAATCCTCCTTGAGAAACGTAATAGACCCGTGTGGGAAGTCCTCCGGCAATCAGGCGCGAAACGAGATTGAGGCTGTTGCCCAGGGCGGAATTGGGATAATTCACGCTGCTCTTTGTTTTCCGCGTGATGGCGAGAATTTTGTCACTGCTCATTTGAGCTCCAAGCGCCGTACGCTGGAGGAATTCAACAGTATCGCCGGCAGTGCTAGGAGAGCCCGCCACCATTCCGATCGATCCGCCATTATTTTCCCCATCATTTCCGTGGGCTGCATCGGGCGCAGGGGCATTTATTTCCCTCATGAAAGCATCGGTGGATTTCGGATCGCTTGCAGATTCGCTCATGTAGCGGAATTGTTCGGGATTCGTGAAAGCCACACCCTGGCCATGGATCGAGGCAAAGGCCTGCGGAGTTTGCCCCCCGATGGCAACCCCCACACTCGGATCGGATCCCTGACAACAGCTGTCAAAGTATCGACCCAACCAACCATGACTTTCGATGACGTTTTCATCGCTGGCAGTCTGCCAGATCTCTGTTGAGCGAAAGTGAGAACGATTGGGATTCGGATATCCGACCCCTTGAATCATGGCGAGATTTCCAGCTCCATAGAGATCCTTTAGCCCCGTAAGGCGGGGGTGTAGTCCTGCGTAGTCATTGATCCCCAAGATTTGCTTTGCAGGCAGGGCAAGCTTTGGGCGCATCCTGTAATAGGTATCATCCCCAAAGGGAACCAGCGTATTGATGCCGTCATTACCTCCAGCAAGCTGGAGGACAACGAGGATCGGTGCATCTTTGCCAGTAGGGTACTGGCCTGTCGTGGAGGCCGCCATCGAGTCCAGGGAAAGAAAGGTTTTTTCCAAAAAGAGTGGCACCGTGGATGCAAGCGCCCCGCCGAGCATTGAGGTGCGCAGAAACTGACGACGCGTATGAAGGGTTTGTTCCTGGGGTGTTTTCATCGGGGTATTTTGTTCAAGATTGCACAATTTTTATTTTAGCACAGTTGATATTCGGGAGTTCCCATCATGATCTGGAGTAGATCGCGGATGACATTGTCTGTGTAGGGTGTCGAATGATTTTGGAGAAAGGTCAAAAAATCTCCCCTTTCTTTCATGGAAATATGGGAATTGAAGAGGCGGAACACCAGAGGGTCGAGAAGGAGCGCTGACTCAAAGCGGTCCGCGCTGGGAGCAATTCTTTGAAGTGGAAGAAGTGCCGTTTTAGTCCCTCCTCCACCCGAAATATGCGCTTTTCCACTCAGCAGATAAGCCGCCAGATTATACCGATAGAGGAGACTGGAGGCGCTAATCCAGGAGCGTCCTCCGTCCCATCCCTTGACATTGGGTGGGGCAAAAAGAATCTGGCCCAAGGAGGAAAGAGCATTTTCGATCACTCGGTCATCTGGAAGCGGAATTTCCAGGATCTTTGTTGTTTGGATGAGCCACTGCACCGGACTCTTGATCTGGTGATGCATGACGCTTGATTCATAAAAGAGGGTGCTCTGGAAGATCACACGCAATGTGCCACCGATGTCGTAGCCGCTGTTGAGCAGAAGGTCCGCAACGCAGTTGATGATTTCCTCGCTGGGATTGTCCGAAACAAAGAAAACCCAGAGTTTCCGTCCAATGAAGCGGGCACATTCAGGTCTCGCCACAATGAGATCGATAATCTGGTCACCGGTGAAGTCGCCCATCTGTCCAAAGAAATATTTTTCTCCTGAATCCCAGTCGCGTGGGGCGTCCCGAAAATATCCAGTTTCCTGATCGATTCGGTACCCTGTAAAGGCGCGGGCGGCCTCCTGAATATCCTCTTCTCGATAATGTCCCTCTCCGAGGGAGAACAACTCCATGACTTCACGGGCAAAATTTTCGTTCGGATGTCCCTTATGACTACTCTCAAGATCCAGCCATCGGATCATTGCCGGATCACGTGACATGGCCTTCAGGAGATCGGGAAACTTTCCCAGGGCATAATGGCGCAACGTCTCATTTTGCTGCCACATCAAGTAAGGATCATTCACCTTCTGATTGCTTGTCGCAAAGTGTCCATGCCAGAAGAGGGTTGCCTTCTCCTGAAGCGGGGCTGAGGTATAACGCATCCGGTTAAGCCACCAGACGCGAAGATCGATCATTGATGGGCGTTCAGCCAAGTTAAGTTCCTGACGAATGGCACGCTTCTCCCCTTCAGTAGAAGCTGCTTGTATCCTTTGCCGATAGACAAACCGATCCTTGGGTTGGAGCAAAAAAGGAACAGGAAAAAGATCCTCGTCGTCATCAGGTTTGAGGAGTGATTCCACCGCTCCCTTCGTTCCAGCTGACTGAAGAGATGCGATTTCATCAGGAGTTCCTCCGAATCCGGCACGGTTGAGCAGATGCGCCGCTGTGTAGCGGTTCCAGAGTTTTTCCGGAAGAAGTGAAAGCATATTCAGTAGTTCAAACACCTTCCCAGTCAAAAAGTTTCCCAGAAAACATCAAATGCTCCTCGCTGAGTTTGGAGCAGGCTTTTAGGCTTATCAGATATGCGTTTCACAAATCTGACTCGGACTGCGGGCATCGGTTCCAACTGCTACCGCCTCGATCTCGAGAACGACTCCGTGATTCTCGATTGTGGCATGCATCCCGAACATGTCGGACGTGACTCCACCCCCCTCTTGGAAAACCTCGCTAGCAACGACATTCGCTCCACCATTCTCACCCATGCGCATCAGGATCATGTGGGATGTCTTCCGCTTCTCCAGAGTCAGTATCCGGTCATGCCAGTGCTCATGACCGCAGGGACGGCACGCATTGCCGATGTGATGCTCCATAATTCCGTAAATGTCATGATGCGTCAGCAGGAACAGCTCTCACTCAGCGAACCCCCGCTTTTCGGACACCGCAGCGTCGAACATGCGGCGCGTCACTGGCGTACTTGTCCGCTTGAACGCCCCCTGACTCTGGATGGAGACAGGGCTTCGCAGGAGAGCCACGATCCGACGGTTACCTTCCACGATGCCGGTCATATTCTGGGTTCGGCAGGAGTGATGATTCGGGCTGAGGGTAAAAAATTCTTTTATACCGGAGATGTCAACTTTCAGGATCAAACAATCCAAACAGGAGCACGGTTTCCCGAAGAACCCATTGATGTTCTCGTAATGGAGACGACCCGCGGGGACGCAGTACTTCCAGAAAATTTTACCCGACAAAAGGAAGAAGAAAGATTTTCAACGGCTGTCGCGGACGCGTTAAAAGAGGGTGCCAGCGTCACCATTCCTGTCTTCGCCTTGGGAAAGACACAGGAAGTCATGGCTCTGGTCTGGAGGATGCAACAGGAGAAGATTATTCCCCCCACCCCTCTTTATGTCGGTGGGCTGAGCAGCAAAATCACAGCCATCTATGATTCAATGGCCTCAATGGTTCCGAGAAAATTACCGCAGCTTCACCTGATGGATGCCGTGGCGCCCTACATTGCGGGATCTCAGGAAATTCAGTCGCTCAATCCCCGCAAACGAGCCATCTACGCCCTCTCCAGTGGCATGATGAGCGAGCATACCCTCTCCAATATCTTCGTCCGGAAGGTGCTTCCCGATCCTGCACAATACCTTTTCTTTGTCGGCTATGCCGATCCCAACTCTCCGGCTGGAGCAGTCAGAAGGGCGGAACAGGGGAGCAGTATTCAACTTGGCGAACAAGGGGACTCCGTGCCGTTTCACTGTCATCGGGAGGAGTTCATCTTCAGTGCCCATTCACGCCGCGAAGACATTTTAAACTACGCCATTAAAGTTCGCCCCAAAACCATTCTCTTGGTGCACGGAGATCAGGCCGCCATCGGGTGGTTTACTCGCAAACTCTATGAAGCCCTTCCCGGAACAACTGTTCTATCCCCTCCCCCGGGGATTCCGATTGAGCTGTAAGAGTGTCACTTCGATATCTGGTATCCATTACTATTGCCTAGAAGAGCAATTTTCAGATCATTCTGGACGGGATTTGAACCGAACCAGAGACTCAAAAATGCCCGTTGAAATTGCTTGCCGGCTATTGTGCCTTTTTTGAGAGCAGCGTCATAAACAA
>Ga0302192_10002189_pt1 | contig 12294 bp, 9 predicted proteins | sample II_Bog_E3_2_FD_200230 | JGI IMG/M metagenome (GOLD analysis project Ga0302192, IMG submission 200230) | Peat permafrost microbial communities from Stordalen Mire near Abisko, Sweden - II_Bog_E3_2 | ecosystem: Environmental > Terrestrial > Soil > Wetlands > Peat | place: Sweden: Abisko, Stordalen...
TGAAAGGAGCCAGTGGCATCGTTGGGCAGCGGATAGCGGACGAGTACGGCGGCAATGCCGGGATCGACGGGTACGTAAAGGGTATCGACGGAGCCATCGGGATATGTGACGGTATCAAGGCCGGTGCGCTCGGCCGCAGTCGGCACCGGCATTACCTGCGTGGTTCCCAGCACCTGGCGAAAGCCCTGGTATTGGGTGAAGTAGAAGGTGCGTTTGCGGCCGTCGTAAGCATGCGGGATGAAGAGCGGACCGCCGTTGGTGAAGCCGAATTCATTGCGGCGGAACGGCGGAATCCTGCCCGGGTATGCCGGGGTTGCATGGTCGAAGTAGTTGCGGGCGTCGAAGGCAGAGTTGCGGACGAATTCAAAAATGGACCCGTGAAAGCCGCTGGCGCCCGATCGAGTGTGAATATTGGTAAACCCCGAGGCGCCGCGGCCAATCTCGGCCGGCATCCAGCCGGAGCTGGAGTCGATGCCTTCGACTGCGTCCACGTTGAAGTTGGTGAAGGTGGCCCCGCCCATCTCCGGATCGCTGATATCTGCGCCGTCCATGGCAAAGGTGGCTTCAACGCCGCGCTGCCCGTTGATGGCGAACTGAGCGGTGAAGTTGGTGGCGCCATTGGTGTCGGTCATGGTGCCGGCGGCCAGCAGCAGCAAGGTGCTGAAGTCGCGCTTGTTCAGCGGCAGTTCACTCACCGCCTGACTGGAGAGCTGTTCGCCACCGGTCGAGGCCTGGTTCTCGAGGACGGCGACGGTGAGTTCGCCGCGATCGGAGAGTGTGAGTACAACGGGGGGAGCAGCCGGGGCGAGGTCGATGGGCTGGGCGAAGTCGATCTTGTGGCCGCTTGCTTCAACAGTGAGCCGGTATTGCCCGGCGGGCAGGGGGGCCAGTTGGAATTTGCCATCTGCGCCGGTGACTACTTCTGCCGTCGCGCTGTTCCCTGCAAGCCGTATTTTCGCCTTTTGAATGGGTGCTCCGGCTGGATTGCGGAGTACGCCTTGCCAGATGGACTGCATAGGCTGCTGGGCGCGGACTCTGCTGGCGGAAGGCAGGCACACCAAGAGCAGTAAGAGAAATGTGTTTGCGATGCAGCGTGAGATAGATGTGCTAAATTCACGCCGTTTGTTCAAATTAGCCTTCACTAGCCTTCGGCTTTCGATGTCTCGCGTGCAGAGCCGTGAAACAACCCTGTAAGTTGCAATCGACTCCTCTGCTTTGCATTGGATTATACCGCTATGGCGTTTGATGAACTGCCTTTGCGTCCACCGCAGAGAAATCTCGTCGAGGTGAGTTTCAAGGCTCTTCATCCGGCAAAAGGATCGTTACTCTGCCAGGATTTTTGCTCGACCGATGCAATGGCAACAGAATGCATTCGGAACCTCTATACTTTCGAGGATGCAGGACCTTGGTAGCGAATCTACAAAAGCCGCATTGATCCGGCGAATCCGCATCTGGCTGGCGCTATTTATCGCCGGTCTGGTGTTGAGCGGGCTTACCGCCTTTCCGCTGGAGCGGGAGCTGGCCTTGCTGAACCATCTGCTGAACGTCTCGCCCGTGGTGCCTGCGGGACCCGAGCCTGGGCTGCACACCTGGCTGCGCCGAGTGCATGAGGGACTCGCTGACACCAACCAGCGCTATCAGTTTTTTGGCGTATGGCACGGACTGGCTGGCTTTTGCGCATCTCGCGATTGCTGTGGTGTTCCTCGGGCCGCTGCGCGATCCGGTCCGCAATAAATGGGTTTTGACCTTCGGCGTGATTGCCTGCGCTGGCGTGGTGCCCCTTGCTCTTATTGCCGGGTACGTGCGCGGGATTCCTTTCTATTGGCGGCTGATCGACTGTAGCTTTGGAGTCTTTGGCCTTATCCCGTTGTTGGTCTGCCTGGGTTATGTCCGAAGGCTGGAGCGCATGAACTGATGCATTGAAAGGCTGGGGCAAGTCTGAAACGGGACCGGTTCCCTACAATGGATGCAGACGCATGGCCAGTCCAGACACCATTCCGGAAACGAACCAGAGCACGTCCGCCGACACCATCGTCGCGATCTCCACACCGCCGGGCCGGGGAGGCATCGGGATTGTGCGTCTGAGCGGGTTCCAGGCTGCTTCGATAGCAGCGCAACTGATGAGCCTGCGCCAGCCTCTGGAACACGGGAGGGCGCGGTTGGCGGAAGTGCTGGATGCGGCCGGAGACGGGGCCGGCTTCAGCGACTCTGGACGAATTGACGAGGCCTTGGTGACGTGGTTTGCGGCTCCCAACTCTTATACCTCCGAGGATGTGGTTGAGATTGCCGCGCATGGGTCGCCGGTGGTGTTGGAATTGCTGCTGCGCCGCGCTCTCGATTTAGGCGCGCGGTTGGCCGAACCGGGCGAGTTTACCCAGCGGGCTTTTCTGGCCGGACGAATCGACCTGACCCAGGCCGAGGCGGTGCGCGACCTGATCGAGGCGCAGACGCTGACCCAGGCGCGCCAGGCTGCCAGCCAAATGGGCGGGGCGCTGAGCCGGCGCGTGTTGCCTGCGAAGCAGGCGCTGACCGAATTGATCGCGCTGCTTGAAGCCGGCATCGACTTTGCCGAGGACGATATCGACGTGGCCCCGGCGGCGGAGATTGCGCGGCGAATCGCCGAGCTGACGCCTGCTCTGACAACACTGGAAGCGTCCTTCAGCCGTGGACGGATCGTTCACGATGGGCTGACCCTGGCCATTGTGGGGCGGCCCAACGCCGGCAAAAGCTCTCTCTTCAATCGTTTGGTGGAGCGCGAACGTGCGATTGTGACGGCGACGCCGGGGACGACTCGCGACACGGTGACAGAGCGGATTTCTCTGGACGGGATTCCGCTGGAGCTGGTGGATACAGCTGGCTTGCGCGAAAGTTTGGAGGAGGCGGAGCAGCTGGGCATTGCCCGCAGCCGCGAGGCGCTGGCAGACGCAGCGCTGGTGCTGGTGGTGCTGGATGCTACCCAGCCGCTCAATGAAGAGGAGGAGCGGCTCTTGGAGGCCGTTCAGGGGCGGCCTGCGCTGGTGGCTGTGAACAAGAGCGACCTGGCTGCAGTACGCGGAGCGGCGGAGGAGATCGGCGGCGTGAGCGCGCTCTGGACGTCGGCGCTGACGGGCGAAGGGATTCCAGAGCTGCGGGAGCGGATTCTGGCGCTGGCCACAGGGGGCGCGGCCTCAGAGCCGGGCATGTTGACCAGCCTGCGCCATCACCAGTCCATCACCACCGCGCTGGCGGCACTGGCCGACGCTGCGCAAGCCAATGCGAATGCCATTCCGCACGAGATGATCCTGTTGGACCTTTACCGAGCGCTGTGGGCGCTGGATTCTCTCACCGGGCAGACGACCTCTGACGACATTTTGAATTTGATCTTTTCGACTTTTTGTATAGGAAAATGATGATCGCTTCCCGCCGCTCCTTTTCCGGTTTTTGTATGGGTTGCACAGGGTTTCATGCATTTCCCCTGAGTTTTCCACAGGCCTGATTGCGCCTTGGCCCAAAGCGTGAACCAAGCAAGGTACCCATTATCCTCGCATTTTTTTGTTGTGGGGGTAGATACGGTCTGCTTATCCACGCATACTCTTGGCATAATCGCAGCAAGAGCGGTTCCTCCGTAACTGTTCCGGGAGCTACGTACGAGTGACCAGCTATAGCCGTCAGGACGTGTTGCGTATCTTGCAAATCAGCTGCCGCCAGTTGCAGGGGTGGGAGCGGGCGGGACTGATTGCGCAGCAGCAGACCTACACTTTTCAGGATCTTGGGCAGTTGAGGACTTTGCGCATCCTGCGCGAGGAGAGCGTTTCCGCGGCGTCGATACGAGACTCGATTCTGGCCATGAAGGCGGTGGCGGGTATGGCAAATCCCATGCTGGAGGCGTGCTTGGTGCGTACCGGGACACGGCTGGCGTTCCGCCATCGAGGCGCCATCGTGGACCCCATCCGCCGCCAATTGCTCTTTGACTTTGAACGCTTCGACCGCTTGGAGAGAACGGACCGGCCGTCGGCTGGCTCGGAGCTCTACCCGATGCGGCGTGCGGGGGCTGGCGACCTGCGAGCAATGCAAGATCGGTTTCTGGCCGCTGTGCAGGCCGAAGAGGCGGGCGAGAAGCAGCGCGCCATTGCTCTCTACGAGGAGATTCTGGAGATCGATCCGGAGTACGCGGCGGCCTACATCAACCTGGGAACCATCCAATTCCACCTGCGCCAATTTGGGCGCGCCGAGCAGCTTTACCGGCGAGCCACCGAGGCCGATCCGACATATGTGCTGGCCTTCTTCGATCTGGGCAACGTGCTGGACGAGCTGGAACGGCCGGATGAGTCCATTGCGGCGTATCGGCAGGCGGTTGCGCTGGCACCGCACTACGCTGACGCCCACTACAACCTGGCGCTGGCCTACGAGCGCAAAGGCCAGTGCCGCCCGGCTCTGCGCCACTGGCAGGCCTATATACGGCTGGACAATCGCGGTCCATGGGCCGAGCATGCCCGCAGCCAGATTCGCAAACTGCTCAGCCGCGAGTCGCTGGCCATCGCATGGCGCGCCGACCGGTTCATCCCGCCAAGCAAGGGGATGGCAGCGCTGGAGCTGGTGTAAGAAATCCAACCGGACAATCGGACAGAGGAGAAGCGGTCTTGCGGAGAGCTGCGCGCCGGGGGAGGAGAATTTTCAGCAACTACCTGCGGTGGGGCAGACGCCCGCGGCAAAACGGCAGGATGGGCTCGGTCCAGAGTAACGAAGCGGGTTCAATGGGACGAGTCAGCGCCCCTGCTGGTCGGGTTGAGGATTAGAGTTGTGTTGAGCCTATGAGCAACTTCAAGCTGAAGCCAACCCACGTGCCGGTCAAGGCGTACTACGAGACGCTGGAGAAGTGCGCGCGGGGCAAGTTCGACAACGAGGGGAATATCCGGCGGGCCTTCATGATTCCATGCTAAGATTCGCCAAGACATTCATTTGCCGTGAAACCTATTGATCAAACTATAGAACGGTACGGCGCCGATCTCGCGGCCTTTCGCTCGTTTGACCCGGACGGGCCGGATCTGCTGCCTTACGCCACTTTAGTTGCCGCTCGCAAGGCAGATCCGGCGCTCGCTGCGCTGGCAGGCGTCTACGAGTGGCAGAGCAGCCCTCTGGTTTTCTTGGCTGACGGCGACAGCCTTTCCGACGATGCGAGTTTTGGTCAACTCCGGCGTCGGTTGGCCATGCGTGGGGACGCTCCCTACCTCGGTATCGTTCGTCCAGGGCAACTCACGATCCATCGAGTTTCGCTAGATAATAATCCGCGTGAACAAACTGTCGTACCCACCGAGTCCTTTCAACGCTCCGTATTCCCGATTCTGGGAAACCGGCGGCCTGAAGCTGCCTCCAATTCCCGGCAATGGATCACCAATGTGCTCCTGAAATTGTTGGAAAAATCCATTGGGGTGTTGACAACGGACTGCGGTATCGCTGAGGGCGATGCGATCTCGTTAGTTGGGCGTGCGCTGTTCACCCGTTTTCTTGGCGACCGTAATCTTCTGCGCGGTTCGCTCATTCCAGATGGCTCTGGGGAATCTGCGACACTTTTTGACAATCGAGACCGTGCACAGGCAACTTCACGATGGCTTGATGTCACCTTTAACGGCGATCTGCTGCCCTTGAACGACAATATATTTGAGTCGTTACGGGAGAAGGCCCTTTGGACCTTGGGGAACATCCTCCGCCGGGCCGAGGGAGGCCAGCTCAGCTTGAAATGGGAAGAGAAATGGGCGAACCTGGATTTCGCCCACATTCCCGTCGGAGTGCTCAGTCAAGCCTACGAAAATTACCTACGCAACTACTCACCGAAGAAGCAGCGCAAGGAGGGTAGCTATTACACTCCGCGAATCATCGCCCATATGATGGTGGGCGCTGCCTTCCACGCGCTTCGCCGCGATGGCAACGCACATGAGGCGCGGATACTGGATCCGGCTGCCGGAGCGGGAATCTTTCTCATCACCGCCTTTCGCCAGCTCGTGGCTGAGCGCTGGCGGCATGATCAAAAGCGTCCAGAGACGGAAACACTGCGGGAAATCCTGTACCAGCAAATTACTGGCTTCGACATTAACGAGTCCGCTCTGCGCTTCGCGGCTCTTGGGCTTTATCTTATGTCGATCGAACTGGATCATGACCCGCACCCGGTTGAAAAGCTGAGGTTCGATAAAAAGTTGCGCGGAACGGTACTTCACAAGTTCGGAGAGGACAATGGCACCTCTGTATCGCTCAGTCTCGGGAGTCTGGGCAGCGAGGTGGGCGAAGAGCACAACGGACGCTACAACCTGGTGATCGGCAACCCGCCTTGGACAAGTGGAACCGGCCTTCCGAATTGGCAGCAGGTAACCAATTGTGTTGCGCGGATTGCCAAGGCCCGGTGTCCGCAATCATCACCTCCCAAGCTACCCAATGAAGTGCTCGATCTGCCTTTTGTTTGGCGGGCAATGGAGTGGGCAAAGCCCGGCGGTCAGGTTGCTTTCGCCCTTCATGCCCGGCTTCTTTTTCAGCAGGGCGAGGGAATGCCTGTGGACCGGAGCGCTCTCTTCAGCGCCTTGGAAGTGACCGGGATTCTCAATGGAGCAGAGCTTCGTCAGAGCAAAGTCTGGCCGGAAATTTCAGCGCCATTCTGTCTGTTTTTTGCTCACAACCAGACTCCGCCTCCAGGTGCACAAATCCGCTTTGTCAGCCCGCATCTCGAAGATTCATTGAACGGCGCAGGTGGTCTGCGCGTGGATGCGGCAAATGCGGAGACGATTACTTCCGAGCAAATCATCTATCGGCCGGAGATTCTGAAGATTCTCTTCCGCGGCAGCCAACTCGATCTGGAGATCTACGACCGATTGATCTCTCGGAAGCTGAGCAACCTGGGCGCGTTTTGGGAGTCCGGCAAATCAACCCCAAAAGAGGAGAAGCGTTTCGCCGGGAACGGATATCAAAGGCTGCGCGATAGTAGCCGGATCAGAAAAAGAGGCGATGGCAAAGCTGGAGTGCCCGCGTCCTATTTGCAGGATTTGTGCGAGCTCACGCCGGAAGCAATGAGGACAATCCTCATAGACGCCCATGGATTGCCTCTGTTTCGCGAGGAGCGAATTCATGACAAGAGACCCCGTGAATTATTTTTAGGCCCCAAACTTATTGTCCGCGAATCTCCATCAGCGCGAACCAGCCGGATTCGTGTGACCGTTGCAGACGATGATTTGGTATTCAGCGAGTCCTACTATGGCTATTGCGCCGGCAAACATCCAGATGGAAAGCAGTTCGTGCGTTGTCTCGCCTTGCTCGTGGGTAGCAAATACGCCCTCTGGTATGCCTTGGTTACCAGTGGCAAGTTCGGATTTGAGCGGGATGTCGTAGAAAAATTAGTAATCGACAATCTCCCTGTCCCGGCATTCGACGATCTCGACCCTTCTCAGCGCAAGCAGATCGACTCATTGTTCGAGGCGGTTGCGAAGGACGACACTGAATCGACATGGGAGCGGGTAGATGATTGGGCCGCGTCGTTATACGGGTTAAGTAAACGAGATCAGGAGGTCATCTCCGACACATTGAAGTTCAACCTGCCATTTGCGGAAAACCGAAAGGATGCTCAAGCCCCGCCGACTTCACCTGAAGTTGATGTTTTTTGTAAGACCATCTTCTCCGAATTGAACCCTTTGGCTCGGCGTTTCGGCAAGAAGATCGCGGCGGTGAGGGTGGACGTGCCGATCGCTTCGCCTTGGGAGGTTGTGCGGCTTAGCACCGAGCCAACTTCAGAAAGCCCGGAGATGGACGAGTGGCCCGAAATATTGCGAATTGCCGATCAAAATGCGGCTACCGAGGTCATTTACCCAGACCCGGGGCAGCAGTGCATATGGCTCGCTCGCCTCAGCCAGGCCCGTTATTGGAGCCGCAGTCAGGCGCGCCTGACTGCAAGGCGTGTCGCCTGGGAGCACTTGGACGCGCTCCTTGGGAGCGCTCTATGAGCCAAAAATCAATTCGTCCCCGTCCGGAACAGGTGGCGGAACTCACGCGTGGCCGAGAGATTCCGTTCGACGCTTTACCTGAAATTAATTTGAGGATCCTCGCCGAGGTGCTAGCAAGTGCCTGGAATGATCTTCTTCAAACTCAGCGTCAGATACTTCTCACCGGCGGAGAAACTGAAGTGAATACTCTGCTGACAAGCCGACTCAATGCCTTGCTTGTTGAAGATAAGGTCTGGCGTCTATTCGTTTGCGGCGTAACCAGAGGGGCGGAGTCTATAAGCTACGATGGCAGCCATCTTGAAAAACGGCCCGATCTATCCCTCATTCTGACGTTTAGAGATCCCTCCTTTCCGTTGATCGTTGAGTGCAAGATTCTTGACAAGCCGTCTGGAAAGAAAATTGAAATGTACTGTAACGATGGTCTGGCGCGGTTTGTGAGGGGTGAATATGCATGGGCCTGCCGGGAAGCCTTCATGCTGGCCTACGTCCGGGATAGATCGACGATTTTATCGTCTCTGAGTCCGCTGCTTTCCCAGAGTCAAGCTCTGAAACCGGACGTCTTTCAGACTGAGGCTTTGCCCGATTCGATTACCCACCCGAACTTGCATTTGGCACGATCCAATCACAGCCGCAACTTCCGTTATGTGGACCAGTCTTCGCAGAACAGTCCTGGCGCGATTGCGATCTGGCACCTTTGGCTCTTCAACTGATGAGATTGGCGCGGCGCTGATGAGGCTGCGTATCGAGTATGAGAAGCAGGCGGAGTATCCGCTGGAGCGGAGGGAGACGGGCAAGCTCGATTGGCGCGTTGAAAAGATGGCGCTGTCGAAGGACAAGTCGCAGTTGCGGTATAACGAGTTTTTGACGTTGAGCGGGATTCCGGCGGAGGCGTATGAGTACCGGCTGGGGAATCGGAGCGCGCTGGAGTGGGTGGTGGACCAGTACCGTGTTTCGACGGATAAGCGGTCGGGGATTCAAGAACGATCCGAACCGGGAGGACGATCCCGAGTATATTGTGCGGCTGGTGGGGCAGGTGGTGACGGTTTCGGTGGAGACGGTAAAGCTGGTTGGGGCGCTGGCGGGGTTGGGGATTGAAAATGCAGCGAGTTAGCGCTCCGCTGCGGCGGAGGTTGCGAGTTAGCAAGTTCGCGGGGCATGCCGGGTTGAGGTGCGGGATGGCGCGGCTTCGCCGCGTGGATTGATTTCTAGAGAAACTCGTGGATGGGTTTATGCGGGGGTTGAAACCCCCGCCCGCCTGCGGATCGCGCTGTTGCGCGGCTCCTGGAGTTGTGCTCTTCCAAAGCGCCGACTTATCAGGGGTCCCTAACGACCATGCCGCTCCCAGAAGATAGCCGGAGTGACAATCGGGTATCGCTGGGCGAGCGCGAGCAGGTCTTTCTCGCCGGTAACAAGGTAATCCGCCTGTGCCGCGCGCAGGGTCTTCAAAACCGGTTGATCGGCTGGGTCGCGCAGGGTTTCATCCTGTTCGGCGCCGAGTTCTACGATCTCCGCCAGCGCAATCAACAAAGCGCTTGTGCGAAAAGCAGGCTAGCCCGCAAAAACAAATACGCGGCGAGGGTGGGGCATGACCTTCAACTCTCAAAAAACTGTCTACTTCTTCAGCCCCAGCGCCTTCACCGTTTCCGGATCGGGCTGTGGGGGGCTTTCCTGGCTGTTCGGCACCACCCCGAAGTCGCCGTGATAGTCCCACATCGCCCAGCCGATGCCATCGGCCTCCAGAGCCGTGCGCACATCGTGAATCCATGCATTGCGCGAGGCCGGGTCGTTCACCCGGCGATAGACGCCGAATTCATTGCATTCCAGCGGCACGTGGTTCGTCTTGCCCCACTCGGCGGCCTCGTCCATCAGCAGGCGAATGCGATGCGCGTCCCAGTGGTCCAGCCAGTAGAGTTCCAGCCGGTAGCGGTCGACTGGGTTGGAGAGCTGCTTGAGATACTCCGGCATCTCGCCATCCGTGGCTGGATAAGGGATGCCGTGCATATAGCTCCACCACTGCGCGTCCCAATAGGCCCCCTGGTGGGTGAACTCATGCGGGTCATAGAAGTGGAAGTTGTAAATCACGTTGCCGTCGGCCAGCGGCGGCTGCGCCAGCAGGTCCACCAGGTTGGACCATCCACCCCCGGCGGCGATGATGGTATGCTTCGGCGCGACATCGCGAATGGCCGCGGCCACGCGGGCCTGGATGCCGGCCCAGCGGAAGGGATCGTTCACCTCAGGCTCGTTCATGATCTCGAAGAAGACCCGCTCCGGGTCGCGCGAGGCATAGTGCGCGGCGAGTTTGCGCCAGAGCATGACTAACCGCTCCACGGCGTCGTCGCTGGTGCGCAGCGGCATCTTGTAGGAGTCCTCGGGGTGCAGGTCCACCTGGACGGCGAGACCATCGGCGAGGATGGTGTCAAGGGCGCGGTCCAGCCGGCCGACAAATTCGTCATTGAGGCCGTCAGGGCCCAGCGGCCCCTTTTCCAGCGGCGCGGCATCGATGCTCAACCGCACGTTGTCAAAACCCAGGCGCGCGATGAGCGCAATGTCGCCGGCATCGGTATCTTTGTCGGTGTGCTGCGCCGAATAATCCCTGGGATTCTGCGAAAACCAGTGGGAGAGATTGATGCCGCGCTTGAGGTGCTGGGAGCGGGCAAAGGCGGTCTGCAACCCGGCTGAACGGTCCTGGACCTTGACCGGCCCCTGAGTGAATCCGGAAGTTGGCAAGGCAACAACGAGAAAAAGTGCAAGGCAAGGCGGCAACAAACGCATAGGCCAACTCCTGGGAGATGGATTCTCTTTCGCGATTACCATGCTACACGCTAACCGCGGTCTTGCCCGCGCACGCCCTCATGAATGAGGCCGGTTGAGGTTCATGGCATCCCACCCTTGCGACAGAAAAAAGTCGCAAGGACGGGGCACGCGCGCTTGCGGTTGAACGGAATTCCGGTTGGGGTTCGTCGTATCCCACCCTAGCCGCAAAAACAAATACGCGGCGAGGGTGGGGCACCCAGGCTTCTTATTGCGGCACGACGAAGAGGGTGATCGATTGCGCCGGGAAGGTGTAGTTGGCTATGGTGCTGGCCGCGCCTCCCGACCCCGGCGTCACGGTCACCGCCGGCTGCGCGACGATAGCGTTCAGGTTGGCATTGCTGTAGAGGTAAGCCTGCGCACTGGTTACGGTGGACGACAGACCTGGGAGCGAGAGTGTGCTGGTCAGGCCGCCATATGTCTTGTTGAGGACCACGACGGTCAATGCGTTGTCGGAGGCGCGCACCGCCCCATAGACCGAGAGCTGGCCCTGATTGGCGCTGGTTGAGGCCAGAGCCGTGTCGCCGAACATCGACTTCTTTCCGTCGTAGTTGCGGTAGATTTTGTAGGCCATCAGGCCGGGAACCTGCGTGGTCGGGTCGGGAGGTCCCCAAATCGTTGCAATATCGAGGCCGTAGCTGCCGAAGATGCCCAGAATATCGGCCTGCGCCAGCGCGCCGTTGATGCTCTCCTGTCCGCCCCAGTTGTATTCCGTGAAGGCTACCTTGGTGCCGGGATAGTCTTTGGCAACCCAGCCTTGCGCCATCGGGATCAGTTGCGGAGCCTGCAGCGGAGTATTGCAGCTTGAGGTGTAGTTCGGGTCGGTGGTGTAATTCGGCTGTGGCTCGTTGGGATCGGTATAGGTTGGATCCCAGAAGACACGCGTGGAGTTCAGGCGCGCCTGCTGCTCCCCTGTGTCTCCCGCTGTAGCGAAGCCGACGCCATTCCCGTTGTAGGTGGCCGCATAGTAGGTGTGCAGGTCAAGGTAATCCAGCAGGCGTGAGCCATAGGTGTTTGAGGCTGCCGCGAATTGCTGGAGATAGTATTCGATGAGCGGAACGCCGCCGTGGGCCTTGCGGTCGACCGGGTTGCTCCACGGCTGCCAGCAGGGGCCCCCGCCACTGCCCCAACCGCTCTCGACATCCTTCTTGGAGTAGAAGTAATCCCACCAGTAGTCCATCACCGGGCCGCTTATTTTGGCGGTCGGGTCAGCAGTCTTGACGGCCTCTGCCGTGGCAATGCTGGTGTTTGTCAACTCATCGTAGGTAAAAGGCAGGGGATGCACATCGATATGCACGCCGTCCCACCAACTGGGCTCGTTGTCCAACTCATAGATGGCGACGCCGCCATTGGCCGCCGTGCCGAACTTGTTCACAAGAAAACTCACCCACGTGGCATCGAAGGTTGCGGGAGTGACCTGGTAGTAGGTGTCGGTGGGATCGTTCTTCACCCGGTTGCCGTTGGTCAGGATGCCGTTGCCGCAGTCGGACCGGTATTGATCGAATGCCTGCTGCGCGCCGTACTT
>Ga0302192_10002213_pt1 | contig 12242 bp, 10 predicted proteins | sample II_Bog_E3_2_FD_200230 | JGI IMG/M metagenome (GOLD analysis project Ga0302192, IMG submission 200230) | Peat permafrost microbial communities from Stordalen Mire near Abisko, Sweden - II_Bog_E3_2 | ecosystem: Environmental > Terrestrial > Soil > Wetlands > Peat | place: Sweden: Abisko...
CCAACTTGGCAAAGGGACCCGCATTGAAGTCGTCGCCCCCCTGCCACCCCGTCTAACGCTTTCTGCTTTTTTCAAGACGATGTGGAAGCATCTGCTGGTGCGCATATTTCGCGTTGGTACGGAAATCAATTAATCAATTATTTACATGAGAGGAAGAATCGGGCCTGAACTGGAGGGAATCAGCCTTCAACCGGCACGTTCCACTATAATCCGTTATCGCTTGCACATTGAGGCCGGCATCGCCTGCAAAATAAATCCCGGCCCGCGAATACGTCCGCGGGCCGGGATGCTTTCCAGAGCCGGCATTCAGTTGGGCCTATGGGGCTATGAAGCTCCACTGCTGCCATGCATTGCCGCCGTAGGTATATTGATCGATCTTCGCACCGACCGTCTTCACTCCACCATCGACGTCGAGCGCCAAGCCGCTGTTGACGCTGGTCAGTTCAAAATTGCCACTACCCACTGAGATGACATTCCACTGCTGGTTTGCGTGGCCGTTTGCAGGCCACTGATCTACGAGCGCGCTGTTCACCTTTGAGGCCCCGGCAACGTCAAGTAACTGCCCGCTCGCTACGTTGGTCAGCGTGATGACATTGCCGCCCAGGTTGTTGACCGTCCATTGCTGGTTGGTTCCATCGTTTACGGTATACTGCTGCATATCTTCGCCGTCCGTCTTGGAGCTGTTCGGATCGTCGATCGCTAGACCGCTGTAGACGCTCTTAATCACGTAGGTGCCGTTCGCGATCAGGTCGGTCCCGCCCGACAACAGCCCGTATACGACCACCTGTCCGGAGTCTGTTCCGACATAGACCTTGCCATTCGCAACGGTCGGCGCAACATACTTGGCATAGTTCCCGTATCCGTCTCGAGAAGGATTCGATGACGTGCTCCACAGCAGGGTGGCGAGGTTAGTGGCGTTGTAGGCGTACATATTGCCACCCACGGTCGTATGATCGGGGTCACCTGTAGGAGCAGTTGCCCAAACAATCTCCGTTCCTGACGTGGTTCCATTCGAGGATACCGACACTGTCCCGCTGGTGCTGTATCCACTCGGAGTCGAATATGCGCTTTGCGATGACGGAGTGGTGGTGAAAAGCGACCCGGTAAAATGATATGCCTTGAGCGGCTCGTTTACGCCCCAGATATAGAGGGTGTCGTTGTAGAAGGCGGGCGAACCAAAAAGACCATTCTCAGCCTGAAACTCCTGCACCACTTGATCTTTCGACGTGTCCAGCTTGCCCATGTTAGCAGTGTTGACAAGATAAAGCACGCCGGCTTTGCCGCCCCCGGCGATATAGGTGGTCCCTGGAATGGCAAAGGCGCCACCGGACCCCAAATCGAGATCGCTTGCATTCAGGCTGTCGTAATCATTCGGCTTGAAGTAATCAGAAACGGTCATAGACGTGCCGCTGCCTGGGACGAGCTTGATAAAACTCTCTCCATAGTCAGCCGTAGCATTCTCCGTGCTCTGCGTGCTGTTGCCAGTGATCACGTATAGATTGTTCGACGAGTCGACGACAGGCCCCTGGCCACCCATCCAAATCGCTCCTTGCCCGCTATCGGGTGTCACGTCGTATACCCGGACTTGCGCCAGGGTACTGGCGCTGTATCCCAATAGCCATCCGTGATAAGGGGTGTAGTCTTCATGAGAGGCAAATGCCAGATAGACAACGCCATTCACAAGCGTGAGAGCCGGCCGCTGGTTTTCCTGCGATGCAACGAATGGAACCTCGCCTCCGCTGCTCTGCATGCCGGTTCCGGCGATGGATGCTGAAATCTGCACTGGCCCGCCGAATTTCTCGGCTCCGGTTTCGATGTTCAGGGCGTGCAGACTGAAGCCTTGAACAGAATTTGTATAGGTTTTGGCAACGACGTAAATCGTGCCGGTGGTAGGGTCGATCACCGGCGTACTGATGACGCCGACCTCAACCAGGATGTTCTGCGTGTTGATGACGGTGCTTGGAACGGGTGTCCCAAGAGATACATGCCAATACTCCGTGCCCGAATCCGCATCGAACGCGTATACGCTGTCATGCGCTGTCGCCACATAGAGAACGTTGTGTGTTCCGCCGGAAATCGAAACGCCTGCGTCATACAAGGGCTGCGCGTAGGTAAAACCGTCGATCGCAATCGAAAACAGCTTGCCGAAGGTACTCTCGGTGACGTTGCTCGTTGTGAGGATCGTCTCCTTCGGGTTCGCGCCGGATCGGCTCAGGTCGTTATGCTGTGTGAGCACACTCTGCGCGTGGCTCACCTCTGTTTGCATGAACGACATGATCAGAAATACAACTGAAAACGCGGAAACCCCACGCGCCAATGCATTGATCTGGAACATACTTGACCTCCTCTTGTCATTCCTGAGATTTCATGGCTTTCAGTGATAAAGCTAGTTGTGAAGATACCCCTTCAAATCGGATTCAACCTGGACACAGGAGCGATCAGAATACTATTCGCACCGTTGAACCAATGTAAATCGCACATTTATATCAAAGAATGATGACCCTAGAGGATGGCTCAGCATCAGACAAATGGATAGCATCTTGATGGCACAAATGGACCATATAACTCTCCCATAAACTGTGGAAGAAATAACTTTTCGTGCTGGCAGATCTATGCGATATGATGTGCGTCATGCTAATTACTCCGCACCGTCGATCCTCCATATTTGCAACAGAGCATCTTCCGTCACGCATCTCGATGATGATTGCTGTTTGCCTGACCTTGGCTCTGGTACCCACCAACTCTGTAAAGGCACAAGTTGCGAGCGATTCCAGTCGGCGGCCCTCCAAGAGATCAAGCACCTACAGAATCGACGACATTGGCGAGTTACCTACCATTGCAGCCGATGTCACAGTATCCCTGAATCGCAATGGCGATGTTGCATATTGGACCAGGACTAACGGTCTTGTGTATGCCGCGGTATGGAGCAACGGTCATTCCACTTTGATCGATAATATGTCGGGCTACCCCAACATGATTGCCCATTCCATCAACGGCAGCGGCGATGTTGGCGGCTGGATGAATACCAGCGGCAATCTCGTGGACAGCCTGTCTACCACGCAAGGCTTTGTCCGGCACGGCGAGCACGTCGAGATTGTTCCTGCATTGGGTGGGCGCGATAGTCGCGTGTTGAGTTTGAATGACAAGGACGTGGCGGTCGGCGCCGCGAATACTGCCAGCGGTGCGCGCCATGCATTTGTGATTTCGAACTCCAGTATGTCTGATCTGGGAACGCTTCCTTCCGGCAAGTCGAGCACCGCCTTCGCCATCAACAATTCCGACGTGATCGTCGGTGCGGCTGATTTTGATGGGAAAACCAATCATGCGGTCTCATGGACGCATCTGAAGATTATGGATCTCGGAACCCTGCCACATGGAGTCGTAAGTAGCGCACGGGCAATCAACGACCTGGGTCAGATTGTTGGCTTCAGTGATACACCTGATGGTGTTCATGCCTTTCTGTATACCAATGGCGCAATGCAGGATATGGGCACACTCGGCAGCGATCCTAGTAAGGCATCCGGGATCAACAACCGCGGCGAAGTGGTCGGCGCATCCAATATCACAGGCACAAAACGTCATGCCTTCCTGTGGCGGGAAGGTCGAATGACAGATCTGAATGCTTTCCTTCCTGCGGGAACACCATGGGTATTACTGGATGCGTTCAGCATAAACGACGGCGGGCAGATTGTTTGTTCCGCCCGGCGGAAGGGAGAGCCTATACACCTTGTTTTATTAACGCCCCAGTAGGTTGCTTGAAAGCATAGTCAGCAGGCCCGTTCCTGCTGCCGGGAGGGGAAATTGAATCCCCATGAAGTCGCCTTCGGCGGGTTTTGAGTCTCCCAAGAATCCCATAAGTCTAGAATAAATATGCGGAATTGAGCGTAATGCTGGATCTCCATGAGTAACACTATATCAATAAAGTAGCTCAGTATTCCCTCAAAAGTGGGTGCCCCACCCGCTTTTATGAGGCGTTACTTACTTGATTCCTTTGGCGTTGAGATATGGCTTGTATTTTTGATCCGAGCCTTGAATGTGATCCGTCAGCCATTTCTGCAGGAACGCCATGGCTTCCAGCGAGAGTTCGAGCGACTGGCCGCTTTCAAAGCGCGCTTGCAGATTGACGGTCCGTCGGATCAGACGTTCGTGCTCGGCTTTGTGCGCAGCCGCTCCCGGATAGCCGGTTTGGGCAAAGAGTTTCTCTTCATGGTCGAAGTGGGTCCGGGTATATCGAAACAATCCATCGATGACGCTTTCGAGAGCTCCCCTGGCACGGCCTGATTCTATTCCGTCATTCAGTTCGTTCAACATCCCGATCAGCAACTTGTGGTCCTCGTCAAGAGTTTTGACGCCAACGCTCATTTCTTCGGTCCAGGTCATGATCGGCATCGACAGTTTCTCCTTACGGGTTCCGTTCCCGCCCGCAAACTTCTGCAAAGGGGCCTTGGCAGTTCGTTGCGCCTGCCGCTTTCTCGCATGCCCGTTCGCCGATAGTGCCCATTGTTTCTCCGGCGTGTCCGGTACTATCGGCATACGGAGTGAAACATTCCAGGGCGAATCATCCCACATAAGTGGGAGAGGGTGGGATGCGACAATGTCTGATACCCGTTTCGGATCGTCGATGTTTGCGCTCCCCACCCTTTCCACGGTGAGACTGTGGAAAGGATGGGGTACCCGGCGCGATGAGCTTGGCGACCTCGGCCGAGGCGACGGCCACCGGCTTGTCGACGACGACGTTCTTGCCGGCTTCGAGAATCTGGCGGGCGACCTGGAAGTGGGTTCCGCTGGGGGTGGCCACCACGAAGAGGTCGAGCGAGCTGTCCGCCAGCATGGCTTCGAGGGAGCGGTAGGTGGTGATGCCGGGATAGCGTTGGGCGGCATTGTCAGAGTTGCGCTCGACGACTGCGGTGAGCTCGAGGCCTTCGGCGGAGGAGATCAGCGGGGCGTGAAAGACGCGCCCCGCCATGCCAAAACCTACCAAACCGACTCGAATTATGTTATCTCCTAAAAGGCGCTCAAGTTGCCCCTGAAATAAGATAAGACGGATATCGATCTTTGTTCCGATTGGCGGGCTTGCGAGGCCGAAAACACCTCCCCAAACCGGAGGAATCCCACATAGCGGCACGGGGCCGAAACGGCCCTTGACAGGATCCCGGCGCAAGATCCTGATTCCGCTTTCGTTATTACCCAACTTCACAAATCGGCAAATGATACGCAGGGCTTCGAAAATATAGGAGGGGGGAGGGGGTATTTATTTTCTGGTTAACAGATGCGGATCGGAGGGCGCCTGGCCGTGGGTTGGATGATTCGCCCCCTGCGACACAGCGGGGCTGGGGCATTTCCCTTCGTCCTCTATGAACCATTATGCGCCGGCGGAGGGTTATTATCGGCAACAGGCGGAATGAACACTACGGGTACGTGTAACCTTGGCGGGTGAGAAATCCCGGGTCTCAGGAGAGCCGCCCCCCTTTTACAGGCACAGGGCAGACTCTCCACCTGACTGACGAAGACCCATCTGTGGGGCGCGCGGCGCACGCGAGATTTCTGTAAAACGATGGCCTTCAGGTTGATTTATCGTAAGATCAAGGACGGCCAAAACGACCTTGGTTCTTAGGTGGAGCAAAACATGGAAGTCAAAGGTGCAACCCTTTTGTACACATTGGCTGGCCTGATGATCACGTTCGCGGGGTTCTCGGCGCTCTTGTTCGTCGTCCGACAGGCCGCTGGAGCGAGGTTGTCAGTGCTTGACAGATACCTTGCAAAAACGGTCATGACGCACATTTTCGTATTGACGGCGGGAGCTCTGCTGCCGGTGCTATTTGCGCTCTACGACATTCAGGAAAAGTGGATTTGGCGAGGCTCTGGTGTGCTTTTCGCACTACCGATGCTGTTTCTTCAGGTCACCTATCCGCGCAGACGCCGCAAGGTGGCCGGCAATGGACCGCCGCCCGCAATATTCGCGGTCTTCGTTGTGTTCGGTTCCGCTGTGACAATGGCGATGCTCGGCTACGTTTTAGCAGGCCTGCAATACAGCGCCGCAGCCTACATCACGGCGTTGACCATCGACTTCTTTACCGTCGTTTTCGGCTTCGTGACCGCGCTCGATGTCATTATGCAACAGCCAATCGAAGTGCCGGAGCGGGCCGATCTGATTGACCATCAAGCGGATGAGGGGCTTGGTCCTGCTGATGTCCGGCGGCGGCACGACGAGGTACTGCGTGACGAGATGTTCGGCCTCGACGAGATCGCGAATACGCCAGTCACAGCGCGCTGTGACGGCGGCGACGACCGGATCGCGATAGAGCCCAAGAAATGACATAGCCGTTGATAGCACGCCCGAGCGTTCGTTCTCGCTCTTGTTGAGCAGTTCGCGCTCGGCGCTGGCAACGACGGGATGGACATCGAAGAACTTCTGCCCTGGAACGTTGCCGTCTCACTCCAGACAAACTCTTCCCAAGCTGCTTAACAAATCTCAAATAGGTGTCCGCTTAAAAATAGGTGGACACCTCGTACTAAGAGACACGCCACGGTCAAGTGGGGAGGTTCACACGCTTACGAATCGAACGCAGCCAATGCACACAAAGCAAGGTGACTTCCCGTCAGAAGGACCCTGCCCCAACAACTCCTCGAACCTTTGGCAGGCGGCCCACACACTGATCCTACTATCCATTTGTCCTTCCCAAAAAAGTAAAGCTGTGCCCCATTCATCGCGGCTTTATAAGGCCGCGATGAATGGGGCACAATCCCTGATACTAATGACGAGTGGGCCACCTAGCGGCGGCCTGCTGTCTGGTCAACGCCTCCTCGAAAGTCTTCTGAGCATCAGCGACGAAATCCTTATAGCCTGCAGGGTCGATAAAGACATGAGAGCCATCCTGCGGATAGTGCTCTAGTTTCGCGAGCATATCGAAATACACACCGTGCGCTCCAAGAAATACGTCACAGGGCAAGGCCCGCAACACGGCAAATGTATGTTGGAAGTCCTGAACAATACTGGGATAGCTTACGGGGTGGCTGGGTGTCGCGACAAAGTGGTACTCCGACCAAAAGCCTGTGGCTCCCACGATGACGATATTGCGCAATGTTTCCGCTGGCTCCCCTGGGAGATGAGAGCGCATGGTCCACGTCGTGCATCCGCGCGTGTGGCCCGCAGTCTTATGGGCGGTCAATATCACGTCCCCCAGGCTTACAGTGTCTTCGTCGTGGAGAACTCGATCCACATGCACGGGAGGGTAGGTGGGGATATTGGGTGAGGGCGACAGGAAATCTGTTCGTGCGCCGGTCTCAACCACGCTCACGTCGCCGTCCATCACCATGTTCTTCGCATGTGTCTCGCGAATCACCTCGGCCGCGCCACCCATGTGATCGAAATGCGCCTGACTATTGAGCAGAATCTTGATGTCAGTCCAGCGGAAGCCGAGCTTCTCCACACTCGCGCGTATCTGCGACGGCGAGGTAGAGAGGTTGGCATTGATGAGAATATTCCCCTTCGGCGTGACGACCAGGTAGCTGGCAAGATCCTGACTCCCCACGTAGTAGAGGTTGTCGGCAATTCGGAACGGAGCGATGGGTGTAGTCCACGAAGGGTTCGTCTCCGCATGGATGAGTGTTGAAGTGCAGAACAGGACCAACAACAACCGGGAAAGAAGCACGCGCATACCCTTTATATATAGCATGCACAAATGCGGTTCTGCTTCAAATTCCAGTTCGGTAATCGAAACCGTCGTTAGGAACCGCTCTAATTGGCGCTGACAAGGATAAACTTGCCATCCTTGTCAGTTTTGAATGCTAGATAGGTGCCTCCGTTCTCACAGGAAATAGTTAGAGGAATGTCACCCGACTGCTTAAGTTTCGCGGAAAGGCTTGCGTCTTGCGGACGGATTTCGTAATACGCGTAGTCGGTCTGGTTCAGATGCGAATTCTCAGGAATCTCCGCAGAGCGGAAATGCGCAACCCAGCGGTCGCTTGCCGAGATCATATCGGAGAAGATAAACCCCGGCGGTAGCTGGAGCGGAACTTCGCGCACACTGCCCATCCAGGACGGGATCGTTGTTGCCCATGCGCCAAACAAGGATGTCCTGCTTGTAAGCGGTAAACATGACTGAGCCGAGGAGCCTGCTTGACGCCATCATCGATTCACTCGATCCGTACGACAAATTACCGCCTGCGAACGATCTAGCTGCCGGAAGGTCGAGGTTGCGAACAACCTGGCCGGACGAGTTGAAGAAAAGCAGCCGGGGCGTTGAGTTGAGCTGGTCGTAGCCCGAGACCAGGAATTCGCCCGATGGGAGGATCGCAAAATGGGAGAGCACATCAGTCATTGGCAACTCGATCGATTCTTTGTAGCTGCCGTTGCGGTCGAATTCTGCGATGTAGTTGTGATATTTGTTCCATGGGATCCCGGCTGGCGATTTTCCGGAGCCGGGCGCGCCAGGCAGTTCCTTTGAAGCGCGGACCAGGAAACCGACGACTGAGTCAGAGGGAAAGAAGCTCAGGACAATGATGTCATGGAGGTCTGAAATCGCCGACGGAGAATAGGTCTGACTCGTTTTCCCGTGAACGGAGAGCACAGTATGCTGGTTGGGGTCAGTCGGCTTCAGCATATCCAGAAACAAGGTTCCATCCGAAGCGCATTGCAGAGGAAGAGTGGTTACAGGAGAGACCGGCAAGCCGGCGTCCGTCTCCTGGATCTTGAACTCCAATGTCTTGGCCGGTATCTCGTCCTGAACTGTCGTGGCGTCAATGGCCGGCTTCTGATCGGCCGGAACACGCGACTCCGGTTTCGGAGCTTGGGCAAGAGCGGACGACGTCAAAAGGAGAAGAAAAAAACAAAAAATCCTGTTCAACGCACACCTCCATCGAACAAAAGGTCAGTTGAGGATATTTCTTGAGCGGGAGCCGAGCGACAACTCCTTGACTTTTGCCGGCGCGCCAGGCTGATGACGAAATGGCTGGTATTCGCCAGTGCAACTCGCGACCAATATCGGCTGCGTCTCCGCAACTTCCCTGATCATTTTCTCGCTCTTCGGATCGTTTAATACTGTTGGTTGGCAGTTGCCACATCAATTATAACTCGTGAGTTGTTGTGAGGCGTTATCCTTCTTGCATCAGCCCATGTCCCCCAAGCCCTCAAGCCGCGCCTCTTCGTCAGCCTCACCGTCCCGAGGATTTGACAAGGAGCTTGCGGAACTGGAAGCGCTCAAGGGCGATGCGCTGAACGCCGCCGCAATCGAGCGTCTGCGCAAGGTGCTTGCCCATCGCAACAACTTCATCGTCTCCAAAGCCGCCAAGCTGGTGGCCGACGGGGAGCTTTTCGCACTGTTGCCGGAGGTGCTGGCGGCCTATGACCGCTTCTTCCTCGATGCAGCCAAGACCGATCCGAAATGCTGGGCGAAGGAAGCGCTGGCCAAGGCGCTGGTCAAGCTGGAGCATCGCGCAAAGGACACCTACTTACGCGGCATGAGGCATCACCAGCTTGAGCCCGTTATGGGTGGCAAGTCGGACTCAGCCGGTGCCTTGCGCGCCACCTGCGCCCACGCGCTGGTCGATTGTCCCGGCATCTCTGACGCCGATTTGCTGACAGCGCTGCTGGAGCCGCTGACAGACACCGACAAGACCGTGCGCATGGAGGCGGCGCGGGCCATTGCGCAGGTGGGCGGCGTGAGCGCGGCGCTCATCCTGCGCCTGCGCGCGCTGCTGGGCAAAGACGAGCCGGAGGTGCTGGGCGCAGTCTACTCCGCGCTGCTCTCTCTGGAGGGCGGGCGCGCCATACCGTTGGTTGCGGCCGCTCTTGAAGACGGCAACGACCTGGCCGCCGAGGCCGCGTTTGCGCTGGCCGACCAGCGCTCGCCCGAAGCGCTGGCCGCGCTCACCGAGCGCCATCGTGCTGGACCCAACGCCCATTTCGATGATTGGTTCGGCTCGGTGCTATTGAGCGCTATCGCGCTCACACGCCTGCCCGAGGCCTTCGACTTTCTGATTGCCATGATTGCGCGGGAAGCGCACCAGGCCTCGGCGGCCATTGAGGCCATCGGCCGCATTGCGCCCTCGGCCGAGTTGCGCGCCCGCGTGGAGCAGGCAGTCGAGCAGGCCGGCAGCCCGCGCCTCACGCAGGCGTTCCGCCAGCATCTGCCCGCGTGCCCCGAATAATTCTCTGATTCAGGTTCCACTTTTGCAGATCATTATTCCCGTTTGTGCAACATTGGAAATAGATCGACTTGAGAGCATGGGTGTCCTCCTCGAACGGCCGGGGTGCAACTGCCAAGCGGCAGCAGCACCCCGGCCGTTCGTTTTTTTGCCGTCTCGCTTTCCATGCGCGTTTGACGCAGGGATTCCCTCAGTGCTCTGATGGTTGCGGTGGGATGGGCTTCGCGCCCGTCCTCCGGAACGGTGGAGATTCCCAATGCGGGCAAGTGCCGCGATGCTGGCAGCGGTTTTTTTGTCGGGCGTTTTCTTATGCGGTTGTGGCTCTGGCACTACCGTCACCCAGTGCTTTGGCTGCGGAGGACTGCCGCCGCTATCGGCGACGCCAAGCATTACCACAGTGGCAGCGCAGAATGGCGCCGTGATCGTGAGCTTGACCTCGAATGCTTCCGGCGCAACCATCCTCTATACGGTGGAAGGTAGTTTACCCGACCAATATTCCTCGAAAACACTTACTTATGAGGCGCCATTTCTGGTGGCCTCGAATCTGACAGTCAAGGCCGTTGCCATTGCCCCGGGCGATGCGGCCAGCGACGCTACCAGCCAGAGCTTCACACCCAACATCTCATCGGGAACACTGGTGTGGTCCGATGAGTTCTCGAACTCCGGCGTCACAAATACTCAGCCCAACCCTGCTACGTGGACCTACGATACGGGCAACAGCGGCTTTGGCAACAGCGAGCTTGAGAACTACTGCTCCTGGGGCTCAACGGCTTCTCCTTGCAACCCCGCAAACCCGAATGCATATGTGGGAACCGACGGTGCTCTACATATTCTGGCCGAGCAGCCCTCAGCCGGTATTTACACCTCGGCAAGGTTGAAGTCGCAAGGGCTGTTCAGCTTCCAATATGGCCGCATTGAGGCGCGCATGATGCTGCCGGAGTCGCAGGGCATGTGGCCCGCCTTCTGGCTGCTGGGCGACAGCATCGTCACCCTCAACTGGCCGGCCTGCGGAGAACTGGACGTGATGGAGCACATCAACGGGAGCAATCCGGCCAATGAGGGCTATGACTGGGTGCAGGGATCGGTTCATGGGACGAACCTCAATGGCGGCATTCAGTACCATCCGGCGGGCTTTTCCGCCACGGCCTGGCATACCTACGGCATGATCTGGACTTCAGGGCAGATTCAGTACTATGTTGACAGTCCAACCAACGTGTACGCCACTTTCACGCCGACCACACAGACGGGCACATGGCCTTTCGATTCCGGACCGGAGTTTATTCTGCTGAACCTCGCCGTCGGCGGCAGCTGGCCGGGCTCTCCAAACGCGACGACCGTATTTCCCTCGCAGATGATGGTGGACTACGTGCGAATTTACACGAACTAGGTCTGTTGCGGGCGGCTGTTCGTAGCAGGGCGTCCGTCAAGTTACATCGTCCACGAGGGTTCTTCCTGCGGGAAGAGCCTGTTATGTTACTGCCAGGTAAACGACTGAAGAAAGTATTCGCACTGTATTCGCACGTGTTTGACCGTATCTTGACAGTTCCGGGCGCACACTACACCCGTGATCTCGTACGAGCGTCAAAAAGTACCCTTGGATAGGTCTCTTGATTCCACCTCTCTGGTGGAACTCTCTCTCCCCACATTGGTCCCATCCGTGCCCGTGGCCCCATCCACGCCGCGCATTCGCGCGGAGGTGGGCCGCTACCGGCTGCGGCTTGCAGAAACCATGGAAGATCGCGACGCCGCATGCCGTTTGCGCTTCAAAGTCTTCAACATCGAGTTGGGCGAGGGGCTGGTGAGCTCCTACCGGACCGGCCTCGATACCGACTGCTTCGATCCCTGCTGCGAGCATCTTCTGGTGGAAGACAAGCTGGAGGACAATCCCGCCCGGCGCATTGTGGGCACCTACCGGATGCAGTCTGGAACCTCTGCCGCGCGCAACCTGGGTTACTACTCTGAGCAGGAGTTCAGCTTTGCCGTCTATGAGCCGCTCAGGCCGGGCATTCTCGAGCTGGGCCGCGCCTCCATCGACCGCGAACACCGCACCCCGGAAGTATTAACGCTGCTGTGGAGGGGGATTGCGCAGTATGCTA
>Ga0302192_10002223_pt1 | contig 12221 bp, 21 predicted proteins | sample II_Bog_E3_2_FD_200230 | JGI IMG/M metagenome (GOLD analysis project Ga0302192, IMG submission 200230) | Peat permafrost microbial communities from Stordalen Mire near Abisko, Sweden - II_Bog_E3_2 | ecosystem: Environmental > Terrestrial > Soil > Wetlands > Peat | place: Sweden: Abisko...
GAAATGCGTGCGTCTAATGTCCTCCCCATGGCGCTCAAAGATGCTGATGAGGCCGAAGGGTGCCATCAGCGGGAGGGGTGTTCCCTCAGGAGTTGTCCTGCTTCGTGTGCTGCATTGAGGCAGGTTAAGCATTGGTGAAAGTCGCTAGTGGCGGTTTTTGATGCGAATATGTTGGCGCAGAAGTAGCCACGCCCCTTGCAGTCAGGGCATCCCTTCATGGTGATAACCACATCATCAGGAGAAAATCCCTGCTCGGCCGGCTATGTTCGCTAAATACCTACCTACTCCAAAGTGGGCGTCAAGATCAGACGCAGTAATCTTGCCTCGGGCCAGCGACACCAGGAGATTTTTGCCCTCCTTTTTACCTGACACACGGGCTCTTCCCAGAGCTTTGCTAATGTGCAGAAACAGGCTGCTGAAGTACATCTGCTGGGTGGGTGTGGCGCACCTCAACGTGGCGTCCGCTCCCCGAGGGTAAAACTCGCCCACATTAGGGATCAGTGGAAGGTCGTTACAGGAATTGCCTCTAAATGACAGACTTGAATCTGACACGAAGGGGCAACAAGCCTCCAGAAGAGCATAAAAGGCCCGGGTCAGTTCCGGTTCACCGGGGAAGGTTAGACGGCGGCTGTCCTCCGCTAACCAGAACGTGCCTTCAGGAGGTTTCCGCTTCAAAGTGATTAACCCCTTTCCAATTGAGTAGGTCACACTTCCACTGAAGTATGTCGGACTTCTTCAGGCGTCCCTCAACTTCCTTCAGGTGTTTAACCTGTCTATCATGGTATAGGTTATACCCGTCTGTCCGTATCCTCGGCTCACCCGACAGGTCTACCACCACATGTCTCGTGGGTATGCACTCTCGGGAGAATCCTCTCCCTCCTGTAAGGACACCCGGTATCGACATTGCCCAGTACTCACCTATAATAGGGCGCAACCGCACGGGCTTGGAGCCCCAGTCGCATCCTACCTTAATGAGCTCTAGGAATGTTTCTTTTGTCATGAGAGTGGAGGGTGCAGCGGGGGTCGAACCCGCAACCTGCCAGGGTTGAAATCCTGATGCTCTGCCGATTGAGCTATACACCCGTGTCAGGTAAGAACAGCTAGCCGAAGAGGTGCGGCCTGATGTAGTACAGGTACTCGTGCTCCAGAGCCTCCAGCAGAGGCTTGTTGCGGTTGTGTCTCTGGACCCTCTGGCCGCGCCTGTTCTCGCGTTCCCAGTTCTTGAAGGACCCGAACCCTCGGGCTTGGAGGGACTTTAACGCCTCCTGTTTTGTCGAGGTGGTCATTTTACATTCTTAGGTTTGCTGGAGACACCGTGAAGGTGCCAACACGGTTTCCATTGGTGTCACGGAGAGTCCGGTCGTCAACGTCCCCTCTCTCTAGATGCTTTGCAAGGTCACGAAGGATGGCAGCGAGTTCCACCCCGGGAGGGGCGTCTACAAAGGCTGCGTTGTCCATTGCAATTTTGATCGTGGCTTTCATTTGATTGTGGCTCCACAACTGGGGTGGCGGCTGATGTGGTCTGCGATGGCGTTGATGAGTCGAGCCTCCATCTGCTGGTAGTACTCACCCGAGATGCGGGTAAGCTTGCCGACAAGGGCGGGGCGTTTCTCTGCTAGTATGGCGAACGTGATGTCACGTACGGCGCTTCGATTCAACAGGCGTGTCTTTGAGTTCATGCGCCTATTATACCAGACGCACTTTTGTAAGTTTTTCTTTTTAGAGGGTAATAGAACGAGTTACGAAACCGTCTCGGGGCTAAAAATAATTGCTTGACGCACTTTTCTCTCAGATGATCTTCTGGTACACAGCGTACTCGCCTTCGCTCAGACTGACTTCCACGTAGAAGTGATCGGAGCGAGCCTCCCCCGAGCCGCTTCCTCCGTTAAAACCGATGTCCTGGTCCTTGGTGGCGGCTGCTATGATGCAGCCCTCAAGTTCTTTCGCCATGGGCGGGTAGAACTCGGCGTAGGCCACGGTGTGAGCTAGCTCTTTCCACGGAGCTAGGTCCATGGCGGCGTTGGATTTGAAGTGTGCTTTTGCTTTCATTGGGCGAAGTTAAATCTGCGGTTGGCGGGAGCACTCGGGACGACTACTTCCAAGTAGGGCTCAAGGGCTATCGTGGGGTTGCTGTCGCTCTGAAGGTGGTTAGCCCAAAGTTGGCGCAGGGCGGGGCGCTTTGAGAGTTTCCTGTCAAAGCCACCCTTGCTCGTCCAGACACCGAGGGTCTCATAGCACCAGCCGTCTGGTGTGTTCACCTTCGGCGCGGGACAGGCTCGCCATATGATGGCTTCCCATCTGCCCATCTGGGCTTGCTCCTTCTCGGTGTTGACCACCCTGTCACCGACCTTGAAGGTGGGCTTGGGGTGCGAGGCATTGGGGACAACGTTTTTCATCTGTCCTCCAAGTATTCGGCGCGAGCGAGCACGCGCTCAGTGAGATCGGGGTGCTTCGGATCATTCTCGTCGTAGGCATCGCGCATTTCCTCAGCCTCGCGCTCAGCCTCAGGCTCCTCGCCAAACTCTTCGCGATAGCGAGCCCAAAAGTCGGTGAAAGGGGCGCTCATGGGAGCACCTCCTCAAGTTCAAGTGCCGCCAGTTCGCGCTGGGCGGCGTAGTAAGCTTCCTCCGATATGCCCTTATCGTCCCACGGGCTCACCGTGAGGAGGTAGAGGTCTGTCGCGTTGCCCGTTGTAAAGTCCATGCCACCCATCTTAGGTGACTTGTTTACAAAGTAAAGAATAAAACAGTGTTTCTTAAGAATCCCCTCTGAAATTAGGAGGAAGACTTAACCTGGTTTACAGCCTCTTCCAGCCAATCAAGGGCATAGTCAGGCACCCTTGATGTATCCAGGCTCATACCCAAGCCTGTTGCGGCCAAGTTAAAGCGCCTAATCCAACTACGGCGCAAAAACGAAGTGGCTTCAGCTACGAAAAAATTCCGTGTTCAGACTTAGTTCATGCACGAACTCCCGACCACAGGAGGGATTATCACATGCATGCTTGATGGAGGTGCTCACACCCGGATTGAGGCGAGCAACCTCTGTCACCAGAAACTCAGAGTCGGCTGGGGGAAGCGCCCGATACCACTGCACCAACTGGTCCTGATTGTCAGGGGAGCCCTCTCCCACCGTGCGTACTGCGGCAAGTGCAAAAGCCTCAACATTGCCCAACACTTTCTGGTAACGCTCTGAGCGATTCTGAGCGCTCTCCTGTTCGGCAACAGTGGTGGCCCTCAGTGCAACTACGTCCTTGGTCACCGGAAGTGTGATGGTGTCGGACACGTAGCCCTCAGCTTTCACACTCACCTTTTCCAGGGAGTTCGGAATCTGTAGACTTACCTTATTCTGCACAGCACGGCAGTAGGGACAGGTTGCACTGTACTCGATGCGGTTGTCCGCAAAGGTGAGGGCGCGGGACACCATCACGATGAGGGGCAGTTCACTTGCCACCATCGTCTTCACAGTATCGGAGGGAAGGTGTGTGAGACGAGCCACCAGCTTCACCATGTAGGTGAGTTCATTGGTCTTCGGTGCCGATACCATCCATTCGCTGGTACCTATGTCCCAGGGGTACACCGTAATCTTGCCACCGGGGAAAGCTGTGGGGTTGCTGAAACCACCCGAGGGGAGAATAATGTCCTGCTTAAAGCGTTGTGACGCCGGGGTGAGGTCGGTCAGTGAAGTTTTGATTGCCATACTTAACTTCCCTAGAACTCTCTTTCGGCAAGGCTGGGTTCCACCTTCTGGGCGTGCATCCTCCCCAAAAGTCGCCCCCACACCATGCGGGCGGTTCCCACTATTCCGGCCTCATCAAGCACATCATAACCTCCCAGTACAATGGGTGCAGGTGCTGGTACTCCGGGTATGTCCCGTCGAAGGAGGGTGAGTTCCAGGGAGGCATAGAGTTGCTTTTGCTGCTTGGGATCGAGCTGGGCTGCCACATGATCCAGGGCATCCGCCACAGGTACATCCCCAATGCCCTCTAGGAGAGCCCGTGTCTTCACCTTCCCTGCACCGTCCACCCCGTCCACACCGTCCTTGGGGTCACCCTCAAGTGCCAGGTAAAGTGCCAGGTGACTGGGTCTCCCCAGGTGCCACCTTTTCTTCACATCTTCCTCTCTAATCTCCTGTTGAGTGAGAAGATTGTAATACCTGGCATCACGCACCAGTTGTTGGAGGTCCTTGTCGGAGCTCAATATGGTGATGCTGTGTGTATCGCCGTACAGGTCTACCGCAGTAGCAACAGTGTCGTCGCTTTCACCGAAGACACCCTCGGGCACCTCATACGTGGCACCGCCTACAAGCTTGGGGAGGAGCTCCTTAAAGAAAGCTAGGTCAGGGGCGTGTGAGGGGTCCTTGGCAGGGCGAGGCTTCACCGTCTTGGCCTTCTTGCCGTCCCAACTCACCAGCAAATGAGTGGGCTCCTGCGCCAGCCTGCCGCCCGGCCCCAGCAGAGCTCCTAGGCTCGCTATGGCGCACCCGGCTGCCACGATGTGACTGGGATAGTCGAAGAACTCCTCTGACGACCTAGAGGCGAACCACGCCCTGTCGAACAGGCATCTGCCGTCGATCACCAGGGATGGGATTTTTGTTATCACAACTCTCTCAAGAACGGTATAGTTCTTGTAGTTAAACCAATGGTGATGATCAAATCACAGGAAGAATCTGAGGCAGCCCTTGCTGAGTGTATCTTGGAAGGTATCCGTGTGAGCAGGCTCACTGACCGTAACCTGGTTAAAGAAGTGCTGAACACAGATGCCCTGGACCATCCTTGCGTGAACGAGTTGCTTAACCGTTTCATGCCGGATTGGATAAACCAGGATTGGGGTTAAGGGGTAGGGGTATTGGAAATTAACATTATCACTTAACACGCTACAACTGCGTGCTTTGTGATATACGTTAATCAATACCACCATGACCAACGATGAACGTTTGAGGCATCCCGCAGAAGCTTGGCGCATTGTCCTGCGCACCGGCAGAGACCCCGATGGGTGTTACACCCTTCACCCGAGCCTTCTCCCCGCATTGAGGGCCCAGGAATTGTCAGAAATTCGACGGGATATTTCCTACAAAAAGGAACGTCTTGCCGAGCTCCACAAGGAGGTGAGAAAGCGGCAACACAGCCCAGAGGAGGTGAGAAGGGCAGAGCGCCGTCTCAGGAGATGTGAGGAAAACCTGCTGAGGCTTCAGCAAGACAAGAGGTTCGTGCTCAGCCATCCGTCCAAGACAAGTAATCAGGTAAAAGTGTGTGCTTGGTAATCTCTACGCCCTTCTTTGCGAACCACTCCACAATCTCCTCTTGGGCATCAGGTTCAGGTTCATCTGTCCACATGATGGTGTGCGGAGAACCTCTAGCCCACCTAAATCTGTTGTAACGCACACCCAGTTCACTGTGATCAGGTGAAATGACATCTGGGTAGGGTTTTACTATAAGTTTTCCTCCGGTGGTACCGCCCAGGTAGCCCCGGGGCACAGACAAGCAACGCGCCGCCCTCGCCAAACGCATTGAAGGGCTCCGAAAGGCAGCTAGGGTGGACTCAATCCGTTCCCTAGTCGATGTGATACTGGCCGTTACGGGACAGCCGAAACGTGTCAAAGTGGACGCCCGCATGTGTGATCAGATCAGATCACTGACGCTGGTAGACCACAAGACCGCCGCCGAAATCGCCGCCATCCTCGACGTCAGCGAACCCACAGTCGCCGCAGCCCGCCGCCGCTTGGGTCTGACCAGAAGGTACGCGCCGAAAATCAAGCCTGTCGCCGATCCTGCGGTGGCCGCCGATGCCGAGATCAGGGCGCTGGAGGCGAAAGCGGAGATTCGAGTCGAAGGGCCAGTTCTCGCTTGACAATCCCGACAAACCTGTCAGTCTCATTCACGTTGAGGATGGGATAGGGACTACAAAGCCTGAACACCACCCCAACCCGCCGACAGGCGCGGTGAGAGCCTGTTCACTTTCGTTCTTTCCATATGTCACCCGGTGGTTGGGCTGATTTGATCACAGAGCATCCACACAGGCTAGGACAAGCGCTATAGCGTGAATCCAAAGTCGAAATACTGCCCTAAAGGCGGGGGGGAGACACCAATTTACGGGGTTCGGAAATCGTGCACAAGCACGTACAACCGCAACGTGATTACGCAGCCCTCGAAGCTTAGCGTATAGCGAACACACCGTCCGAAAGGACAGTGGCCCCACCTTTTCCAGCCCCCATGTGGGGAAAAGGGATATGGGACCATCGATGCACGGGCGCGGTGACTCCCTCTCACTTTCTGTCGCCCTCACAGTGTCGTAAACTGACTGGGGACTTGCGGCTGACCCTCCGTGGGTATGAGTTCGCCACCGGGAGTCATCCAGAAAGCTCCAAGCTCATCTGGGTCCCAGTCTTCAAAAATCTGGTCAACCCAGGACTCAGCCATCACGACAGGAGGCTTGTACAAGACATAGCCCGAACTCCCTGGACCATCTATTGTCACCTCAAACTCGCGCTCAATTCCAATGCGCTCCAACTCCGCAATTTGCGCCCTGTTTGGGGACTTTTCCCCGTGGCTGACGTACAACTGGTAAGTCATCGGACCCCCGCTTAACCAGCCTCTCTCCAGCACCAGCCGTATCCACCCTAGTTCGTAAAGGGCCTTCTCACCCCCTCCTTGGTCGATGCTCCAGCCCTTCTTACCGAGAAGATAGTCCCTAGCCCACTCATCATGGGTGTGCTCCACGGGGTGCATATCACCACTGGGGTCCATCCAGCAGTCATCAATCTTCCCTGCGGCCTCAAAGTAGAGTTCAGGTTTGTACCCTGTGCCTGGGTTTCCATCGCTGAACTTCACGCTGCTTACGGGGTCTTCGGCCCTGCCCGCCATAATTCCAAACGCCTTTGCTAGGGACTTCCTGATGTTAGGGACAGCGTAGACATCTTTGAGCGTAAGATTTTTCAGGTTGAAGTTTATGTGAACTACACCATCCAACACACCATCTTCTGTTTCATGGTCATCAAACAGGGTGAGCCTCCACTCACCTCGCCTACGACAATCGGGTCTAGTTTCGCGGGAAACCAATGCTGGATACACTCCGGAATCTCCGCTCTCATAGGTGATCTGCACGAGGAGTTTGAGCCCCTGTGGAGCCTCAAACAGAGAGTCTATAGATTCTTGGGTGGAATGACCCAGCACCACATCGGCAGGCCCCTCAAATAGGGAGTCTATAAGTTGGCGGGTGGTCACTCCCTAACTAGCCGTTCTTTATGGACGTGAATAACACCGAAAACTGGAAAACCACCACCCTTCTTCTCAACCCCACGGGGCGCGAGTTCCTCTTCATTAGCCGTCCGGACATGAAGAGCGCCCCCTACCTGTGCTATTTCAAGGGTCACCACATCGGTGCTCGTAGGCCCGCAGAGTGGCTGGAATGCACCTCGGAGGAGTTCCATGAGCTCCTGGGTATCCCGAGCGAGCGCACCGAGATGACGATGGCAGAGGTGTGGGACAGGTTGTTTACAGAGCACTCAAAATAGAGGGTTTCTTCTTCCCCAGCTTCGCCAGTCGCTGCTTCTGCCTAGTGGCATCTGACACCGGCCGGGAGGAGTTCTTTCGGGCTTGCGCCTGCCGTGCTTCCAAGTCCGTGGGCATGTGCCGGGTGATTTCCTCATACCAGCCGTGGCGCTTGCTGATGCGGTAGCGGGACTGGTAACGATCGAAGAACTCCTTCCTGGTCCTGCACAGGGCAGCACAGGCACGGCACTGCTCCCTGGTCACCGTGGGCACCGAGCCTAGGCTTCCAGCAGGGGTCTTTATCTTCCACAGGGGTGTCCACTCCTTGTCTAGGTAATCAGCCTGCCAATAGGCCTCACGGGCCTTGGCCGAGGCGGCGTTAAGGCCGCGCTCCAAGATGGTGAACTTGACACCCACGTCGGGCTGCTTCTTGAGGTGCCTCGCCACCGGCCCCCGCCGCTGGTGATCCTCCCAGCGCCTGCCCTCAACACGACCTGAGATGCCCACGTAGGCGTGCCGGTCATCAAACTCAACCACGTAGGCGTACACCGAGTCGCTGTACGGGTTGCTGGGCGCGTCCATGTGCGCCGTGATGCACGTGAAGAAGTCAGACTGGCTGCCGCCGTACCTGGTGAGCGCGGCCTGATAGTAGGGCCTGGCACCACGCTTGAAATGGTTGCGCTGCCGGTAGTCCTTGGCGACGCGCTCAATCTCAGCGTCGGTGTAGCGGAACTTGCCCTTGGTTGGACCTACGAGACGCTTGGCACGTTTCATGTGCCTCATGCATTGAGCATAAAAATCCGCGCCGAACAGGCGGGCAGCTTTGTAGAAGCGATAGGATTGTTGCTTCCAATCGCGCTTCACGGTGAACCTAGCGGCGTCGGCTAAGATGGCCTCACGGGTGTATTTGGTTATCATACTCGTGATAGAACAGTGCTTAACTATCCCATGAGCACAAAACATGAAAATAAAAATCCTCCGAGCGTTTCCACTCGGAGGACTTGAAGTTGAACTTGGTTACTATTAACCAAATGCCTATCCGAAGATTTGGCCGAATGCTACCGGGGCATTCAAAACGGAACCGCGGCAATACATTCCCGCATTGATGCAGTGCTTGGCAAAGCTGGTGGCGAACCCGCGACGATGGACGAAGTCCGTCAGGATGACATCCGGCGTCGTGTAGAGCTTCTGCCACTCTGCGAGCACATAGCCCGTGCGGACGAACTGGTCACCCTTGTAGCCGACCAGGAACTCCGACTGCGGGTAGTGAGGATCGCGGAAGCACTTGAACCCGGCAAGATCACCGATGTACGAGATGCCCTGCGTTTCCTGCAAGTTGCCCTTAGCCTGGAACTGGGGCAGCGTCTGTACGACCGTGGCTGCCTGAAGTCCGAGGATAATCCAGTTACCCGACACCATGTTCGTGGCACCCAAGATGAGGTTGGAGGCCGTTACGATCGCGTCGATGAAGCTGAACTTGTGGGTCTGGTAGTTGACAGCGGAGGGCGGCGTGGCATCCCACGAAACCGTACCTGCCTGTGCCCTTGCGCGGATGTCGGCAATGACCGAGCGATGCTTCTGATACTGGAGACCAGCGGTCAGAGCATTGATCATCGTGCTCTCCATCTTGATGTTGAACATCGCCTGCAAGTTCTGATCTGCTTCCTCAGACCACAGCGTGCGGAGCTTCAGCACCTTGGCTGTCACCGGCACTGCGGAGAGGCGCATCTCATAGCCCTGGATGGTCTGATTGGCTTCCGAGTTGAACGCATACGTCACCGTGATGGTGGTGTTGGCGTTGGCACCCGAGCCCGTCACGACGATGGCACCCGTGTTGTAGTTGATGGAGCCTGCACCGCCGAACGTTGCACCATTCTGGAGGATGACACCGTTGCCGTCGTCCATCGTCGTCACACCGTTAAGGGTCACCTGCACCGTACCCGCCCTGACGGGCAGCCACTGCAAGTTAACCGTGGGCGAGTTGCCCAAGTTGCCGGAGGCGTCCGTGGTGTACGTCTCGTTCTGCACGAGTTCGTCCGAATCACCAAAGCGGTCAGCAGCACCCTGGATTGCACGCCAGAAGGGCGTACCACCGGGAATCTGACCCTTCGAAGCTTCCGTCACGATGTCCATGTACACGACCTGTGAGGTCGGGCCGGACATAGGCTGGAGAGCAACGATCTGGTCGATGACATCGTTCTCGGCCATGTTGGCGATGACAGGGAAAATCCACTTGTCGAAGCTGCCGAGAGCCTGCGTGCGGGTCACCTCATCGAGGCGGCCGAACGTCTTGCGACAGTTCTCCAGCATGATGGCGGTGGTCGCCTGCTTGTGCTCGGGCATGCCCTCGACAAATTCCTTCCATCCCTTGGCCTCCCAGATTGCTTTGTGGTTACCGCCAGCGGCGATACCGAGCGGCGTCTTGGCGAGGTGATAACCCCACTCAAGAATCTCCGCGAACTTTGCGGGCTGGCCGCCGTCCGTGACGAGCATCGGCCTACCATTTTGTGCAACGACTGACATGTTTGGTTTTCCTTTAGTTTGTGTTCAGTGAAGTGGCTTTAGGCCGATTACTTGCGAGATTCCGAAAGGCGGCGAATGCTGCCTGAGAGTTCCGAGATGTTGAACTCGCGACCGCCGATGATGGCAGCCTCTGTGAGTTCCGTGGTACGGAGGCGGGTGGGGGCAGACTCCTTCTTGTCGTCAGCGCCCTTCTTGCCTTCCTCATCCTTGTCGTCCTTCTTGTCAGCGAGGGTTTCGCCCTTGCCGGGACCCTTGGCAGCGTCCTTCGTAGCAGACTCCTTGCCCTTTTCCTCACCAGGACCCTTGCTGCCCTTCGCGGGGATTTCCTTGCCATCGGGCTCCGTGAACTTCTCGCGGATGGCGATGAGGTCCTTGAGCGTGGTTGCCTCGTTGAGCTGCTTGAGCAGGTCGGCATCCGTAAACTTCTCCTTGAACTCAAGCTGGAGCACCCGGCGACCCAGCTCAGTTGTGTCAGCCTTGTAACGGGCCTCGATTTCATCGACAGCCTCGCAGGCGAACTGGTACTTGGCGTCCAGTTTCTTGATCTGGGCCTCGGCAATGCGGGCGCGTTTCACCCAGCCGTGACCCCGCTCGACCGTCTCCTTCAGCTTCGCAGACTTTGCCTCGTTCTCCTTGAGATACTTGGCGGCTGAGGTCTTGAATTTCAGTGCCGTCTCGGCAATGACCTTCAGGGTTTTGAGCATCTTGGTGCTCTGTTCAGTGAGGGCGGTAACTTTCCTAGCGGGTTCGCCCATCGCCTCCTTGAGGCGGTTCTCCTGCTCTGTGATTTCAGAATGAGTCTCCTGAACGTCCCAGGACAGGGTTGGGTCGGTCACACTAGCTGCCCGACGATGGAGCTCGCCACAGCGGACGAGTGATTCTGCGATGCGCTGCGGCGTCAGAATAGCCACATTTGCGCTCGCAAGGGGAGTCAGTGACTCCCTGATAGCCTTGAGCTGGTCGTTCATGTTATTTGTAGTCTGATCTGTTTTTGACTCGTGAATGGGGGTAACCTCGGACTGTTTGACGGGCTCGACTTTCTTCTCGGAGATGCTCTCCCGGGCGAAACGAACCTTTGATCCGTCCAATTCGGCTGTCTTGAAGGAGGGGTTCCAAACGACATCCCAGCCTTCACACACGTAATCCTCTTGAACCTCATCTACACCGTCAGAGGCTTTTACCACGCTTCCGTAGCCGCGGCTGGATACCAGGGGGTTGTAGCCCGCCTCGATGAGGGCGAGCATCTTGTTGCCCTCGGCAGTGTTGATGAAACCGATTTTGCCGAAAATCTCCGTACCTTCCAAACGCACATCAATCAGCACGTGGCTGATGGGGCTGTTGAGGGACACATTGCCATCACCGGGGTGCTCCAGCAGTCCTACGGACCTGCGAGCCTTGATGAGTTGGCGAAGCTGAGAATCTTCCTTAAGTTGCTTTTGCCAAACAGGTAAAGTGTACCTGCGGTTATTCTCGTTCCGGACACCTACCACCGACATCCTGCCCTCGACTTCTACCGGATACTTGAGCAAACCCTTGGCCGAGCTCTCCTGCACTGCACGCAGGGAGGAAGGGCTGGGGGTGAACTCACATGTGTCCTCAAGGAGGAGTATCTTGGACATGAACTAACCAGTCCCTTGTCCAACAAAAACACGTAACTTCCCGCCCCTCTTAGGTGTAAGACGCTTATGGAACCCTACATTTTACCAGATATGAAACCTTAAATGACGGGGTCCGCAGGGTCCTGCTTATACTGAGGCTTCTTGGCGTCCTTGATGGTAAATACCGAGCGCCCAAAATTGAGGGCACAGTTGATGGACTCATTCATCTTCTCCTCGTCCTTGGCTCCATGCTCTCTTAACCATTGGAGCAGTTCCACATGAGTCTTTTCCTCAGACTGACCCTCCCAAGTTATCACCAGGATGTCGGTGAAAAATTCATGTGAGATGTCCACCCGCAACCCTGTCGATGTAACAGGCGCAACCCCAACAGGATGACCCGCGGGTTTCGGGGCGGGTTTTCCTACAGCTAGAAGATAATCCTGCTCAAACTGGGTTACCTCACTCGCACCAGGTATCGGCAGTATCATCCCAGGAATTTCCGCACATTGGCGCACATGCGAACGCCGTCCGAATACTTGGGAGGGGGCATCGCACTACCCTCGATCCGACAAGCAACTCCGCTCTCGGTCACGAGTTCAATAGCAGGTGTGGAC
>Ga0302192_10002225_pt1 | contig 12211 bp, 10 predicted proteins | sample II_Bog_E3_2_FD_200230 | JGI IMG/M metagenome (GOLD analysis project Ga0302192, IMG submission 200230) | Peat permafrost microbial communities from Stordalen Mire near Abisko, Sweden - II_Bog_E3_2 | ecosystem: Environmental > Terrestrial > Soil > Wetlands > Peat | place: Sweden: Abisko...
TGACCGGGGATTCCTAGCCGGCCAGCTTGAGCTGGTACCTGGCTGGTAAGCGCCGTAGTGGTAGCGCATGGCTAAGGTTGCCTCGTCGTTCAGGAGACGCCAGAACATCGGCTTAACCGCGTTGACGAGGATTAACGATAAATCGCCCTGACTGTGCCTCTTGGCCAAACGCCGGCGCGATGGTTGCGGCCTGCCGGCTAGCGAACCGCTCCGACGTGCCGGAGGCGGCTTCGTTGTCCGTGACCTACCGTGGACGGTGGAGAAGCTGCGCGTCATCCCGCCATTTGAATTTGAGAACTGGGCCGTCATCGCCCTCGGCGGCATCCCGATTGATACCGGGTTATACCAGGTTATAGCTGGACGCAGCTGGTGTTGTGTTCAGAATTAATAGTTCAGATACCCGTAATGGAGCGGCGATATTTCCTTGAGGGCGGCAACGATTCGGTCGCCGCGCAGGCGAATGACCAGGGTCGTTGGATTGAGATTGGGTTTTCTGTCCAGCAATCCCGCGTTGGTTAGCATTTCCAGCACACGCTTCCTCCGCTCAGGCGTGCATTCACTTTCCGCGCCGGAATACGGATCGAAGGCATAATCGGCGACGCCGAACTTGTCGGGTTTGAATGTGCCGGAGCCATACTTGCCGGAGCCATATCCAAGGGCTTGCCAAGCTTCAATCGGCTTCAATAATTCCTTGCTGTCGATTGTGCGAAAGCCGGCCGGATCGAATTTGTGTTCTCGGTAGATGAATTCCAAATCCTCGTCGACGGCAAAGATCGTCAGGAGAATCCCCACACCATTAACTAGCCAGGGTTGGATGTTCGTCCTGGGGCGCATGTCGCAATCGTCCTCGGTCTCGACCAGGGTTTTGCCCAGGACATGAGCGATCAAGCGGTCCACCCACAGGGCCTGGGCATCAAGCTCAGGCAGGCACCGCAGAGCCTTTCGAATGGTAAGCCCCTCGTCCTCGGGAGACAGGGTGGCGGACATGCTTGTGGTTAAGCCGCTGACGTTTGGCTGGGCCGGCACAGAGGGCGCGGTTGTAATTTCATTATGCATGATTTTTATTTCGATTTCTTTGTTCCGGGTTATTCATTGAATTGGATCGTCATACTGATTGTTAAGGATCCAAAAGGTTTAATCTTGAGGCCGTCGTGGTGCCGGGCGCCAACGTGATCGTCGTCAGATTGTTGTGGGACGTGTCTGCGCTGCTGACGAACCTCGGCACCAGCAATTGATCCGATTGAAAGGCGGGAAATTTCTCCACAATTCGCGCAATGAAGTTATCCACCGCCGGCATGCGCGGCACGAGGTGTGCCTCCAGCCGAGCGTTGCGGCGCGCGGCATTTTCGAGATCGCTCTTTTTCGTTGCGTAACCCAATTTCGTCAGCCAATGGGCGATTTCTGAATATGACATTACGCCGGCGTCCAGACCCCAATCGGAACGGACGTAGGCCCGCGAGAACATGCGCAGAGCCATTTTTAACGCTGAGTTGCCGCGTGGTTTGCGAACGCCAGCAACCGAGGCTGTCGCGCGGTATTCATTGAAACTAGCGAGATCCGATTCAACCTTCAACACCCGGCGTTCGCTGCCAGCGAAATTTGTCCACTGCTCACGGCACGCGTTGAAATCGGCCACCGCCCGCCAGGGTAGCGTGTCGAAACATAGGAGGGGGACACCGTTGATTGGACGGGTCGTCGCCGTAGAGGGCTGGCGCTTCCAGTCGAACTCCATCGATACCTTGCTAGTAAATTTTTTACTGACCAGATCGCCACCGTTTTTGTAAATGTCCGGCAAGGTTCTTAGACGCTGCGAGGTTTGGACCGTGGTTGAGGACCGGTTTATAAATAGATCAACGACCCATTGATTCTGTTCGGTAGCGTCACGCATTGGGGCCTTTAGACCAGCTTTAGCGAGCACCGGGTTTTCACCCTGCGTGGAAACGAGCGTCGCCTGGCCGCGAGTGCGCCAGCCGAGCACCTGCTGCACCTGATGTTTTTTCTCTAGCACCACCACATTGCCGCAGAGACGAAGGCGCGCCTGGGCGAACAAGAGGCAGATCGGTCCCTGTGATGCGGCTAACGCTTCGGCCTCGGTGGCAGTCGCCAGAAAACCGTCCGTGGTTGCATTGGAAACCTGAACATGCAGCGGCAACCGGCTGAGAATTTCTCCCAGCGCGGCACGAACATAAGAAGTCACGTAGGCGGCAAAGTAGGGATTGGTGATCTTGCTGGGCGGCAGGTCTTGGTGCTGACCAGAACGGGCATCAAAAACCCGTTTCCGTCGCAGTCCCTGCGCCGTTTTCCCGTAGGATCCGTTGCTCAGCTCCTTCCAAAATAGTTCGTTGATTGTTTTCTTCTCGAACGACTTCCGGCGCGCGGTGCACTCAACAATGAATTTTTCAAAGGGACGGACAATGAAATCAGCGGGCAAAACAATACCATGCTTAATTTGAATTTGCCCACCCATGGCCAGGGCCAAATAAATCTCTGGAGAGCAGCAGAAGGTCTCACCTTCCAAAGGGAATACCAAACCGTTGGCGGTGCGCACTGGCAGACAAGGAAACCGGGTTTTTGGGGGAAATCGAAATTTCACCCACGCGTAGCCGAGAACATGCGGCTGAAATTCGTTGAGGTCCTTGGTCGGCCGAATCTGATCCCAATGCGGCATGCCGATCAATGACATGGCCGTCGTGTAGGCACCACAGAGATCGTAATCAGTCCAATCGCCGACCACGCTGGCTCCAAAAATATACTGTTCATTACGGCCACCGTGATAGCATTCCGTGACAAGATTCTCGTGACAAAAGCGGTCAGCGGTCGGCACGGTCTTGCGTCGCTTGATGTAGCGTCGAAGAGATGACGACCACTTAGGGTCATCGCTCTCCTCGGTGCCCAGCACCAAGTGGTTGTCGATACCGTCATCCTCCCACATTTTAAGCAGATAATTAATGCCAATTGAAGTAAGCGTCGGAGGAATATCAGCTTTACCCAGTAATTCTTGATTCAGTGACATAATTTTGAGGCAATAAAGCACGGCAATTTTCGGATCGCGCAACGCATACTCTTCGTAGCGGTTTTTGTCATTCGCCAACAGCGTTTTCATATGCTCGATTTCACCGGGAAGGAGTTCGATTTTGTCAACTCCGACCAGCTCACCAATCGCCTTGAGGGAATGTTGGCCCGCCGGTGCGAGCAGCATGCTGTCCCTCAGCACCAGCGTGATTTTGTGCTTGTGACGATCCTGATCCCAACAACTGATCTGGTAGTCTTGTTTGATCGAAGCGTAGGTTCTACGGATGGCATCAAACTCGGTCTTAATCTCCTCGAAATCGTCGAACGTAACTATATCCGCTAAATTAAAATGGCCGATGAAGTAGACACGCTTCGGCCACCGAGAAAGTTTACGTTGTTGTCGACCGTCGGTGATGACCTTTTCGATGAACTTGTTCAGCTTCAAGCGCCGACGGTCATTCGTGGGGTAGAAAATTCCAGACCAAGAAATATTACCGGTGGGATCGGTTGCGTAATACTGATACGAAAGCACGTCGTTCTGCTCGCCGTCGCGCTGGTACTCAGTGTCGAATCCCACCAAAATGGTGCCACTGCCGTAAATCGCGGGTATGGGTTCCCATACCGGCAACTTACGGCGGTCTCCTGCCAAACCGTTTGAAACGGTTTCAGACGACCTGTTCTGGGATTCCCCAAACTGCGATAATTGTCCAGAAATCGCGTTGCTCATGTCGGTTCCTGGGTTGTTTCTGTTACCCGGGCCAGTGTCGGTGTCGGCGGCGGTTCTTCGCCGACGCGTAGGCGCTCGTAGGCTGCCTTGGCAGATTGGTAATCAAACAAAGTTTCGCGTCCCGGTCTCCCGGGCCGCACCTGCTTGATCCAACCCGCCGCGATCATCTGCTTGACCTGTGCCGGCGAATTGAACATCTGGTGCAGTTGCTTGCGCGTAACTTGAAACGGTTCCAAGCCGGTGTCCGCCAGCAGTGCTGTGGTGGGACCTTGATCAATCGACGTGGTGCTTCTCATGGCCAAAATCCTTCCAGGACGGAGTGATCAGATCCGAGTTGACCCGCGTCCACCGCGACGAGGTATTCGTTCAAGTCCTTGACCGAGGTGCCGGTGACTTTTTTGAAGTGAAAGAAATCACAGCTAAAAGCGCCGGCTTTGACGATCTGTTGCTGCCACCGACGAGCCCCTGTCCAGCCCGCGCCGGCATCGTTGTGGTAAAGAATGCGGATGTATTTACCCTTGAAAACCGGGAGCGCAGCATCGTCGATGGTGACGTTCGCGCTGAGGAGCGCAATCGGGGCGCAAGCGACCGACATTGCCGCCGGCCTGGCGGTTGGCGCCCGGAGAATTATGTCGTGGGCGGAAAGAAAATCTGGAACACCTTCGCAGACGATGATGTGTGTGCAGTCGCGGGCCTCGTTTATCCCCACGGGATGACGCTTACTGCTACCGCGAACGGCGTGCGATTTGCGCTCGGACAAATTACCGATGGCCGGAAATGGCTTTCCGTCCAGTCGCCTGATTTCCAGAACGGCACCACTTTGATCGGTGACGCCGAACACAGGTAGACCTGCAAAAAAACCAAAAACCAAAACGCCTCGCTCTTGTGCCCAGCGCAGGCCTTCAATTGAAATTCCGCGTAGGCTGGCCAGACGTTGCAGATATTCGTCTGTGCCGGGACCAAATCCTTTACACACTGGCTTGGCATGGGGTGTGGGCGTTGTTTTCGCGATCGGGATAATGAAGTCGCTGTCATCAAAAGTCGCCGCGTTGGCTTCAAATGGAAGCTGAACCATTAGGTCGGGCTCATCATAAAAAACGCCGACGACCTTGAAGGCGTCCGCCAGTTTGTGAATCAGTTCCACCTTCGTCCACGGCGGCAGGCACCGTGTATTGAATTCCAGTAGCAGGCGCCAGGCTTGAGTCAGTGGGAGATCAAATTTATCAACCAGGATGCATGCAACCCTGTAAAGCTGGTTGTGCCCTTCGTAACCACTGATCGAAGGATCGCACGACCCTACATAGTGCCTCGCATGTTCAAGCATCGCCGGTTCCTCAGGGAAGCGCTGTAGAAAATGTGGGTTTTGAAGCGGATTTTGGGAGGTTGTCATGGCTGGTTCGCACCCTCCTTATCTGAACGCGCCTTGCTGCTGGCCCCCGCCGCTCCCGCCGGGGACTTACTAAACTCACCCGCCGTCGCGCGGCGGTCGAATTCCGCCAGCGACGCGAGGTCCACATAATTTTTCCCGCTGATGTTGACTAACCGGATCCAACCGCGCCGGCCCCATCGCCACAGGGTTGTGTCGCTGACTCCGCGTTCGCGGGTTACCGCCTCGCGCCATTGCCGATGCACGCGGCTCATTTCCGACGACGACAATTTGTCTTCAGAGCTTTCACACCAAGTCTCTTTGACATTGCGCTTCCAGCAGCCGAACACACCGGCGGCCGGCTCGCTAGGGTGGAAGACATACCACGAATTTTTATTGCGGTCCTCGTTGATTTTAAATCGGTGCAGCTTGTTATCGGCAACGATTTCGCCATCGTATTTGATACCCGCGGTGGCCATCGCAGCGCGGAATTGTTCTATTGAATTCATACCGCCCTCTCCGCGTTCGCTTTACGCACTGACTTTTCTAAACGTGCCTTGCTGCTCGTCCCCGCCGCTCCCGCCGCTCCCGCCGGATTTTTGGCAAATTCACCTGCTTGGGCTCGCATTAAGAATTTGTCAATGGCCTCACGCCGGACATATGGTCGACCGGCGATGGTGACGGTTTCGATCCATTTGTTCGTTCTCCAACGCCATCCGGTGGTTCTTGAGCAACCGACTGAATTGAGAAATATCCAGTACGCTGTAAGTTCACCAAATTGCAACCCGTTTGGAATTTGTTCTAACTGTTCCATATGTTTTAAGGTTACAGGGGTGGTCTAGGCATTTAATTAGGCGCTTTTGGAGGTGTTATCCGCCTAATGTAACCAACTACATATCAGCTAGAAGCGACTCTCAGCCTAGGGGGAAACAATTGGGTCAACAGACAAGGAAGACTTGAATACATATCACTACTGTCCGGTTTAGAACCCCAGTAAACATTGATGATTTTCGGTGTCTGATGATGGGGGAATTGGTGGAGTTGAGCGAGAGTCTGTAAAAATGGGTGTTTTCTCAAACGGCGTGAGGCTCAAAATCTGTAAAATGGTGTAGAGGGCGGCACCCTATAAACGGCGAGGGCGGTCCAGATTTGAGTGCACACCGCGTTGGGCGAGGTGCCGTAAAAGGCTTTTATGCGCAGATGTTGCTTGATCCATTTGAAGAAGAGTTCGATTTGCCAGCGGCCGCGATAGAGTTAGGCGATGGTCAGCGCCGGCACGGTGAAGTTGTTGGTCAGAAAGACCAGCGCCTTGCCCGTTTCTGGATCGCGATAGCTGTGCGGCACATAGGGACGGGATAATCGTGTTGGGCGTCAAAGCCGGTGAGCATCACGGTCTGGTCGAAACGTAGGCCGGTGGTTTTGTCCACGGGGCGGGAGTAACGGCGAGCGCGGCGGAAGTTTTGTTTGGCGCGAGTGACGAAGAAAGCCCCGCATTGATGCACCCGATACCGGATTTGCTTGACCATCTGCAACGCGAGACGGAACTGACGCGCCCGACACTGGCGGAAATCCTGCATAAATCCACCCGGCTCGGCGAGGTGACCCACAACCCGCAGCAATTTTTGGAACACGCCGTCGCCGCCATTCAAAAATCACTCCATGCCCTGATGGTGCAAGGCATCGAATACGAGCGGATCGCCGATGCCGAGTGGGAAATGCACCGGCTGGAGATTGAGGAACTCGAAAGCTACGTCTCACGCCTGCTCGAAACCGTGTCGCGCAGACTTTCGCGCCAAGTCAGTTGGGCAACCCAAACAATCTGTCAGATGCTCTCGGTCTTCAAGTATGTCACGACAAAATTATCCTGGACGGTCTTCTTGACCTGCGCCAAACGTTTCTTTGACTCTGGCTTTTTATATGACACTGGTAAGGGGTTTCTTAGTGATTGCGGCGGTAAAATGGAAGGATCATCGAAAGCCTCACAAGCCTCGAATGGGTCGAATGGAGTTGGAGCAAAAGTCCAAGCCTCACTCAATCGCGCAAACATTTCGTCCGCTAAATTTTCGGCGCGTTTCCAAGAGTGTGAATCTCCGTATAGGGCTGACGTACATATTTCAGCTTCCTCTACATTGCCCCAATATTTAAGTGCACGCAATCCGCCCAGCGCCTTAAGATAATCCTGGCACTTGCGCTTTTTATGCGCACGCCCAACCGGATGCCCCCTTTTCTTGCCCGGTTTCAATTCTTTCGAGCGTCGAGAAGCTTCCCTGAGACGCTGTTCCAGCCAGGCATGGAATTGCTTGGCGATGACCTCTTTTTTTTGACTGAAATCAATTTTGAAAACACCGTAGCTTTCAGCCGCTAAATCAGTCAATGTTTCAGGCAGAGTCCGTGCTTCAATATCAAACAGTTCCCATGTTTGCCAGGCCGGATCGGTAAAATAGAATTTTGTTTCCTCGGTGATATCAAACAGTCCAAGGCGTTCCACCCAATTTTCAGCCGCTATTTGTGCCCATGGTATGTTTGGAAATTCTGGATAGTGTCTTGCGAGATACCTTGCAAACATTGGCAGCCGCTTTTCATTGCCGTTCGTATTACTCTCCGGTTTCCGGAGTAAGTTCACCGCCTGAATGATTGGATCGCAACAGCGTGCATATTCATAGTTGAGCATCGTCAGCCATTGAAACTCCGGTATGTTTTTGAGCATATCGGGGCGGAGGTCCCATTCAACTTTTCCCAATGCTGGAGTTTGCTCTGTCAATCCACGATTTATTAGCGCCATAATTTTAGGTGTCGATTTTCGAGTTGTCTGGCGTTCTCGTTGCCGGCAACACCAGTCTTTCCGCCTGCCGCCGGGTGTGTTCGTCCGCGAGATGGCCGTAAACCTTGCCGATCAGCACGCCGCCGTCCTGGTGGCCAACCCAGCGCGCAATTGTCATGTAATCGATCCCACTCATCACGCAATGACTGATGAAAAAATGCCGGCAATCGTGAAATCCAAAACTCTGCAAACCCGCTTTCGCACAAGCCGACCGCAAAGCTTTGTTGAAGTTGACCAATGGCACATCCTTTTTTCCGCGACGCGGGGAGGGGAACAGCCACGTGGAATCTTGCGGGCGTCGAAGGTGCATGTTTTTCAAATGCGCTTCAAGCGGTGCGCTGAGGTCTACAACGCGAGACTTTCGATTTTTTGCGAGTCCGTCCGCGCCAATGGAAATTTGCCGCCGGGAGAAATCTACGTCAGACCACCGGAGCCGGAGTGTTTCCGCGATTCGTGCGCCACTGGTGGAAGTAAAACGCAATACGTCAGCCAGCATTTGGCCGCTTTTGGGTAAAAGGAGGGCCTCCGCAATAACTTTTTCTAGCTGATCGCCTGTAATGAGGGAACGCTTGACCTGGTCCACCTTGAGTGGTTTCAAATTATCCATCGGTAAAGTTTTGAGCCAGCCATCTTCCAAGGCGCGACGGAGAACAACGCGAAGAGAAATGACATCTGCGTTCACAGTGCGGGGGGCTATATTGGCAGATTGACGTTTAGCAATGAAGGCGTTGATATTCGCCCGGGTGATTTCATTGAGCCGAATTTCCCCCAAGTGTTTAAGCCAGCGGTCGCGCGCGTAACGCTCGCCACGCAGAGTTTTTGGTCGCTTGGCGTCTTTCACCACGTCGTAAAAATTAAGATATTCATCCCAATATTTTGAAAGCAGGGGACTACGCTTGAGAACCGGTAGTTTGTCCTCGCGCCTATCTTTGAGTAGGTCTTGCATCGCCGTCCTGGCCTCAGCCACCGTTCGCGCGGATTTAAGCCGGACGCGTCGCACGGACTTTCGCCCGGTGGTTTCATCAGTGATCGCAAGCCGGGCATAAAACCAATTGTTGCGTTTCCAAAGCCCGCGTACCCGACGCTTGCGATCATCAAAGACCTTCTGATAAGTTGAGCGGGGCATGATAGTAGTGTGGCACAACTTTACCTGGAACGGCGTTGCGAACCGTTTCAGGGTGATGCACTCCGTAACAGTGGCACAAATAGCGGCACACAGTCAATATCGAAACAGCTTTGAAATATGTAAGTTGCTGTTAATAAGCTTGCTCCCGTAGCTCAAATGGATAGAGCGGCCGTTTCCTAAATGGCAAATCACGGTTCGATTCCGTGCGGGAGCACCATTTTTTTGGCCATGTTTCGGCCGAATTCCGAGTCTGATATCTGCTGCCGCATTTGATGCCTTAATTAAGCGTGCGTTTGCATGCCGGCCAGCGCCCATCGTAAATCAAAGCAGATGCCCCATCTTCTGCTTCTTGGTTTTCAAATACCGTTCGTTGTGCGGATTGGGTTTCACGGTGATGGGCACCTGCCGGACAATTTTCAAACCGTAGCCTTTCAGGCCGACGACTTTTTTCGGATTATTCGTCAGCAGCCGGATGGTTTTCAGCCCGAGATCCACGAGAATTTGCGCGCCGAGGCCGTATTCGCGCAGATCCATGCCGTAGCCGAGCTTCAGGTTGGCCTCGACGGTGTCCAAGCCTTCCTCCTGCAATTTGTAGGCCTTGATTTTTGGGGCGAGGCCGATGCCGCGGCCTTCCTGCCGCATGTACAAAATCACCCCGCGTCCGGCGTCGGCCACCTGCCGCATGGCCTGGTGCAGTTGCGGCCCGCAATCGCAGCGGCGTGAGCCGAAGACATCGCCGGTGAGGCATTCGCTGTGGACGCGCACCAGCACGTCCTTCTTGCCGGCGATGTCGCCGCATACGAGTGCGAGGTGATGCTGGCCGTCAAGTTTGGAGCGGTACAAATGCAAATCGAAATCGCCGAAGTCCGTCGGCATCTTCACCGTCTCAACCAGTTCAACCAGTTTTTCGCGCGTGCGGCGGAATTCGATGAGGTCCGCGATGGTGCAGATTTTGAGTTTGTGTTTCCTGGCGAATTTGACCAGTGCCGGCAGCCGCGCCATCGTGCCGTCGTCGTTCATGATTTCGCAGATGACGCCGATGGGCCGCGCCCCGGCGAGCGTGACGAGGTCCACGGCGGCCTCGGTGTGTCCGGCGCGCTGGAGCACGCCGCCGGATTTGGCGCGCAACGGGAAAACGTGGCCCGGCTGCACGAGGTCGTCCGGCAGGGCGGTCGGCGATGCCATTACTTCAATGGTCTGGGCTCGGTCGGCGGCGCTGATGCCGCTGGTGATGCCGTGGGCGGCGTCCACGCTCACCTGGAAATCAGTCCGGAAAATTTCGCGGTTCTGTTTCACCATGCGCTCGATGCCGAGTTGCTGGAGGCGTTCGCCGGAGGTGGGCACGCAAATGAGGCCGCGGCCGTGCTTCGCCATGAAATTGACGGCGGCGGGAGTAACAAACTGCGCCGCCATCACGAGGTCGCCTTCGTTCTCGCGGTCGGCATCGTCCACCACGATGACCATCTTGCCTTTGCGGAGGTCGGTGATGACGGATTCGATGGGGTCAAAGTTGTTTTTCATGCAGCGAAAGGATTTTAACCGCCAGCCAGCAGTTTATCCCAGAGATCCTCGTTGAGCATCGCCTTTTTTAAAAAATCAGTTTCCGGCAGACTGGCGGTGGCTTGTTCCGGTTGGAGCGGCAGGCGGATGGTAATGCGGTTGCCCCCGCCCGGCAGGTTTTGCGCCTCAATTTTGCCGCCATGGTGATGCACGATGAAAAAGCATGCCATCAGGTTGATGCCGTATTCCGAGGGCTTCCCGCTGGTGACGACAAACGGATCCAGCACCACCCGCAACGCCTCCTGCGGTAGCGCCGGGCCGTTGTCGGTGAGAAAAACTGCGATTTCCTGGCCTTGCAGCTCCGCGGAGAGCGCAAGGCGGCTGCCGGCAGGCAGCATGGCCAGTTCGTCTTTTAGCAACAAATCAAATAGCCGGTCAAACTTGGGCTTGTCGACGCGCAAGGGCGGCAGTGAACCGGGAATCTGGTTGGTCACCTCGATCCGGCGGGCGGCGAGCGGTTCGCGCAACTGGTCCAGGCAGTGGGCGACCGCCGGCTGGAGCTGGATTTCGTCGGCGAATGGATTGCCCGTTTTATTTTCTGAGGCGGTGCGCAAATCGCCGAGCAGCCCGTTGATTTTTTCAATCTGGCCTTGCACGTTCTGGTGGTATTCGCGCCAGAAATCCGGGTCGCGCAGACTTTTGTCGTCGCCTTTTTCCTCGGCCATCTTCATGGGCGCCAGTTCCAGGAAGGTTTTCACCGCCACCATCGAATTGCGGATGTGATGGCTCAGGCCCGCGGCGAGCAAACCGAGGCTGACAATCCGGTCGGCGATCATCATGTTGCGCAGCACCGACATCTTTTCGCGGAGCAACTGGTCGCGCTCGCTCTGCACCATGAAGAATTCCAGCGCCTGCTTGAGCGTCAGCTCGAGCTGCACCGGATCCCACGGCTTGGTGACGTATTTGTAAATGGCGCCGCTGTTGACGGCGGCGATGGCTGCGTCCATGTCCGCATAGGCCGTGACGAGGATGCGGATCATGTGCGGCCGGAAATGCCGGGCGCGCTCCAGCAGCCAGACACCCTTTTCGCCCGGCATCCGCTGGTCGGTCATCAGCACGCCGATTTCATCGCCGTGCGTTTCGATCAGCTTGAAGCCGTCGGCGGCGTTGCTGGCGGTGAGGATGTGAAAGTCGTCACCGAAGGCGCGGGTGAAATTGACCAGCGATTTCTCCTCGTCATCCACATACAGGACAGTGGATTTTTTATAGTCGTAATGGTTCGGCATTTTCAGGTTTGGTTTTGGCGGCGGCTTCGGCCGTGGCGGGCATGTCTAGGGTGAACTCGCAAAACTGGCCTGGCTCGCTGATGGCATCAATGGTGCCGCCATAGCCGCGCACGATGCCGAAGCAGATGCTCAAGCCCAGGCCGGTGCCTTTGCCGACTTCCTTGGTGGTGAAAAACGGGTCGAAAATCTTTGCCTGGTTTTTGGGGTCAATGCCCGGCCCGTTGTCGCGGACGAAGATCAGGCTGCGCTCGCCGTCGGCGCGGCTGGAAATTTCAATCGCCGGTTGGTCGCCGTCGGCGAATTTCTTTTCACCTAGCGCGTCAATGGCGTTTTCCAGCAGGTTGACGAGGACGAGGATGAAATGGTTGCGGCT
>Ga0302192_10002226_pt1 | contig 12209 bp, 10 predicted proteins | sample II_Bog_E3_2_FD_200230 | JGI IMG/M metagenome (GOLD analysis project Ga0302192, IMG submission 200230) | Peat permafrost microbial communities from Stordalen Mire near Abisko, Sweden - II_Bog_E3_2 | ecosystem: Environmental > Terrestrial > Soil > Wetlands > Peat | place: Sweden: Abisko...
TGGGGATTGCGGCGAAGCGGGATCGTCGCGAGGATGACGCAGGTCCTTCGACTGCGGCCGCTGCGGCGGCCTCCGCTCAGGATGACAAGCTTGGATTGGCGAAGGCCCGTGTGATTCTGCTGTCGGCACAGGGGCGGCCGTTTACGCAGGCGCTGGCTCGCGAACTGGCTGGGCTGGACCGCGTGGTGCTGATTTGCGGGCGCTATGAGGGCGTGGACGAGCGGATTAACGAGTTGTATTGCGACATGGAACTGTCGATTGGGGACTATGTGCTGAGCGGGGGCGAGCTGGCTGCGGCGGTGGTGGTGGATGCGGTGATGCGGTTGATTCCCGGGGTGCTTGGCAACGAGGCTTCGGGGGAGTTTGAGAGCTTTGGGGTGGCCGATGCGCAGATCGCCAGCGGAGAAGGCGGGGTTCCGCGGTCGCAACATGGGGCAGGCGGGTTGCTGGATTATCCGCACTACACACGGCCGGCGGAGTTTGCCGGGGTGCGCGCGCCGGAGGTGCTGTTGAACGGAGACCACCGGGAGATTCGGCGCTGGCGGCGCGAACAGCAGTTGCGCAAGACGCTCAAGAACCGGCCTGATCTGCTGGAGGGCTCCGATTTGAGCGAAGGGGATCGCAGGGTGCTGGAGGCGATTCGGCTGGAAGGCATTTAGCTTTTATTTCCGCGACCGTTTTGATGGGGAGTTTCCCAGGTCTCAAACTCGAGACCTGGCGCCCTCGGGTTTTGGTTACTTGAAGGGCTGGACCGGGGCGGGGTGATCCGCTCCCACTCGGCCCACTTCAATGGCGGCTGCTACAAAATTTTCGCCGCGGATTGGGCTGCCGGAGAGGCGGCGCATCATGGCCAACTGGCCTGTGTGGGTAAGCGCATCGGTGACAGGGCCTTGCAGGAGCCGCTCGATGGGGACGTGAAGCGGGGTGTCGGAGGCTAGAAACGAGTCGAATGCCTGGAGCGACTGAAAGAAGCGATGCTACTCGTCGGCCCAGGGGAGCGGCTGGGAGACATGCCAGCGCTCCTGGCCGATGGCCGCGCTGAGCGCCCAGTCGAACAGATCTCACATGTGGGCGAGAATCTGCACCGGCATGCGGCCGGTTTCGGCAAAACCGGCAAAGTGATCGGGCGCGCCATCCAAGGCCCGTGCCGTCCGATAGGCGAGTGTGGCGAGGGTGTGGCGCAGCAGTTCGCGTTTCTCATCCATATGCGATCACTATAGCGCAAGTCGCGGGGCGCGTACCGGCTGGATTCCGTGAAGTATGGATCGGAATTAGGCGCGGGAACCGAATCTCTGTTAAACTGGAAATTCTGAGTCCAAGAGCAGGAAGCAACCATGTCTATTCATCCCGTAATGCAGCGCCTGGCAGACAAGCTCAAGCGCACCGACCTTCCCGAGTTCGTCCCCGGCGACCAGATTCGGGTCCAGGTAAAGATCAAGGAAGGCGACAAGGAACGGCTCCAGGCCTTTGAGGGCCTGGTGATCGCCATCAACAAGGGGCCGCAGGGCACCTTTACCGTACGCAAGATGAGCTTTGGCCAGGGCGTGGAGCGCATCTTCCCCTTCAACTCCAAGGTTATCGACAAGATTGAAAGGGTACGCAGCTACCGCGTGCGCCGCGCCAAGCTGTTTTACCTTCGCGGACTGCGCGGCAAGGCCGCCCGGTTGAAGGAAGTGGATCGCGCCACCGGCAAGGTTCGCGCGTAGAATTCGGCAATCCCGATTCCAAAGCCCCCAGCCTTCGGCTGGGGGTTTTGCTTTTGGGTCGGCGCGCCTATCGGAAATCATGGGCGTCACCACTCCCAAGCTTCTCTCCTTATACTGAGTTCATGGCCAAGCCTCCGGTTTGCGGTTGGAAGCTCGAACATGCTGCGCGGAAGGCAGGCGCTATGCGCATCGCCGGGCTGGACGAAGTGGGGCGCGGACCGCTGTTTGGGCCGGTGGTGGCTGCGGCGGTGATACTTCCGCGTGGCTGCCACCTCGACGGCTTGACCGATTCTAAGAAGCTTTCAGAAAAGAAGCGGAGCGAATTTGACCGCGAGATTCGCGCAAATGCAGTGGCGTGGGCTGTGGCTGTTGTGGATGCGGAGACCATTGACCGGATCAACATCCGCCGCGCCTCGCTGCTGGCCATGCGGCGGGCCGTGGAGTTGCTGGCTCTTAGCCCCGACTACCTGCTCATTGACGGCCGCGACACCATCGACTGGCCGTGCCCGCAGCAGGCCGTCATACGAGGGGACGCGACCAGCCTGTCGATTGCTGGGGCAAGCGTGCTGGCGAAAGTTTACCGCGACCGTATGCTGGTTGAGTTGGACCGCGAGTTTCCTGGGTATGGGCTGGCAAGTCACAAGGGTTACGGGTGCCCCGAGCACTTGGCGGCGCTGGCGCGCCTGGGGCCAACGCCGCTGCACCGGAGGAGCTTTCATCCGGTGGCGCAAACGGCGCTACAATTCGACTGAAGATGAATATCGGTCTTTTGCGGGCAGTCGGCTTCAGGACGCAGCGCGGTCAGTTGCGGCCATCGGGAGATTCCGCAGGGGCTGAAGCCCAGCCTCCATTTTCGCCCTCTTCGGCACGACTGAAGTCGTGCCCTGATACAAGACAACAGCGGTTTGGTCGGTCAAGTTACTTGCCTGAACAAGACCGAAATTTATCTTCTCATCTTCCGAAGTTCTGAAATGCTGTGGAGGCTCGTGTTGAATCGGCTGCGCTGGGGTTCGATCCTGTCGATATCGTGCCTGTTGATGGCTGGCTGCAACAAGTACCAGCATAAGAAGCCGGACCCCACGAAGGGCGTGGTTACCGGCACGGTGATGTGCACCGACACGGGCAAGCCTGCGCGCTTTGCCACCGTCAATCTCACCGCGGCTCTAAAACCCGGCGAGAAGAGCAACGACGACACGCCAATGCCCGCCGCCGAAACCACCGTTACCGATCTCGACGGCCGCTTTCGCCTTGAAGCTGTCCCGCCCGGTCACTACTACGCTTTCGCCACCCTTGAAGGCTATCTGGACCCCACGCTTGCTTTTGATCCCGACAAGCTCAGAAGCCTGTCCGTAGGCTGGGAACAACGCCGCTACGCCATCGACCAATGGAAGGATCACGTCACCGAGGTTACCGTGGCCGTGCGCCGTGTCTCCGAGGTGTCGATTCAAATTGAGCGCGGGGCGGAGATTGCAGGAACCGTTACTTTCGATGACGGCACACCAGCCATCGGCATGCATTTTCAGGTCTTCCGCAAAACTGAGAAGGGCGCGTGGACAGATGTGGGGCTGTCGCTGATGGATTCGTGGACGATCCATGCGTTGAGCGACGGTCACGGGCGTTTCAGCATTACCAACCTTCCGGCCGGCGAGTACACGGTATGCACGCTGATGCCTGCGGATAATGAGCCCTCGGCGCCGCGCGTTTGCCTGGGCAACGTGTTTCGCAGAAAGAATGCCAAAACCGTGAAGGTTCATGCCGGAGAGACGGCCGGCGGGACGGACATCGAGATTCCGCTTACCGGGCTGCACACCGTGAGCGGAACGGTGACTGCTGTTGTGGATGGGCATGCGCTGGGCAAAGGAACCCTGCGACTGCTGTATGCCGACGACCGCGAGAAGGCGCGCGAGGTTGCGCTTGAGGAGGATGGAAGCTTCTCTTTCGAATATGTGCCGGAAGGCAAGTACATATTGCGCGTGGAGGGCGCGCAGGATGCGGAGGCAAAGGGCGGTGATGCAGGTCCGGGGGACGCGGACGCTGCGACGCAAAAGGCTGCACCAGTGATCCGGTATACGGATAAGGAAATGCCGTTGACTGTTCAGGAGGATGTGGTCGATGTATCGATGGCTCTTGTGGTAGCTCCTCCGCCAAAACCGCAAGATCAGTGAGCAATCCAGCGAGGCGAAACGTCTGAGTTGCGGTGAAGGCTCAGGCGCCCAAAAGGAAACCGGGTTGGGGTTGGGTTGGCACGCGAAGAAATTGATTGGAGAGAAAGTGGGAAATTTGGGAATGGATTTAGCAAGTTAGCGCCCGCTTTGCGGGCATAGCAAGTCAGCGAGTCAGCGGGTTGTGCGGGCGGAATAAGATTCATAGCTCCGTGGATCGCCGAAGCCGCTTGGCGACCTACATCGAAACTACTGCCTTTCTCCGCTTGGCCCATTTTTGTTGAAACGTCCACGCGGGACGGGCGGCTAACAGGATGGCCAGGCAGATGGTCAGATTCAGTGGCGCCAACACGCCGGGCTTTACCTGCCACCAATAGTGGATCGCTCCGCAAATTGCGGCCAGGTAGACAAGCTTGTGCAGGCGGTTCCAGTTTTTGCCGCCGAGCTTTTTGATGGCCCAGGTGGTTGAAGTGAGCGCCAACGGCAGCAGCAGCAGCCACGCGGCCACGCCGATGGTAATGAACTTGCGCTTGGCAATATCGTCGAGCATAGCGTTTACGTCGAAGGCCGAGTAGAGCGCGACATAGATGAGCATGTGCATGGTGCCGTAGAAGAACGCAAACAGGCCCAGCAGCCTTCGGAATTTGATGAGCCAGTTGAGCCGCGGCGAGAGCCTGCGCACCGGCGTGATGGCCAGCGTAAGAATGAGCAGGAGTAGGGTGTTATAGCCGGTGGTGAGCGCGAGCTTTGAGGTGGGGTCGGGGCCAAGCGTATTGGTCGCGGCTCCGTAGACCAGGAGCAGCATGGGCCAAAGACAGGCAATCCAGGCCAGCGTCTTTAGGACAATCAATGTCTGTCGTTTCATGGGCGGCGATTTCTCGCAGTCGGCTTGCTGCCCGCATTTCGCGGCTTTGTGGCTGCCTGGTGAGGAACGCTGGTTGTGGCGGGACGGCGCGGCTTTTGCTTTTCTGAGATCGATTTGATGATTAGCCTGTGTATGCCATTTGGGTCGAAGGGTACCTTCGCAGTTGCTTGCGCTTCGCGCATGAGGGCTTGAATTGCCGGCGCACTTAACTCGCCGGCCGAGGGAAGAACGACATGCCTAGCTACGGTTCCACTTCCACGCAGCATTTTGTCTGGATCGGGCAGGGCCGCACCTTGAAGGAAGAACAAGCTCACCCACCTGGGAAACAGCGCAATGGAGAAGATTGCCTCCGAGGACTTTTCTGTAGGGCCATAGCCAATTGCAAGCGCGTTGTAATTGTCGTAAACCAGCTCAAGCGCTGTTGGATAGAGAATGCGCATCCGGGCGCGGATTGCCTTGGCAAGAGAAGCAATCTCCGGCGTGTATTTGGCCATGAACGAAGCTAGCTGTTCCTCTGCGTCATTGGGTTGGGGCATACGCAGTTACCTGCCTTCAAAAATCTCTCTTCAAATTCATTCCGGTATAGAGCGACGCCACCTGGTCGGCGTATCCGTTGAACATGAGCGTGGTGCGCCGGGGCGCATAGAACGGCAGGCCGATGCGGCGCTCTGATTTCTGGCTCCAGCGCGGATGATCGACGGTGGGGTTTACGTTGGAATAGAATCCGTATTCGCTGGGAGACTGATCGTTCCATGTTGTCATGGGCATCTTATCAAGGAATTTGACGGCGACAATGGACTTGGCGGATTTGAATCCGTACTTCCAGGGCACCACGATCCGCACCGGCGCACCATCCTGGTTGGGCAGCACCTCACCGTAGAGTCCAAAGGTAAGCAGCGTGAGCGGGTTCATGGCTTCATCCATGCGCAGCCCCTCGGAGTAAGGCCAGGAGATCGCCGACTGACCGGCCCACTTTTCCACGCGCCTGTCGTAGTAAGAAAGAAACTGCACGTATTTGGCCGACGGGAGCGGATCGCACTGGTTGATGAACTCCGACAGCGAGTAGCCCACCCAGGGGATGACCATGCTCCAAGCCTCGACGCAGCGATGGCGATAAACGCGGTCTTCGAGAGGGCGCAGCTTGAGCAGCGTTTCAATGTCGAAGGTCTTGGGCGTCTTGACCTTGCCCTCGACGCGGATGGTCCAGGGGCGCGTGGGAAGGCCGCCGGCGTTCTGGGCGGGATCGGTCTTCTCCAGGCCGAACTCGTAGAAGTTGTTGTAGTGGGTTATGTCTTCATAGGTGGTGAGCGTTTCGCCGGTGGTGGTGAGCGGGCTCTTGACTGTTTCGAGCTTGGTTCCGGCTTGCGCGGCGATGCGGGGAGAGAATATTTCGGTTAGGCGTTCCGCGCCCAGGGCTGCCGCGGCGGCTACGGCGAGGCCAGATGCGGCTCCGCGAAGGAAGTGGCGGCGACTCTTGTATTCGAGGTATTGGTCTCGGGATGTGATGGCGGAAGAGGGAATGTCCGGCGGCTTGCCAATTAGCATTTGGTGACCTCGCGAAGGGGAAAGATCGGTCGCATCTATTAGACACGAACGCGAGGGTAGGGTTACAAGATACTTGCAAACGGCCATTGTCCGAGCCGCCGCGCGCGGAAGAGATAGATCAAGGTGCCTGAAGCTCCGATTCCGGCTGCTACAGCCAGGCCGCCCAGCGCGTGGCTCCTGTTGACCAGCATGAAGATGAAGCCGCCAACGGCCACCAGAGGCGGCAGCGGATAAAGCGGCATCCTGAAAGGACGCTCGAGTTGCGGCCTTTGCATCCTGAGCAGGATTACGCCCGCGTGTTGCAGAAAGAACTGGAGCAGAATGCGCGTGACCACCAACATGGTGATGACCTGCTGAAGCGAGAAGAAACAGAATGCCGAGGCCACAATCCCGAGCGCGACCAGGGACCGGTGGGGAATGGCGTGGCGGGGATGGATGGCGGCGAGATAGCGGAAGTAGTTGCCGTCGCGGGCTGCGGCGTAAGGCACGCGCGAGTAGCCCAGCAGCAGCGAGAAGACCGAGGCAAAGGCTGTCCAGATAATGAGCGCGGCCATCACGCGGCCTGCCCAAGCGCCAAATGCCGATTGCGCGATTTGCGCCACCAGTTGAAGGCGGACAGTCGCGGCCTGGGATGCGCTTTGGGCCGCATGAGCGGCAGCGTCGCGCAACGAGGGCAGCGCGGCCATATTCATGGCCACATAGAACGCCGAAACGAACAGCACCGAAAGCAAAATGGCGCGCGGAATGGTGCGCTCCGGCCGGCGGACCTCGCTGCCCAGGAAGGTGATGTTGTAGTAGCCCCAATAGTCATATGTAGTGATGAGCGTGGCCTGCGCCAGCCCGCCCAGCGCAAGCGCGAGAGGCTGGGAGGGCGAACCCGGCATGTGCCAGCCGCCGGTGGCCGCCGCATGGGAAAAGCCGGAGACGATGACTCCGGCGATGGCCGTGAGCACGCCCACGAACAGAACCCAGGCCAGGCGGGTTACCTGGCTCAGGTTGCGATAGAGCAGCGCCGTTACCATCAAACATGCGGCGGCCGCGGCGAGGTTGGCATAATGCAGCACCGGCAGGGCGGGCAGCGGAGAGCCGTCAAGTCCTGGAATAAACCAGGCCAGAAAGCTGGAAAGCCCGATGCAGCCGGAAGCGATGGAAAGCGGGGCGGTAAAGCTCAACTGCCATACATATAGGAAGCTGAGCCAGTTTCCGGCGCGCTGGGGGCCGTAGATTTCGCGCAGGAAGGCGTAGGACCCGCCGGCGCGCGGGAAGGCAGCGCCCAGCTCGGCCCACACCAGGCCGTCGGCCACCGCGACTACAGCGCCCAGTATCCACGCCCATACGCTGAGCCGGAAGCCCGCCGCGGCTATGACCAGCGGGAGGGTGATGAAGGGGCCGACGCCGATCATCTCCAGCATGTTGAAGAGCACGGCGGAACGCAGGCCGATGCGGCGCTGGAGCGAATCGGTGGTGGCGGGGGTGGGCAAGGATAGCGACATGAGGCGATAACGCTCCACGGATTGTACACTGACGGGGAGTATGCTTCTTCCTTTGAGAGTTCGCACAATATTGGTTACGGCCCTTGCGAGCCTGGTGCTGGTTTCGTTGCAACCGGCGCCTTTGACTGCGCAGCAGGCGGCTGCCCCCGTCCAGCCCGCCACGGATCTGCCTGCCACCGAGCCCAGCGACATTGCGCTGCCGCTGGCTGAAGACCGCGGTCAGGCTGCGCTGGAGCAATCGCTGAAGCGCCTGGGAACCACGGCCAGCCTGATGATGATCGTTGCGCATCCGGACGACGAGGACGGGTCGCTGCTGACTTATCTGTCGCGTGAACTTGGGGTGCGCTGCATTCTGCTCACACTGACGCGCGGCGAAGGCGGCCAGAACGCCATGTCAGCCGACAGCTACGATGCGCTGGGGCTGATCCGCACCAATGAGCTGCTGAAGGCGGGCGAGTACTACGGGGCGAAGCAGCTTTGGGGCACGGAGATCGACTTCGGGTTCTCGAAGACGCAGGAAGAAGCTTTTGCGAAGTGGGGGCACGAGCGGGTGCTCTACGATGCGGTTTTGGCGGTTCGCCGGGAACGGCCGCAGGTGATTGTGTCCACCTTTGTTGGCGGCATTACCGACGGCCACGGGCACCACCAGGTCTCAGGCGAGATTGCGCAGGAGGTCTTCAAAGCTGCCGGCGACGCGAGCGTCTTTCCCGAGCAACTGAAAGACGGCCTGCAACCGTGGCAGCCGCTGGCAGTTTACTCCATGGTCCCGTTTGCGCCAGTCACGGAGAGGGGCATGTTCGACTATGCCACCGGGAAATGGGCGCCGGCGAAGTTCAAGAACTACGTGACAGGCGAGGTCACTGCCGGCGTGCCTTCTACGGACGTTACTTTGCCGGTGGGCAATCGCGATCCTGTTCTTGGTCGCAGCCCCGCGCAGATTGCGCGTGAGGGCTGGGGACAGCAGAAGTCGCAGAACGGCGGGGCGAATCCGACGCTGAGCGGGTCGGCTTCTACTTACTATCATCTTTGGGCCGTTGCGCCTCAGGCTGCTGGGAAGCCTGAAGTGATTACGAAGAACTGGGACCTCTTCCACAACGATAAGGTACTCATCGACACCAGCATCGCCGGGATCGCTTTGCTGACCGGAACGCCGCCTCCTGGGGACCTGTCAAACACGCTTCACGGGATCGGGGACGCCGTTCGCGAGCTTACATCCAAGTGCCCCTGCCAGGACCATCTGGCTTTGGCGAAGGAACTCGCGCCCGTCTATCGCGAGACGCTCGACCTGCGCACCAAGGTCGCCGCCAGCGATCTCGCCCCTCAAGCAAAAGCCAGCCTGCTGTTTGAACTCGACACGAAGATTGAGGAGTTCCAGACCGCGCTCAGGAACCTGCTTGGGCTGGATATGATCGCCTTCACTACGCATGCCACCAAAGTTGAGAGCGGCGGCTTCAGAGGCGGCGGTCCCGACGAAACTCCCCGCAGCGTGACTCCGGGCGAGGAGTTCAACGTGCGCGTACACACTTCCTGGGCCTCTTCCGAGGTCCACCCGTTCACCACAGCATGGTTCGAGGGCTCCGGCGGCCTGGAAACCCACAACCCCGCGAAGCCAGTTACCCTCATCTCTTCAGTGGAGTCCCCTTCCTCCTCCGATGCCATCTTCAAGCTCAAGATGCCGGACGACGCCGAGCCAACCCAGGCTTACTTCACGCGCCCCAATACCGAGCAGCCTTACTACGACCTGACCCACCCTGAGTATCGCGAGCGTTCGTTCGCTCCCTGGCCGCTGGCCGCGTGGGCTGAGTTCACCTTTGAGGGAGTTCCCATTCGCGTGGGCCAGGTCGTCCAGACCATGCAGCGCGTTCTGGGCCCCGGCGGCATCTACGAGCCGCTTGTGGTTACGCCCGCCATTGGTGTGCGCATGGAGCCCGAAGCCCGCATTTTGCCGCTCGACGGGTCGGCACTGCCTGTCCGCGTTACTGTTCATGCACAGGCGGCGGCGGAGGGAACGCTGGAGTTGAAGCTACCCGCCGGATGGATCTCTCAACCTGCGGAGGCGCACTTTCAACTTTCCGCTGCGGGCGACACCGAGCCAATTCTGTTCTCGGTGACGCCCGCCGCTACCGCAGCCGCGGCCTACACGATAAAGGCGGTGGCGCACTCGGCGGACCAAACCTACGAAACCGGCTGGCAGAGCATCGGCTATGCCGGCCTGCGGCCCTACAACCTTTACAAGACCGCGCAGTTGCTTACCCGCAAGGTTGATGTAAAGCTCGCGCCCGGCCTGAAGATCGGTTACATCATGGGTACCGGCGACGAGGTTCCCGACGCCATTGAAGCCCTGGGAGCGACACCCCACCTGCTCTCGCCGGCAGAGCTTGCTTCCGGAGATTTGTCCGCCTGGAACGTGATCGTGGTGGGCATCCGGGCTTACTCCAACCGGCCCGATCTGACGGCTGCGCAACCGCGCCTGAATGAGTTTGTCCGCCACGGAGGAACGCTGATTGTCCAGTACCAGAGCGCGAATTTTCCCGCGCCGCTGCCGCTTCAACTGGGCCGGGCGGAGCGCGTGGTGGACGAGCAAGCGCCGGTAAAGCTGCTGGACCCCGCCAATCCGTTGCTGGCCTGGCCAAACACCATCACCACCGCCGATTTTGACGGATGGCTGGAAGAGCGCGGGCACTCGTTCCTGGACACGTGGGATCCCGGCTACACGGCGCTTACGGAAACCGCAGATCCCGGGCAGGACCCTCAGCGCGGCGGCCTGCTGGTGGCGCATCCCGGCAAAGGCACTTATATTTATGCCGCGTACGCGCTCTATCGCCAGCTTCCCGAACTTGTTCCCGGAGCATATCGCATCCTGGCCAACCTGCTCAGCGCGGGCGGGCAAGCCGGGTCACAGCGTCCGTAGCAATTTGAACTGATATCCCACGACGGACCGTCCATCCATTCGTCATCACCCTCCGCACTCTCCCCTCCACCCTACGATGGAGAGATTCCTAGCCCAAAAGGCGGTTGCCGGTCGCGTTCGCGGCCTTCATGCTGAATGAACCGACATGAAAAACACTTCCCTTCCCTTGCTTCTCCTGCTGTGTACGGCCAGTGTGTACGCACAGACCGACTCAACCAGCGGCCCACCCACTCACGGATACGCCTGGTGGTCGGCACAAACCAATGCCACGCAGTCCAAACAACCGGCCTGGGCCGTCCCGCTGGTAACAACCTACACCGGCCTTTTCCAGGTTGTCCGAACGGATATTGTGCGCCAGATCGCCCCCGCGCTCACCGATACCTGGAACATCGATAACAGCAAGGGCGTCAACTTCATCATCCCGAGGGCCAACACCGAGGTTGCCATCGACCTGCCGCCGTACATTGAACACAACACGAAGGCCGTCGACGGTTGGGGCGACTTTTCGTTCCTTGTGAAGTACCGCATCGCCAGCGGCAACGCGCAGCACGGCGCCTACACGTTAAGCGCGTGGGCGCTGACCACGGTCCCTTCCGGCCAGGCTAAGAACGGCTCGACAAATGCGAGTGTGCAGCCCAACGTCGGCGCGGGCAAAGGATTCGGCAACTTCGATGTACAAACCACCTTCGGAGCCACACTGCCCACCGGCACGCCCGCAACCACCGGTACCGGCCGCCCCGTGCTGTGGAATACCGCGGCGCAATACCGCATCCACAAGCTCTTCTGGCCGGAGGTCGAGAGCAACGCCACTTTCTACAAGGGCGGACCAAACGACGGCAAGACACAGGAGTTCATAACTCCGGGGTTGATTATTGGCAAATGCGGCTTGCATCCAACCAATCCCAAGTCACGACCGGGGCTGGCCTTTGGCGTCGGGATGCAAATTGCTACAAGCAAGCTACACACCTATAACCACGAGTTGGTGACCACGGCCAGATGGATTTTTTGAAGCACGATGCCGAGGTGGACGCGCCCATATAAGCCAGGGCGCGATCCATCCCGGCGTATTGCGATGAATGCGCCGGCATTTGCTGTAAAGATAAATAGATTGAGAGTCTCCAAAAATGGTTGAGTTTCGGAACCTATATCTCTGTTAAAAATATGTGAATTCGTCAAATATTCATCTAACTCTGAGAGGCTGGGATACGGAAGCGGCCCGGGAGTGCTTTGTCTGTTCGAAGAACTTCCTGGCTATCGATGTTCCTTCCGCATTCCGAAAAGGAAGCTGACGGTGTTTGTCTACAGCAGGGTTTTGTAGATAGCAGACCGCTGAGCATTCGCGATGCAGGTGGGCGCAGTCACGATCCAAACCGATCTGAGGGGAAAAAGAGAGGCCCAATGAACTTCAAGCTCAAATCTGTTGCCGCGGCATTGCTGGCAGCCAGTCTAGTTGCCTCACACGCCTACGCCATCGACCCACCGCCGGCGAAGAAGAAGCATACGGCAAAAACCACGAAGACCACCGTA
>Ga0302192_10002242_pt1 | contig 12175 bp, 9 predicted proteins | sample II_Bog_E3_2_FD_200230 | JGI IMG/M metagenome (GOLD analysis project Ga0302192, IMG submission 200230) | Peat permafrost microbial communities from Stordalen Mire near Abisko, Sweden - II_Bog_E3_2 | ecosystem: Environmental > Terrestrial > Soil > Wetlands > Peat | place: Sweden: Abisko, Stordalen...
TCGCCCGAGCTCCTGGGCGTCTAGCAGCAACCAGTCTACTCGGGCTCGATGGAGCCGGCGCTGTCATGTAATCAACCTCCCGGTCGGCTGTAGCGTGGACCTCCCGGTCCACGCTCTACACTGCACCAACAGCAGAATTGCATCGGAACAGCAGTGGCCGCTGGCCTTTCCTTTCCCCGCCGCTGAAAATGGGTGCCCCATTCTTTCCGCAGTCTCGTCGCGGAAAGAGTGGGAAACCTCAGCCCCAACCCACCCGCATCCAGACTCCCTCCACCTTCAAGCCCACGCCTTCTTTCTGGCGCGGACCGGCCCAAGAGAATCTTGCTGACCCGCTATTTCTGCTTGCCGTCCGCAGCCGGCGCAGGCGTTTCCGTCTCGTCGCCCGCGTCCTCCACCAGCACCGCCGAGCCGGGAACGATGTCGAAGCTCGCCTGATCCTTGCCAGCTGGATGGAACGTGATGCGCAGGGGCTCGCGCTGCCACTCGGCAGGGCCGCAGACCTGGTCGGGATGGCTCTCCGGGTCAAAGGCCGACATCTTCCTGGCCAGGACCGGCTTGCGCGCCGCCACCTGCGTCACTACGGCGTAGAGGCTCTTGCCGCTGGAGGTAACGCCGCAATAAGCGGCATAGTCGCGGAACCAGCTCACTTGGCTGACAGCGGGATCGTAGTTCGGCAGTTTGAGGGCGACAACGTGGCCTGTGACGCGATCCACCAGCAGCCAGGGGCCGCGCTGCCACACCCAGTGTTTGTCGCCGGCAACGGGCTTGTCGCCCGGCAAGGAATCGTTGAGCCGCAGGACCCGGCGCACCACAAAGCTGCGGTCGGTCACATCGTGGGCGTCCCCAGTGGTCCACTCCTTGAGGGCTCCGTCCACCATGAGGGCGCGAATCTTCAGCTCTTCCTCGCCCGCCGCCGCGCCCGCCGGGTCGCCGGCCTTGGAGTAATGCACGCGCCGCGCCGCGCCCAGAGCTACAACATGCGGCTTGCGAGCCGCCGAAAGGTATGGAGCGGCAGCAAACACCACAGCCATCGCCAAAACCCAAATCCTTGCGCCCTTGCTCATTCCGCTTACTCCTTGAGCTTCCGACCGCCTGATTTCGTTCTTTGCAACTACATGTTGTCAGGCCCAGGATCCGAGAGTCCGGACCCGGGCGCCCCGTGTTCACAAAAACAGCCCGAGGTCAAAAAACCTAAAGCTGCGCATCTTCCACGGCGCGCGCCACGCGAAAGGCCGTGCTTTCGTTCAGGTGCCCGGCGAGCACCTGCATGCCCACCGGCAAACCCGCAGACGTTGCGCCGCAGGGCACATTTACCCCGCAGATGCCGGCCAGGCTCGCCGTGACCGTGTAGACATCGGCCAGATACATGGCCAGCGGATCGCCCGACTTCTCGCCCAGCTTAAAGGCCGGCACGGGCGAGGTGGGGGTTACGATCGCATCGACTTCAGAGAAAGCTCTGAGAAACTCTTCGGCCAGCAGACGCCGGACCTGCTGCGCCTTGCGGTAGTAAGCCTCGTAGTAGCCTGCGGAAAGCGCGTAAGTCCCAAGCAGGATGCGGCGCTTGACCTCGGCGCCAAAACCCTCGTCGCGGGAGTGGCAGTACATCGCAGAGAGCGTTTCCGAGTTCGGCGAACGGTAGCCGTAACGCACGCCGTCGAAGCGGGCCAGGTTGGCGCTGGCTTCGGCCGTGGCCACCAGGTAGTAGGTGGGAATGGCGTATTTGGTGTGAGGCAGCGAAACAGGCTTCACCGTGCAGCCGGCAGCCTTGAGCGCGTCGATGCCCTTCTCAATGGCCGCGCGCACCTCCGGATCGAGCCCTTCGCCGAAGTACTCCGCAGGAACGCCGATGCGCAAGCCCTCTGCGCGCTTATCACTTTCGGCGGCATAGTCGGGGACCGGCGCAAGGGAACTGGTGGCATCTTTGGGATCGTGGCCAGCAATCACGCCCAGCAGCGTGGCGGCATCCCGCACATTGCCGGCGAAAGGACCCACGCGATCCAGCGACGAGGCAAAGGCGATCAATCCATAGCGCGAGACGCGCCCATAGGTGGGCAGCACACCCACCACCCCGCAAAAGCTGGCCGGCTGGCGAATGGAGCCGCCGGTGTCCGAGCCCAGCGTGGCCACGGCCATGTTGGCCGCCACTGCCGCTGCCGAGCCGCCGCTGGAGCCTCCCGGAACCCGCTCCGTATCCACGGGGTTCAGCACTGGCCCGTAGGCCGAGTTCTCGTTCGAGCCGCCCATGGCGAACTCGTCGCAATTCAGCTTGCCCAGCAGCACCGCGCCCGCTGCCTCCAGCTTGGCCACGGAGGTGGCATCGTACGGAGGCTTGTAGCCTTCAAGAATCTTCGAACCCGCCGTGGCCGGTGCGCCCTTCATCACCAGCACGTCCTTGATCCCGATCGGGATGCCGGCCAGGCGACCAAGTGGATTGCCCTTGGCGGCCGCATCGTCCACGCGCGCGGCCTGTTCGAGAGCGCGCTCGCGGGTCAGGCTCAGGTAGACATTCAGGCGCGGATTCACACTGGCAATGCGCTCAAAATAGCTGGCGGCAAGATCCGTGGCCCGGGTGTGGCCCGATGCAATCTCGGCACGCAGGACGGCCAGGGTCTTCGGCTTTTCAACGTAGCTTTCAGCAGGTTTGGCTTGGCTGGACAATCGAGCTTTCCTCTCTTTGGCCTTGAGGCGGCTTGTTGGCCTCCTGGCAGCCTTTCTTCCTCAGCCTGATTCCGCCTGGCTGCGGTTTGGGGACCGGGCAAACCGGTCCGGAACAGCACTTAGCGCTCAATCACTTTGGGGACCTTGAAGAAGACCTGATCGGTCTCCGGAGCCTGGGACATCACGGCCGCGCGATCCAGCGACGACTCCGGCAGATCAGGGCGCAAGACGCCCGCGCCGGTCGCGTCTTCCAGCTCGCCGACCTGCGCCAGCGGAGCCACTCCGGTGGTATCCAGCTCGTTCAACTCGGCCACATAATCCAGAATGGCGTTCAAATCCTTCAGCATGCGCTGGCTCTCTTCCGGCGCAAGCTCCAGATGGGCCAGTTCGGCCACGCGCTCCACATCTTCCACGGTAACTTTGGCGGTCATTCGCTGCTCTTCCCCATCTCCGGGCGGGCGCCGGGAACAGTTCCCGCTGTAAGCCCTTCCGGCAAAACTCCGAAGATTGAGTATAGCCGTTTTCAGTTTGCCTCCTGCCGGGGCCGGCTCAGTCCACGGTCAGCGTGAGAGTGACCGGGTGCGTGACGCCGTTCGAGAGCGCGTTGACGGTTATGGTGTACGTCCCGGCAGGGGTCATGCCGGAGCCGGATTTGGGAGTGCCTCCATTCAACATGCCGCCGGAGGAGGTGCAACTCGTGACGCCGGAGGCCAGAATCGCCAGTACCGCAACCATCATGAGCAACCTGCGCCGCCGCCCGAGAGCGAACGGGAGCAGCAGGAACCCGCAGGCCAGGGGAAGCAGTCGCCACTTGGCCGGCCGCACGCCGCTAGCTGAGCTCGCAGTTTGCCCGGTGAGGATCTGCACCGTCACGCTGCCGCTGGCCGTTGCGGGAATCAGCGGGTTGGCAGACGGATTGAATGCGCACGCCGCGTAGGCGGGAAAGGATGCCGTGCCACAGGTGAGGCCCACCGTCGCGCCCTGGGTCTGGCTCAGCAGGGCGATAGTCAGGGTGTAGCTGGCGGTCTGGCCGTTGGCCACCGTCTGGCTGGACGAGCCGGAGACGACAAGGTTGAAGTCGAATCCGGTTCCCGTAAGCGGCACCGTCTGTCCAACGGCCAGCTGGCTGTCGATCACCGTCAGGGTGCCGGTCTGCGCTCCGGCGCTGTTGGGAGCAAACTCGACTCCTGCCGTGCAACTGGCCCCTGCCGCAAGCGTGGAAGAGCAGTTGTTGTTGACCAGCCGGAAACCGGTGCTGACTGCAAGCGAAATGCCGCTCAGGCTTCCGGTACCGATGGAATTGGTGATGGTAATCGTCTGCGGGCTGCCGGCCGTGCCCACGCCTGTCTGCGGAAAGTTCAGGAACGTGGGCGCAACCAGAACCGAGCCTGGAGTTCCGCCCGTCCCGGTGAGCGGAACATTGGTGGAGGCGGACTGCAGCGATGAAGCGACGGTCAAAGTGCCGGCAAAGGAACCATTGACCGCGGGAGAGAAGACCACCCCCACCGTACAACTGGCTCCAGCTGCCAGGCTGGCAGAGCAGGTGTTGTTGACCAGGGCAAAGGGGGCCGTGGCCAGAAGCGATAGCGAGTTGGCGGCGACCTTGCCATTGTTGGTCACGGTCACCGTCTGCGCCGGGCTGGTTTGCCCCGGAGCAACAACGGAAAAGCTCAACTGTGTGGGCTGTACGTTCAGGCCAGTTGAAGACTGGCCCACGCCGGTCAACGGCACGCTCGCCGCGGTGACTCCGGGACTCGACGAGGAAATCACCAGCGCGGCCGTCGCCCCGCCCGCCGTCGAAGGAGTGAAGATCACCTGCACCGTGCAACTGGCCCCGTTGGCCAGCGTGGCACCGCAATTGGTGGCGCTGCAGATGGCGCTGCCGCAGGAGAATTCACTGGCGGATGGACCGCTGATCGCAAAGCCGATATTGGCCATCGGGGCTCCGCCGGTGTTGCTGACTGTCATCGTCTGGGCCGTGCTGGCCTGGCCGACTGCCTGCGCCGCAAAGGTCAAAGAGGAGGGGTTGACCCCAAAAGCCGGCGGAAGCAGGCCGATGCCTGAAAGGGCCACGGTCTGGGTGCGGATCGCGTCGGTGATGGTGAGAGTTCCCGACTGGTTCCCGGGCTGAACAGGAGCAAAGACTACGCCGATCTCGCAACTGGAGTGCGCCGGAAGCTGGGTTGTGCATTTGTTCGAGGTCTGAAAAACCCCGCTCAGGGGCGGAATGGAGATTCCTTCCAGAGGCAGATCTCCGTTGTTAGTCAGGGTGATGACCTGCGCAGCCGACAGTTGTCCATCCACGGTTCCGGGGAAGGTGAGCGAGCTGGGAGAAAGATTGTCGGTGGGCAAGGATTGGCCGGAGCCGCTCAACGCCACGGTCAGTGTGTTGACGGCATCGGTAAACGTCAGCGTTCCCGTGGCTGCACCGGCCTGGGTTGGCACAAAGGCCACCTCCATTTGGCAGGCAGCCGGCGGAGCATTGGGCGAGGTGCTGGGCGGGGCTAGGGATCCGGTGCAGGTGTTGCTGGCTAGGACAAACGGCGTGGTCACCGCGACCCCGGTAATGGACACTGCGTTCGTACCCGTATTCTCGGCCGTGACCTGAAGATTGGTCGATGTGGAGTTGACCGGCCAGGCTCCGAAACCGAGGGTGACGGGGCTGATGGTCACCACACTCGAAGGCGTTCCGGTCCCGCTGAGCGCGATGGTCAGATCTCCCCCTGCCAGGTTGCCGCCGATGGTCACCACGCCCGTGAGGGAGCCCGTCTGGGTGGGCGTAAACGTAACGTCCATGGAACAACTGGTGCCGCTCGCCACTGGCTGGCCAAGGCATTTGGCGGTATCGCTGTCGGATTCGGCAAAGTCCCCACTGGTGGCAATGGAGGTGATCAGCAGGGGGTTGGCGCCGGTGTTGGTCAGCACCACGGCCTGCGCCCCGCTGGTAGTCCCCACGCCTTGGCTCGCGAAGGTGAGCGATGCGGGGGACGCGGCAACCGTTGTTGTGCCCTCGCCAGCGGTCAACAGCGGGGCCGTCCAAATGCCGCGGCCGTAGGTGGCCGCAACCAGCACAGGCACAGAGGAGGATGCCGGACTGGCGCTCAGTTGCGTCACCGGTGCGTAAGGTAGGCCGCTTCCAAACGCCGACCAGCAACTGATCGGAGCACTGCCGGCCGCCTGCGCGCAGGAAGTGATCGACTGTGTGGAATAGACTCCGTCGTCGGTGGCCACGTAAACCGTGCTCGGGTCCACGGGGTCCACCACCAGGCTGTTGGCGGGAGCGACGGGAAGGTTGGACATGATGGAGGCCCAGTGCGCTCCGCCGTCGATCGAGCGGTAGACCGTCCGTATCTCTTCCCCTGGGCTCTGGATGCCCGCGACGGTCACATACACCGTGTTCCCGGTGGTGTCGTGGGGGTCGATGAAAATGCTGGAAATGTCCATTCCGAAAGCGTTCAACGGCAGGCTGTCTCCCGAAACCGGGTTCAGGGTCAGGTCCGCCCACACTGGAGTTCCACTGCTGGAGGATGGTCGCCGACAAAACGTGACCGGGGAGAGTGGCTCCGCCGTCCGCCGAGCCAAACATGCCTACATAGATCGTTTCCTTTCCCCCGGAAAGCGCCATCGCGGCCATCGAACGGATAAGGGCGTCCCCATTGCAGGATGAATTCCCGCCTGTTCCGTCGAGGATGGGGCTGAGAATGTTTCCGCTGCCCCAGGCCCCACTGGCCGGGCCGCGCCAAACCCGGCAGGTCCCGATCAGCAATTGCGTCCGGTCCAGAGGGTCCACCAGAAAAGGTGCCTGCGTGGTCATGGTCAATCCATCCCCGCCCACATCCGCGTCGTTGACCACCGGAGAGGTGCCGAAAGAGTTCGGAGTGCAGGGATTTTGTTGGGAACAGAGGTAAATCGACACTCCCGCCTGGTTGTTCGCGTACCAGTTGGCACTGTTTCCGGGGTCGATCTGGACCGGTCCGCCTTCGCCGCCCAGGATTTCAGGCCAGACCGTCACCTGCGTGGAACCGCTTTTCACGCCGGCGGTGCCGTTCTCTCCCAGCCCGGCCATCATGGTGTAGGGAGTGGCGCCCACCTGGGAGATGCTTTCCACCTCGGCCAGCGAGCCGAGGCCCCCGTTGAGATTCTGAAAGTGGCTGGCGTCGGCGGTGGAACAGACCGAGCCGGTCTCCCCAATGGCATCGGTCGAGCGCCAGAGGCCGCTGTCCGTGCCAATAAAAATCTCCTGCGGATTGGCCGGATTCCAGGCCAGGGCGTGCTGGTACTCGCCCACTTGCGCTGAACAGAGGGGCTGGGCGGTGTTGGTGGTGTTGCGCCAGGCGCAGCCCGGCGAGGCGCTGTCGGTAACGCTGCACGACCACAGATCGTCGGCCCCGGCCAGCAGAAGGGTCTCCTGCCCGGAGGGAACCGCCGCCAGCGCGAGGGTGTAATCGCCATTGAGGATGGTCGCCGCCCCCGACTGGGTGCCGGTCTCCAGGGCCGCCGTGCTCAACTGCTGGGCAAATTCGATGGTCTGGTTGCCGCAGACTCCGGCGCTCGCACCGCACTGGTCCAGCCATAGCCCCTGGTCCTGGTTGTATCCGTCGACCGTCCAGGCAAAGGTATCGCCGGTCATCGGATTCACGGCGAGGGTTCCGCGGAAGATGGGGCAAGCCGGGGAACCGATGCTGCCGGGATTCGTTGGACAGAGGGCCGCGGTCAGATTCGCCCCCGGCTGCGCGGCCATGCGCGTCCAGGTCACCCCGTCGGTGGATTGGTAGTAGCCGTGGAAGCGCACCGCCGCGACAAAAAGGTGCCGGACTCGATTCCAGACCACCGAGGTCGCCGCGTTGCCATCGGGAGAAGCAACTGCGTCCAGGGGGCCCTGCACGTCCATGCCTTTGCCGTCCGTGATGGTGGCCAAATGCCAGGTGGCGCCCGAGTCGGTGGAGTAGTACAAGCCCTGGTAGCTGAGCTTGGGCCAAACGGCATTCACCAGGGCGCCTTCATACGCCTGGGAGACCGCGGCCACAACGAGCTGCGGTTTGTCCGTGCTCCAGGCAAATCCGGCGAAGCCCTCGCCGAGAAAACTGTAGTCCTGCGCGCCCAGGTTGTCTTCCACATCCGAGGTCGATTGGACCAGTTGCCAGGTGCATACGCCGTTCACCAGGGCATAGCGCAGGATTCCGGCGCCGTAGTAGGAGTCGAGCGCATCGTTCGGGTCTCCGGTGCCGGCCAGGATCGCACCCGTTCCGCCCGTCGAGGAGCAGGTCCCGCCCGGCTGCACGCTGAGCGCTCCAATGCTGATGGAAGCGTCGCGGAGGTCGCTCAAGGTGGACAGGGTATCGGTAAGCGGCAGAAACGCGATGTTGGCGACATTGGAGGTTCCCGCATTCGAGCTCTGCCAGACTCCGCCGCCGGTGGTTCCTACATAAAGGACATTGCCGGTCGGGTCGGAGGGGTCCAGCGCCAGAGATGTGACGCGCCCGGAAACCAGGCCGGAATTGAGCGACTGGACAGCCAGGGGCCCCAATGCCTGCCAGGATGTGGCCGGCTGCCCCTGGCCCTGGGAACGAGGCTGCGTGGCAGCGGAGATCGCCCGGCCGCGGAGATGCGCGGCTCCCGCCCAAGCTTGCATCTGCCCTTTTTTCCATCCCCGCTGGGCGAGAAACCGCTCCGCCTGAAGGACGCGCGGCGGACGATGGACCTGTTGCAGGGGCGCTGTGGCTGACGGCTCCGGTACTCTTGCCTGCGTGTGGGAGGCCGGGACCGCGATGGCTGCAAGGACCAGCAAGGCGAGCAGCCAGCTTGCCTTTCGAGCGCAGTTTCCGGTGCCGGGCCGGTGAGAAGCGCCCTTTGCCATCCTGCCGCCAAGGGCAGGCTTATCGTGAAGCCGATCGAGAGACCAAGTGTTCACACGCGTCCGCGATGCGATTCCAGCATCCCCTCTCAGTCATCATTGGCGGGGGCTTGAGCGGAATCCAATGGATTTTGACGTGCAAAACACGCAGTTTCCGGGATTGAAATTGATTGCGATTATAGACCGGAAATGGGACAGACGCGTGAGAAGGGGGTGGCGAGTTCGGTACCGGAGCTTCGCCGCGCGGTCAGAGGAGCGGATTTTCACCCTGCCCGCCGTTCCGGCGAATGTAGCGGGCGGAGTCGAACTTTTTGGCCGTGGACGCTGCCGTCATGGACCGGACCAACCCGAAGACGGGGCGGTTGAACCAGGGGCGGTCGTGCCGGCCAACAATCGCCCAGGCAATTCCCGCATAGCCGTTGGGATCGCGGCCGTCCAACTGGTAGCGGTCGTTCAGAGTCACCGCCCATTCGAAGGCCGTGGCCGGCTCGGGCGCCCATTCGAGGATCTTCTTGGCCCAGTACATGCGCATGTAGTTGTGCATCCAGCCGGTCAGAACCATCTCCCGCTGGGCCGCGTTCCATAGCTCGTCGGCGGTCTCGGCGCGCCCCAGTTGAGGGAGAGTGTACCGGTAGGGGCGAGGGTCCCCGGCGTGCTCCACGAGCGTCTTCCGAGCCCACGGCGCGGCGCACTCCCAGTAATCGTAGTTTGGCTCATGGCGCACAAAGAGGACGGAAAGCTCGCGCCAGCCGATGAGCTGCTCCAGAAATCTCTCAGCCGCGGTGGCTGGGGCTTTGCCTTGTTTGACTGCTGTTTCAACGGCGAGGGCAATGGTGATGGGGCCGATGTTGCCGAAGTGCAGGTAAGGAGAAAGACGGCTGGTCCCGCGCAGCTCGGGGTGGTTGCGCGTTTCTTCGTAATCCTTCAGTTCCAGATTGACGAATTCCTTCAGCCGACGGAGGGCAGCGTGCGTTCCGCCAGTGAAACTGTCCACTGGACCCACGGTGCGATCGAGCCTGGTGAAGCCGGCGGTGATGTCCTCAGTTAGCGGATAGCTCGCCGGCTTTTTTGTCGGCTTCCATGGGTAGATGGGTTCCAACTTCGGCGAAGGGACCAGATAGATCGGCAATTGCTTTTTCAGGTGCGGACGAAAGTGGTGCAACAAGACAAAGCTGCGGTTGAAGATTGCCGAGGGCACAACCACGTCGGCGTCCACCGTCCAATAGGGCAGCTTGAGCCGTGCGGCGAGCACCTTTCGCCAGCGTTCCGGTTCACGGCAGGGGTTCTCGTCGCCGATGAGCAGAGCGGTCTTCACTTCGACCAGAAAGGCATCGAGAGCGTGATCGGGATGCCGGCGCACGACAAAGCCGACTCCGCGCGCGGCGGCGTCTTCGGCCACGTCGCGCAAGCCCTGGGCCATGAAGTGGTAGTGCCGCAGATTCGCGTTGGGGTAATTGGGAATGACCGAGAAAAACACCACCACCGGAAGCCCGAGTAGATTCCCTGCTTCGATGGCAACGTCGAGCGCGGGATTGTCCACGATGCGCTGGGCGCGCTGCATCCAGTAAACGACGCACCGTCCGCCTTTGAGCGGAGGGCCTGCGCGGCGAACCTGGACGCGAGGCTGGCTGGCGAGGCGGGCGAGTTCTTCGGGAATCGACGGGGCGTCGGAGGCGGGTTTCATTCGGCGTCAGCTATAACTTCCATTGCGCCTCCGCTTTGACCAACAAAAAGGGCCACCGCATTTGGCAGCCCCTTGTGCAAGACCTTATCGCGCAGCAGTCGCTAAAAACTGACCACTGTCCACTGCTCACTGACCACTGCATTCTTACCACTGTCCCCATGCGCGGGTGATGTAGTCCGCCAGGGTCATGCCGATGAGAGTAATGAACAGGAATCCGCCGCAGAAGATGGTGAGCTTGGTCAGCTTGGTGGCGTACTTCACGTGCATGAAGAAGAGAACCACCAGCGTGGCTTTGGTGCAGGCAATGGCCAGGGCAATGATGGGGTTGAAGATGCCAAGGTCCACATACGAAGCCCAGACGGTGGTCGCGGTGCCGACCAGCAGGGCAAAGAGAATGACCACGTAGACCTTGGGGCTGACGATATGGTGCGCGTGTTCTTTGGGTTCGCTCATGGCGTGTGTCCTCAATGCCTGCTGATGAGATAGAGCAGCGGGAAGAGAAATATCCAGACGATGTCGACGAAGTGCCAGTAGAGGCCGAAGTTTTCAACAAAGGTGACGTGGCCGGAGGTGTAAGCCCCTGCGCGGGCGCGGAAGATCATGAATCCCAGGATGGCGATGCCGATGATCATGTGCAGCGCGTGCATGCCAGTCATGGCGAAGTAGAGAGAGAAGTAGACTTCGGTGTGGCGCGCCACGTCGAGAGGCAGAGGCTTGTCGCCTGCAGCCTTGGCAGCAGGGTCGGAGTCCGGATTCAGAAACGAGTTCAGGCTGTAGTGGTAACTGGGAACGTGGTGCTTCTCAAACTTCTCGCTGTACTCGATGGTCTTGATGCCGAGAAAGCCCAAGCCCAAAATGAAGGTGAGGCACAGACAGAGCACCAGCCCGCTCTTGCGGCGAGTCTCCGCGCACCACACACCCATGGCCATGGTGAAGCTCGAAGTGATCAGCAGCAGCGTGTTCAAGCCGCCCAGCGGAATGCTCAACTGATGCGAAGCGGCCACAAAGGCCGGGTAATACCAGTTGCGATAAATGAGATAAGCGGTAAACAGGCCGCCAAAGAACATCACTTCCGTAAGCAGAAAGAGCCACATGGCGAAGTTCGTGGTGTCGGCCTGCTGCTCGACGGACTCGAAGTGATGGCGCAGATAGGATGGGTGCGCGTCATCCCCGTGGTGAGCGGAGTTGGCAACCGGTGAATCGGTATGGGCAATCAGAGGACTATCCGGCACTGGCCACCTCTTTCTTGCGCTCTTCGGTCTGGTGTTCAAGCCACTCGTAGTCGTACGCTTCGTGGTCCATGATGGGCATCTTCACAAAGTTCTCGGTCAGCGGCGGCGACTGGGTCTGCCATTCAAGCCCGGTGGCCTGCCACGGATTGCCGCCGGCGATCGCACCGTACTTGAGCGACCACACCAGGTAGAGCACCGGCAGCAGATAGCCCACGCCCAGGATGGTAGCCCCGGCGGTAGAGAAGACGTTCAGAACCTGGAACTCCGGCGGATAAGCTGCGTAGCGCCGCGGCATGCCCAGCGTGCCCAGAATGAACTGTGGGAAAAAGGTCAGGTTGAATCCGATAAACGTAACCACCGCCGCCATCTGCGAAATCTTTTCCGGATACATGCGTCCGGTGATCTTGGGCCACCAGAAATGAAGGCCGGCAAGGAAGGCCATCAGCATACCGCCCACCATGACGAAGTGGAAGTGGGCCACGATGAAGTACGTCTCCGTAAGATGAATGTCGGTGCCAGAGGTACCCAGAAACACGCCCGTCATGCCGCCGATCGTGAACAGGCCCATGAAGCCGAAGGCGTAGAGCATCGGAGTTTCAAAGGTGATGGAGCCTTTATACAACGTAAATGTCCAGTTGAATATTTTGATAGCGGAGGGCACGGCGACCAGCATGGTGAGCAGCGAGAAAATGAGCACCGCGTAGTTGGAGACACCCATGATGAACATGTGGTGGGCCCAGACAAAGA
>Ga0302192_10002259_pt1 | contig 12143 bp, 14 predicted proteins | sample II_Bog_E3_2_FD_200230 | JGI IMG/M metagenome (GOLD analysis project Ga0302192, IMG submission 200230) | Peat permafrost microbial communities from Stordalen Mire near Abisko, Sweden - II_Bog_E3_2 | ecosystem: Environmental > Terrestrial > Soil > Wetlands > Peat | place: Sweden: Abisko...
CCGACCGGGGGCTGCTTCTTTTTTATCTGTCAGCAGAAAAAAGGCGAGGGTCGGAATCGAACGCGGAAGCTTTACCCTTCCGAGCCTAACACACTCTGTTTCAAGGGTTATTGTAGCCCTATTTTACAGGGGTTCAAGCTGTTTTTTCGACCGCACGTTCATTGCCCGCTCATTGCTCGGTTACCGCTCTTTCACCGCTCGTCAGGTGAAACTTTAGGTGAAGAATTAGCCTGTCACGTCAGATCCTTTGTCGCGCAATATGCGACCGAGGTTGAGGTAATCACCAGCTTTATTTTGCCAATCAAGGCAAAATCGGTGAATTGACAAGATAGAATTTCTTGTGAGAATAATTAATTTTCTGAAAGCTATAGAAGCAACTCGCCGACACAGGGCGGTTTGTTTGAATACCCGATAATTCGGGCTTCAGAATTTACCATGGGCACTGGCTTCAGTTGGATCCAGAGGCCCCAAACATCAAATTAAAAATTCCGTGAAACCAAATTATTCCTTCATTGCTAAAACACTGATGCTGTTCGCAAGCTCCGGCATCGTCCTAGCAGTGCCAGATGCTTTTGGCCAGGGCACACTGACCCCACCGGGCGCACCCGCCGCGACGATGAAATCGCTGGCGCAAATCGAGCCGCGCACGCCGATTTCATCCGCGCCGTTCACCATCACGAACAGCGGCTCGTATTACTTGACGACCAACCTCACCGTGAGTTCCGGCAACGCCATCACCATCGCCACCAATGGCGTGACGCTGGATCTGGGCGGCTTCACCATCGCCTCCACCGCCGCCAGCGCCACCGGCAGCGGGATTTATCTGAACAGCGCATCGCGTAACATTACCATCCTGAACGGATTTATCCAGGGCGGCGTGACGAACAATGGCAGCGGCGTCTATTCCGGCCCCGGATTCCAAAATGGCATTGACAACAACTTTCTCACGGGCGTCGCGCCGGTCAACACGCGGGTCGTTGGCATCTCGGTTGCGGGTTGCTTGTCCGATGGCATTTATCTGACCTTTAATGACACGACGCTGGTGGACGCCTGCACGGTGCGGACGGTGGGCGGTGTTGGAATTTTTGCGGGCGCAGTCAAGAGTTCGACGGCAGTGGACTGTGGCGGCAACGCGATTTATGGCAATGTGGTTTCGGACAGCGTGGGACAATGTAATGGCAGCGGCAACGGCATTCTCGCGTTCACCACCGCCAATAATTGTGACGGCTCCAGCTTCAGCGGCGAAGGGGTTTCCGCCTACACCGCGCTGAATTGTCTTGGTTTCAGCAGCAGCTACTACGGGCTTGCCGCCTATAGCGCGGAAAACTGTTATGGCGAGAGCAGCAGCAGCTACGGTCTTAACGCCACCTCCGCGCTAAACAGTTATGGCAAATGCGATGGCAGCACCACTGGCCTTTCCGCCACCTCCGCGCAGAATTGTTATGGCACCGCCACCGGCAGCGGGCTTGGACTTTCTGCCACCACCGCGCAGAGTTGTTACGGCTACAGCGGCGGCGGTGTCAACGCGCTTTTAGCCACCACCGCGCACAATTGTTATGGCTACAGCAACGGCGGCGGCACGGGTGTGACCGCCTATACGGCGGAGAACTGTTTGGGCTTGAGCGTCAGTGGCGATGGGGTGGGTGCTTTTACCGCGCAGAACTGTTATGGCCAAAGCACCAGTGGCACCGGTCTGGCTGTCAACCAGATTGCCATCGGCTGCTATGGCACCAGTTCCACCGGCACGGGATTGCAGGCGTTGATTGGCAATTCAAGCCATGGCGTCAGCACTTCCGGCACCGCGGAATCCGTCACCTACAAATACAACATGCCGTGATTCATTTTTGATTGCCGATTTGCGATTTGCGATTTCCATAAATATGAAATTCAACCTTCCACTCACCGCTGCTGTTTCTTCATTCTTCATTCTTCATTCCGCCTTCGCTTTCGAGGGCCGCATCCAGGTCACGCTCACGCGTGGCGGTCAGCCGGCGGCGCTGCTCTACACCGCCGGCACCAATTGTCTGCGGGTGGAAAACACCGCCACTAACTGGCCGAACCCAGTGGACCTGCTGGACCGCAATTCCGGTGCGCTGACCTTGCTGTTCCCCAACAACCGCAGTTTCGTGCATCTGCCGCCCGCCGCCGATGCCATCAACGCGCCCGCGCCCGGTGCCATGCCGATGCCGATGCCGCCCGGCGGTTTGCCTCCGGGCGTCGGCCCGCAAGCCGGCATACCGTCACCCAGCGCACCGGCAATGCCCCAAATGCCGCCGATGCCCGCCGCCGGGGGAATGCCCGCCATGCCGATGATGCCGATGGAGAAACTGGAACTCAAAGCCACGGGCGAAACCACCAATCTTCTGGGTTACTCCTGCGCCCGCTACGAAATCAAGCAGCGCGGCGAGACAATGGAAGTCTGGGCGACGGACCAGTTGTTTCCTTATCAGCCTTATGTGCAAAACCAGCCGCATCGGTTCGGCCCACAGATGATCGAGGAGCAATGGGGCAGGCTGGTGCAAGCGCAAAAGCTGTTTCCGCTGCTGGCCACGCTGAAGTTCGACAACGGGCCGGAACATTTCCGGTTCGAGGTCAAGGCCGTCACGCCGCAAAAGCTCACAGACGAGGATCTGAAATTGTTCCAGCCGCCGGACGGCTATATTGAAATCGAACCCTTTCCTTTTTGAAAAGAAAACGCGACAGTGGATTCCAAGCTGGCATCCAACCCATCCACCAACCAGAAAAAACATAAGAAATGAAAACTAAAATCCTCGTCACCATCATTGTTTTGTCATTCGTCAGTTGTCATTCGTCCTTCGCGCAAGGTTCGCTCACGCCGCCGGGCGCGCCGGCGGCAACCATGAAGACGCTGGCGCAGATTGAGCCACGCACACCGATTGCGTCCGGGCCGTTCACCATCACCACGCCTGGGTCGTATTATCTGACGACCAACGTCACCGTCAGCGCCGGCACCGCCATTACTGTCAGCGCCAACAACGTGAGGCTGGACTTGAACGGCTTCACCATTTCCTCGACGGAAAATCCGGCAACGACCGGTTACGGTATTTTGCTGAACGCGGTGACGAACATCACCATTGTGCGCGGCTTCATCAGCGGCGGCGTGACCAACAACGGCGGCACTTACAGCGGCAGCGGCTTTGGCTACGGCATTTTTTGGACTGGCTCGGCTCCGGTCAACGCGCGCATCTCCGATGTCTCGATTTCGGGCTGCCGAGTTTACGGAATTCATCTTGGCAACAATAACTCCGTGGTGGAATCCTGCACGGTCAACACGGCGGGATTCTATGGCATCCTCGCCGGATCGGTTTTCGATTCAACGGCGCAAAATTGTGGGAATATCGGCGTGGTTGCCCTCTTTATTGCCGACAACTCTTACGGCTCCGCTTCCGGCGGCGGCACCGGGTTGCAAGCTTACACCGCCAACAACTGCTATGGCGTCAGTGTCAGCAGCTATGGAATCAGTGCCACGGTTGCCACTGGCTGTTATGGTGAAAGTGATTCCGGCAGTGCCGACGGAATCTATGCTGCCACCGCGAACAACTGCACCGGTTACAGCTATGGCAGCGGCGACGGAGTCTATGCTTCTAATATCGCCACCGGCTGTTTTGGTTCCAGTTCCACCGGCACGGGTTTATACGCCTTCAACGCGGCCTTTTGCACCGGCACCCGCTCCGGCGGCACGGCCATTCAAGCCGTCATTGCCAATGGTTGCATTGCCTTTTCCGGCACCAACATCGTCACCTACAAATACAACATGCCGTGACCCATTTTCAAATGCCGATTTGCGATTTGCGATTTCAATAATATGAAAACCAACCTTCTACTCACCGCTGCCGCTTCTTCATTCTTCATTCTTCATTCTTCATTCGTCCAAGCCGGCACGACGATGGACGCGACCAACCGCTACGCCTATGCCGCCAACCTCGGCTGGGTGGATTGGGTGGCCGACACCAACAACGGCGCGGTCATCGGCGAATATGTCTGCTCGGGCTACCTGTATTCCGCCAACGTCGGCTGGATCAATCTCGGCAGCGGCGCGCCCGCCAACCAGATCCAATACCAGAACAATTCCGCCACCGACTTCGGCGTGAACCAGGACGGCCTCGGCAATCTGCGCGGCTATGCCTACGGTGCGAACATCGGCTGGATCAATTTCGAGAACACAGGCGCGCCCAGGGTGAACCTGGTCAACGGCCAGTTGAGCGGCTACATCTGGAGCGCCAATTGCGGCTGGATTTCGTTGAGCAATGCTGTCGCCTATGTGCAGACCGATTCAATCCGCAAAGGCGCGCTCGCCCCGGATGGCCTGCCCATCGCCTGGCTGCTGCAAAATTTTGGCACCACGAACGTAGATGCAAATGCCGACCCCGACCATGACGGCCAGTCCAACCTGCAGGAATATCTCGCCGGCACCGATCCCAACAATGCCGCCAGCGTCCTCAAAATCACTTACTACACCCGGAACGTGATCAGTCCGAATTACACCACGCTGGCCTGGAACTCTGTCAATTCACGATGCTATGCCGTGCAGACGGTGCCCAGCCTCGTGGGCGGCAGCTGGACGGATGACATCAACCTGCCCATTCTTGGTCTCAGCTCCGTCGGCTTTTCGGACTATGACCCCACCAATGAATTTTATCGCATCCGCGCCTACCGGCCGCTGACGCCGTAGCCTGGGAAAATCGCACAACCGCACACTGCCATCGGCAGCGAATCTGAATCCTGTGATCAACTGGATCGATTTGACCAACGGCGGCGGTCTAAAGAGTGAGCCAATGACCAACCGACCAATATTAATCCAACCGGAGCTGGGCCAGGATCGGGCTACCGTGTGTTGCGCGGCGGCGGTTGGAGCGAATCCGCCGCCGGCGCGCGGTGCGCCTTTCGCGGCTACAGCGGCCCGAGCAATGCCAGCAGTAACATTGGTTTCCGTTGTGTGATGGGGCTTTAGTTTTTACTCTCTGTCCGTGACGAGAATTCGTGAGTCGGACGGCGCTCACGCTTGTGCCGCCAGAATTTTGAGATATCTTTTGTGGCCTTGTGCAGCCAGTCTTGGTCGGTGGCGAGCCGGATGATTTCAACTGCCGCAAACCATTTCGGAGCGTTCGGGGCCGGATCACCCAGCGGCGTCAGCTTGCCCACGGCCATCAAAACCTGAATATCACTGACCGCGAAGCCGAGCAACTTCGCCGTCGCCTCGACATCTATGCGTGCCGGCAAATTCCTCGCCGCCCAGGTTGCCATTGCTGATTGCGTTAAATCGTCGCTCATTTGTCACCTTCCAGTTGCTCACGTTCGACCGAAGCGGGGCGCGAGCAAAGGCTCGGCAACCGCCCCACTTCTCGTTCTACCTCGCTCGCATCGTATTCCTGAAGCGCGAACCGAATCCGCAGCAGCAAACCAAGGTCTGCCGCCGACAGCGGTCTTTTCTCGCCGGCCTTCACCAGTTGCCACAACGCTTTGATTTCCGTTGATTTCATTTGGACACAATAAGTCTTCAAGCCATCGGTCAGCGGGACGGGCGGGCGCTCCGCGCCCGCCCATCCCACCGACCAAATTGGTTGACGAATCCACCGCCGCCGAGCGTTCGACTAGGCAGTGACAAGCGTATCTGACACCCGGTTTAAGTTCTCCGGCTGCCAGATTGAATTCGACAACATCACCTCATCCGCCGAGTGCGAGAACTTTCCGACCTCGTAAAGATTCGCGCCCCCATTTGTTGCATTGAGGCATTTCAATGTGTATTCGAGACCTTGTTGCCTCGAATCGTATTTCCTGACGCGGGCCATGCCGCCACCGAGTTTTTCCCACTGCGCCTTGATACTCATACAGGTGGCGACTTGGACGGCATACGGCGGCAAACCCGCGATCAGAAAGTGAAAGTGAAGTCGTCCGGTGATTTCGCCGGATTCCTGGCGCAAAGCCCACACGCACTGGCGAAACGGGACTTTGTGCCAGCGGCACAAGCACCGGACGAGGGCAAAGAACATGGTCACGCGCACGCGTTCCGGCAGCCGGGCACTCTTAAACGTCAGGGTGCCGAAGAACTGCCAGTGAACGCGTTGCAGCGTGTATGTTAATGCCGTTTCCATTACGCTCCGACTTTAGTAATGGCTCCAGACATGCGAATGCGCCCAGAGAAACTCTGGCTCATGTCGCGGACGTTCAGTTCGATGGGTTTGTCCACGACGCCCGCACCGTATTTCGCCAACTCCTCCGCCGTCATTTCATAATCAAAAGAGTTCCGCAGCGGCGGACGCGATTGATCTTGGCACACCAGCAGGTGGAGTGTCTTACTTCCTTTTTTCGTGTCGAAGGTTTCCGACACTTTGTCTATGACCAGAACTTTAATGTTCATAACGATTCAACTTTCCATTGCTGCCTTTAACCTATTTCCCCACGACGGGCAGCTTGCCATGAGGATTTGAACGCGGCGTAAGCCATTAAACTGTCTTGCGACGTTCAACGAATTTTTCAAATGAAGAATTCCGTTCACACCATGAGTAAATCACAGCGTGAACCGGAGAAATACCGACAGCGTGAAGCCCTTGCTGTCTGAATTAATTAATTTTCTTGGGGCGACCTGCCTTGCGGTAACGAAGACCAATTCGCTGGCAGATTTTTTCAGTGCGTTTTAAGTCGCCAGTCCGATACGGGCCAAACACCTTAACCAAGCACTTCATGCAGATGGTGCACCGAATTAAGCCGCTCGACGATCCGCCAATATAGCAGCATGAAATTGTAAATCACAAAAGCGGTATTGCCAAAGCTACTGGCTCCGGGGCCACTCGGCTTTTGCGCAAAGGCACCCGCATAGGCCAATAGAAACTCTTTCATGTCGGCATATTGTTGATCTACGCACGAACACAACGCACGTTTGGCGAGCCGCCGCAGTGCCGGATACCATTCGTCCGTCATTTTAACCAAATATTCTGCACCTTTTTGGATTTGCTCCGGTGTGATGCTGTTGTCATCCACGGTTTGCGGCTTTTCAAGTTCTGCCGCAAGCCAATCCATCATCCAGACAGCAACCGCGCATTGATGCCCAAAAATCGCCCCAAGCCGTCGAGGTGTCAGTTTCAATTCCTCCTTCAACTTTGCTGCCGGATACATGGTTGCCCCCACTTCGAGTTCAAGTTTTTCAACCCATTTCGGAAGGCCTTCGTCAGGCAAAAAGTTTGCCATTGGCATGACAGATTCCAGCTTGATGAATTCGTCCGCCAAGCGTCTTAACCATTCTTCGCGGTGCTTCACCGGATCAAATGAAGTTTCATTTTCACAAATGTTACCGACTTGATTCATTTGCGATTCATTACCAGAGATGTTTTTGTCCGGTGTGAGCGACATGTTTTTTCAACACCACCGCCGCAATTTCGTTGCAAGCCCGAAGTCGTGACCAAACTTGGCAGCCTCCATTCCGCGTCAACCCGGCCTCCGTTCCGCCGTGTGCTCGTTCCGTCGCGCTGAAATTTGCACCCGGCCCCCAAGCCAGACTTCCGACCCGCTAAAACTTCATTCAGTTGGCCGGAAGACTGGCTTGCCCCAGGACACCCCGCGCGACCGGACTGCGCCACCGCTCCACTCCGCCCAAGTTGCCGCTCCATTCCGGCAGCCAAGTTTCGTCACTCCGCCGAATTGTCTGGTGCGACCAGAGCGGCGTTGAATTCTCCGCTAAATGGCTACGAATCCAACGCCGCTCTCGTCGCAAAACGGCTGGCGCACGCCCCACGGCCATGTTTGCAGGTGACAATTTCGCCGGCAGGGGTATATGCTCCGCCAAATTGCAAAACCCATGGAAGACAAATTAAAACACAAGTTTTTGAAATCCGGGCCACTGCTGCGGGTTGAATTGTTCAGTGATGCGGTGTTCGCCATCGCCATCACCCTCCTGATTGTTGACATCAAGGTGCCAGATGTGACCTCCTCCGCTCAACTGCTGAATTCCTTGAGTCGTCTCTGGCCTCATTTCCTGTCATATTTTATCAGCTTTTTGATCATCGCCATGCAATGGGTGGATCACCATGAGATGTTTGAGCATATTGAGGAATGTGACCGGGGCCTTTTATGGTTGAATATGCTTTTTCTCATGTGCATCGCGTTTCTTCCATTTCCGACTGCTTTGGTCGGCAGCTATCCCAATGAAAGGGTGGCAGTCTTAATTTATTCGGTGGCTATAGTTTGTGCGATTCTGGTGAAAACCTGCCTTTGGCGATACGTTGCTATTTGGCGGCGCTTGGTAAAACCTGATTTAACAGCCAAACAGGTTAGCTCAATAACATCTATGGGGACTGCCCGGTTCGGCGTCAGTGTCGTGCTGCTGATATTCGCCTATTTCTGGCCCGATTTTGCACTGCGCTTGTGGAGTTTTTTCGGCATTGTGTCATTGTTTTTTCGGGTTCGGAAGAATCATTGATACAACTGGAGTGGAGTCTGTTTACCACTTGACGGCTGGCGCACGCCCCACGGCCATCTTTGCAGGTGACAATTCCGCCGGCAGGGGTATTTTAGCCATGTTATGACAATCGAAGATTTGCAAGGCATCGTCCACTCCGATCCCGAAATCATGGGCGGCACACCCGTGTTTGTCGGCACGCGCGTCCCCTTGCAAAATCTGATTGACGCCCTGGAAGGCGGCGAATCCATTGAAGATTTCTTGGAAGGCTTCCCGACCGTCACCCGCGCGCAGGCCATCGCCGTCATTGAAGCCGGCCAGTTGAAAATGCTCGAAACCGTCGGCCATGCGCATTCTCATTGACGAATGCCTCGACTGGCGTTTGGGCCGCGCGTTGACCGGGCATGATTGCGTCTCCGTTCAGAAAATGGGCTGGGGCGGCATCAAAAACGGCAGGCTGCTCGCGCTGGCGCAGGCGGAATTCGATGTTTTCCTGACCGCCGACCGCAACTTGAGCTTCCAGCAGAACACCACCAAATTTCAAATCGCGGTAGTGGTGCTGGTGGCGGGCAGCACCCAGCTTAATAAAACATTGCCGTTGATGCCCAAAGTTCTCGCGCTCCTGCCGCAGTTGACGCCGGGAAAAGTCGCAATCGTAAATTCTTAAACTCGACTTCTGGCCACGGCCGCGAAAGCATTTCAACTTCCGATAACCGGCGTGCAATGGAATGAGCGTTTCAGGTTGCTTGGTTTGTTTTTGTTGGAGAATTGCCGTTTGGATTTGTTATAATTTCTTTCCAATCAGCCTACTATTGGCTTCGAGTGCTCGTTTGTATATTTGTGCGAAGCCAAAGTCATCAGGTAACTTATCCTCATCGTAGCCAAGAGCGTCGGCAAATGCTCGAACACTATCAAGGGTATACATCACTGAAATGATAGCGATGTTAAGTTTGTATTTCATGTCTTCGTCTTTGTGATTTGGAATTGCCATCACTACATACCCCTTTCCAGGTATCTCAGATGCTCGAGCGTCATGAATTATTGATCCGCGGCTTGCGTGTTTAATGTCACAGAGCCAGTTGTAATGCTTGTATGTCGCCTTCCAAAGCGTTTCCCTCTCTGCATCGGTAGTCAGATTCTTGTTTGCGCGCGTCACCATTTTTGCCATCTCGAGTTTGGGCCATGGTATTTCTCCATTCGTGGATGAGCTATATTTATCAATATTTTTCTGATTAATACCAACTACGTAAATAGTCTGGTAGAAGTGGGTGTGGGCAGATAGAATTGGTGGATGGCAAGACCCCGAACGAAACTAGATTGTAGCGGCGAGGCTGATTTGGTCATCCGCCGCCTTGAGACGGAACCTCCCGGCGCGCGGCGCGAGCGCCTGCTGGCCGTCCGGCTTGGCTTGGCTGGCGAGTTGGGACTGGCGCAGATCGCCACGGCGGTGGGCCGCTCCCGCGCCACCATCCAGACTTGGTTTGACACCTACCGGCAGGGCGGTGTCGCAGCGCTGCTCTACGATGCGCGCAGTGACAACCCCGGTCGCCCCAGCGAACTTTCCGGTCTGGCGTTGGTGGAATTACAGAAGGATTTGGAAAGCGGACGCTGGCGGAGTGTGCCGCAACTGCAACGCTGGCTCGTCCAGACCCATGGGATCAAGCTGGCGTTGAGCAGTCTGTATGACCGCTTGGGAAAAGTGGGCGCGCGGCTGCGGGTCCCGCGCAAAAGCCACGTCAAAAAAGACCCCGCCGCCAGCCTTGAGTTCCGCACGGAACTGGCGTCCAAGCTCACGGCCTTGGATCTGCCAGCCGGCCGGCCGGTGCGCCTGTGGGTGCTGGACGAAATGCGTTACGGCCTGCATGGTTTCACCCGGCGGGTCTGGGGCCTGCCGGGCCATCGGCCGGTCGTGCCCACCCAGCAAATCTATCAATGGGGCTTTGTCTATGGCGCGGTGGGGGTGGGTTTAAGCCGGACACAGTTTCTGCTCACTGAAACCATGGATCAACCCCATAGCCAGCAGTTCTACCGGCAGATCGGACAAAGCGATCCCGCCGCCGTCCATGTGCTCATTCAGGATGGCGCGGGCTTTCATCTGCGGGATGGGGACGCCAACCTGCCGGACAATGTGCGCATCCTCACCCTGCCGGCCTACAGTCCGGAATTAAATCCGATCGAGGGCCTGTGGGATCAGGTCAAGGACGCTCTCTGCAACCAGGTGTTCGCCACTCTGGCCGAACTCGAAGTCGTCCTGCGCGACGAACTCCAACGCTTCTGGCGGGACACCCTTCGCGTCCGTTCCCTTATTTTCGACTGGCTGCTGGATCAAGCAAACACTTCCTCTCCAGCCATTATACCACTTTATTAACGTAGTTGGTATAAACAGGGGATGGTCGGTGACAGACGCTCCAACCCGGCAAAACTGCGGTAAAAAACCACCGTTCCACCGTTCAAACGGCTAGTCGGCGGCGGGCTTTTTGGAGGCCATGTAGCGGACCACGGCCTCGGTGCGGGAACTGACGTGCAGCTTCTCGAAAACATGCTTCAAATGGTGGCAAACCGTGTCAATGCTGATCGCCAACTGGTCGGCAATCATCTTGTTGGAATGGCCCTTGGACAACAGCACCAAAATTTGCTCTTCGCGGGCCGAGAGGCGCAGCGACTCATCGCGGGTCTTGGCCTTGAGCCGGAAGGATTCCACGACGCGCCGGGCGATCTCGCTGGTCATCGGCGCGCCGCCGTTCAAGACATCCAGCAAGGCCGAGCGCAGGTCGGCCGGCTTGGTGCGCTTCAGCAAATAGCCGTCCGCCCCGGCTTCAAGCGCCATGAACACCAGCTCTTCATCGTTCATCGCCGTGAGAATGATGATGCGCACCTCCGGCAGCAGTTCCTTGAGCCGCGCCGTGCATTCGATGCCGGACATGCGCGGCAGGAAAATATCCATGAGCACGGCGTCGGGCTTGACCTCCGGCACCACGCGCAGGGCTTCCTCGCCGGTTTTGCAGATGCTGACACAGGACAGATCGGGAAAGGAATTAATCAGCTGGCTCCAGCTCTCGCGCATCTTCGGCTGGTCTTCCACGAGGGCGATTTTGAGCGGATTCCGGGCGGAAATCTTGAGCGGATGGACAGCTTTGGGAGGTTTAATCATAATCAGATTTTAGGTGAACTGGGTTGGGCGGGCGGTTGCTCCGGCGGTTTTTCCCCCTGCCAACACGACCACCAGGAACGCCGGCGCATTTGAATGAACGGAATAAAAAACTCGATCCGGCAGCCCTGCCCCGGCTGGCTGTTCACCCGGCAATGGCCGCCGATTTCGCTCATGCGCTGGGCCATGTTGTTCAAACCGTTACGATCCGTCCGGGCCTGGGCGGGATCAATACCCCGGCCGTTGTCCTGCACTGCCACCAGCAAGCCCTCACCCTGCCGGCGGATCTGGAGCAGCAGTTCCGTGGCCCCGGAATGTTTGGCGGCGTTGTTGATGGCCTCCTTCACCGCCAGCAGCAGGCTGCGGCGGAACGGCAGGTCAAACGCCACCGAGGACGTCGCCGGCTCCACGTCCAAGAGGCAGCGGATGGCAGTGGCTTTCAAAAATGACTGCGCATGGCCGCAGACGAAGGTGGCAAACTCATGCACCGTGTCGCGCCGGGGATTGATGGCCCAGAGAATTTCATCCATCGCGTGCAACGCCTCGCGCGCCTCCTCGGAAATCCGCTCCAACTGCCCGCGC
>Ga0302192_10002273_pt1 | contig 12095 bp, 15 predicted proteins | sample II_Bog_E3_2_FD_200230 | JGI IMG/M metagenome (GOLD analysis project Ga0302192, IMG submission 200230) | Peat permafrost microbial communities from Stordalen Mire near Abisko, Sweden - II_Bog_E3_2 | ecosystem: Environmental > Terrestrial > Soil > Wetlands > Peat | place: Sweden: Abisko...
CACGCGGAACTCGCCGCCACCGCCCTTTTTAATCGAAACCCGAACGGATTCGATTTTCCCGACCTGCTGCCTCAAATCTTCCGGCCCAAGGCATATAAACGTGTGGACACTTATTCCAAAATCGACGCCCAGGATTTTGCCGACAAGAAGCTTTACCAGAAAGTTTCCATCTCCGATTACCGCATTGTCGATCAAACCGATTCTGGAGGGACGGTCATCGTCCTGGGTCAGCTCATCAAACAGGGCGAGGTCAACAACGAGCGTTATCTGCCCGACCCGGATGATTTCACTCTTCTCCTGGTTTTCAAACGCAATCCCGACCTGACCAAAAATGGTCGTCTGCCCCTCGCGGTCGAATCGTGGCAACTCAAGATCAACAACGTGCTCGTTCCCCTTGACCAAGTCTTCTCTTCCACCACGCCGCATCCATGAAAGCTCTCGTTGTCATTCTCCTCTGCGCTTCCGTCTCGATCTGTGCCGCGCAACCGCTGGCCACCAACGCTTCCGTCGCGATGAGTACGCCCCAACCTATCGGTCGCAACACCATCAAGACCTATGTCCTCGATGACAAAAATGTATTCGTCATTCGCGTGCCGCAACCGAACCAAGGCGTTACCACGGTATCGTTTCCCGCCGGCATTACTGCCCTCCAAGGGAGCAACATTTCGTTGGTCCCTCATCCCGAGGCCCGTTTCCTGATCGACTACACGCCGGGCAGCAATTTCTTTTCGCTCGTTTCCACCGGACGAGGCGAAACCAATCTTAACGTCATCTACAAAGGCAAAACCTACGTCCTCGACCTGGTGCCGTCCGATAACCCCGATTTAGCCGTCAATTTCGTCCACGACACGTTTCATGCCGTGAATGGTCGCGCCCAAACGACCATCCCGACCGCCATTCTCGTTGGCTTGCTCGATAAGGCGAAGGCGCTTCCCCTCCTGGCCCAAAACGATCCCGACATCATGTCTCAAGTCGAGGTCGCCAGTCCGCTGCGTGTCATGTACTACAACGGTTTTCGGGTCCAGATCAACAAGGTCTATCGGTTTGAAAGCGAGGACACACTCGTCTTTGCATTGACCCTCATCAACGACACCACCAGCGACATTTATTACCTTTCCAATGATTTCGCAGTCCGAGTGGGTGATCGGGTATTTACCCAATCGCTTTCCGAAGCCTCTGGCATGATTCCGGCCGGACATGCCCTGCTCGATTCCAGCGGAAAGCCCCTGGTCGATTTGCGCGGGCACCCGGTCATTCAGCCCACCTCGACCAACGCCTATTTTGAAATTACCGGCGACGGCAAGGTCGACCGCAATAATCTCCGCGCCGATAATCCCTGGAATGTGCTCGTCAGCCGGATCAATCCGAATGACGCGAGGGAACTTGTTCCAGCCTCTCATGCCTCGATTGACGACGGCCGCGGCGCTCTCGCCGCTCCCTCTGGTCTGGCGAACGATCCCAAGAACTTCTCCCCATGAACGCGCGCCAACTCCTCGATTTCTTGAAGAAGCCGGAGGGCCGGTTCTTTATCGCCCTTTTTCTCCTCCTTCTCTTTCTTGGATTCATCTGGCTTTTTTTCGGGTCGAAGGCTTCCCAAGCCAAGGCCGATACCCTGGTTTCGACCTTCCATCAGGAGAAGGAGGGCATTGAGGATTTGGCCAGCAACGTTCCCCGGTTCAAACCCGCGCCCGTGCAGCCAGCGCCCCCGCCGCTGCAGAGCGTTAATCAAAGACAAGCCCCAGCCCCCATTCCCATTGGTATCGGAAAGACAGTCGTATCCGCCGTCTCGATCAGCACGCTTTCGGCCCCCTACGGTCGTCTCGTTAAATGCAAGCTGGTCATCACGGTCGATTCTTCCGTCATCGACACGCCCATCATCGGTCTCGTCACCGACGACGTTTACAATAGTTACGGTGATCTCATTATCCCGGCGGGCAGTGAAGTTCACGGAACCGCCCAAACCGACCGGGTGAGGGAACGCATTGGTTCCAATAATCGGTGGGTCATTGTCCTAAACACCCCCGACGAAGAGGAAATGACCGTCTCCGGGCTCGCGCTCGATCAGGATGTTTCCCCCGGTGGCCAAACCTGGGGCCTGACCGATGGTAGTGCCGGACTCCTCGGCACGGTCATCAAAAGCGACAAATTCGCCGAATTGAAAGTCTTCGCCGCCACCTTCCTGTCCGCGGGCATTCTGGGTTTGGAAAGCACCGGCACGGACCAATTCACTGGCACGGAAACCTACCAGAACACGCCCCGCAACGCCGCCCTCCAGGGCACCGCTGCCGTCGTCAACCAATACGCCCAATCCATTCTCGATACGGTGAAGCGCGACGGCTTCTTTGTTCGCGTTCCGGCTGGAAAGCAATTTTACCTCTATGTCACCCAGCCGCTTGACCGAGACACCGCCCAGCGGGGCGATTCCCTTTTCCACCCCGACACCTCGTCCAACCATCCTCGCCTATGAAATTCCCATCACCCCTGATCGTTCTTGCCGTCGTCAGTCTAAGCGCTTGTGCTTCCCAACAAGTCACGGAGGTACCCTCCGCCGCCCCGGTTGTTGCCGATACCGTCCTTGACCCGGCCGATCAGCAGAATGTCCGCAATTCATCGGTGGTGCAGACGCTTTCCGTGGGGCCGTCCGTCAATCCATCCGATCCCAACATCCGCGAGGATGCCCACAATATCGAGCGCGTGGTCGAACCGGAGTCGTGGAACCTTCATCCCAATGTCCCCACCGCGATCAATATGGGACCTATCGTGGCCGTCAACGATCCGAACCGGCAATCCGAGCCGGTGACTCCCGAACTCGTCCAGAAAATCGAGCAGGAGAACCAGCTCTTGAAAGTGACCACGGAACAGAATGACGCGATGGCGCAAAAAATTGCTGAGTTACAAAACATCCTGAAATCCAAGCAGTCGACTGACCAGGACAATGCCGAACTACTCGTCCGCGTCGCTCAGTTGGAAAAGGTTCAGAAGGAGTTGCAAGCCGAGTTGGAACAGGCCAGGTCTGCTTCCAACGGCGCCTCGGCCACAAAATCGTAAAAAAGTATGAACAAGTGCTTGCCAGGTTTTGTCCCTTTTGATAATCAGTGAACTTATAAGACTAAATCCATGATAAACGCGATCAGCCTTGAACTCAACGCCGCTTCGGATGCCACGTTTCGCAAGAACCGGGATTCCGAGTGCGCTACCTTGTTCGGCATCCAAAACGTCCACTTAAGCGAAAAAGGCGCGGCCAAGCTTCCCATCTCTGTGCTCCTCCAAGCCAATTGCGTTGCCTATGCCCGCAAGGCTGCTCTGGCCAGGGGCAAGCGGTTCATTGTTCATGGTCGCTTGACTTACAGCGAACAGCACCAGTCTTCTACTCTCAAGACGGATCAGCTCACCGTCTTTCCCCTTTCCAGGCCGAACGCAGCCGATGGCAACGATGTTGTCGCCATCGGTCCGGAAAACTCCGAGCCCGGCCCGGATGCCAGAAAGAAGAAACACACCAAGACTAACCCAAAATAATCCTATGGCCATAGACACCCTGCCCAAAGTCGAGGCGGCGACGTTGACCATTCGTGTTCCCAATAATCTTAAGGAACAGTTCAAAGACGCCGCCCGCATAATCAGTGAAATAATACCCAAAAAGCCCGTTGATCTGGAAGATTTGATGACCTTCATCCTGTTGAAGGAAAGCACCGGCACGATTGTCATCGAGTTTTTGGAATTTGTGCAAAACTGCGATCAACCCACCGATTCCGGCAACGGGACGGCGCGTTCGCAGGCATCACCCCGGACGCGGACCAACGGCCAGTAATTGTCCGAACCCACCCAACCACGAGAATAATCCATGGCTCTACTCAAGAAAAAATCCGAGGATTCTGGCGATAACACCCCCTCCCAGAATCAGAACAAAGTACAGGAACAGCCAGGCCCCGATCGGTCGAATGCCATCAATCCGGCGATTGACCAGAAAATCACCGATTACGCCGCCGCCAATCCCAAGTACGTCGATTACCTCAACACCTTAAGCAAGGAGAGACTTATTCGTAAATTACTCTACGAGGACGTGAAGGCCCTCGAAGCCAGACAGAATCTCGAACGTGGCTTTCACCAGCTTGCCATTTCCAATCCGGCTCTGGTCGATGCTGTCCGCGAGATTCGCGCCACCCAGCCACTCGAAAAACAAGAGCAGGAAATTGCCCGACTCGGCCGGGCTTTTGCCATCGGCACCAAAACCAGGGTCCAGCCGATTCGTTCGGCGGAGCAAACTCAATCCGGTCCCAAGGTTTCGGCCTAAGCGTCTGGACGGAAGGGGAAAGGTGCGTCTTTCTCCTTCCATCGGAAAACTGGGTCCCTGTTGCAGGGGAGTTGGTAAAAAAAGGCGCTGGCATAAGATGCTGATCACATCCTCGGTTGCATTGGGAGCGGTTCGGGGGGGGGGCTGGGCGGGTATGTCAAGAGCAGCCTCTCTCTTCCATCGTTCAGATTTCCCCGACCACGGTGCGGACCGATGCCCACTCCTTGCCTGTCGCCATCCCCTACGTCTAAAATAACCTATGCGTCTTCGTCATTTTCTTCACCGGATCGAACCGGAACCCGATTTTATCGTAACTGCGCCCGATGTCGAATCCGGGCACGGCCCTTGTGGCTACCGGCTCGTCTGGGCCGCACGGCTCCATCATGAAATGGTCTTTTCTCTTCCTGATGGCGGATTTCACCAGGTCAATCTTGCGTTCCTCACCCATCCCAAAACGAGTCGGATTCACGCCTTCATTGTTGCCTCGCATCAGGACCACGAAGGCCCCTGGCAGGAGTTCATCTCCTGCGACGAATTGCTTGATTGCTGCGATTGGGACACTTTTCTGGAAACTCTCTACGGTTTTCGACTCGATTCCGCCCTTGATCTTTCCGTCACCAACCGGGATGCGTTCTTCCAGTTGACGCCCGAATGGGTCGATCTGCTTGTTTAGAGGCTGTTGTCTTTACCCGAAAACTCGGCTTTTGATAGATCTCCCATCGGGAGACTAAACTTGATACCTGCTCTCCCAAAGAGTAATCTGTCCTCGCAACAATGATTACCGAAGCCACAGCCCTTGACCTCGCCAAAGAGATCGCTGCTTTCCTCAAGAAAAAGCATGGCGCGACCATGGTCTTGCTCTTTGGCTCACGGGCCAAAGGCACCTCCACCCCGGATTCGGATATCGACATCTACTTTGAAGGCGTCCCGCGCGAGCGTGCCCTCAAGGCCGTGGGGCAGTGCATCTACACCTTCGGTGAAGACGGAATTGACTACCGTCCCGACTGTTTCTGCGAGCCCCACTTTCGCAAACGGGTGCTGGCGCACGGCAAACCGCTGTGATACCGGCTTCGTTCGACAAAAAGCAGGCTCGGGAGCTCGTCGAAGACATCGAAAACGATCTCTTCCGGCTCGCCCACGTTTACGGTGATCTCGAGAAAAGCCGGAAACTGTTGGAGGAATGGGATCGTGCCGACGATCTTTACTACAAATTCGTGGAGGCCGCTTCCACGGAACTTCATGGTCTCTACACCGGTACCGAGAAAATCTTTGAGCGGATCATCATCTTCAACACGGGACAGCGACCCCAGGGAAAAGACTTTCATAAATTGATCCTCAAAACCATCCAGGAGGAATTGAAACTCACCTCCCACGAGACCAACGAATTTCTCGAAGACCTATCCAGTCTCCGGCATGTCTTTCGCCATGCTTACGGAATCGAATTGAAACCTGCCGAAATCATCGAAGCTACGAGTCAGACCTGTCTCAAGTGGCCCGTGATACGAAAGGAACTGGAATACTTCCTCACGGAACTCAAAAAGAGGATCGGCGATAGAGACTCGCAGGGATAGGAGCCACGAAGCCAACGGCGCCTGCTTTTCCTCTTCCGTTTCGTCAGTCTTGCCAGCATCCCCGCTAATCTTTAAGAAGCACCATGACTTTTCAGCCATGGGCGGCCTTAATTGCATTGCCCCCATTCCTCGGGATTTTCCTTCTCGGTTGGAAAATGAAACGCGTGAGCGCCCAAAAGCGAGATCCATTTACGGAGCCTTTGCTGCGTCCACCGGGAGAAAGTTGCCGCCTGAAATTGGATGAACTGATCGAGAAGTCTCTGCCTCAAATTCTGCTGTTTGTTACGCCGATATTTGTGGCCTTGAGCGCTTACTACGCTCACGTGAGTATTATATCGTGCCTCATTCTGCTCGTCCTGTCCTGTGCCTTTACGCTGTTCATGGCCAAGCGCCTTTGGGACGTTGCGGTTAAGATCGGGAATTATCGCCTTGGATTTGAAGGTGAGCGGGCGGTGGGACAGGAACTCAACCAGGCATTGTCCTTCGGCTGCAAAGTCTTTCACGACGTTCAATTTGACGGGTACAACATTGACCATGTCATTGTCGCTACCTCGGGGGTCTACGCCGTCGAGACGAAGACACGGCGTAAAGGCCATGAAAAGAACGCGCATCGCGTGAGGTACGATGGCCAGAAGCTAATCTTCCCGGAATGGGAGGATGATTACGGTCTTGAACAGGCTCTGCGTAACGCCAAAAGTCTTTCTGTCTGGCTGAGCAAGGCCGTAGGTGAATCGCTCTGGGTTGAGCCTATCCTTACTCTACCAGGATGGCTCGTGGACCGTCTGGCCAAGGGAAAGGTCAATGTCCTGAATCCCAAGGAAATTGTCGGTTTCATTTCTCGCAATTCTCAATCAACCCTTTCCCCGCAACTTATCCTGCGCATCTCGCACCAGCTTGAGCAAAAGAATGTCATTTCCTAGGAGCGCTGCATTAGCTGCCTCTATGCGGATGTATGCTTCAAGTATAGTGCCGGTGGTGTGCCAGGAGAACCTGTCACACCATCGGCTGGGCTGAGTTAATGCGAGGCAGCTTGCTCGCACCCCCACGGAAATTCGGGGGGGTGCTCGCTGGCGCTGCGGGGACCTTTAAGAAAGCGAAAGAAGGCATCTGCCTTCTCTCGCGCTCTCATCCGGGAGGAGGAGAAGGCGGAGGCATCCCAACCTGACCCCCGGCGTCCGCTACGCTCCCGCCCCCGACGTGCAAGCGTTTAGACGGATGTCGCGCGGTTTTCCGGGCATTTGCGTCGGCTTGCGTTGCGTCCGTAACAAGCTGATATTCAAGGCATAAACTCCAAAATAATCGAAGAAAAAGCTTGGAATATGCACAGCGGCTGTGCATACTAAAAGCATGAACAATACTGCTGAAATTCAGGCCGAGCGCGTGGCCCCACGCCCTCGGATCACCACTCGTCCCGTTGACCTTTGCCTCCATGCGGGAGCCCGCCGCATCGACCGCGAACAACTGGCCCTTGCCCCCACCCCCAACCGAACCGCGACATGGTGCCCCATCTCGCACGATTCTTTGGTGAAGGAAGCCGAGGCCGGACTTAACCGCGCCGGTTTCTCGATCGTGCAGCAGGCCCACGCCTTGACCGAGGATGCCGCCCGCTATTTCGGCCTCTTCCAAGTGGCCGACTTAAATGCGGTCGAAAGCGATTACGCTTTCGTTGTCGGCCTCCGCAATTCACATGACCAGCGTTTTCCCGCCGCCCTCTGCCTCGGGTCGCAGGTCTTCGTTTGCGACAACCTCGCCTTCTCTGCCGAAGTCAAGATTGCCCGCCGCCACACCCGTTATATCGAACGCGATTTGCCGGAAGTGGTTGGCCGCGCCATCGGCCGCCTGGCTGACTTCCGCACCGACCAGTGCAAGCGTTTTGACACCTACCGCAACACCGAGCTAGGCCACGAAAAGGCCCATGACCTCATCATCAAAATGCTGGACGGGAAGGCCATCACCCAGACCCAACTCCCCGACGTGCTCACCGAATGGCGCACGCCGCGCCATCCCGAGTTTGCCGAGGGGCAAAACGTCTGGCGTCTGTTCAACGCCTGCACCGAGGCGGTGAAAGGGAGCCTCTGGAAGCTGCCCACCCGCACGCAGGCCTTGCAGGGAATCCTTGACGGTCATTGCGGCCTTCTGAGCGCCGCCGAGCGGAACTAAGACACCGGAGAGGGGCGGGGCAACCCGCTCCTCTCTTTCCCGTTATGACCACATTGACCCGACCTCTGCAACGCAGTACGACCGGCAGGTACGCGGTTTTGTACGTCGGCGACCGCCGCCCGATCATCGTTTCCCTTTTGCCGGGTGACGTGATCGCGTTCCGCGAATATCGCCGCCGTCAGGTCTTTTCTCTGCCCATTGATTACGCCTTCAAGTGCGCGGTGACGAGTGCAGCTCGTGCCGCCAAGTCCAAACCCAAACGCTAGTTACAACCCATTCGGGGCGGAGCTATGCCCTCATGCCTCGATCAACCCACCAAAAACCCATGAAAAACCTCACCCATGAAATCCCCACCGGCAAGCAATCCATATTGCTCGTCAAAGACATCGCACCATCCGGCACTAATCGCACCATAACCGACGAGCAGTTAGCCGAGATGACCGAATCCGTCCGTACCCACGGCGTTATTCAACCGCTCGTCGTCCGTCCCATCGCTTGCGTGACGGACGAAAGGTTGCGGAAGGCCGCAGGCCGCGCCAGTCACGTTCTCGTGGCCGGAGAACGGCGCTGGTGTTCCGCCCGCGCCGTTGGCTTGGAAAAAGTCCAAGTCGTCATCCGCGACCTGAGCGACCGCGAGTCCCTCGAATTGCAGGCCATCGAAAACTTGCAGCGCAAAGACCTGACCGACATCGAGGAGGCCCGCCAATATCGGCGGTTGCTGGATTGCGGCATGAAGGCCGAGGAATTGGCTTCGCGTGTCTCCAAGAGTCGCGCCCACGTCTACAATTGCCTCAAACTCCTTGAACTGCCCAAGGAGGCCCAGGACGCCCTTAGTAGCGGCAAACTGGATCGTGCCGTTGCCCTGCTCATCGCCCGCATCACCCATCCCGATGCCCGCAAGGAAGCGACCCGCCAGATTCTGGCCGGACGCTCGGTTTACAACCATCAAACCCAGAAGCAGGAAAATGTCCCACTGACGTTCCGCGAGGCCAAGCAGTTCATCATTCAAAACTTCATGTTGCAGCTTGCCAGCGCACCGTTTGACTTGCAGCAGGCCGACTTGGTCGAAGGCGTCCCGAGTTGCGTCAACTGCCCGAAGCGGGCCGGGAACATCAAGGATTTATTCCCCGACCTGAGCGTCAAGAACCGCAACGACGTTTGCACCGATCCGAAATGCTTCGCCGCCAAGAAGGAGGCGGTATGGCAGCGGGTGAAGGTCGAGGCCGAGGCCGGCGGTGCCACGGTGCTTGACGAGAAGGCGAGCAAGAAGGCTCTCCCCTACGACAATGGCCATGTGGAGGCCAGTTCCGGTTATATCGCGCTGACTCAATGTTGCGTCCATGACCCCAAACGCCGGACATGGGAGCAGGTTTTGGGGCGGAAGGCTCCGGCTCTGGTCTTTGCCCGCACTGGTGACGGCAAGGTGCATCGGCTCGTTGACGCGAAAGCTGCTCTCGAAGTCGTGCGCGATATGGGATTGAAGACGGAGGAGCGGCCCATTGGAAACACGATACAAGATGCGGATCGAGCGGCCCGCGAAGCCTCCCTCATTCGCCGCACCGTGCAGGAACGAGCCGTGACCGTCGTTCTGGATAAGCTCACCAAACACAAGAATTGCACCGAAAAAGCGTTGCAGTTGGCTCTTTCGTGGCTGGCGCAGGATGCCGGATTTGAGACGAAGAAGGCCATCTTACGTGCTCGCGGTCTTGACCCGAAGGAAGCTCACACCGCTTTCGGCGCGTTTATGGCCGGGGTGAAGCCTGCCGATCATGCCGCACTCGCGCTCGAAATCGCCCTCTGGTCGGCCTTTTACAACTGCTTCCATGGCGCATCGAAACTGCTCACCGAAACGAGCGAAGTCTTGCGCGTCGATTTGGCCGCGCTTGAAAGGACAGTCAAAAATGAGCGCAAGCAGTATTGGAAAGAGAAAGAGGCGCGCACGAAGAATCGCTCCCAGACCTAAGCCCGTCGAGGAGGAGGGGTGGCTCTTCGCCACCCCTCCCACGTTGCCCACCGTCCCGCCCCTCACGCCAGCGGGATCATAAAACCGTCATCGCCTCAGGAGGCATTCCTCTGGTAACTTTCGCTCCATGGACCCCAAGATTAGAGATTATATGGCCAAGAATGGAGCCAAGGGCGGACATGCCGGTAAAGGCTCGGAATTGCGCAAAAAGCTCAACCAGGCCGCGGCCCAGGCGCGGTGGGCCAAGGCCCGCTCAAAAACGAAGTCAGCTAATGCCAGTCACGCTCCCTGACAGCCGCTCGCAAAACCTCTTCAAGATTTGAGGGCAGTTCCCTTTCTTACCCGTTTTGATGCGATGAGTCGATTTGCCCGAAAAAAGCCCCTGAGCCGAAAAGCCTTTGAGCTAGCGCTGAACCGAATCGAAAAGGAAGCGCAGCAAGCAGGCCGTTCCCTGCGGGAACAACTATTGATGTCCTTGGGGGAGTATGGGAAGGCTCAGCATTCCGGGCCGGACGTCACCGCGTTGCCATTTCAGGATTTGCCCGTCGCCTTTTTTCGTGAGCTAATCCATTTCGGGGCCGGACGATCCAAGCGGACGCCCGGCCAGCAGATCAAAAAAGTTCTCCGTCCCTGGGTGTTGGACGAAAATCCGAAGCACCTCCAGAACTGGTATGGTCAAATCTACGGTGAGTTTGCCCAGGGCGCTCTTTCCGAAGTCATGCGCGAGGTGCTCCTTTTCGCCATGCGAAAAGATGAAAAGCTGATCCAGCGCATCCACGCTGCCATTCTGCGCGGGGAAGTGAAACCACTTGAGCAGATCACCCGTTGCGTCGCGCTGATCCACGGGATTCGCTACGAGGGCACCGGCCAGGCGGCGCGCGTCGCCAGCCAGAATAAAAAATCAATTGGTTTGGCCTATCTTCATCTCTTTGAGATCGACCAGAAGCCGCCGACTCCGGCCGCTATTCGCGTTGATCTAGCGCGGGATCTTTGCCTTAGAAATCAACGGGCCAAGCGTCCGAAATTTTCGGACATCTGGTATCTCCTGCACTCCGGCACGACAGATGATAAGGACGAGGCTGGACCTCGCAGCCGTTACGAAGTAATCGGCACTCGCTACATCAAGAAGGTGGTCAAATCGCTCAAATGGCCCCTCCTGTCTTCCCCGCGCGGCCCTATCAGCGTGCAGGCGGTCAAAAACATCTTGGATCGAGCAGGCTATGATTATGCTGATGATTCCAAAACCGTGTCGGAATTTTCTGGTTAGCCGAACTCTGTGACATTTTCCGTCTTGCGCACGTTCGAATCAAGCTTGTAATATGGAAGATATAGACTCAACAACCATCGTGTTGATTGTCACAACCTTATTTCCTACATGGTATGAAATCACCTTATGAAAGTTGCCCTCAACCCAGTCTTTTGAATGACCCTCCATTGATCGTTACGGGCCATGTCTCGAACACCACGGAGTCGGCACAAAATTGACAAATAACGGCCAAACTATCGGGGAGGGACAGTTCTTGATTACTATTTCCCACATTTACTATAATCAGCGCTGCATGTTGAAATTGCACAAGTCGGCTTGGGAGGGGCACACCAAAGGTTTAACCTATTACACTCTGATAGACGACGCTTCGCCAACACCAATACACAGTTCGTTTCGGATGGAAGGCCTGGATATCTATAGGGTAGAAAAAGATATTCCTTGGAATATCGCTGGCGCAAGGAATCTTGCCTTTCATGTCGCGAAGACGGAATGGGTCTTGTGTGCGGATATTGATCATATTGTCACTTGTGATGCTCTCACGAAGATTCTGAAGCTTGATTTAGCAGATCCTAATACTGCCTACATTTTTAATCGTAGGACGACAGAAGGTTATTTTGGAGTCAAAGGGATCATCAACATTTTGATGAACAAGAAGAGATACTTTGAAATGGGTGGACACGATGAAGATTACTCCGGACACTATGGACGTGAAGAAACCTTCTTTAGTCACTGTTTAGAACATCATGAAATACAGGTCATTTATTGTGAAGATATTGTCTTGGATTGGCACCCGCGATTTGGCGGCACGTATGGATTGCAGCGAGATAAATCCTTTACTGGTTT
>Ga0302192_10002276_pt1 | contig 12089 bp, 10 predicted proteins | sample II_Bog_E3_2_FD_200230 | JGI IMG/M metagenome (GOLD analysis project Ga0302192, IMG submission 200230) | Peat permafrost microbial communities from Stordalen Mire near Abisko, Sweden - II_Bog_E3_2 | ecosystem: Environmental > Terrestrial > Soil > Wetlands > Peat | place: Sweden: Abisko...
ATCGTTGCTTAATCAACGTAAATTTCGTATATCAGTAGCAACTTTGTCTATGGGGTGAACACCTTATTGCCCCGGACTGTATCCACTGCGGACGCCTGCGCAAATATTTCACTCAAACCACAGGAAAAACAGCCGGAGTTAAGTCATTGCACGTCTTAATGTTCATCGTGGCCACAATCCGGCGGGTCGCGCAACGGCGGGAACGGGTCAAACGGATCGGGCGGCGGCGTTGGCCGTCCAATTTTTATTTGCACTCCAATGGCCGCCGTTACATGAGGTGTGGGTTTGCCATTCAATTGTTTTCGTCGAAGTCCGCCACTCAACACCCAAGCCAGAAATGGAATCAGGAGAAACACCAACCCCATAAAGATATAGACGCCATAGTCGGCAATGACTCCATCGAGGAATTTGAACACCGACTGCTCCAGTTCGAGTGCTTTAATTTGCATGGGTTGCATGATGTCCTCCTTATGCGGTGACGACTTGCGCCACTGGTTCAATTCCTACGCCGTTGGCAAAGAGCTTCCGCTGCCGCTCGTATTCGCTTAACGACGGCAATTCCACCTGCGCCCGGCGGGCGTAGGCGCGATGCACGGCTTTGCTATTATGTCCCAGGTTTTCCATCGCAAAACGTTCGGGATAACCGGCGGTCTTCGCCCGTTCCGCCCAAGCGTAACGGTAACTGTGCAACGTGACACCCTTGATGCCAAGTCCATTGCACCGCTGCTTGAACTCCGTCGCCCGGTCATTGGCGCGGACGGTTCGCAGATACGGAAACAACGGGCCGCTGCCCGGCAAATCCCGGAGAATTTCCGCCACGTCTTCACCGAAGCGCATGATGGCAATCGAGCCGGTTTTCTTGCGTTCAAAGCTGATGACGTGATGTTCCCAATCAATGTTCTCCGCTTCCAGAAATGCCAGATCGGATTGCGACGCGCCCATGTGCCAGGCCATTTTGTAAAACGCCTTGCGCTCCGGGTTTTTCTCGCGCTCGATAATCTGGCAATGCTCTTCCAAAGTGATCGCCCGCTTGTCTTTGAACTCAATAGCCGGCCATTGGCGCTTCACCACCACCGGCCACGGCAGCCAGCCCATGTCCAACGCAAAGTTGTGAATGCGGCGAAGGAAGACATTCGTTGACACCTTGCCGACATTCAACACCTTCAGGAAATGTTCGGCCTGGGTTTCCAGAATCGGCAGGTCGCGAATCAGATTAAACGCCTTGTCCTTGATGGCACATTGCCAGCGAACGTAGGTGGCTCCACGTTTGGTTTTGGCCAGCTCATCCATCGGCACCTGCCAGGTCCGCTTGGACACCATCGGATCGGTTGCGGCCAGATAGGTGCGCGCCAGCCGGAGATTCAGATGCGCCTGCCGGTGCGATTGGGTTTTGGCGGCGAACAGCGCGGAGGCTTCCGCTCGCGGGTGTGCAGGCTTTCCTGTTTGCCGGTTTCATCGTCATGGATGTAATAAATCCCGCCATTGCGGCGGTAGAGACGGAATCGTTGCTTCATATTTTTTACGAAGCAGCGTAAGTCTGTTCTGGCACCGCGTTGTGTAATCTTTACACAATCCGACGCGGACAAATTGCCTGTCAGCGAGTTCTGCCGGAGTTTCAGCGGAGTTTTGGCGAGTCGTTGCCGAGTTTCACCAAGTCCGCCGTCTGCTGGCAGTTTTGCTGGCAGTTGCAACTTGGTTCTTCACAACTCGTTGATGCACAAGCATCGAAGCTGGAGGCGAGGGTCGGAATCGAGCGCCTTTGATGGCGGACGACAGGGGTATTTTGCCTTATTTCATTGGTGATTCAAGCAGATTGTGTCACTATTGGAACTGCCGGTTTCCACTTGGTTTGTTAGCCATTTTGTTAGCCATTTTCTGACCGGTTTAACGGCTAGGCCCAAAAATAACCAAGACTTCGCAACGATGAAAAATTGCCTTGGCCAATGATGACGTGGTCGAGTAATTCCAATTTCAAAAGCTGACCGGCGCGGATTAAATCACGCGTCACTTTGATGTCGGCTTCTGACGGGCTGCTTTCCCCGCTGGGGTGGTTGTGCATGACAATCAAGCTGCTGGCGGCGGTGACGATTGCGAGCCGGAACACTTCGCGCGGATGGACTAAAATGGTGTCCATCGTGCCGGTTGAAACGATTTGATGTCCTTTGACCTTGCGGCGCGTATTCAACAGCAGCACGGCCAAACATTCGCATTCGGGGTTGAAATGGGGATGCGTGGCGATGTGCAACCGCCAATAATCGGCGGCTTTGTCGGGTGTCTCACACTGCTGCAAGCTGTCTGGCGTAGGACATTCACGCAAGGCGGTCACTTTGTATTCGTAGGGGCTGGCGGCAAAACGGAACGGTTTCACCAGCGGTTCAAAACCCGGAAAGGATTCGGTGGCATTCATGGCGGGTTTCATGCGGGTTTGAGGTCGGCGGCAAAATAGCTGCCGTATTTGCTGCGCGGGTCGGCAGGATGAGTAGCGAAGGGCGCACACGCTCCGCACGGATGCTGCCAGATGCATCGGCGCTGATTCCAATGAAAGCCAAGTTGCGAAAGCGTATTCGCGGCGGCGCGCTGGCTGGCCTTGGGAAATTCGAGCCAAACCCATTTGCCGACAATTTCGGCCAGTTCGTATTGGCGAGGCAGTTGGGCTTTCAATAATTCCAAAACGGTTTGCGTGGTTAGTTCGCGGTTGCGGTTGTATGCAATCCGCTTTCCGCTTGATATTTGCTGGCTGGCGTTTGCTGGAGCCGCTGCTTCACTAGATAAATTGTTTTTCATAAGCTTTTTTTTGATGTTCGCCGTCCGTGTCTCGCCGTATGCCGCTTGCTTCACCTATCGCGGAGACATTTTTTGAACTGAATCAGTTTTATTTCCGGCGTGCATGGGGCATGACAGCGAAAGTTTCGGCGTTACCTGATAGCCGTGTCGCTGGCGTGGCCCATGCCCTTCGTCGCTGGAAATAAAACGCCCCGCGATAGCGGGAATCAGAAGTTTGAAAAAGATGGCGTAGCAGCAAGCGGGCTACGGTGTGACCTCGGCGGCGCTCCCCTTAAAAAAAACGCGCCATGTCAAAAACACTAAACAAAAATCCTCTAGCCTCGCAGAGTCGCCAAAGGCTCAAATCCGGTCGGCTCTGACGACCGTTGGTTTGTGTGCAGCGCAGCGGAAAACAAAACGCCGGTGGTCAGACTAAAATCGGGGCGGCGTGAGGGCAGGCTGGTGCAGAAAATGGCTGCACCAGCCTGTGCTCACGCAGAAGGAGGTCGTGAAACTAATTTACTGAGGCAGCTTTTTAACGCTTTCCCCAAATGCAGTGATTGCAGGATTAAGATTATTGAGAAGTCCGGCTTGAAAAGTTTTTGACTCGTTGGCGAGTTGAGCACTACCCCGTGGCGCTGTTGTTTTATTTATCCAAACCGGAGGAACGCCGCAAAAGCGACTTCCATGAGCGGTTGTCTCGACGATATGTCCAGCAACTACCCGAATCGTATCATCCTCCAAAGCCTCAACTTGAACAAAACTTTGCAAAAACACAGCCCAATCTTTTCCAATTGTTACTCTGACTCCCTTTGTATCTCTTGATACCAAACCTACACCGCGAAAACCTTGGATGTATTGATGGATTTCCAAATCATAGGCATTTCCGACGTAAGTTTCGATTTTGGTGCAGTCCTTGAGGCGGGTGGCGATTTGTTTCAAGACTGGTTCAAAGGATACGAGGATGGCTTTAGCAGCGGCAATCAGTTCATCTCGATTGCGCTTCGCCCTGTCTGCAACCAAAAAGACAGTTTCATACTCCTTTGACAAAGCTGTTAGATCGGTTTTCAGTGCCTCGGTAGTTGGCGGGTTTAACCATTCAGATAATTCTCTGGCAAAATCTCCCATTGTGGGGCGTTTCAACGGGTCGTGATTTGTCCCGCGTTCTAAAAGATAATCAAGAATTCCAGCGCGTGGATGGTTGCAGAAATTACTGAATCGCAATTGCGGAATGTCTATGTGTAGCGTGCCCGGCGGCGGAAATTTCTTACTGGAAGCAAGCACCCACAAAGTTTTTGATAAAGAGTAAACATCCGCCGGGCCAGCCGGTGTGTCTGCCGCATCGCCTTCCAGCTCTGGGGCAGTAAAATTCCGTGAACCTAGAACTTCGCTGTCTCGCGTATTTGCTTCTTTTTCTGGAAAATCAACGAGGCCGAAATCACCGATTACCGGAATATCGTTCAACATGAAAATATTCTCCGGCTTTAAATCGCGGTGATATTTGTTTTCGTCATGCAACTTCACGAGCGTTTGAGCGATGGCTTCAATATGACGAACAAGTTCCGGGAGCATTGCGACGCCTGCTAATTCTAAATCCGTAAAGCACTTCGCAAATGGAGTTGCAAGCCAAGGGCGGTCTTCCTCGGTAGAAACAACCGGCTCGTAAGCATCAATCCGAGGCAGTATGCCGAGCCGATTGGATTCGTTTGTTAGGAACTTTATTTCATCTCGAAACCTCGCTTCACGTTGTTTGCCAAAGTAGTCCGAATGAAGAAACTTTATTGCAGCCATTTTCCCTTCAGAATTGTTCGCCAACCATACGACACCATTACCACCTTTGCCTATCTCTCTTTGAAGCATCCATTGTCCGACCTGTGATCCTTGTGCGAGTTTCATGGTAAAAAGCTTCACTCCAATTATTTCGCAATGTGCTCGTCGAGTATTTCCTGCACGGTCAGGGCGACGATGACCGGCGCACAGCAATGCGGACACGTCCGGGCATGGTCGCTGACCTGTCCGCTGAATTCATGGCACTGGATGCGGGTCATATTCCTAGTTCAATTTCACATGAATCGGACAAACCTTTTGATGCAAAAAACGTAGGAGGCAAAACCGAATAACTCGTTCCATTCCTACCAAAGTCGGAATGCGTGAAATGAGTTTCTTCCATTCGGCATCACCATGAGCCGGTGTTCCAATGCTGACCTCCGCATTTATATGGCTCATGATTTCAACCCAACCTCCAAATTTCTTCCCCTCGTGAAGGAAATTGCTGCGTAGGTCATAAGCTGCTGCCATCCGCATATCAAATTCATCGGGTTTGAATCTGAAAAACTCGTCCTGACTTTCGCTCCCTTCAAAAAAGGACTCATTCACCAACTTCGACAAGCCAATACGAAACTTGCGACTAACCCGGAAGATGCGACGAATTTTGTCGGCCTTCACATCCCCCAACTTCTCTTTAATTTCGATTAGAAGTTCCTCCGTGTCGTTGCCATAAATGCCATCCCCGGAAAAATCGAGCCCACTAACAAGAACTTCTCCCGCACTTACCAAGCTGAGAAACGCAAGTTCTGTATCAGATTCAAAAAGTTGCAATGCTTGCAGGTAAAAGCGGCCAGCAGCGAAAGCGAGGTCTAATTCCTTCGCTACAGGTTTATTTTCATTTATCTCCAGAAACACAGCATCAAGTATGGGTAAAAGCGACTTCGCCTCATGCAATTCTAACTTTATTCCCAAATCTTTTCTAGGCTTCGAGCTTGTCGGCAGCGCATCAACCAATTTCCGCACCTTCGGCGGCTGAATGTCCGGCACGCAATGAATACCATGTGACTGAACAAACCCCAAATTATCAAATCTCTTTCCGAAATATGCACTGAGCACAACGCAAAAAAAATCTCCAACAAAGTCATACCAAGGTGGTTGGCGTTTCTTTTCTTCTTCATCAGACAGCTCTCGTTCTCGAAAGGTCAAAACAAAGAAGGAGCGATGAAAACGGCCTGAAGGGTCGAATATCTCCATATTGTTCTTATGCATTGGCCAAGCGTGTGTCAGACAGAAAGAATCCGTTTGCATCTCGCCGCTAAAATGCGCGGGCGATGAAAAAGCAATTTTATATGTAAACTTGTCTAGTTTCGGAACGCTCATTGGTTTTTGCTATGCCAGTTTCTTCGCGATGTGCTCGTCGAGGATTTCCTGCACGGTCAGGGCGACGATGACTATTTTGAACTGCGCTTTCATCGTGAATATTTTCCGCCCTGTTTGCGCGCTCGGCCAAGCGTCACCAGCGTTTCGAGAATTTCTGCCACGTCGGCGGGTTCGGCGCGTTTGAATAACTTTGCCAAGTCGCCGGTCGTGGCGGCTGCGCCGAAATGATGCAAGGCGGTTTCCACCGCCTGCACGCGTTCGGCCATTTTTTTCGGCCATGCAGATTTTGCGGCGCGGGCGGGTGCGGCGTTTTTTGGCTTGGCCTTTTTCGCCGGCTTGTCGTGACCGGCGGGCAAAATCATTTCCGCCTGGCCTTTGGCCTGATACTCCGGGCGCAACCAATGGACAATGCCGCGCTTTTCCTCGGCGGCGCGCTCGGCGTTCAAGGCGACGAGCCGTTCAAGAATTTCCGCGTCGGTCAAGGTGGCCGGCCAGCCGTAGGCGGCGAATACGGCTGCGTCGAGGTCGTCGTGCAACTGTTTCAAGACGGAGACGAGGCCGGCGTCGTGGATGATTTTTTCTTTGTCGGTGAGTTTTTCACCGGCGCGGATTTTTTCCAGGACGTTGTAAAGGCCGGTGAGCGCGAGGCCGTGCTGGGCTTGGACGCGCTTACGGTGCGCGTCCAATTCCTCCGCCAGTTTGCGAATGCGCTCCTTTTCCACGTCGCCGCAAAGTGGAAATGGAAACGGATCGAAGCAGCGCGATTTATTGTAACGCGGATCATTACCAACGCCTAGCCTGCCGCCAGCCGTCAGTGAAAAAGCAACGTGAATCCGGCTGCTCAAAATGCCGAGATAAAAGGCATCATCAAGAGCGATGGCGATGACCATGTTATCCGGCAAAATCTCTGCATCAAGAAACTGGAAGAAACGATGTTTGGACGTTTCTGTCGTGGCGATGTAACGACTAATCCCGGCAAGCGCGGGTCTGAAATCGCGGCGTGGCTCGCCAAAAATCCACCAGTTGTCCCGATAGGTCGCTCGGTTGTTCGTGTCACGCTCCGGCTTCACGCGGGTCAAAACAAGCTGATAAACGGCTGGAAATTTTTCGCGAACTTCAGCAACTGTCACGCCAAAAAGGTCAATCACCATGACGCCGCGCGGTGCGTCGTTTAGGTCTTTGCCGTTCCGATATGGACGGATGATTTTTTCCAGCCCTTTGATTTTTCCGATTCCAAGTGCTTTGGCTTCCTCTGGCGTGACGATGAAACCAGAACCGTGAAGTTTTACGCCGGGACAGCTCAAGCCGTCATTTGCATTTAGCGAAACCGCACTGCTCACGTCTGCGCCGGTGGTGAGGTCGGCAGAAATTATTCCGGGATGGGACTTGAACGAAACTTTTTCCGAACCGTCGGGCTGCGGTTCCTCGCCGGTCACCTCCAAAAGTTCGCCGGGGCATTTGCCCGCCGCGCCGACGGTCATGGCAATCCGCACGGCAGCACCTTCCGCCGTGTCCACCCACGGATGATCGGGAATGGCAAAGAGCAGCGACAGCGGCGGCTGGGCGGACAATTGCGCCTGCACCACGCGGCGCGCAAAAGTCTGGCGCAAGCTGTTTGTGGTGATAAGGCCAAAGCGTTTTGCCCGTCCAGCGCGAACGAGTTCGGCGGCTTTGTGCCACCAATACAAAACGAAGTCGGCGGATTCCGGCACGTCGGAATAAGTGGCGCGGAGCGTTTCGGCGTAACCGTCGCCCAAATCTTCACGCATCCGCGCCGTGCCGATGAACGGCGGATTGCCGACGATGAAATCGGCCTGCGGCCATTCGGCGGGCTTCGGGTTGGCGTAGGTGAGCAACGGCACGCGCTTGGTTTCGTCCGGCACTTTGCGGCCTGTCACCATGTCGGTTTTCTGGCTGCGCCGATCCCAAACGGTGATTTCCTTTCCGGCCTGGTCACGCGCGGGCTGCGGTTCGCCGTCGTATTTAAGCACGGCGTCGCGGCACTGGATGTTTTTGAACGCCCGCAAAATCGGTTCGGGCGGCGTGCGTTTGCCATGCAATTTGAAATGCCATTGCAAATAGCCAATCCACAAAACCAGTTCCGCGATGGCGGCGGCGCGGGGATTGATTTCCAGGCCAAGAAATTGGTGCGGGTCAATGGTGTTGGTGGCAAGTTCAAGTTTGAAGGTGTCGCCAAACTGCGCGGCGAAATCGAGGACTTCACCCTCCAGAATTTTTAGATGTTGCAAGGAGACGTAAAGGAAATTGCCAACGCCGCACGCGGGATCAAGCACGATCAACCGGCATAATTTTTCGTGAAACGCATTCACCTCGGCGCGGGCTTTTTTCAGGTTGCCGGCGCGGGCTTGCGTGAGGACAGCGGCGCGGACGTGTTCCCATTCGGCGCGGAGCGGTTCAATGATGGTCGGCAAAACGAGGCGCTCGACATAGGCGCGCGGGGTGAAGTGCGCGCCAAGCTGGTGGCGTTCGTCGGGATTCAAGGCGCGTTCAAGCAGCGTGCCGAAAATGGCGGGTTCGACGTTGCCCCAATTCTGGCGGGCGGCTTCCTTGAGCAGGCTCAATTGCAGGCTGTTAATGGGCAGCACGGAGCAGTTCTCAAAAAGACCGCCGTTGAATCGAAGCAGTTTGCGATTCAGAACAACGGAATAATCGGTGCCTTTCTGCATTTCCTCGAACAAGGTGCGGATTTTTTGCACGAAGCCTTCGCCGGTCGCCGGAAGTGATTCGAGCAGTTCCGTAAAACTGTTTTTGGGCAATAACTCGACATCCTCGGCGAACATACAGAACAAGCAGCGCGTGAGAAATTGCGCGACAATGTCGGGTTCGTGTCCGGCGAGTTCCAACGACTTGGCGAGTTCGGCGAGATGGCCGGACACTTCGCGGGTGACATCGGCGGAATGTTTCGACGGGTCGAGCGCGGCGGGATTCGTCCAGATGAGGCGGAGCCGTTCGCGGATTTTTTCGTCGGCGAGGTCGGCCAGCCGGATGCGGAACGTGCGCGGGTCGGGAAACGGACGGTAGGTTTTGCCCGCCTGCGAGAAATCTTCAAACAACTCGAACGAGTGGCCGACATCCACGACGATGATGAACGGCGGGTTGTCATCGGGAATGGCGCGGATGTAGCGCTCGGCCTGTCCACGCGCCTTGATCATCGCTTCATCCCAGGCTTCGGTGCCGCGCACGGGCTGGGAAGATTTTTTGCGGCTAAACAATCCGGTTTCCTCGGCGGCGAGTTCAAGCTGTGAGGCTTTGGCCTTAGCCTCCTGAAACTGTTTGGATTCAAGGACGAAACAGGCACGGCGATAAAGGTCAATTCGGCCAATGCTGGTGGTGCCGTCGGGGTGATGTTCCTCGACGGGAAACTCGAAAAAATAGCCTTTGGCCGGGTGCGGGTCGGGACGCGGCACGTCCAGCAGGTCGCAAAGTTCAATCAGGAACGGCTGCGAATTTGCCCGTTCGGATGGACTGGCCGCTGACCAATGCGAAATAAAATCCTGAACTTCCCGCTTCGGCATGGTGCGAACGATAGCAAAGGCAGTGTGGCGGCAGCAAGTGCGCGATGTATGCGCAAGCCAAATTGCGACGGGAGCGGCGTTTGGTTCGCAGCGCATTTGGCGGAGAATCCAACGCTGTTCTGGTCGCACCATTCAGTTCCCCGGAGTGACGAAACTTGGCTGCCGGAATGGAGCGGCAAACTGGGCGGAGTGGAGCTTTGTGCCGTTTGGTCGCGTGGGGTGTCCTGGGGCAAGCCAGTCTTTCGGCTTACGGGTCTTTCCGTTGGCCGGAAGTCTGGCGTGGGGGCCGGGTGCAAATTTCAGCGCGACGGAACGAGCACACAAGCGGAACGGAGGCTGGGTTGCCGCGGAATGGAGGCAGCCAAGTTTGGTCACGACTTCGGGCAGGCAACCGATTAGAATTTGCGGTGTTCAAAAGTCGTGAGTTTTAATTTTCCACCAGACGAGGCATTGCAGAGAAAGGCCGCGAATAAATTGCGGAAACTTCTGCTAGAACGGTCGTTCATGGAAAGGTGGGACCCGGTGACGAAGGAATTGAAATGGGTCATCGGCGGACGTCCAAACGCTGCTCAACACGAGAAGATTCTGCCGGATTATTGTTACAACATATTCGACCTATACGCGCGAACGATTTTCAAAACATTTACGCCATTATCTGAAGTATTGACGATTACGGACAAGAAACTCGCCGCCACCGCCAAGACTGTCGAAGAAGGCCGGGCGGCCATGAAAATAGACTGGGAAAAAATGGGTTCCGTGTTTTCTATGGGTGAACGAGCTATGATGTTTTTTTTAAATGAAGCAGAACCATGGCTGAAACGAGAAGGACTTTTGGATTTGCCACCAAAAAAGGACGACGAAATTCACCATTTACTCTTTGGTGATCGTTGGATGAAGGCGAAGTTGGCAGAAATTCAAGCGCTGGATAAAGCCAAACCTGCCGAGGAAATCATCGAGAAGCAGATAAACGCATTGGAAGAGACGACAAAAAAGGCGGTTCCAGAATGGCACCAAAAGGCGCGGGAGTGGGAACCTGGCGCAACGACAAAATTTCATACGGGAGCGGCCAAGGGTTCGGCTGGATTTCTCAACCAGGCTGGTGAATTGCACGGCGAAAAGAAAATCAAACACAAGAACACATACGAATTTTTGCTGATCTGCTGGCCTGAAATTGAGGAAATGATAAAAGCAAAAAAGCGAATGGAAGATTTGTGGAACTGGCTGCTTCCGTTCAGTCATCCCTATTGGATTGAAATTCAAGACCTAGATCAACTCGTCAGCCTGGCCCGTTCCATCAAGTTGAAACTCAAAAATGCGGGGCGTCCTCCTAAGCCCCGGAAATGTTGAAGTCAGTTTTTTTTCCACTTCATAGTTCTTCTCCGTGCGCCGTGTTTAAATGGCAGCATGGAAATTGGTAAAACAACTTCTATCGCAAACGCACAAAGGGCGGGAAACCGTGACCAGCGGTGCAATTCCATGTCCGTGCCCGGCTGCGGACAGGAACACCAAACCACGCCGGCAACAAGAAACGAAAGGCAGTAACATGATAATGACCCTAACAGTGTTCAAGGAAGTCCACAACACGTGGCCGGCCAAGAACGGAAAACCCGCGGGCGAATCGTATGATTTGCTCTGCATGGACAACAGTAACCCGCCGGAGCATCGGATGGAAGAGATGCTCTATTACCGGACCAAGGACGAAGAACGGCCGAAGGTCTGGGGCAAATCGGTTGGCACGACCATCCAGGTGGGAGTGTCGAAAATCCGGCATGGTGAGAACGGTGGCAAAGCCACGATGCTCGGCAGCATCATCACTGAAGCCAAGAAGTAAAACCGTATGGCTAAAAATCCTCGGATAGACAGAAACTGGCGCGATCCGATCCGCAAATCCGAGATCGCCACGGACTTTGGTATTTCACTGGCGCGAATCCAGTGGGATTTTTTTGCAACCCTGACCTTCGCGGGCAATGTGCCCAAACCTCAAATTGCGTATGGTCTAGCTTGGCGCTGGTTGCAGGAATTGGCCAAGGTCTGTGGCGTGCCCTATAGCCGTCTTCTCATAGCACTGCGAGGTGAAGAAGGCGAAAAGAATGGGCGTTTCCACTACCACTGTCTGGTAGGCGGGACTACTACTCGCAACTATCGCACGCTGCAACATCAGGCTGAACATCTGTGGAAGATTCAGACCGGTGGGGCACGGGTAGATGTTCGTCAATATAACCGCGCACTGGCCGGCGCGGACTACGTTGCGAAGTGCCTGGGGGCAAACGCATACGAGCTGAACAAATACAGCTTTGCGAACACGGTGACGCTGTCTTCGTCGGTTATCCGCCTGATAGCGGGTATCGACGAGAGTGGAGACAGACGCTGCGGCCGGGACACATGAAAAAACGGGCTGGTGTCGAAATTGCGAGGGTTTAACGGCTAGGGCGTTCCTCGCGCGAGTAAGCTTTACGATGAGACAGCCTCGGTGGTTGCGGGCATGGGAAATCATGCGCTGGCTTGCCCCTGAAAGCAGGGATGTTGGCGCGATCAAATGATTCCCGAAAATCCGCCAGCGGATACCGCCGATAAAACGCCAAAGCAACTGTGGCGCGTGTCAAATTTAACGGATTCCTTGGCCGAGGGGTCGGTGGGCGGGCG
>Ga0302192_10002292_pt1 | contig 12042 bp, 17 predicted proteins | sample II_Bog_E3_2_FD_200230 | JGI IMG/M metagenome (GOLD analysis project Ga0302192, IMG submission 200230) | Peat permafrost microbial communities from Stordalen Mire near Abisko, Sweden - II_Bog_E3_2 | ecosystem: Environmental > Terrestrial > Soil > Wetlands > Peat | place: Sweden: Abisko...
TCTCTCTGCTTGCCAGTTCCTCTTTGATGGAGCAAAGTATCCGGCTCTCATGGCGCGTTCGTCTAGTCGGTTAGGACACAGCCCTCTCAAGGCTGGCGCACGGGTTCGAATCCCGTACGCGCTACCATTTCTAAAATGCCGAAAATCACTCTTTTGATCCCATAAATAAAGGTTCTAAGGGGGATTGATGGATTTTTTTGCAAGGTGCAACGGAGTGCGGTATTCGCGAAAAAATTGTTACCTTTTGTTACCCTCTAAATGGTGATTGCATGTGCCTGCACTCAACTGCACTTTGGGCCGTGGGTGGATGGCCAACGATACTAGGATCTCTGCCTTATTCCCGCTCCCTAAAGAGTTCATAGGCTTCGTATCCTACATATTGAAAACCCATATCCGGCCTTCACATTGCGCCGTAAGTCCTGTAAAGGAAACAGTCCCCCTTGACAGGGGCTGATCTCTGCCGATATTTGAAAATGCAAAATTGTGGACTTCATTGAACTAACCACATTGAAAATGGAGGAAATTATAGTTACGGAAGCATAATTCAGTCTCTAAAATCCAAAGGCGCGTGCTCGACATCTAAATCAAAATACCTCCACCGCACTCGAGCATATTCGAAGATGCCAGATAGGTTTGGAGTGGCATGGTGAAAGTGTAATCCTTCTGAAGAAAGTCCACTCATGATGGCCATAAGCAGGTTCATTTCTAACAAATCAATGCTAAATTCACTATCTGGAACACTCAGTCGCTCATAAGTCTCTTCATCCATCAGTTCAGCCTCCTCCTCCTGAAATACCTGGGGACGGGGGATCCTTCGCTAATCCCGAGAACCCGGCCATGGTGGCCCATCAGACGGCACAGGATTCCTTCTCGGTCGTGGATCAGGAGAAGGGGACGGTTTCCTATCACAAGGGAAACATTGCTACTCCTCATGCGGCTCAGTCGGCCTTTTTTGCCCATGGTGCGAAGGCTCAGAGTCTTGGGCAGGAGGAATCCAGTAACCAAAACTCCCGTAAAAAATCATGAAACTGAACGCCGTCAGCACCATCACCAATAACCTCGTTGCCGCCAGATTCTGGATGGTGATCGCTCTGCTCTGCACGGGGTTTGCGGTAGCCTCCCCCTATCTGACCATCCAAGCGATGAAGCAGCAGGAAAAGGTGGTCATTCTGGACGGGAGCGGGACGATGATTTACTCGCCTCTGTTGGGGTTCGAGGAGTCAGGGGAACTTTATGCCTACCATGTGCGGCTCGCCTGTCTGGCTCTTCTTCAGAGAAATCCCATAGGACCGGATTTTCCTGATTTGTTGAAGAGAATCTATCTGGAAGATCCTGCCCGGAAGAAGGCGGCAGCTCTCTACAGGGCGCAGAATCCGGAGTTCAAGGAGAAGGATATCCACCAGAAGGTAGAGGTGAGCAAATTCGATATTGTGGATACCCGTAAGATCAATGATGGCTCAGGCAAGTCCTTTGAGGCGGTGGATGTCCATGCGGAGGGGAATCTCATCCGCACGGGCGTGGTGAACAAGATCGAGTTCCGGGAAGTGGCGAAGTTTCAGATCAGTTTCTTCTTTATCCGCAACCCCGATCTGCTGGGGAATGGACGACTACCCTTGGTTGTTCAGGACTTCAAGTATGAGGAGAAGGGGCTGTAGGGGGTGAGAATAAGTGATGTCATTTTCATTATTTGACATCACTGTACTCTCCATCCAATCTATACCCATGAGCGTTAAAGCATCCACTCATCGGTTTGATCCCGAGGTTCAGAAGGCTTTGAGTCATCTGAGCAAGTTGCTCAAACAACCCAAGAATCGCTTGATCAATGAAGCGGTAAAACTCTATGTGCAGCAGAGAAGTCAGGAGGTGGAAAAGCAACTTGAGACCACGCTGAAGGCCCTGCGTTCCTACCGCCAGAAGGATCCTGATTTTGAAAATGCGATAGGCTCTTTTGTAAAAGCCGAAGCTCGTTTGGGAAGTTCCGATCCCGTTGAGGGAAAAAGAATGACCGGAGATGGCTCCATCAGGGCAGAGATCCAGCATCTGCTCCATGCCTGACTGGGACGAAGATAGTCCCGAGCTACAGGCGAACCTACTCCGCGTACTGAGGGAGATCAGGGACGCTGCCCATGATCGAGTGGCATTGAATTTGAAAGTCCTACGAAGGTGGCATCGGGAGGTTCTCAGAGGATTGACGCTTCCCGATGAGTCGATGGGCGGAAAATTTCGTGGGGAACGTGGACTTGAGAATGTTGAGATACGGATCGGGGTCCACTTTGGTGTTGGTGCCATGGAAGTGCGGGGTGCAGTCAATGAGTTCGAGCAGACCTTAAAACGGGTAGTGTCACGGCTCGATACGCTCATTCCCGAAGGAGAGGAACTCTATTCCGATCAACTTGCCGCAGCGATGGATGTATGCGCCTGGGCTCATGCCGAGTGGGTGAGAATCCATCCTTTCGCGAATGGAAATGGGAGAATTGCCCGACTTTTGGCAAACAGCATCGCTATGCGCTATGGGCTACCACCTTTTGTCAGACTGAGGCCCCGTCCGGATGGGGGTTATGGTGCGGCGGGAGAAATGGCGATGCGGGGAAACTGGAAGTCAACAGCCATAGTATTCCATCAGATGCTCTTGGAGACACTCAAAAAGCCATAGGGAGGAGATGCTGCAACAGGCCGAATTTTCCAGACTTACAGAAAACTGTGGAAGAAGTGCGCGAACCGGATGGAATTTGACTCGCTCGGAGAACGCTTCTTTTTATGGGATGGCTTTTTGTGAGTCAGTGAAATTCAAGGTGGAGTCCCCCTATTTATCCGCAAACCGGATTTTTTGATAAGGAACGGGTTCCGATGATTGTGCAGGATTTTACCATCGCCAAAAAACCTCTATAGATCCGAAAGTGCTCTTTTTCTCTCTCCATGAAGATGACAATCAACAGAAAATTTTACATGACAGGACGACACCGCTTATAGCAAGAAACACAAATAGCAGCAGTCAGTGTAATATTTGTTTGTGTCTTTGTTCTGAATGCGGAAATCTTCCTCAATGACACTAGATGATACATTCATTAATTACGACTCTCTTTTGCAGATTGTTCCAAAAAATATCCCTTCTTTGCTTAGTGTGGCTAGGAGCGAATTTCACAAGACGGAAAATTATTCAGGGAATTTCATGAAAGAAGTTACAGATTTGTTGTCCTTTATTGCCAAGGAACTTTACGACACAAATTTTTCTTGGAGTGAATACAATAAAGGCCAGTGGTGTAAATTTGTTGCAAGCGGGGCCTCTAGTCCCGAAGGCGGTGCGTGCATGTTTTCTTGTGAAAATGGTGGGGGTTATGATCCTTTAAATAATTTTAAAAGGCTATTTCTTGGCCTGCCCACAGGTGTCTATCCATATGCCCTAGAGGCACCTGAACCACCAAAGCCCCTGGCTACACTGAAGTCAGTCATCATTAAATACGGCAAGTATTCTCTGGATTGGTAGGCTAAATCCTATTCAAGGATTTTTTAACTGATTTGAGCAATTCACGAGTATTGGCGATAAAATGGCCGTGGAGCAGCTGACGACAGGTATCGTTACACTTTTCTTGTGTTATCCTTGGTTTGATGTGTGAGTAAATCGTCCGCATGGGCTAGCGTCAGTAATATTAAACCTAGAGAATCCCTAATTCAAGCTGATCTACAGGAGCATTGAGCCCTTTGCCTGCTCCAATATGACGATACGCTTGAGCCATTAAATCTGGTGCACGGGGATGATCGCTTGCATGAACCATCCAAAACATGATTTTTCCTTGAAGCCCCACTTTTTGAATAGGGAAAGCGTATGCATATTCATACCCTAATTCACTTTTGAAACGATCTGCCATTCGACGCCCTCTTTCATGGCTGCTTAGTTGTAGAAATTTGTGACAACCATCGTTTCCCCACCAGCGTTCGCATCGTTCCTGTGCGTTATGTTTCCAACTTTTGATGGCTCGATCGATCCAACCTTGAGCGAGGAAATAAAAGATTTCGATTTTATTTCCACCTTTTGATCCCTTGTGATTAGCCACGAATTGTACTGTGGCCCAATCGCATTCCGTGGAACGCTGATCAAAGAGACAAAAAGATGCCTCTTTTTCCTTAATGGGGTGCTTTCTCAAGTGTTCGGGAAGTGTGCTGTTGCAGTCCCCTGATATCACAGAGACATCTCTGTTTTTCATATCTGAAATCCGTTTGATGTATTGATCTTTCAAACCACGAATTTGCTGAATTTTTTTCTCATCTAATTCAAAGAGAAAAAATTTCCTAAGCCACGCAGGCTCGTTTTCCATGACCAACTTTGCGGACCAGCTTATATCTAATGAGTTGCTGTGTTGTGGTCCGGCGAATGCGTCTATATAGGTGCCGTGCTTGGTTACGTAGGTAAAAGTTTTGAGATAACGAGCAATAAATAGTGCTTTGTTGCGTGTCCAGATAGGGTTATCGAGAGGTTTGAAATGTTTTTTTGCCGCTGCTCCTGTAATTGCAGGTACATCAAAAAGGTACGGCTCGCTGGAATTCATTTTTTATGCAACCTTGGGAAATTCGTCCCATGTGCGACCGTCTAAGTATCGTCCTGCCATTTTTTTCCCGGCGGCAGCCATTTCAATCTCTCCTACTGTGACTACCTTTTTTTGTTGCTCTGTCAGTAGTTCGCTGGGAACCCAATGTCCCCACTGTTTGAAATGAAACGCTACATCGTGCTTTTTGCATTGATCTCGAAGAGTTCTTACCCATGAAGGATTCATTGGTCGTGAGTACGGACCACTTTCGCCGCCAGCTATTACCCAATCAATTGGATGAAGCCCTTTCTTGGAAAACCATGGTGTAAGATTTATAGCTCCCAGAAGAGGTTCACAACTCAGGAAGCGCACTGAAGCGTTATTTTTTAAGAGCTCGGGCAGACGGATTTTAGCCCAATATTGATTTTCTACAGTGGTTCCCAGCCAAATGTTTGTTGGCCAATCTTTATCGCTCCAAGGAACCATACTGGAGATGTTTTGTGGTCTCTTGGTAAGCAAGAGCCAGTCAAGCATAGGGGTTTTTTCAATGAGATCCCAAAGACGTTCACGCCATTCTACTAATCCAATCTTTCGTTCGAAGACATCAGCCATCGAAGCACAAAATACCCGCCTGCGTTGCTTGGAACGTTCGGCTTCTAAATTCCAAGCCATAGGCTCTTTCCAGTGTTGATCGCCGAAGAAACGGCGCTCAGCATTGCGCCCCCAGACATTGCTTCCTACACGTTTTGCCCATGTTTCAGCATAGCAATGTTTACATGCAGGAGAAACCTTAGAGCATCCCCACCAAGGGTTAAATGTATGATGAGTCCACTCGATTTTTGAGTCTTTGGCCATTTCTTTTTTAATTATAACTTACTAACTTTAATCTAGCCAAGGCGAATTTATAAAGAGGAGATTGTTGGCAATCATTGTAAAATGGTGATGTGCAAACAAGTGCCCTGATGGGTGTTTGTATCTGCTTATACCGACTGCCCTAAGAGTTATTCTCTAATCAGGATAACCGTTGCTGGGATGATACCGAGAAGAGTTCTGGAAAGTCCTTCTGCGACATAGATATCCCAGCGGCTTACTAGACAACAGCATGTTTGCCGATGCGGATATAAAGAGTCTGTTTTGCCTCAAAAGAGGAAACCTCTGGGGTGAGTTACGCTCTGTTTCAGGGGTTGAGAATTGGGAATGCTCATGGCGATGGAGTGAAGGTTCTTAAAAAAGCGTCTTATTTCCAGAGGAGAATAAAGGAATTCCTTTCTTGCTCCCGACTGGGAGCAGGGACGCAGAGCAGTCCTGCAAATCTCCGACGCATGAAATCCCTCTGCGTCACCACGCTGGCAGTGCTCCTGCTGGGAGCGCTGGCCCATGCCGGTTCTATCGCCCACAAGCCCCTTGATGAATTCCTAATCTACGACATACCGACCGCTTTCCAATCGGGAACAACCACTGTCATGTTCCCCTCGGAAATCACCGGACTCTTCGCCAAGTCGGTGGCGGTTCAGGAGCAGCCCAATGCGGACTTTTTAATTTCCTTCACCCCCGGAAATTTCTATTTCACGATCCGCGCCCTCAAGAAAGATGCAGAGGATCACCTGACTGTCATCTTCAACCGGAAGGCCTATGTCCTGCACCTCAAGGCTTCGGACAAGCCACTCTACAATGTCACCTTCTTCCAGGATGACCGCAGGGCAAAAGGCGGCTCTGTCTCGATCCTCCCGGAACGACTCCTCTCCCTCATGGATAAGGCGAAGGCCTATCCGCTTCTTGCCTCCGCCGAGCCCGATGCACTTGCCGGAGTGCTCCACTCCTCCCCGAACATCACGAACTACTACGATAAGTTCACTGTTCATATCCGGGATGTCTGGAGGTTTGAGGAAGAGGACACGTTGATCTTTAGGTTGGAGTTAGAAAACACCTCAGATGAGACCATCTACTACAAGCCGCAGGATCTGGCCGTCCGGCTCGATGAGCGGATCTATACTCAGTCACTTGCCGATGCCTCGGGGGTGATGCCTCCCAAGTCGGTGACACCGGCCTTCTTTGCCATTACCGGCAACGGTCAGGGTGGGCGCAATCACCTTGCTCCCGACAACAAATGGAATGTCCTTGTCGTCCACGGGAAGGCGGAAGCTTCCGTGGGTAGCACGGTTGTTAAGGGAGTTGATGCCAAGGCTGTCGTCAAATGAACCTCCGGACTCTCAAAACGGAACTCTTTAACAAGCCGACTGGGAGGCTGATTCTCTTCCTGTTCGTCTTCGGGATCATCCTCGCTTTCATCCTTCTCCATCACAGCTCCGGCTCTAAGCCAGTCACGACGGCTGCTGTTCCGGCAACGGCCACGGTGGCGAAGGGCTACTCGATCAACGAGGGAATCCCTGAAGTCACCTCGGCACAGCCCACACCGACTCCTAATCCTATCCCCAAGAAGGAGAGAGAGCCCTCTTCCATGCAGAAGGCACCGCCGCCGATTCCCCAAGCCATCTTCGCTATGAAGGAAACCTCCCTGAGTGAGAACTTTCTTCCCTTCGGACGGCTCCTGAAGTGCGAGTTGGTCAATACGGTCGACTCCATTAACTTGGAAACCCCGATCATCGGAATAATCACCGAGGATGTCTGGAATGAGGGGCGATTGGTCATTCCGGCTGGAACTGAGGTTCACGGAACAGCTAAACAGAGCGCGGCCCGTGAGCGTATTGGCTCGGATCGGCAATGGATGCTCGTGTTTCAGGATGGAAAGGAACTTCCTCTCACCGGCACCGTACTGGATTGCGCCCCTGATGGCAGCAATCCCGACAAATGGGGTGAAACCGACGGCTCTGCAGGCCTGCGCGGATACAAGATCGCCTCCGATAAGTACGCCGAGGCAAAGGCGATCCTGGCGGCGATGATTTCCTCGGGTGCGGGAGCCTTTCCTCCCGTAAGCAATCTGATCTCCCCGCTGACCGGGGGAGTCACTCAGGTTCAGAATGGCGGCTACACTGACGCGATTTCCGCCGGTATCCAGGCGGGCGGGAAAATCTATTCCCAGCGACTTCTGGAATCTCTTCAGAAAGATCCCTACTTCATCCGCGTTCCTGCTGGGAGGCTCTTTTACCTCTATGTCAACCAGACCCTCGATCTGGACAAGGCTGCACGGGGCCGCTCGGCAGCCACTTCCAACCAATCCAATCCATGAAACGACTTGTTGTCATTCCCTTGATTCTCCTCTCCTTCGGATGCGCACATCAGAAATGCGTAAAGACCGATAAACCCGAAAACTATCCTGCTGTTGCAGGCACAACAGTCTCGGACAGAACCATGCCGGAAGTTCGCAGTCCTGAGATTGTGAAATCGTATCCGGTAGGGCGCTATACCGATCCCAATTACCCGGATGCCATGCATGAACGGCATACGCTCTATCGGAAAGAACAGTCCTCTGACTGGAATTATCAACCAAATGCCCCGTATGCCCTCCCGATGGGACCGGTGGTGATGCCCTCAAATCCTTCACCTTCTTATTATGTAAAAACCAACGAGGAGGAGCGGAATGCCCAGCAGAGAGCCTATGCGGCGACCTTGCAGGAAGAGAACGCCGCGATGAAGAAGCGGATTGAATCGCTTCAGCAGGAGTCCGGCAAGGTGCCGGAACTCCAACAGCAGGTGGAGGATCTCAAGAAGCAGCTTGATGACATTCCTGCTCCGGCAGCAACGCCCGTGAATCACCCCTCAACAAATGCGCCTTCCGATGGATGGAAGACTTTCGGGAAAAAGGCAGAGGAGACTCAGGGCAATCTGATTACGGAGATGCGTCTCAATAATGAATATACCGCCGCCTTGGAAACGTTGGAGCGGAGTCGCTGCATGGCTCTCTCCGATGCCGCTTTCCTGAGAAGCCCTTTCCAAACAGTTCCATGAGTACCAAACCAACTGCCGTTACCGTTACGCTGGATAAGGAAACATTGGAGACCTTCTGCGAGGCCACTGAGATGGTTGAGAAGGCTGGCATCAGGGTTCCTATCGGCCAACTGGTTCAAACGATGCTCAATACGGAAATAAGGCGGCACAGTCCGCAGAAGATCGCCCAACGCTTCTTGAAGTCGGTAATGCAGCAGATCGGAGGATTGAGCCCTTCTTCCTTCCACGAGGAGGATGAGACTCAGCTTCCGGATAGGTCATCAGCTTCAAGATAACCCGTCAATCTGCGCGGCTACGGGAATACAAACGCCGTGCGCCACAACCTGAGATATCCATGGCTATCGCATCACCAAAAAAGAAAGAGGAACTGATGAATCAGTTCAAAATCAACCCAGAAGTCAATACCCGGCTGGAAGCCTTCATGAAGGCCGAGCCGGGACTGGTGGAATTCGTCAAGCAGTTGCCGCGTGAGCAGTTGGAGCGGAAATTCCTCCTCCGCAAAATGCAGGACCAGCAGCAGAAGGAAGGTTACACGGCCAAGGTGAAGTCTTGGCTGGAGAAACCGGAGCAGAGCGAGGTGCTCAAGAGCATCCGTTCCATGATAAGCCCCTTGCTGAAGCCAGAGCGCCAGGAGCAGATCATGGTGAATCAGGCCAAGAACTTCATCCGTAATACCGGGGTGAAGATCAATTGAGTTTGGTTGGAAGTTTCTTCAAAAGCCCCTGTCCGATCTCAGGACAGGGGCTTCATTCCCAATGGAGGAGACTTGTGTTACTATGAATAGCCTCACTGAAGCCCATGCGCCGATTATCCGTTCACCCCCCAATCCTAAAAGCTCCTCCAAGAACCTCTCCCGTGAGCCAAGCCATCGAGCTTTCGGGCCTTGTCGGGAAGGAGTTATTGGCGGCACAACGTGCGCTTGCAGCGGTCGATTTCGTGCATGATGACGGCGATCTTCCGACCATACCGATTCTGAAGAACTCCAGGCTCCGGAACACGCTGGGCCAGTATGTCCGTCATGGTTTTTCCGCGAGAGCCATTGAGATCAAACCGTCGCAGGATGGGATGGCTTTCACCCTGCTTGAGGAAATTGGCCACTTTCTGGATCATCAGGCTTTCGGAACACATGGATTCGATTTTGCGTCGGAGGATTCCGAGCGGTTTGAGGCATGGAGGGCTGCGGTTTATTCCAGCCAACCAGTTCAAGACCTCATGCGGGGAGTCAAGACGGCGAGAGGCCCCCTGAGATCCCAGTTTATCGAGGGCGCAAGATTGCGGGAAATCTGGGGACGATCCTACTCCCAATACATGGCAATCAAGAGCGGCGATCCCGTTCTTCTGAAGCAGTTTCAAGAAGATCAATCCAGCCTCTTTGGAGGTCTTTTCTATTGGACTCAGAGGCAGTTTCAGCCGATAATGCAGGAGGTAGAAAAACTACTTCTGTCACTATGAATATCTCCACTGTAAAGGCCATCGAGATTCTCTCGAAGGCCAAGTCCAAGAAAGAGATGAACGAGCAGGCCAAGAGGCTTGGAATAAGCCGCGCCTTTTTCAATATCGGAGTAGAAGCAACTGAGTCCTCCAAGGTAAAAAATCAAGCATCTCGTCGTCGGGTTGCCATTGCTTAATCCGTTTCTAATGGAGGGATGCAGGGGTGTACTCGGAAGGTGTTTTTTAGGGGAATTAATTTCATCTGCTCCCAACTGAGAGCGGTTTGTTGTTCAAACTGGGTTTCAATGCGGCAACCTTCCGAGGCAGATCGCGCAGCGCGATGGCCGGGGGAGGTCACAGCCACCCGATGCCCGAAATTACCATTCATCAGGAAGATCTTGAGGATCGCCGACGCTCACCCGGTTTTGAGGACGCCCTCCTTCTGCTGAGTTCCCTACCTCGTCCGACAGGGAATCCTCCGGATTCGCATCCGAAAGCGGAGTTCATCAATACCAAGGCGGCAGCCGCATGGCTGGGGATCCCACTGAGATCGCTGCACCAGTATGTCCAGACGGGTCTCCTGCCGAGCTACAAGCTCGGGAGACACCGGTTATTTCGCAGGAGCGAGCTTCTTGACGCGCTTGGGGCGAGTCGAATGGCGACCAGGGCGGACATTCTTCGCTGAGGTGGAGCCTTCCTTGAATTCCTTCTTCTTGTCCTTGGAAGCCTTCTTATGAGGAACGATGCCGAAGTATTCCCGTGCGGCTTCTTCGGTTACCAGCTCCCGATAGTTCTCAAAGAGCATCTTGGGGGAATTGCCCGCCTCCAAGGAGACCTGGGACGCGGATTTTATGATCGCCAGTCTGTAGGAACAGAATGAGTGACGGAGACCGTTGTGAACTAAATTCAGGAGGCGATTTCCTTCAGAATCGACCAACTTGTCAGTCGCTACCTTGAATAGTCTTTGAAGGCGGAATTCGTTCGGAATGTCCGGCAGGATGGGGCCGGATTTTTTGGCTCGTGGTTTGAGCCACACTTCCAGAGCCGGAACGATGGGGGCGAGTCGCCGGGTGGCCGTCTTGGCCTTGTCCTTGCCCACCTCAATGACCCCTTTATCGAACCAGATGTTCTCCCAGTTGAGACGGAGGATCTCAATGGTACGGAGTCCAGCGAAGGCTCCGAGAGCGACAAAGGGAACAAATCGCTCTTCAATGTTTGTAAGGAATATTTCGAGTTGCTCGGGGGTATAGATACCGATGTCACCGCCTTTATCCTGAAAACGAGTGGCGAACTCCGCTTCAGTTTTCTCCCCTCGGGGGAGGTGCTTCTTGTCCCTGGCGAAGGAGAAGAGGGTGACGAGGGATGTGCGATAGTTATTTTTGGTGCGACTGCTCGCCTCCTTCATACCGGAAAGCCATGTGTCGATGTCATCGGCCCGGATTTCCCGAATTTGGCCAGTGAAGGCCTTGGAGGCTTTCTTGAGTCTGGTATGAAGGTCGAGGACATAGCGGCTGGATTTGGAACTCTGGATGGACTTTATGAATTTCCCAACGAGTTCGGGGAGGGTGATGGGGGTCAGGGAACCCCGGCGAGTTTCCTCTTCCAAGTGCTTGGCGTAAAATTGAGCGGCCTGAAGAACGGAACCACCACCGAGGGCTTTGTAGGCATCGGTGAATTGCCTGACAGCTTCGGTCAGGGTGACGCCGATGGGCTTGAGTATATCAACCGCGTCGTTGATGGAGGCGGTCTGCTTGGGAGTGAAAGCGCTCACATGGGCCACACCTGTGGTGAGTGTTTCAATGAGCGTCTTGGCTCCTTTTTTTGCTGCCTCAAGGGAACGGTATTTGACCAGCTTGCGCTTCCCTTCGGCGTAGTAGGCGGCGATGAATTTGCCTCCACCGGCATCGTAAATCGGGATGCTGGTATTTTTGCCATGAATGACTTCAACCGGCCCCCTCTTTTTTCCGTCGGGTGCTTTGGAGGATGCTTTCATCCCCAAATTGTTACCTTTTTGTTACCTTTGGGTCAAATCGTTATTTATTATCTGTAAAAACAACGGGTTCGAATCCCGTACGCGCTACCAAGCTTTGATAATCATCGGGCAAAATGACGAGCAATGAGCGTGGAGTCATGGCATCTTCCTCCCTGTGCAGGGCACTAGCTATTCACTTTATCGATCGAT
>Ga0302192_10002298_pt1 | contig 12037 bp, 9 predicted proteins | sample II_Bog_E3_2_FD_200230 | JGI IMG/M metagenome (GOLD analysis project Ga0302192, IMG submission 200230) | Peat permafrost microbial communities from Stordalen Mire near Abisko, Sweden - II_Bog_E3_2 | ecosystem: Environmental > Terrestrial > Soil > Wetlands > Peat | place: Sweden: Abisko, Stordalen...
GACCGGCAGCTTTATTTTCCGGGCGACACCATTTGGTTCAAAGCATACGTAGTCGCCGGTGATCAGCACCAGCTTTCGGCATTAAGCCGCATACTTTATACCGAACTCATTGGCCCGGGGGACACGCTGATACGGCGCCTAACACTGGGTCTTGATACCGGCCTTGCACCCGGTGACCTGGAGTTGCCTTATAATGCAGCGCCGGGCAGTTACCGCATTCGTGCTTATACCAACTGGATGCGGAATGCAGGGCCCGATTATTTTTATGACCAGGCGATAACTGTTGCAGCCTTTTCAAGTCCGTTGGGATCCGTCGGCGCTCCGGCAGTTTCTGGCCAGGGAAATACTGGCAAGTCGTCGGCTGATAAAGTCGACCTGCAATTTTTCCCCGAAGGCGGCGACCTGGTAAACGGGCTGCGCTCGAAAGTTGCATTTAAGGCCCTAAACCAAAATGGAATGGCCGAAGAGGTGCAGGGCAGTATTGCCGACAATTCGGGCACTGAAGTGGCTACCTTCGCTTCACAGCACCTGGGCATGGGGGTATTTCCGCTTGGGCCGCAGCCGGGCAAACAATATTTTGCCAAAGTAACCGCGGCTGATGGCCACACTTTCACTGTGCCGCTGCCGGTCGCCAAGTCCGGTGGATTTACATTAACCGTCAACAATAACCTGGCCGATAGCCTGTATGTTAAAGTCGCTGGCGCCAATGTTGCTGATACGGCCTTTTACCTTGTGGCCCAAAGCGGCGGCAAGTATTATTTTGCGGCCGCGCGAAAGTTTTCGGGCACACCTTTTACAGCATCCATTGCAAAAAACAGGTTTCCTTCCGGCGTGATACAGTTCACTTTGTTTTCACAATCCGGCGAACCCCTTAACGAGCGGGTAGTTTTTATTCAAAATAACGACCAGCTTAGCCTGGCGCTTGCATCTGACAAACCAACTTATTTACCCGGCGAAAAAGTGAAATTTGACCTTCAGGCAAAAGATCCGGCCGGCAATCCGGCAACCGGCAATTTTTCTGTATCGGTGATTGACGAAAGCAAAGTACCGGTAAATGAAAATGCGGAGAACACTATTCTTACTGATCTGCTGCTTCGATCGGAACTGGCGGGATACATCCAGGACCCAGGCTATTATTTCGTCAACGCAACTGATCAAACCAGGTCCGACCTCGACCTTTTGATGCTGACCCAGGGTTATCACCGTTTTGAGTGGAAGAAAATATTGGCGGGCAATAATGTGCCGCCAGTGTACGCGCCCGAAAAAGGCTTCAACGTATCGGGATCGGTCGCCAGCCAGGGCGGTAAACCGATAGCAAACGGGCAGGTTTTCCTTACATCGACTAAACATATGCTGGTAATGGATGCGTTAACCGATGCCAAAGGGAAATTCACTTTTACCGGCCTTGATTTTCCAGATACGGCCAAAGTGGTGATCAATGCAAAAAAGGCCAACGGCGGCAGCAATGTAGTGCTGAAGATAGATAAACAGGAGTATCCGCCGCTGGATCATGCGGAAAATAAAAACGGGTATGTTGCCAACCATTTTGCGCTGACGACGGCCCAGGTACAGCAGGCTTACGCAGCCTGGCGGCAGGACTCCCTGAGCCATGTAATACAACTAAAGGAAGTAAAAGTGACCGATCATAAAAACCCGCCGATTCATCCCGACTATGCGGTGCTGTTGAAGCATTCGGAAAACTTAAACGGGCCCGGGCAGGCAGACCAGGTGGTGATGGGCGAAGAATTGGGCAACTGCATAAACGTGATCGATTGTTTGGTATATCTTGCTCATGGAGTAAGGTTTGTTTATCCGGGACCTGTCATTTACAGTTCCCACACACCTATAGCGCTCGCCGGTGTTACAAAACCAATGGCAGTGCTGCTAAATGGCATCATCATGGACCAAAGTGTCCTGAGCATGATCAGCACGATAGATGTTCAAAGTATCGAGATGCTGGAAAGCCCTATGTATTCGGCGATTTATGGCTCGCAGGCAAGTGGCGGCCTCATCGTTATCACTACCAAATTTGGCGACGAAGCTAACTATATTACACCGTTGCAGCCCGGTTTAACGCTGTACAACTTTAAAGGCTATTATAAGGCAAAAACATTTTATTCGCCCAAATATACGCCGGACAAAAAAGTGAGTTTGGCCGATAACCGCAAAACCATTTATTGGCAGCCAAACCTGTTTACAGATAGGGCTGGTAAAGCCACCTTTGATTATTTTAACGCAGGCAGCCCTGGCAAATACCGGGTGGTTGTAGAAGGCATCGGCAGCAATGGTAAATTGGCAAGACAGGTGACAGAATATGATGTGATGCTGAATAATTAACTATCCGGTTTAGTGCACCCACGAGGAATGACCCACTAATCAACCATTCAAACCCGATCCAACCCATCCGATAGCTATCGGATCAACCCCAAAATTATTAAGTTTGCAGCAAAGCAAGCCGGATGAGTTTTTACGTCACCTATTTTTTTATAGCGATAGGCCTTTTCGGCTTTTCGGCACTGTTTGCGCTGTTCGGTGTTTATGCCGAGCGGAAGGTGTCGGCGTTTATACAGGACCGGCTCGGCCCTACTGAAACCGGTAAATTCGGCTCCCTGCAAACCATTGCCGACATCCTGAAGATGCTGCAAAAGGAGTTGATCATACCGGCTGCGGCAGACAAATTGCTTTTTATGATGGCCCCCGCCATTATTTTTATTGCTGTTTACCTTGGCTTCGCGGTCTTGCCCTGGGGGCCGGGACTTGCTCCATCCAGGCTCAATTTAGGTTTATATTACCTGTTCGCTGTTCTCTCTATCGAAACGCTGGGCATCCTGATGGCCGGCTGGGGATCCAACAATAAATATTCGATACTGGGCGCCATGCGCTCGGCGGCACAGATCATTTCATACGAAATACCGGCTGGCTTCGCGCTGATCTCGGTTGTAATGATTGCACAATCGCTCAACCTGCAAACCATTGCCATGCAGCAGGGTATTTTATCCGCAGAAAAGCCAGCTTTTGCGGGCTTTTGGGATGTGTCCCAAATCGGCGGCATATTTGCCTGGAACATTTTCCGTGCGCCGCATCTCATCATTGCGTTTATCATCTATTTTATCGCCTCGCTGGCCGAGAGTAACCGCGCGCCCTTCGATATTCCCGAAGCGGAGTCGGAACTGGTGGCCGGTTTCCATACCGAGTACACGGGGCTAAGGTTTGCCCTGGTATTCCTCGCGGAATATTCGATGATGTTTTTAGTGTCGATGATCGCGGTGGTGTTGTTTTTAGGCGCATGGAACACCCCGCTCCCCAACATGGGCGTAGTGCAACTGGCTACCTGGACAACCGGCGCCGGCTGGGGTATTTTATGGATCGTAATAAAGACGCTGGCCCTGGTAGGCGTGCAAATGTGGATTCGCTGGACATTGCCGCGTTTTCGAGTTGACCAGCTGATGAATTTTTGCTGGAAAGTATTAACCCCCGCCGCATTTGTATGTATGCTGGTTTCGGGGATATGGAGGATATGTTTGATGTGATTTCGGATTTACGATTTACGATTTCGGATTTATTTGAATGCGGAAGTCGGAATGTCGAATGCTGGAAAATAAACAATGGGTAATTCAATACTAAGTGGTTTAAGTACTGCCTTTAAGGGGATGTCGCTGACGTGGAAGCACTTTTTTTCTTCTCACAAGCAGCGAACGATATTGCCTGCCAGTAACGATAATTACTTTAAGCATTTGGAAGGCACCAACACCATCCAGTACCCGCACCAGCAGCTGCCTATCCCCGAGGTGGGGCGTTATCAACTGGATGTGGAGATGGATGACTGTATCGTTTGCGACCTGTGCGCCAAGATATGCCCGGTGGCCTGCATCGATATCGAATCGATAAAAGCGACGGAAGCTATCGGGCAAACCTCTGACGGTACCACTAAAAGGCTGTATGCAGCTAAGTTTGATATCGATATGGCCAAGTGCATGTACTGCGGCCTGTGCACCATTGTTTGCCCTACGGAATGTATTACCATGACGAACCAATACGATAGGAGTGTAGTAAAACTGGAAGAACTGACCTACCAATTCTCGGACATGACGCCCGAAATGGCCGCCCAAAAACGCCGCGAATTTGAGCAGCAGCAGGCCGAGCGGCAGGCCGCCAAATTAGCCGCCATGCAAAAAAAGGAGGAAGGACAATGACGATGGTAAAACTGCTTTTTTATGCGATGGCCTTTATTGCGCTGGGTTCGGCGCTGTTTGTGGCCGCTACCAAAAACTTGGTACGCTCGGTATTTATGTTTTTTATTACGCTGTTTGCGCTGGCGGGCCTGTATGTGCTGGCTATAGCCGATTTTGTGGCTATCACCCAAATTGTAATTTATGTTGGCGGCATTTTGGTGCTCATCCTGTTCGCGTTTATGCTTTCCGGCCGCGAAAACTTGAATTATGTTGCGGCGGTGCAAAACAAGTTTATCAGTGTCCGCAAGTTGCCCGCCATATTGCTGGCTGTGGCGTTTTTAATTATACTGGTAAACGTGGTGGTAAAAATGGACCCCGATAATTTGGTTTGGATAAAAAACGCCGTCGCCCAAAAAAGCGATATCCAAGCCAATTCAAACATGACGGAAAATATAGGCATAAACCTGATGACCAACTATTTGCTGCCCTTTGAAGCTGTTTCTATTTTATTGATGATCGCATTGATCGGCGCAGCGCATTTATCACGAAAGGGGGATACTGCATGATCACCCTAACCGATTACCTGCTGGTTGGCGCCGGGCTGTTTTGCATTGGCATATACATGGTGGTATCCAAAAGCAATGCCATACAGGTGCTCATCGGCATCGAGCTGATGCTGAACGCCGCTATTTTAAACCTCGTCGCTTTTGGCGGGTACGACCGTTTTAATAACGCCGGCCAAATGTTCGCCCTGTTTGCCATCGTGCTGGCCGCGGCAACAACCGCAGTGGCATTGGCGATTATTTTAAATGTGTATAAACGATATAAAACGATTGACCCGGGGAAAGTGGATAGTTTAAAGGAGTGGGAGGGATGAAAAGATTAGCGTTGCTGCTTTTTTTATCTTTTCAAGTTGTCCGGAGCGCAGCTCAAACAGCCGATACAACGAAACTAATTTATAATATCGATACGCTGGCCAAACAAGGTGCTGTGTTTATTATGGATGGGATTTTTTTGCAGAAGCCTTACCATTTGAACCCCGACAGCATTATCGAAATCACCATTCTTAAACGTGATAAATTGAGTGAAATCTTCCCTAATAGTGACATCCTTAATCATAGACCAAATGATTTCGTAATATTGATTTCAAAGGGCGGAGCTATTACGGCTTATCAAAAAAAGTTGAGCGCGTTTTCAGAAGATTATAAAAAAGAAGTAGAATTTGACATGAAGTACAATCACAATGATAACGGGATATTTTATGTGATAATAATAAACGGCGATGCAAAATACTTTAGTCAGGACGACACGATCCGGAAGCTATACGATACCCCGGCTACACAAATTTCTAAAGTTGTTTTTTCCAGGCAACAAACCTGTTGTGGCGTCAATAAATGGGTTCAGATTTTCGTAAACCAATAACATTGAAAGAACTTCTACAATGCATCGATACACACAGGCAGCAAAATTTGATAGTCAACAAATGAAAAGTTCGATACTCATCTGCATTTTGTTTTGGTCATTAGGAGTTTGCGCTCAGGATATTAGCCCATCGGTAAAAGATACATCATGGGCATCCTACGCGAAACTAGTCGCCGCGACGGGCAATCTAATGTATGTTGTTGATGGCGTACCCATAGAAGCTGAAAAAATAAAGAAAATTGACATACTGGAAAGATCTATATTGACGGGAAAGCTACTGGATGAGCTGTATATCGAAAAAAAAATCGATACCCTTGTTCTAATCACAACAAAACACACTGCGATAGTCACATATGAGCGAATATTTGGCTTATTTTCAAGAAAATACCGGAGATATCTGAAAGCGCACAGTAGCAACGACGAACTGGTTCAATATGTTGTTAATGGCAGTCCGTTGAAAAATGGTGAAAATAATACGGTTAAATTGCTTTTTCATATTTCTAAAGACAGTATCGTTTCGGTGAAATTCATGCTGCACGTACTTAAAAAAGGCGTTTACGACTATAGAAGTGATCGTGCGGCTTTAATTATTAAAACCAGAGGATAACCATTGAAAGAATTTTTACAATCCATCGATACCCTCACCATAAAATTCACCCTTGCGGCGGTGTTATTACCCCTGCTTGCCTTTGTTATTAACCTTATTTTACCCGGCAAGCAAAATAAACTATCCGGCTGGGTTTCCACTTTCGCCATATTAACCGGCACCGTTTGCTCCGCTTTTGTATTTGCCAAAGTTTGGAATGGCCACCAGGTGCATAAAAGTGTCGATTGGTTTACCATTGGCAATACCAAAATAACTGCGGGCATTTTATTAAACAACCTTTCGGTTTTAATGCTGCTGCTGGTTAACCTTATCGCTTTGCCGGTGCACCTTTATTCCATCGCCTACATGGGGCACGATGAAGGCCTTAAGCGCTACTTTACTTACCTCAGCTTCTTCTGTTTCAGCATGCTGGCGTTGGTAGTGGCGGATAACCTGGTTTTGTTCTATATTTTTTGGGAGCTAGTTGGTTTTTCATCCTACCTGCTCATCGGCTTCTGGTACACCCGCGACCGGGCGGTTTTTGCCAATAAAAAAGCTTTTATTATGAACCGGATCGGGGATATTGGGCTGCTAACGGCCATTATTATCCTGTTTGCGCAGTTCCATACATTCGACATCGAAGCGTTGTTTGGAAACGGCGGCCTGGTCAGTCATTCTGCTTTCCTCAATGGCTTGTGGGTCGCCCAAACCAGTAGCGTGCCTGTCAGCTGGCAACACATTGCCTTTGCCGGTATATTTTTGGCTGTTGCCGCCAAATCCGCGCAATTCCCCTTGCACACCTGGCTGCCCGATGCCATGGAAGGGCCGACCTCTATTTCCGCCCTTATCCACGCCGCAACCATGGTAGCGGCCGGGGTATTCCTGCTGGGCAGGGTTTATCCTTTATTTAATCCAACTGAATTGACCATCCTGGCGGTCATCGGCTGCTTTACCGCATTTATGGGTGCGACAATCGCACTCGCGCAAAATGATCTGAAACGCATCCTGGCTTATTCCACCATTTCCCAATTGGGTTATATGGTAATGGCGATGGGGGTTGGGGCTTATGCATCTTCGCTATTCCATCTTGCTACGCATGCCTTTTTTAAATGCCTGTTATTTTTAGTGGCGGGCGTGGTTATCCACCAGATGGCGCATATCCGCGATGATAATAACCTCAGCATCGACCCGCAAAATATCGAGTTCATGGGCGGCTTGCGCAAAAAGCTGCCGTTTACGTTCATCGCTGCGTTAATTGGCGGGCTGGCGCTGGTAGGCTTGCCTTTAATGTCAGGCTTTCTATCTAAAGATGGTATTTTGATACAAGCTTTTGAATGGTCGGACAACAAAAGTCTTATTTTTAAAGTAGTCCCCTTCGCAGCTTTGTTCACCACCTGGCTAACCGCTTTTTATGTGGCAAGGATGATCGTAAAAGTTTTTTTCGGCGATCTGCGCGTCGCCCAGCTGGCGCCCGGCCTGAAGATCAACATCGATGACGGCCACTGGCTGTATAAATTGCCATTGGCTTTACTGGCTATTTGTTGTTTTTTCCCATTTTTCTCGCAAAACCCGTTTTCTTACGAGCACAGCTGGCTTTTTAATGGTCTTTCAAGCAATAATGACCCTGAAGCGGTAAATAGTTACCATAACATCGTGCCGCTGGCGGTAAATATCGTCTCCGTCATGGTATTATATTTCGCTTATAACATTTATTTAAATCGGATAGCAAATCCCTTCAGGCAAAGTGGGGCCATCTTCAACCTGGCTTGTAACGAATGGTATTTTGATAAAATCTATGATAAATTCATCGTTAAGCCGGTACTTGCATTAGGCCTTGCCTGCTTTTGGACTGATAGGCGCATCATCGATGGTTTTATCAATTTGTTTGCAAAAGCGGCGCTTCTATTGTCCAAAGTAGCCACATTTACAGATCGGAAAATTATCGATGGTTTTATAAATTTGCTGGTCCAACTGGTGCGCGGCATCGGCAATTTTGCCCGCAGGTTCCAGGGCGGCAAAGTGCAGTATTATTTGTACAGCATGCTGGTAGTAATGCTGGTCATTTTTATTTTAATTTTTTTAGGCGGACTTAGTCATTAGATTTTGAAAATATAAACATGAGGCACACTAATTTTACATATATAACCAAATATCGCGAAATTTTACCGCAAAGAACACAAAGAAAGGAACACAAAGACCGCAAAGCTTTAATCGTTTGTCTATTTTTTCTCTGTGCTCTTTGCGCCTTCTTAGCGTTCTTTGCGGTTAAATTTAATGTGATTTTAACGATTATTTTAGCCGAAACGTCAGTTGCAGCGTCTTTCGGACTTCCGGACATTACTGACTTTCGGACTAATTATTAAACATGAACCTCCTCACCCTGCTCATATTTTTGCCCATCGCGTTCGGTGCCCTTATCATGGTGCTGCCGTCACGCTGGCGTGCGGGGTTTAAGTATATCACCTTGCTGGCTACCTTGCTGCAGTTGGGTATTTGCCTGTTCATTTACGTCAATTTTAAAACCGGGGCAGGTTTCGGCGGGGTAAACCAGGAAGGCCAGTTCCAGTTTGTCCAAAAGCTGCACTGGATCAATCTCGACCTTGGCCCCATCGGCAAAATGCAGATCGACTACCTGGTGGGGATCGACGGTTTGTCTATCGCTTTGTTGTTAATGACTTCCCTGGTTTTGGCGATCGCTGCGCTGGCCTCGTGGGAGATCAAAAGCAACCTTAAGGGTTATTTTGTGCTCTTTCTTATCCTTGATATGGCGGTTATCGGCGTGTTTTGTTCGCTGGATTTCTTCCTTTTCTATATTTTCTACGAATTGATGCTATTGCCGCTTTACTTCCTTATTGGTATGTGGGGCGGTGCGCGGCGCGAGTTTGCGGCGATAAAATTCTTCCTGTACACGCTTTTCGGCTCGGTGTTTATGCTGCTGATCATGGTGGGCCTTTACTTATCAGTTAAGGATCCGGTTACCGGAAATCATACTTTCAATATGGTACAGATGATGAACCCCGACAACTACCAAACAGGTTCGGTATTTGCACTGGGGGCTAACCAGCACATTTTTGGCTTCGCCGCGCGGTCCGTCGGGTTTTTGGTATTGTTTGTGGCGTTCGCCATTAAAGTGCCGGTGGTACCGCTGCACACCTGGCTGCCCGATGCGCATGTGGAAGCACCGACGCCGGTCTCCATTATCCTGGCCGGTATCCTGCTGAAGGTTGGCGGCTATGGTATCATCAGGGTAGCCATTGGCATTTTCCCCGAGGTAGCTGCTCAAAATGCCTACTGGCTTGGGCTTTTGGGCGTTATCTCCATCATCTACGGCGCGCTGAATGCCCTCGCACAAAAGGATTTGAAAAGGATGATCGCCTATTCATCAGTATCGCACATGGGCTTTGTTTTATTGGGTATTGCCTCGCTCACTACCGAAGGTATAAGCGGCTCTATCTTTCAAATGGTAAGCCATGGTTTGCTCGCCAGCATGCTGTTTTTCCTGGCGGGGGTTATTTACAACCGGGTGCACGACAGGGGAATCAACCATTTCCGCGGGCTTGCTTCTATCATGCCCAACTATACGGCGTTTGTGATGATCGCATTTTTTGCTTCGCTGGGCCTGCCCGGCTTCTCCGCGTTTATCGGTGAGTTGTTTTCGCTGATAGGGGCCTTCAAATCAAATTCAATAAACGGCGAGCTGCCCTACTGGATGGCAGCTTGTGCCTCGCTGGGCATTTTGCTGGGGGCATCCTACTTTTTGTGGACGATGCAGCGCATGTTCTTCGGCAAAGTGAATTTAAAAGGGGGCGCGGTATGGCAAACTGCCCTCACCGACCTGAACCTGCGCGAAAAGATTGCCCTTGTGCCGCTGGCCATCGTGGTGTTGACGATAGGTTTAATGCCTTCGCTGGTATTTAACAAGATAAACGATTCGGTGCTGGCCTTTGTCCAGTTCCTGCATTTAAAATAAACCATGCACGATCTGTTGCCATTATTACCGGGGAATATAGACGATGTTTTAAACAGCATCCCCTGGTTTATGCCCGAATTTTACCTCTCGATATTGTTCCTGGTCGTTTTGGTGACCGACCTGATCTTTGGGCGCGACTCCGAAAAACTTTGCCGCATAATCGCTTGTGCGGGTTTGCTTTTAGTGGCCCGCAATGATTACCAGCAGATCGAGTTGCTGCTGTTTTCGGGCCAGGGCAATGGCCGTTTCCTGTTTAGCGGGATGCTTTTGCTTACGCATACCGCTATCAGTTTTAAACTGGTGATCGATGTCCTGGCTTTTGCGCTGTTGTTATATTTCGGATGGGATAACAAGTTAAAAGCGCACCGCAAAGGCCTTTCAGATCTGTATACGATAGCAATCGGCACGGTCTTTAGTATGCACTTAATGGCAATGGCTGCAAACCTGTTGTCCATCTACCTTTCTATTGAGATGGTTTCCATAGCTTCCTACCTGATGGTGGCCTACCGTAGTGAAAATGCCGTTAGCACCGAAGCGGGCTTAAAATATGTGTTATTTGGTGCCGCAGCATCGGCGATGATGCTCTATGGTATATCGCTGCTTTATGGGTTTGGCGGTACACTGGCCTTATACTCGGGCAATTTGCTGTTAAGCCTTTCACATGCTGATCCACTGGCGGTCTCGGTGGCACTTTTCCTGGTATTAGTGGGTATTGGGTTTAAGCTGTCGTTTGTGCCGGTTCATTTTTGGGTGCCTGATGTTTACCAGGGGGCGTCGACGCCGGTCACTGCCTGGCTTTCAACACTGCCCAAAATTGCTGGCTTTGCACTATTGATCAACTTTTTAAGGCCGTTTATTTATTATCCGGATTGGAAAATATTCGATTTTCAGTTCTACCTCGCTATCATTGGTATCATAACCATGATCGCCGGAAATTTTGCGGCCATATTGCAAAAGAATATCAAAAGGATGCTGGCCTACTCCAGTATCGGCCATACCGGCTTCGCTTTGATGGCGGTGGTTGTCTTCCGGCCGGAGTCGATGTCCGCGTTGGTTTTTTACCTCGCGGTTTATGCGCTGGCCAATATCGGCGCCCTGGCGCTGGCCTCGTATTTTAATAATGCTGTTGATGCTGAAAGTACAGACCAATTAAAAGGTTTAGGTTATAAATTCCCCGTCGCATCTGTTTGTTTCGTTATTGTGATGGTATCGCTGACCGGCCTGCCCATCACAGCAGGCTTCAGCGCAAAGCTGTTGATCTTTTCGTCAACTTATGGCTTTTACCAAAATGTACACAATCCATTGTTGCTCGCGCTGATGGTAACTGGCGCCGTTGCTACCCTTGTCTCGTTGTTTTACTATATCAAAATTCCACGCAATTTATTCCTGAAAAGGGGTGAAAATGTAGCAATAAGTGGTTATAAGTCGCTAAACCTGATCATTTTTTCAATAATTATTGCCATTTTGATTATTTTTCTGGGGATAAAACCCGACTTGTTGATAAATCATATCTAAAATTTAACTTTTCCTATAAAAAACAAAAGAATTTATTTCGTTTTATTGATATTAACTGCTAATTTGCGCAGCTTTTTAAAAGCGTTGATGCGATCCGCTTGCAACCCGCTGGCCGTTGCCAGTTGCTTTACCCGGGTAAAAAATTGAACCAAATCCAATAACCTATATTATGCAAAGCCTGTCTAATCTCACAGACAGGCTTATTTTTTTAACGCATGTCTTCATTTGTTTTAAAGGTAACTATTACAGGCACATGGTCGCTGTAGCCCGACCAAACGGAATGTTCACCAACTTCTACCGCTTCTACGCGCTCTGCAATATCCTGTGATACGAAACAATAATCTAAATGATAAGGCTTTTCCTCGTGCCGGT
>Ga0302192_10002302_pt1 | contig 12025 bp, 6 predicted proteins | sample II_Bog_E3_2_FD_200230 | JGI IMG/M metagenome (GOLD analysis project Ga0302192, IMG submission 200230) | Peat permafrost microbial communities from Stordalen Mire near Abisko, Sweden - II_Bog_E3_2 | ecosystem: Environmental > Terrestrial > Soil > Wetlands > Peat | place: Sweden: Abisko, Stordalen...
CTTAACTCAATGGCTGATGTAATGTCAGACCCAGAGAAGGGCATTAAGTTTGCTGCAATTGCTATCGCGGATGATGAATCGATTGAGAAGTCCCGCAAGGATCCATCTTTCCTTAACCCCTACCTTATCCAGATCAAGGCCAAGGAACCTGAGGAGGTAGCCGATATCATCGCAAATTTTACGCAGGCATTAGCCAGCTTTTCTCAGCGTTTGATGCCCAAAGGCCCAAGCGCAAAGAAATAGACCCATATTTTGAGCCTAGAGAAGAATCAATCTACTTTATAGCTCGCACATTAAGCCGAGCGGTAGGGAGCTACAACGAAGTCCTTAGGATGCCAGCTAATGAGTGTCTAGATTTTCTGGTTACCTATTTGGAACGTCAAGAGGAGCAAGCATACGAAAGGTCACTCCAGCTATGGGCAACCCTAACCGCCAATGCTTCTCCTGAGGACAGAGAAAAATGCAGACCTAAAAAGCCCGAGCACTTACAAAATAGATTTGGTGAATAAGTAATGGCAGATAACAGTAAACAGGTCCAGTTTAAGCTTAACGGCGATAATAGTAATGTGCTGGCCTCCATGCAAGAGGTTAGCAAGGGTTTTAAGTCCCTCGGTTCTGACATCAAGAGCCAGTTGAGCGGGATTCAGGGAACCCTGGGGAACCTGTCTGCCCCTGTGAAGGCCATCACTGCCGGGTTTGCTGCTGTTGGCACAGCCATTGCAGCCGTGGCAGGTGCCGTTACTGCCAGCATATATAAGACTAATGAATTTGTCCTATCCGTCAATGCCCTACACCTGGCGCTAGGGGTATCCCTCAAAGATGCTACAACCTGGGCCATTGCATCAAAAGAGATGGGCATAGAAACATCAGACTTGACCAATATAGCGGCCAAGCTGGAAACCAGAGTATTAAAGAATAGTGAAGTATTTGAAAAGTGGGGTGTGGCCACTAAAGATGCCAGCGGCCATATGCTTAACAGCACTGACATTCTGGAAAACCTTGCCACAAAATACAATACGCTTGGAACCCAGCAAGAGAAAAACGCCCTACTCGCTACTACGCTAGGCCGATCCTGGATCACAGTCCAACCTATCATGGTGGACTTGGCTAACAAACTCAATCATGCTAGGGGTATCCAGGAAGAATTTAACCTAACGGTATCTGCAAAAGGGGTTGCGGCAAGCAAGGCTTTTGGTGTCTCCATGGCCGATGTTGGCTTTGCCTTTCAAGGCGTGGCCAAGGTTGTCTCAGATGCCTTTATGCCAACTGTTACAGACTGTATTAATGCATTTACTGAGCTTATATCAGATGTTCTCCCTGCTTTCCAGTGGGGTGTCCGTGCTGTGGCAGAAGTAATAAATGTTGTCATAGCTGTATTCAAAGAGCTTGGAAGCATAGCCGCTGGAACATTTGACGTAATTGTTGATGGAGTTAACTTAGTCTTAAACGTAGTAACGAAGGTGCTAGCCGGAGATTTTAAGGGTGCCTGGGCCGCTGGTAAGGCTGGAGCTAAAGAGTTAACCGACGATATCAAGGCTTATTATCAGCAGTGTGTGGATGCATCCCAGCAGTACGCAGACCGTCATAGGGCTGTGTGGGAACAGGTAGCCGCCGACGATAAGAGGGCCGAGAAGACAGGAAAAGCTGGAGCATTACCAGCAGGGCTAGAAGGTGGTGGCCCTGGAATAATGGAAGTCCTTAAACAAAAGCTAGAAGTCTACCGAAAATCCAGAGCTGATCAGCTAGGCATTGACCAGGATTATTACCAGCTAAGCAAGGCAGAAGAGTACAAGTGGTGGGAAGATGCCCTAACTAAAACTAAAGCAAGCTCTAAGGAACGTCTTCAAATTGAGGCAGAGGTTAACTCATCCCGTAAGGCGATGAAGGAAGAAGCATTTGCTCAACAGAAGGCCCAACTTGCGACCCAATTAGCAAATCTCAAGGATGACTACGCCGCTCAGCTACGGCTGGCAGAGGCCAATGAGGCAAGTATAGGGAAAATTGAAGGGACGCAGTCTGTCCACTATCAGGAAGCGGCCAAGGAAGTTGCTGAAATAAAGAATAAGCAACTAGCCCAGACTAAGAAAATCAATGAGGAGATAGCCGCTTCTGAAGCTGAGCATACCCAGGCCCTTGGGACTATGCAGAAAGAAGCTCTAGCCTTCCGGAAGTCTCAGGCTCAGATCAGCGAACAAGAATATCTAGCTCAGACCATCCAGGCTGGCAACGCTGAATACTCAGAGGCCAGGAAGGCTCTAGCTGAGCGTCTGACCCTGGCCAAGGGTGATCTAGTTGAGCAACAGAAGATCCGGGGTGACCAGCAGAAACTAGAGGATAAGCACCTCCAGGATGAACAGAAAAACCAGCAACAATTAAGTCTTCTATCCGGCACTGCTGGTGATGGTTGGCTAGCTGGCCTACGGGCCACAGCTAATGCCCTGCCGTCAATCTATCAACAGTTTTCTTCCTTCTCCAAGTCCGTTGCTTCATCGATAGAGAACGGCATCGGCAAGGCACTAACGGATCTGGTCACCACATCCAAGGGTCTAACAAACGTCGTATCAAGCCTATTCAGGAGCCTTGCCACAAGTGTCATTGGTTCATTTGCTCAGATGGAAGCCAAGTATGTCGTCGACATGGCCATCAAACAGACCATGGGGACTACTGATGCAGCCCTAGCGGCTAAGCAAAAGGCCGACAGTGCCGCCCAGACCATCGCAGAGTCTTCAAAGACCGCTGCGGTAGCCACCGGGGCCACCACCACAGCCGCTGCTATGGCCGCTACTACAACCGCGTATGACCTTGCCACTGCCTCAGCGATTGACCTAGCCGCTGCTGAAACCTGGGCTGCATACGCCGCTATGCCATTTGTGGGGCCCGGACTGGCAGTCGCACAGGTGAACACCATGGAAGCGGCCCTAGCCCAGGTGAAGGCTTATGCGACCACATTCTCTGCCTTTGCCACAGGTGGTTTGGTCACTTCTCCCACCCTTGGCCTAGTCGGTGAGGCAGGACCAGAGGTCATAGCCCCTGTTAAGGACTTCAAGTCAGTAGCTGCTGGCCTAATCAATGATGTTGTAGGGACTATGAGCAGAAGCAATAAATATAGCTCTAATAGCTCTAAGCTTGCTTCTGTATCTAATTCTGGACAGGGAAATGGTGATCATTACCATACTCACTTGGAAGGCGCAATCATTGCCGGTTCCAACCTTCAATCAGCAAGCATTATTGGAAATATGGTAAATAGAGGCACCAATAATTACAACATGAAACACGGTTAAAGACTGAGATTATCATGACATCTATACTACAGACAGGCGTATTAAGATTGGCTACATTGGCCACAGATGGTGTTACCAAGACAGCTACGTATTATCTTCCACCACCTAGCGAGAATGGTTTAACCATAGACTGGGAACCCAAGGGGTATATGGCAGAGCTAGTAACCGGTGGTGAACTGTTTAGATGCACCGGCTGGTTACCAACCATTACAGCTACTTGGGATATCTACGATGATGTAACGGGATCCTATGGCTATACAGTAGGGTCAGCCTCTGGTCAACAACTTGATTTTGAATCATTCATGACCATCATTACTTCCACTGCGCCGGGTTACTTGTCCATATCACCAGGACCGACAGCTAATGGGATGACAGTAAATCAGGTAAAGGTGGGCTCTACAGGCATCAAGTTTAACGGCATCAACTCTAGTGTAAAGGTAACGTTTAGAAGCGGAACCATATATCAGTCTGCCCGTTTGGGGGCTTTCTAATGCGATCTATTCAAGTAGTTCTCCAGCAGAATTTAGGGACAGGGGCAACAGGGAACGCTCTGTCTATCACTGCAAATGTTGTTAATATGTCTCCGTTGACATCTGAAATAGACAAAGACGTTACCAAGATTAGCCAAAAGGAAATGACGGTTGAGGTTGCCGATCCTGACGACTCGGTATGGACTTTTATCCAGAGTAGCCTAACAATATCATCTGGTGTTTTTCCCCCATATCTTGTAATCCTGGTTGGAAATACACAGATATTCCTTGGTCTACTTGATACCTCAAATATCTTAAGACACCAGACAGCAACTATTCACACAGTAGAGTTTTCTGCCCAGTCCTGGGACATCGAGCTTGCCCAGACATATCTTGGAAGCCCAACCGCTGCACCGTGGAAGAATGGCACTCCATATAAGGTCTATGATCAGTGCTACTCCAGCGGTTCGGTTTACCAGTGCCAGGTTGCTGGGACTTCTTCCAGCTCATCCGGTGGCCCATCGGGAATTGGAACACCTATCACCAGCGGTATTGGTACAGGGATCACCGGTATTGTGGATGGTGGCTGTGTCTGGATATACATTCCGCCCACTTGGCAAAGACCAGTACCAACTATCGCTAATAATAGCATACAAACTCAAACCTACATTGGATATTCAGCACAGTATGGAGACTATGAAGGAGATTATGGTGATATTTATACCCGTCAAAATGTGGTCTATTTTGAAGACCCTTGCGGCTGGGTTTATTCAGGGGCAACGCTTGAGTATGATTACCCCGTATTTTACACAGCCGTAGTTAACTCTGAGTTACCCGCAATTCAATTCCCACCAGGAACCATAGTAGCGGACCTTACCGATAGATCACAGGCACAGCTTAACGCAGCTGGAAACGCATGGGTTATAGTTCCTAAGCCATATTCTACAGCCTTATCTGGCACTGTATTTGCCGTATCGACAGCCACAGACCTACAGCCAAACCCAATGGCGAATAAATATGTTGATGGCACGGCACCAACCTATATGGAAGTGACCCTTTCTAGTTCACCATGGCCCCAGCCTCTGTCTAGTGTGACCAATTACCTTGTCGGTGGGAACTGGGGAGCTAACTTTACAATGGCCAACCTGTCCAGTTCAAACCTAGAATACTGGACAGTCATGACCGATGTTAAGAGCGGCTATGTTTTACCCCTCAATAGCGTGAATGGAATTGTTGTCGGGGATGAGATAGGGATTGTTAACTCAGATGTCACAACAACCTGGACCGTCGCCGGTGTTGACCCAACCCTAAATACTGTCACGACCACGACAGACATATCTGGGGTGACCCTGGGAATGGAGGTCTATTGGACTGAGGCAAGCCAAGCCGATATGGTTATGGTTGATCCCATCACAATCATGACCAAGGCTATCGGTAATGGAACACTAGATGTTAGCCGGTTTAGTGCCCCTACAGCAGTTGATCCGCTATTTTCATGGATTCCCCTTCAAGCTAATGCCGAGTCTCCACTAGAGGCCATTGGAGATATTGAATCAACTATTGATGGGATAAAGCTGAGCCAGGGAGCTTGCTGGATCAACCCCACCACCGGGGCATATATGCCAACCCAGTCTTGGACTGGGACACCTGGGAACTGGGGTCAGGCCGTCCCGGCTAGCCCCACGATCCCCATGGTTGACTGGACTTCCCAGCTAACCTCTTATCCCGCTTCCGGTTTGATGGCCTATGACGTGCTCATTAGTCCTAATGGCTCCAGTGGTGTTGCCCCCTGGACTAGATTGAGAAATAGAACCTATAGCGATACAACATATAGGCGTGAAAACAATGGCCTAATCTATGTAATAACAAATGGAGCTGGCAGGTTAGTAAACGGGATATATGTAAGCACCACATCAAGTAATGGCCTCAATGTCTACAACTATGAAGAAAATGGAAATACCTATAGTAGCACCAATGGTAACAATAACTTTACCGTGTGGAGTCCTACTGGGGCAAATATTGCCGATATCTTCCCTATCTATGATTACACCACATTCAGGAAGATAACATTTAACACTACCGCTAATGCTATTACCAGTGTAATCAATATGCAGTATTGGCAATCATCATTCTCTAGATATGGTGAAGTTTCTACCTGTAAATGGCCTAGTGGTGGTTATGTCCAGGATGCCGTTGTCTTTAACGGTGATGTTGATGAAATGGTGCTGGCTTATGTGACCACCGTTTCAATTGGCGGAACGATTAACGGATCAGCCTGGAGAAGTGCAACAACAACCAATGACAGGCTAGAGCTTTCAATCATTAGCTCTAGTGGTTACTCCACCTTGCTTGCATCTATCCCTAATGCAAATCTTCCCACATCCTTAGTTGGGGGAAAGTTGGTAACTACTCCATTTGGTGTTTACCTAGTAGGTTCAACTGCAATAGGTCAGATATCCTATTCAGGTGGGACACTATCAATAACCACAAACTCACTTGCTGGCTACACTACGGCACTATTTGCAAATACCCTAACGGCTATTGATGAAGACAACTTTTTGATCTTTGGGCGATATGACACTCCCGGGGCAGACTCATCAACTGAAACCTGGATGTTCCGTATCTCCACCACCATTGCCGGATCACTTTCCGGTGGGGTTCTGTGGTCTGAAAAAATCTGTGAGGGTGTGCCTCCCCTAATCGGTGCTGTAAGGGATCCCAGCACTCCAGGCCGTGTCGTAGGGCACATGGGAGGCTCCATTTGGCAAGTGGCCAAACAGCGAGCCCTTTGCCTGGACCGGTTCACCCCTGGTGGCCTCACGGCCCTGGAATTGATTGAACATATTTGCCAGTACTACTCAGCCATAGCTGTCGCAGATGCTTATGGGGTCATGCATATCATTAGTAGGGTTAATGATGAAACCCCTATCTTGCTGGATAACATTAATCAGACAAGTATCGATACAGTCTTTAACTGGGATCAATTCACCAGGATTGTCCAGGTTAATGGGGGCCAGGATGGCTCCAATAACCAGTATGTATTCAGCGACTATGTTGGTGGTAAGACAATGACGATTAATAATCATCCCATTGTCTATTCTGATTCTGCCAGTTATGCCATGGCTCAGAGCCTGATTCAATGGTTCGGTGTTCCCAGGGCTCAGGATACTCAGGAATGGTTCTACCCGGACCCAAACAGTGCAGCTCCATTCGAGGCTTTGCCTCCATTTGCCCTTATCCAGATCAATGGAATGGCACAAAAATACAGAGTTATGAGTATTTCTATTGATTATATAGCTGGCAAGGCAACCGTAGTGCTTTTGTCAGATTAAAGAAGTACTGTTAGAGGTGATATTTAGATGGCTACTGCGCAACCTGTATGGTGGAGGAAAGGGGTAACGATTAACTGTGATCAGTCAATGTACCCCGCCCCTGTCCCGCAATCATCATACCCTTTCCCTGCATTCCCAAGCGTTGAAACAAGTCTTCTAGAATTAACCCTCCAGGCTGTATCTGGATCTTATGTCACAGCGATTCAGATTAATTCAACAGGTGTCCTTCCAGGTTCAAGCAAGGCTATCTGGACTCTGTATCACCAATATTACCAGTACCCGGAACCGGCTACCCTACCAAACCCGGATACTGTTCCGCTGTCTCTAGTTGCTGGGGCAATAAACCAGCTTCTGGTTAACCCCATGGCCGATGCCATCCATAACTTTTGGCTAGTCTGCGTTGATGGAACCCAGACGACAACCTATCCCCCTAGCACCATTACGACCCCAGCAGATAAGACATCGGGTGTAATTGGCGGGGTTAGCTCTGGAAACCTTATACCCAACTGGGATAGCTCACTTGGGGTTGTGGATGGCATCGGTGGGGCCTGTGTCTTTGACACTTTAGGACAGGCTAGCTCTGGATACCTTGGGGCACGTTACGTAAGGTCAACGTCACTTAGCACTACCACCGATAACAATGGATTTTCAATTACCCCTATTACCACCAATATTGCTTGCTTGGCTGGTGATATATTCAACCTTAACTACTGGATAACAAACCCAGCGGTTATACCTTCATCATACATTGGGCAAATCCAGCTAATATTCTATGATTCGAGTGGTAATAGTCTTGGTAACGGCATTGCTTCAACCGGACTGAGAACATCGTACAGCATCTATAAGCCTATTGGTGGCTGGCCTGCTGGCGTGTGGCAGAATAATTTAGCCCAGATTATGGCTCCGGCAAATACGGCCTATGTAGTAGCCAATATTTATGGTGGTTTCTCTGGGGTATCTGTCTACTGGTTTGGGCCAATGGCGATGACCCTAGCATCGGCTCCAGCAACGACCAGTGTTGCCGGTGCTGTAAAGGTTGGTGCTGGCCTAACCGCATCGTCTGACGGCACCATTTCAGCAGTAGTAACTTCAATTGGTGCTGGTCTATCTATTACTTCTGCCGGTGTGCTAGCCGTTACCGGTGCAAGCGGAACACCAGCTAATACATCCTGGGGTTACTTAACAGGCTCCATTACTTCGCAAACCGACTTGCAGGGGGCACTCAGTGCCATGGCACCTCTTGCAGGAGCCAAATTTACCGGACCTGTAACCGCACCGAGCTTTGCTGGCAATGGTGCAGGGTTAACAGGTATCCCTTTAAGCGCTGTGACAGGTATGGCTGATTACTTTCAGAAGTACAACATAGATGGCGGTGGTGCATTTGATATCGGTATTGGCCAAGGATTGGATGGGGGTAGAGCAAATACCATCTATGGCGGTACAGCAAAACTTAATTGCGGTGGAGTTAATTAAAGATTATGGCAACAACTATTCAACTTAGACATGATACAGCAAGTAATTGGACTCAGGCTAACCCGGTTCTAGCTCAAGGTGAGATGGTATCAGAAAGCGATACTCTGAAACTAAAGTTAGGGGATGGGACCACTGCTTACAATTCCCTGGCCTATTTCAGCCAGGTCTCAGCAGGGGCCACGGTTGCCCCGCTGATGGACGGTGCAGCCGCAGTGGGGATCCAGGCCCCCTACGCGAGACAGGATCACCGACACCCCAGCGATACCACCCTGGCACCCCTCACTGGGGCAACTTTCACGGGGCCGGTTACGGCTACCACCCTCACGGGGGCATTGAATGGGTCTGTAGGGGCTACTACTCCATCGACTGGGGCATTCACCACCCTATCCGCTTTGATCATCTCAGGGGCATTGAATGGCACTGTAGGGGCTACAACCCCATCAACTGGGGCCTTCACCACCGTTACCGGCACTAGCTTCACTGGAAACCACATTGGTTCCGGCGCTGGCCTTACGGCAGCTACGGTGCCTGTGGCCGCACTGAATACAACTGGAACAGCCTCAAGCTCAACCTTTCTAAATGGGTCTGGGGCATGGACAACTCCCGTATCGGGTTTCACCAGGACATCCGTTGCTGACGCGAATTATACAATTGCCTCAACAACCGCAACCATTCTTGCCTATACCAGCATTACAGCGGCTAGGATTCTGACTCTGCCAGCGGCCACCACTTCAGGACAGCTAATTTGGGTTGTTGATGAGTCTGGACTTCTATCTAGCACCCTGAGCCTAACTATCCAGCGAGCTGGAACTGACTTGATTGAAGGTCAGACTAGCTATGTCTTGACTGGCCAGTATGCGGCCCTTTGCCTTTCAAGTAATGGTTCCGGTAAATGGACGATCCTTACCTATGAGGAATTACCTATAGCAATAGCAGACGCTAGCTATGTGATCCCATTTAGAGAAGACTTGATGGTTCAGATTAATAGCCTGACGGCATCAAGGACAATCACCCTGCCTTCTGCTAACACAGCCGGTCAGCGTGTAACCATTGAGGACTTCTCTGGCAAATGCAGCCAAACAAATACCATTATTGTTACTGCCGCTGGAACTGACACAATTAACGGTGGAGTAAATCCATTTAGCCTATCTGTTGGCTATGCTCGAATAGTCCTGGAAAGCAACGGTGCTGGCAAGTGGACCTGTGCTCAAAATAACGCATACGTTGCAACGGTAAATAGTTTTACTGAATATGCCTACAATACAAGCACTACCACAACAACGGATACTACCAGTTTCGGTAATGGTCCTGGTGGTGTAGCTCTGCAAGCATTTGCCCCTGCGGCAACAGGTTCCCTAATGAAATACGTTCAGTTTCTTACACCAGTCCAGGCAACAGATATGATTGTTATTGAGTTCTGGGATGGGTATACTTGGCAGAGCGCAGAGACTACTGGATGTGGCTATAATGATGCTGGGACATCATTTTCTGGTGTTCAAATAGTTTCAGTGTCAACAACTATAATGAAAGTCGTATTCTACTCTATGGCTAACCATAATGGTGGTAGCTGGTATAATTGGGCTAATTCAGGCGGTAAATGGCGTGTCCGTAAAACGAGCCAGGGTAACTTTGCACAGGGTAGCCCATCTTATTCAACAACCATTGGCAACGCCAGCACCACTAGTTTCACTGTTACCCATAACCTCGGAACGCCTATTTATTCTGTGACAGCATGGGAAACCACAGGCCAGCTTCGTCAGATAACTTCCGGGGTTGTTATTTCCAATCCAACTCCCACAACCGTTACCTTGACCTTCGCCACTGCACCGGCTCTTAATGCGGTTCAAGTGCTAGTCCAGAGCAACGGTGGGACTGTTGCCAACAACGATAGGCTAAGCAATCTTGCCAATGCTGAGCTTACCATTTCAGCAGCGGCTACAGCATCAACAGCACAGTGGAATAGATGTTACGCGACAAGTGCAGCCTATGCGTTAACACTGCCTCCAGTTCTGGCAAGTGCAGGTAAAATTGTGGGGGTAAGGATTGATTCTAGCTCAACATATAACGTTACGGTTACTGGTAATGGAACCGATTTGATTGATGGTAGCAATACCTATCTCATGATTCCTAGAGAGTGCTGTGAGTTTAAGAGTGATGGAACTACTTGGCAGAGAATTAGCAATAACACTGTTGATGGAACCTGGACTCCTGTTCCTACCAATTTAACGGTTGTTGGGACTCCAACCTATACAGGTCGGTATAAGAAAATTGGGAACATGGTGTTTTTTAGTATCTATGTGTCTTCCACAACCAGCACAACCAGTAGCAATGGAACCTCATTACTAAGCCTCCCATTTGTCGCGGGAACTACCTGGGGCGGCACATGCAATGCCACAAATGCCCAAAACGGAACATCACTACCAACCGGGTCCGGGTATACCTGGCTTGGAAATATATACCTTCCAGCCTGGAGTGTCCTATCGAACGTCAGTATCTCTGGTTCATTTGCTATAGCTTAATAGGATAAACAATTATGACACTTACACTCTACGAAGGTTCACCACACGACCCAATCACCGTTAGCGTTGCATCGGCTATTCCGGCGCTGAGCTTCAATCGGTCTGACCTTGCCAATACGGTAACGCTTACCCAGACAGCAGCATCCGTTTTAACTTTCAATTGTGCTGTCATAGCCACCACCGGGACGTTCAGCGGGGGTTTATCTGTCGCAGGTTCCCCATGGGCTGGATATCCAAATGGAGAAATGGCTTTTAGTTCAGTTTCAGCAGGCGGGTATTGTGGTATCTCCACTTGGGCAACCGCAGCACCCATCATGTATTTCGATCACAGAGGCGCAGCCAATACAGGGACCTTTGCTTTTCGCAATGGCACGGGAGGGGCATCCCTATTGGGGACAGTCAATGGAAGTGGATTTGTTAACGCTTCTGACATTAGATTAAAGACCAACATTAAACCTATTGAGGATGCCATTGCCAAAGTTAAGGTTATTCATGGTGTAACGTTCAACTGGTTAAATGATGATACTCGGAAATATGAGGCCGTAGGAGTAATTGCCCAAGAGGTGCAGGCAGTACTCCCACAGGTTGTATCTGTCATCAGTGAATCCGGCACACTAGGGGTTTCTTACGGATTGCTTGCCCCGCTCTTGATTGAAGCAATAAAGGAACTATCAGCACGTTTAGATATCTTGGAGAAGAAATAATATGGCAATTACACAGCCCACACAGACACTATCAACAACCTTGCTTCCCGAGATTGCTTCAAGGGTTACCCTGCTTACCAGGACTGTCACAGATAATCATGATGGCACCATCTCAACAACCTTTGGGGTAACAATTATCCCAGAGTGCATCATATATGAAGTTGACGCAAATAATAAGCCTACTGGGATCTATGAGAGATCGGACCTTCCATCGGTAGAGCTAACCGCAGCCCAAGTATCCTCTGT
>Ga0302192_10002305_pt1 | contig 12019 bp, 11 predicted proteins | sample II_Bog_E3_2_FD_200230 | JGI IMG/M metagenome (GOLD analysis project Ga0302192, IMG submission 200230) | Peat permafrost microbial communities from Stordalen Mire near Abisko, Sweden - II_Bog_E3_2 | ecosystem: Environmental > Terrestrial > Soil > Wetlands > Peat | place: Sweden: Abisko...
AACGAGGAGCTTCGATCCTTGTCTTCGTAGAAGGAACTCTTGGGGCTTCAGGGATTCGATCTGCTTGGTCGTTTTGGCGCCCAGATGAAGGCCATGCAGAATGGGACGATCTTTCGATGCAACTACGATCATTGTCTGGCGAGCATCGACGGGGTGGCTGTCGATCTTAAGCAAGTGACCGGTTCGGACGTAGAAATAGCGAACTACTTCCCGTGAAGCAAGCGTTTCAAGTTGGGAGGGTTGCCTGGCGACGACTACCGTGATTGGGCTTGCTTGGCCAAGACCACAGGCAGCCACGAATGCGATGATCAGCGGGGTCAGCCGGTATGGCGAGAGGTACTGAAACGGTTTCAACGAATGTTCCGGCAAGAAGAGACGGCCACCCACGCCCTCACACGATCTTACAAGCTAGATCTTTTCAGAGCGGACCGAAAGACGCATGCGCTTTCCCACACGCGGGCAACCATCTCGGTCGCAGGTTACCGCGTTTATTGCCGGTTGCAACGTAGGGTCGGCAACAATCTTCTGATTGCGTCGTAACCCGCCTCCGATAGTGTGCAACACTGGGTCGAAGCGTCGAAATGGACTCAAAAGAAAGGCTCGTTAGTCAAACTCTTCATCAAACTGCAGACCATGTACCCACCATCGGAGGATGGATCCTGGGCGCAAGGAATCTCGCAAGAATTGCCAATTGCAGTTTGGAGCAGTACTTGCAAGCTCCGTTCGAGGGTGTCATACGCGCCCACCAAAACCTGAACGTCGATGGGGTCGTCTCGTGGGTTATCACTACGGAAGCAGATCAGATCCGAGCCGGACTGGTGGAAGAGGCGAAATTTGAGGGAATCGAACCAGAAGCCCTCCTCGATGCAGCCGAACGGATCCCGGATTCCGAGGAAAAAATCCTTGCCGGGTTTTGTGCGGAAGCGGAAGCGGCTCGATATCGCTCCCACTTCGCTAACGCACTTGAGTCGTGGGGAGGCATCGTTCATCTTCCGAACTTCTGGGAGATTGGCGGACATTTTCCTCTATACACCCAGTACGGTTACACCGCATTCCTCAGTGCTTGCGCACTCTATCCGGAAGCGGTCAGGAGAATCTGGTGGGCGAAGTCAATTCGATCGCGGGAACGAGCCAAAGTTCTCGTTGAAATCTACAAAGAAATGGGCTTGGTCCCAACGATGTTCTGCGGCGAAGACCTTTGCTCGATGCAAGGCCCAATGTGCTCCTTAGACTTCCTTCGTAAACAGTATTTTCCAACCGTTGCGATGATCATCGAACCGCTCGTGGAGTCCGGGGTTCGACTCATTCACCACTGCGACGGAGACATTCGCCCAATCGTGAATGACATTTTGAGGCTAGGATTTCGAGGATTCCAGGGGTTTCAGTACGAGTGCGGCGTCTCCATACGCGAACTGAGATCCATGAGAACGCTTTTTGACGAGCAGCCCTTGATCTGGGCAGGCATGAGCGTTTCCAGATCCTTGCCATTTGGCTCTGAGGACGACGTTCGTGCGGAGATCGATGGTTTCTATCGAGACACCGACGGTGGTCACGGCCTCTTTGTCTTTACGAGCAACGTTAGCGGAGTTGATGTGCCAGCGGAGAACCTGGTGGCTGGTTACCAGCATGCTCGTCAGTTGAAAATTCGGTGAAACGGAACTTTCCCTCGTTCCAGAAGACTGGAACGAGGGAAAGGCGCCTTACTTGGCTTCCTTGAACTCGGCGTCGATGACCTCTTCGCCGTTTGGACCGGTCGCACTTGCGTGGGCGCCCGGCTGCTCGCTGGCATCCGCCGCCGCACTCGCGCTCTGATACAGTTTCTCGGCGATCGCGTGACTCTCTGACTCAAGGGAGTTGAAAGCGGCTTGGATTTCTGTCTCGTCGCCACCTTGAATCGCCTTTCGAAGGACTTCAATTTTCTCGGTTGCGCTTTGACGCGCCGATTCGTCAACTTTGTCCCCCGCTTCGCGGAGCGTCTTCTCAGTCTGATAGGCAAGGCTCTCAGACTTGTTCTTCAGTTCGATGAGCTCCTGCTGCTTCTTATCGCTGTCAGCGTTCATCTCAGCTTCGGTGACCATCCGATCGATTTCCGACCGGTTCAGATTTCCGCTGCCAGTGATCGTGATGCTTTGCTTAGATCCGGTTCCCTTCTCCTGCGCGCTGACATTGAGAATGCCGTTTGCGTCGATGTCGAAGGTGACCTCGATTTGAGGCACCCGGGCAGGAGCCGGCGGAATGCCGGCAAGGTGGAACCGACCGAGGCTCTTGTTATCGCGGGCCATTGGACGCTCACCCTGCAGGATGTGGATTTCCACTTCCGGCTGGTTATCGGCCGCCGTCGTGTAGACCCGACTCTTCTTCGTAGGGATAGTGGTGTTTCGCTCGATCAGCTTATCAAAGATCCCGCCTTGGGTCTCAACTCCCAACGAGAGCGGAGTGACGTCCAGAAGAACGATGTTCTTCACTTCGCCGCCGAGAACGCCTGCCTGAATCGCGGCGCCGACCGCAACGACTTCATCCGGGTTCACGGATCGATTCGGTTCCTTGCCCGTGAGCTTCTTAACCAACTCCTGAACCTGTGGCATTCGGGTCGAACCACCGACCAAGATCACTTCGTTGATGTCGCCCGGTTTGAGCTTTGCGTCTTCCAGCGCCTGGTTGAACGGCTTCTTAACGCGCGCCATCAGATCGGCGGTCAACTCTTCGAACTTGGCCCTCGATAGGTTGTAGTCCATGTGCTTCGGCTCATTGTCGACCGCCGTGAGATACGGCAAGTTGACCTGAGTCGACATTTGATTCGATAGCTCGATCTTCGCCCTTTCGGCGGCTTCGCGCAATCTCTGAATCGCGGCCCGGTCCTTGCTCAGGTCCACGCCCTGGTCTTTCTTGAATTCGGAGATCAAATAGTCCACGATCTTGTTGTCGTAGTCGTCCCCGCCTAAGTGGCTGTCACCGGCCGTACTCCGAACTTCGAAGACTCCCTCACCAACGTCGAGCACCGAAACGTCGAATGTACCGCCGCCCAGGTCGAATACCAAGATCGTCTCGTTTGCCTTTTTGTCCAGACCATATGCCAAGGACGCGGCGGTCGGTTCGTTGATGATTCGAAGCACCTTCAACCCCGCAATCTCGCCCGCATTCTTGGTCGCAGTTCGTTGCGCGTCATTGAAATAGGCCGGAACCGTAATAACCGCCTGATCGACGGTCTCGCCTAAATACGCCTCAGCGTCCGCCTTCAGCTTCTGAAGGATCATCGCGGAAACTTCTTCGGGCGTGAGATCCTTGCCAAGAGCCGGTACAACCGCGACTGCTTGTCCGTTCTTTCCCGATTTCATCTTATAACCGATTCGACCGATTTCGTCCGGCACTTCGGCAATCGTATGCCCCATAAACCGCTTGATCGAATAGATCGTATTGTCGGCATTCACAACGCCCTGTCGTTTTGCCGTGACACCGACGAGCCTCTCGCCATTCTGCTTGAACGCCACTACGCTTGGCATCGTCCGAGAACCTTCTGAGGTGCTGATGACGACCGGCTCTCCACCTTCCATAACCGCGACTACAGAATTTGTTGTTCCTAAGTCAATTCCTACTGTTTTACCCACTCAATTTGCTCCTGTTCTAATGTCAGTAGAATCAATCCACTTGAGCCTACTGCACTCAATGCCTATCTATACAGATATTGTACTCGAATCGTTCCCCATCGGTTGCATCGTCGAGCGAAATCTGGGGAATAGGCCTGGCACGGTCCAATCTCGCAAGTGGTTACAACCTGAAACACGCGTCGTAGACTCGTTGTGCACCGAAAATGTTCAAGCCAAGGTTATCGTAAAATGACTTTTCTGTCCCTTGATCACCGTGCGGTACAACTCCTGGGCGGCATGGTTCCAGTCGCTCCCGAATCAACTTCTTTGTCCAAATTTGGGCTCCCGACGTGGTTTGCCATGCTAACATTGGGCCAGTATCCTCAAGCCAAGGTCGGTTTCGGACGGAGAAGAAAAGGTGAATAGCTTCTGCAGCAGTACTTTCAAAAAGTTCATGCTTTCGACTGGACTTGCGATAGCCGTCTTTGGATCGGCTCGCGGTCAGATTTTCAATTGCTATGAGGGCCAAGGCGTCCTTGAAAACAACTGGTCAGATTGGTCGTGGTGTACGGACAACCTGCAAAGCTACAGCTACATCTACGAAGGGAATTCAAGTATTCAGGTGACTTATACGGGCGCCTGGCAGGGGTTCTCGCTTGAGAGCGGAGCAAGCTTTCCGGCCGGCTACTTCACCGCCCTAAGTTTGGCGATTAACGGCGGGCCTACGGCGGGCCGTTCGATTCAGGTGTCCCTTACCGTGAATGGGACTTCAACCAACGCCGTCAACTTGAATAATTACGTTCAAGGGAACCAGGTCGCCGCCAACGCATGGAAATTGGTTTCGATTCCACTATCCGCGTTTGGTTTACAAGCGACCGATCAAATCAGCCGACTAACCTTACAAGAAGCGTCTGGGAACGCCCAGCCCTCGTTCTGGATCGGGGAAATTGGGTGGACTCCAGCCCCTCCTCCTTCATCGGTCAATATCTCAGTGAACGCAGGAGCGAGCCTTCGAACGGTGGACCAAAAGATGTTCGGAGTCAATACCGATGTCTGGATCTCGAATTTCAACTCCGGCTTCTGCAAGACTCTGATCAATAACGCGGGATTCAAGGCGTTCCGATTTCCCGGCGGCTCTGCTTCCGACGGCTATAACTGGGTGAATAACAGCAACACGAGCAGTACCGGCACGTGGACTTGGGCGACCAATTTCGACCAATTTGCGTCTGTAGCCGTACCCATAACCCACGGGCAGTGTTTTATCACCGCGAATTACGGTACCGGAACTGCCGCCGAGGCCGCCGCATGGGTCAAGTACTCGAATATCACAAAGAAATATGGGATGAAGTATTGGGAGGTCGGTAACGAGGTCTATGGAACCTGGGAGCAAGACTCCCATACGCTTCCGAACGATCCGATCACGTACGCCAATCAATATGCGTTGTACTACAAGCAGATGAAAGCGGTTGACCCGACCATCCAAGTCGGCGCGGTTTCGACTCCGGGTGAGGACAACTATGCCAACTACCCCAGCGAATTGGTCACCAATCCGGTGACCCATGTCCAACACAGCGGATGGACTGCAGTGATGCTATCCACGCTTGCCAGCCTCCACGTCACGCCGGACTTTATCATTTACCACCGCTATCCCGAGTATTACAACGAATGTGACTTCACCCTTCTTATCGGGAATTCCGGTTGGTACAGCGATATGGCTGACCTGCGCACCCAACTCCAGGACTACCTTGGCGCCGCCAGCGCAAAGACGCAGATCATGTGTACGGAGAACAACAGCGACGCGGGACCTGAAGGCAAGCAGATGTGCAGCCTGGTTAACGGGGTGTTTATGGCGGATGCGTTCGGAACCATCCTTCAAACGGAGTGCAACTCATTTGTATGGTGGGACCTTATCAATGGACCCGACTATAACGCGGACAATGGGTCTTGGCTCTACGGCTGGCGAATGTATGGCGACGAGGGAGTTATGTCCCCAGATTTTTCCCAGACGTATCCCGTCTACTATGTGGAGCAGTTGCTCAATCAATTTGCGAAGGCCGGAGACCAAGTTCTGCCGACAACCTCTACCTACGGCCTGCTTACGGCGTTCGCCACGAAGAGATCGGACGGGACCGTCCGAGTTTTGATCATAAACAAGAACCCGACCGCCGTCCTGTCGACGCAAATCTCGTTCACTGCTTTCACTCCCGGCGGCTCAGCCACGCACTACGCATACGGCATGCTGCAAGACAACGCGGCAAGAATCGGCCGACCTCAAATTGTAACTGCGACGGCCCTCAAAGGCGTAGCCAACAACATGCCCCTAACCTTCAGTCCCTACTCGGTGAATGTGATTGAATTCGCCGGTAAATAGGACAGGGCGCCGATCGTTTGCGGCGCCACGAGATTCAGGGGCGATTACTTTGAGCGGGTTTCCGCCTTGCTCAACTCTAAACGAGTAAGTAGATTCGATTGCCGCAGAAAACTCGTTGCCGTCGAGACGTTCCCTGGAGCCCCGGGAGAGTGAGCGGATTGCCTGATTTACTCGATTGCTTTTAGCGAAGGGGGGATTCCCAAGCGGGCGCCTGGCTTGATTCCGAGTCTCTTGGCGGTGCCTAGTTTGAGTTCAAGCACATATTTATAGGGGCCCTGAGGATACAACGAGGCGTCATCCATTGCCTTCCCTGCGCAGATGTTGATCACTTTCTTGGCCGGGCTGATGTAGATGATGTCCAAGGGAATGAGGGTGTTATGCATCCAAAACGCGTACTTTCCGTTGTTGGGTTGGACTGTGTCGAACACAAAGATCATGCCCTGATTGCTCTTCACCTCTTTGTCGGTAAGGAACATCATCCCCTCTTCGCGCTTTTGCTCATTGTCCATCACCCAAGAATCGATGTTATGTCCAGCGGCTTCGATCTTGACCACTTTCAACGATTTCAGTTGGTGAACTCGGTTTGGATTATTGCCTTGGCCATAAGCGGCCGCAATCGGGCTACTGCATCCAATGGCCGCAACGAAAAGAAGGGCGTACCCGAAAAGGGACTTCATACGCATATTGTGCATCAGTTATCTCGCCGGAACAAACGCATTATGCTTCGACTCGAAGTCATCGATCTCCTTTGCATAAATCAAAGTTGTTCCAATGAGATCGAGCCCCGCGATCAACGCCTGCTTGGTGGCTTCATTGATTTCGAATCCTATCGTCTGCCCGTTAACCGTAATCGTCTGGTTAGGCAGGTCGATTCTTGAGGTCGCCCCGGTACCCGCGCCAGTAAGGACGGCGTGGTCTTCCCCATTGCACTCGGCAAGGAGCAACCCGCAATTGGCTGCGTTTTGGCGAAAAATATCGCTGTAGCCCGGCGAGGCGTCCGTTTTCTTGGCGATAACGGCGCGGTATCCACCCTGCTGGATAGCCCAGACTGCATGCTCCCGGGATGAGCCGCAACCAAAATTCGTACCCACGACCAAAATGCTCGTCCCCGACGCCTCAGGCTTATCAAGAATGAACTCGGGCCCTCGAACGTCGTTGAAAAGCAGCTCCCCGTACCCGCTACGGCTGACTCGGGATAGAAATCGAGCTGGAATGATCCGGTCCGTGTCGATATTGTCCCCTGGGACGACGGCAATTGTGCCGGTATAGGTGGTGAATGGATCCACGACAGTAGTTTGGCACAGGGAGTAAGTCGAATTGAGTTACCGGCCAAGGCTTCCTAACTCGATGTCCACCGAACTCCCGAGCTTCAAAGCAGATGCGACCATCGTTCGCTGACTGCAGGCTTATGTTTTGTCCCGACCCTTGCTCCACCGAAAAGCGGGCATAATTCAGACCCATGCTCGTGCCAAGCAAAGAACAGTTTTTGAGCCAGACCGGAGGAGTCCGGTCGATGGCGGTCTACCGGGACGTACTGGCGGATATCGAGACGCCGTTAAGTGCTTATTGGAAGTTGGCGCACGATCAAACGTACAGTTTCCTGCTTGAGAGCGTCACCGGCGGGGAGCAGTTGGCTCGGTACTCCATTTTGGGCATCCGACCCAAGCTGGTTTTGCGCACGAAGAACGGCGAGGTTCGGCGTATCCGAAACGGTCATGTTGAAACGGAGACTCTGCCTATCGGACACGATCCGCTTCATTTGCTGAAGCAGTCGATGTTAAGCGACGTTCCGGTCCATGTCCCGGGTCTTCCATCATTTGCTGGGGGCGCAGTAGGACTTTTGAGCTACGACATCGTCCGGTACTTCGAGAACCTTGGCGATAGCACCGTCGATGATCTGAACGTAGACGATATGGCGATGATGCTTGCCGATACGGTCGTGGTTTTCGACCATGCCAAAAACGTTATCCGGGTGATCGTCATGACCGACGGCAGCTCAACAAATTATGACGAAGCGGAAATCGAGATTGACGAGATCCTGGCCCGCCTTGCCGCACCGCTCCCACCCTTGCCAACAGGCAGTTATCCCGTGCATCCCGTTCATTCGAACGTTTCCAAAGAGCAGTTCGAATCGATGGTGAGCCGCATGATCGAATATATCACCGCCGGCGATGGTATCCAGATGGTCCCCGCTCAGCGATTTTCCACCCAAACCGATGCCCATCCTCTGACCGTTTACCGTTCGCTGCGGTCCATCAACCCCTCGCCCTACATGTTTTTGCTCCGGTTCGGAGACTTTGACCTCGTCGGCGCCTCGCCGGAGCTCTTGGTGAGCGTCCATGGACGTAAGTCGCGCGTAAGACCGATCGCGGGGACTCGATGGCGTGGGAAGACTGAGGAAGAGGACGCAGCATTGGCCGAAGAATTACTCGGCGACGAGAAGGAGCGGGCCGAACACATCATGTTGGTCGACCTGGGCCGAAACGACCTAGGCAGGGTCTGCGACTTCGGCTCCGTCGTGGTTAACGAGCTCATGGTGATCGAGCGGTACAGCCATGTGATGCATATCGTAAGCGACGTCACCGGCACGTTGGGCGCCGACAAGGATGCTTTCGACCTCTTTCGCGCATGTCATCCTGCCGGCACCGTTTCTGGCGCCCCAAAGGTCCGTGCGATGCAGATCATCGACGAACTTGAGCCGACTCGTCGCGGTTCCTATGCCGGGAGCGTCGGCTTCTTCAGCCACTCCGGGGACCTGGACAGTTGCATTGCCATCCGCACCATCTACATCAAAGACGGCATCGCCCACATCCAAGCAGGCGGAGGCGTCGTTTACGACTCCATCCCCGAAAAGGAGTACGAAGAATCCCGAAACAAGGCGAAGGCCGCCCTCAAAGCGATCGAAATGGCGCAACAGGGGCTTTAGGATCGCCATTCGCCCGTTAGCTTAAGAAAATCCAATCGATTCTCGATTCAACGGTGATCCAAGCGTCAGTTTCAGAACCGCATAATTCCCAATATGCTCCCGCTTCTCCCGAACCTGTGCGTCGCGTTTCAGCCGAACGGACAATGGACTCTTGCCAACGGGACGAGCGCTTCGTTCGTGTTCCTCGACCCGGCCTATAAGGCAGCTTGGCGACCGGATGGGAGCGCGGCGAATCTGGATACCCTTATCCGAAACCTCGGCCCGAGCTATGTGGATGCCATCGAGCAAGCCACGAGTCCCATCCTGATCGTTTGGACACGGGCGCCGGCTATCGAACCGATGCCGCCTACCGTCCGATTCAAGTTTCCGTCCACGTCGCAAATCGGCGCGTCTTTTGTAACGCTTGCCCGCGACAAGAAGTCCTACATAAGCGGAGGACCCTTTCTAGATCGGCAGCCGACCCAACAGGATGTTGCCATCGGGATTGCGGATGGCGGATGGACGGCTGCCGGATCCTTGACCTTCGAGCCCCATCGTAACGGCATCAGGCAATCCGGCCGCAATGGCGTCGCCTTCAAAGTTTCCTTCAAGTCAGATCGTACAAACCCAACTGGCGATACCGAGATGTCCATCCAACCCACCGACCTATTGTCCGACCAAGACATTCGGTTCGTGATCAGGGATGGGCAAGACGTGGAGATCCCGAGCCACGTTGTGAATCGGCTCCCTTCTTCCAGGGATGACCTGCGGTACCGCATTGAAGGTAATTTGAAACGCATCGCCAGCGTCCAGTTGCAGTCCCGGCCATTTGAATGGCATACCATTCTCGCTGCCCACTTCCACGGGAATCTGGACCATCCGGAACTCACCCGACACTTTGGCCCATAATTCTCGGCATGTTTCCGATCGTTTCCAATGGAGTCTAAGCACCGGCACGACCGTCACGCTAGAGATTCTTCAGCCTACGAACAAGCAAGCTTGGCAGGTCAATGGGGGCCTCATTGACGCAACACCGATCTACCGGGACCTGTTGCAAAAGAAGTTGGGACTACAGGGCGTTTTGGACCGGATCGTGGCGCCCGTCATGGTCGTCTGGACCAAGCACGCCTCTGTCGCGGGAGATATGCCGAACTTAAGGTTCAAGTTTCCCGCGACGGGCCAGATCGACTTCCCACTTACCGCTCTGGCTCACGATAACCGCTCGTGGCTGAGCGCAAGTCCTGTTCCCGCCGGTCAGAAGAGCGTGGGCAATCTTGAAATCGGCGTCGGCGACGGCCCTTGGAAGCCAGCCGGGTGGGTCTCCTACGTAGGAGGTATCGCATCTAAGCATGGCGGCATTCAATTTGGCCCTAAACTCGAAGCTGCACCTACTCGATCCAATCCACTGCCCTACACCTCGCTTACCGTCAAGGCGCTAGACGCCTTATCCAACGTCGCAGTTCGATACGTCGTCAGAGACACCATGGGCAAGGAACTCACCGGTGGCGGCTACATCCGCCCAAAGGGCACGGTGGGAGTAACGACGTTCTTTTACGTAGGCGACTACCGGACGGTAGGGAGAATCGAACTCCAAACTCGCCCTTACGTCTGGACGACTCTCCACAACGTCCATCTCGCGCCGAACTAGCGCAGTGCTTCTGAGTCACCCGGTCAATCACCGTGTCCCTCGATCCGACCCATTCCGCCTATAATGAGCGAGATGGTAACCTTCTCCGTTCTCCTCTTTCTTGCCAATGTGGCTAGTGGCCAATGGACCCTGAAGGACGGCACCCAAGTTTCGCTCGCATTCTATCAACCTAGCAAAAAGATGGCGTGGAAGCCGGATACGAGTCTGGCTGATCCTAATATGATCCAAAGGAACCTGGATTCACAGATCTTGCCAAACGACAAGAATCTCTTTCTGATTGCCTGGATGAATCCGCCAGCGAAACTGAAGGACCTACCCGAAGTGCGATTCAAGTTGCCTACCACCGAACAGCTAGACGCCTCGTTTACTTTTCTTGCGCGGGACGAGACACGCTGGATCAGTGGTTTGGCAATACCGAAGGGCCAACCGTCCCAACAGGATGTTGCGGTTGGAATTGCCAAGGGCGCTTGGAAGGTCGTCGGCGCCATAAACTATCGCCAGTCGAAGACCGGAATCCAACCGTCAAACCATAAGGGAATACCGCTGAACCCTATCGTCGAGGAGCGCCAAGGGCCGAAGGACGTCGCAACCGACTTGCCGACGACATTGGTCTCCGATTCTGCCGCCGAAAAATATCCCAACCAGGCGGTGCGTTTCGTCCTACTGGATGAAGACGGAAAATCCATGACACCCACCGGCGCCGTCCCTACTCCCACCGGTAAGCCAAAACTGGCATACTCCTTCCGAGGCAAACTTCGCAGCGTCGCCCGAATCGAGTTTCAAGTCCGCCCTTACGAATGGACAACCGTCCGAGCCGCCCATTTCCGCCCAAACTAGCAGTTGGCGCATGGGGCACGCAGCCGGGACAGGGGCCTTTACATTGAGTCTTGTGTTGGCAGCTTTGCCGAATGGTAGGGGAGAGATTTGCAGACGGAGGATGGGTTTTGACGACGTTTGGAACTGGTTTAGGATCATCGTCCGTAGATGTCGCCAAAAGCTCTGCGACACGGTTAGTACCTTGCAGTTTGCCCACGCCGGGAGTTACGGTGCTACATCCATGAGCAAGACCATCCATTGGTCGCCTGGCTCAGTTGAACGTGTGGTTCACTCGAGTATCGGCTTCAGGAGGAACCCAAAACGATTCTTGAGACGTCAAACCGCTCGAATAAGTCCTTGGCAAATATCCGTTCCTTTAATTGAAGTTTGAAGGCCGATGGAATTGCGGCTTTTGCGTTTGAGCCAACTACGCCATCCCAGTAGGGCTTCGGCAGAAGCGCCTCAACCGACGGGCTGGCACTTGCCGTAATCAACGACTCAACCAAAGCGTTTGGAAGAGACTTGATCCGGTCACCAAGCCGCATCCAATAATTGGTGACCTCGGCGTTTGCAACGCACTGGCGGGCGGTGTAACCCTTGGGAACGGATGTCACGGCGAATCCCTCGTCGCGATCTGGGACAGGAATAAGCAATGCTCTGAACACCCACCGCGCCGGGGGCAGCCGAAGCGGCAG
>Ga0302192_10002308_pt1 | contig 12015 bp, 14 predicted proteins | sample II_Bog_E3_2_FD_200230 | JGI IMG/M metagenome (GOLD analysis project Ga0302192, IMG submission 200230) | Peat permafrost microbial communities from Stordalen Mire near Abisko, Sweden - II_Bog_E3_2 | ecosystem: Environmental > Terrestrial > Soil > Wetlands > Peat | place: Sweden: Abisko...
TGACCATGCGTCACGCGCTTCTCAGCCTGTAATTTTCTAGCCTGACACCCACATGATGTGGAGTGATGTCTCTTTAAATCTTGAGATGTCACACGCGACGTAGCGCTACAATCACATTTGCAGTGCCATGCCGCGTGTGGCCCCTTCGAGCCGTCGCGTCTTTCAACCGTGAGAAAGCCAAAACGCATTCCCGTTAGGTCTACGAAGCGATGGCTTGAAGAGGAAGTCGTCATGATTCCAACGACTTCCAGTGAGTGATCAGCGCCGACAGAATGCGCTCGTTGGTGGCGACGATGTGCCGCTCGATGTTCTCCAGCTGGGCGCGCTCGCGCAGCGTCGGAATACCCTCGACGAACAATCGCGCCGTGCCCTTGCTGCCGTCATTGGCGACGTAATCATACCAAACGGCGGTCACGAAGCCCGGTCGCGGCTGCGGCGCCGGTTGAGGAGCTGGCTCGGCTTGCTTGGGAGCCTGGTCGGCCGTCTTGTGGGTTTCGACAGCAGCGGGTTGCGTCTCGACAGCCACGTCCGGAGCATCCGTCTGAGCCGTGCCAGCGTCGTTGAAGGCTTCATTGTCCATTTTGTGTCCTCAGTTTAAGGCGACCATTTTGTTCACTTGCCACTCCGAGCGCACAGAAGGCTTGGAATGCTTGCAGCGCGTGGGAGATCGCCGTTCCCTCGCTCCAACTGAATTTCTTTTGATAGGCTTCGACCAGCATCTTTCGCTCTATCCCAATCGGACAGCGCAGCAGCAGATGCGTGGCGAGCGCCATGAACATCATGCCGGTCATCGCGCCGGTGAACGGATTTTCTCCATCGCTAATAACGCCGCGAACATCGATGCCCAGCTTCTCGATTCGCTCCAGCAGCGTCTCGACCTTCTTCGGCACCTCCGGGCGCGCCCTCGCCGCCGGCGCTTTAACCGGCTTCTGCGGCAGTCCAAACTTCTCGGCCAGCATCGCAGCGCGCATCGCCGACGCCGGCGCGCAGCCGATGTTGAACTCGCAGGAGATGCACTCCGGCGCCTTCGCCTTGAATGTGAGCGCGCTGCCGAAACAACCTGGCGCTCCTTTAACATCTGGACAGGTCACGCTCCCGTAGCTCATTTAATCCTCGCGAATTTACCGTGAAGTTCTACGGCCGCTTCGTCGCGGGCGCTACGCGCGCTTTCGAGCGTAATAAATGATCCTAAATTTATTAGCGTTCCATCTTTCGATATTCTTGCGATATATTTTCCTCTGTTTGAGAGCATAACACCTTTAACTCCTAATTTATTATTCTTTTGAACCGGCCTATTCATTTGATTTTCACTCTGAGTAGAGTCCCTAAGATTATTCCAACTATTATCATCCTTTATTAAATTCTCGTGATCCACTTGACCTAAAGGCCACTCACCTGTCATATAAAATACAGCCAATCTATTGGCTCTGTAATTTTTACCATCCATCCATATGAGACGGTATCCCTTACTACCGTATGTTCCGGCAACATCATTCTTACGAACAGCGCCGCGATCTACAAGCCAACGCCAAACGCCTGTATCCGGATCATACGTAAGAAGCTCTTTGAGCCGTGAATGTGAGATGTCTGGTGCAGTCATTATTTACTGTCGCCCGCGTTTGAGAAAAGCCAGACGCTTGGTGATTTGTTTGTTGATCACGCCGCGCTCGGCGGCGTCGGCCTGCATGAAGTCGAACACCAGCGCCGCGGTGATTGTCGTCGGCGCCGAGCGAGCGTAGCCACGTTCGCGACTGCGCGCCGCGAGAGATTGAACAGCCGCCAGCTCCTCGACTAACTCGCGCGGCGGCGATTGCAACAGCTCCAGAAACAATCTGGCGCGATCATCGATGCCGGCGAGCAGCGCCTGGTGGAACTGTTGCTCGATCATCGTCTGGTCGCTCGGCGCGACTGTCTTATCCGACACCGCTAAGGTCTCGAACTCGATCACCGTCGTGTTCAGATCCTCGATCAACTCATGTTCGACCACGCGATTGATGTGACGAAACAAGCCGGTGCGCAGATAGGCGAGAAACGGCACGCCGGTCATCGGATCGTATTTGTCGCGCGCGACGCAATAAGCGACCATCAGCTCCGACGTGATGTCCTCGCGGCCGAGGTTTCGACCTCCCGCCGCGCGCACGCGGCGAAACACCCTGTAGGCGATCGAATTGATCAGCTTGCGACAATCTTCCAGAGTGCTGGAGGATTCGTCTTTCGGTTGAACGAAAGGTATGTCGCTCATCCGAATGTCCTTTGCGCGAACTGGTCTATAACTTCCCTGTCCACCCGCGTCAGACGCGCCATGAAGCCGATCATCAGTCCAGAGCGCCAGTCGGAGCCGCGCACCCGACCGAGCTTGGCGCAGGTGATCATCTCGCGCGGACTGATGGTCATACCGATCTTGCCGCCGGCGAAGGCGTCGCGCACGCTCTTGGCGAACTCGACGAACTTGGTGGCGATATCGCTATCGACGCCGGCCTTGCCCATCAAGATCATCTTTTCGATCTTCGCCGCCATGTAACTCATTTCGACCGTGATGCCGAAGCGCGAGTAGTTGGCGGCGTTCTGGATCATCGTGCCTTGATAGAGCCCGGTCTCGTCGCCGGCGCCGTTGGTGTTGCCGGTCGCGACGAAGCGAAAGTTCGGATGCGGCCGCACGACACGAAACTCGGGCGGCGCCTCCTTGATGATCAGCGGCTTGCCTTCGAGCACCGGCTGGTAGACCGCCGTCACGTTCGGATTGGCGAAGTCGTATTCGTCGGCGCAATAGGTCATGCCGGTCAGCATCGCTTCGACCAGCGGCCCGTTCTGCCACTCGGTCGCGCCGTCGCGCACGACATACTGCCCGACCAAATGCGACTCTTCGGTGTTGGCGGTGTGTTGCACACGCATGAAGGCGCGCTTGGTGCGAGCGCAGAATTGCTCGAAGATGGTGGTCTTGCCGGTGCCGTGCATTCCCCAGCACAGCATCGGCAGACTGAGTTCGAAGCCCATCAGGAAGGTCTTCAAAACCTCGATGTCGAACACGTAGTCCATATCGACATCCGGCACGAACGGCGCGAGCCGCTCGGTTAAGCTCTCTTCCGAGAACACCGAGACCATGATGTCTTCGCCGCGCGCGTTCTTTGTCGCCGCGACTTTACCAAGCCCAAAGATACTGGCGAGCGCCTGCTTGCCGAGCGCGACATTGATCGTCGCGGCAGAAGCCTCGGTCTTCTTACTGGCGACGCGCGCATCGACCAACTTTTGAGCGTAGTCGGATATAATCGGCGCGCCCGGATAGGTTTCCTTGTAGCGCTCGATCGTCCAGTCGGGGTGATTTTGACGCAAGTGAACGGCGATCGCGTGACATTCCGCGTCATCGATCAGGCACTTGATTTTACGGCTCGCTTCGTCGGCCATCTGCTTCTCTCGCCTTCTCTGTGTGTTTCACTGTCATTTTGTAACGCGCGCTAAAACGGGTTGCAAGTCAATTCTGACTGACCTACAACGACCCGTTAAACGATCTTTAGGGCGAGTTTCACCAGCGCCCGAACCAGATCGGCGTTCTGGTTGCGCAGGTTAATAATCACATCGTCGAGAACGGCGATTTTATCTGCAAGTTGTTGACCGGCGTTAAGGACACGTTTGTTTGTATTATCACGGCGCTCAATATCGGCTTGCGCGTAAGCTAGATCATTCAGCGCCTTGATTTTGGCCGTTCTTTCGATACCGAGCAGTTGACGTAATTCTTCCTGGTGAGACTCGGCGGTTCGACGAGCCTTGATCTCCGCTTCCAGCTCCCGACGCGCATCGTCAAGATCCTTTTGGGGCGCGTCAGCGCGCTGGCGGGTGTTGAGACGCCTGATTTTCACGGCGGCGGTTTTCACCGCGTCGATCTTGCTGGTTTTCTTAGCCACTTGTTTTCTCCTTAGACTTTGATGAGGATTTTCTTCAACTCGCCCATGACGGCGCCGGGCAGGTCTTCCAGTTTCTTTAGGACGACATGCTTCGGATAATAATGCTTCACCGCGTCATCCATGATGCCGATACCGATCGTCTCTACACCCATCTTCTCGGCCATTTCAACGGCGTGCTTGCAGTGACGTTTCGCCAGACCACCACCACCCGATCCGTAAAACGCCGGCTCGCCATCCGACAGCACGATCAGAATCTTGCGACGCTCCGGTCGCTTCAACAGCCGCTGTGTCGCCACCTCGATCGACTCGCCATCGACATTGTTGCGCAGGCTAATATTATCCTCGGCCGCGGCGAAGCGCTTCTTGACCGTCGTATTGACGCGCTCATTCCAACCCTTGAAGATTGGCATGTTAAGCGGCTCGACGCGCGAGAACCTATCGCCGATGCGTTTGGTCTCGACCTCGATCTCCTTGTAATAATCCTTGCTGCCGTCGGTGGTGGTGAAGCCCAGCACCTCATGCGGCACCTTGATGCGATCCAGCGTCATTGACAGCGCGTAGCCGGCGGCGATGGCGGTTTCGAATTTCGAGCCGTCCATTGAGCCGGAGCAATCGATCAGCAGCGTCACCGCCGTTTCGACCGCCTTGATTTCCAGCTTGCGCCTGAAAATACGATCGTCGCCGGTGGTCAGCTTGAACAGTCCGGCGCCGTGCATCTTGCCGGAACGATAGCCCGGAATTTTCAAGGTCTGCGAGCGCGCCGCCATCAAGCGCTCGATGTCCTTTTGCATCGGGCCGACCATATGTGCGGTCTTGTCGTCGAGGTCGGTCAGCCACTTGTCTTTATAGGACGACAGATCGACCTCAAGCGGCTCGACCTTATCAAAGTCCTTGGTGTAGATGGTATATTCGGTCGCGCGCATCGCTTCAAGCGCGGCGTCGCCGATCTCCTCGCCCAAACCGCCCTCGAATGTGTCTTTCTCGGACAGTTCGACCGGCTCGTCGAACGGACTTTCGTGCGACGGCTCTGACGGTCCGTCTTCAGGCGCGACGCCGCTCGGTTCGCCGTCTTCAGGCGAAGACTCGCCTACACCTTCGTCGGCGTCTGCGGATTCATCGCTGGATCTTTCATCAGGTTCGCTCTCATCGGCAGGTTCGTCTTCGGCTTCTGGCTCACCGGAAGGACCGGCGACGCCATCGTCTTCGTCGCCGTCGGGCTCCGGTTCGTCTGCTGCGTCGGCGCCGTCCTCACCAGCGGGCTCGTCGTCGGGCTCGGCTTCGGGGGTAGGGGTTTCATCGGGCTCGCCATCTTCAGATTCTCCAGCTTCCTCGCCTTCCGGCGCAGGTTCTTCACTTGAGGCATCATACTCTTTTTCTTCGGATTCGTCCTCGCTCTCGCCGCCCGATCCTTTATCTTCTTCGTCCTCGGGCTTCTCGACCGCCTCGCCGACGCCATCCGGATCGTCGCTTTTCTCGCTCTCGCCAGGCTTGCTCTTGGGGGCGCCCGCCTTATCCTCGGGCTCCTCTTCCTCTTCGTCTTCCGGCGGCTCCTCTTCCGGTTTCGGCGGCGGCGTCATGATGTCGTAAAACACCTGCGCCACTTCGAGCGCCTCGACCGAATTTTTGATCGTCTTGCACTTGGCGATCGTCTCCGGCGCCTCGCGCATCACCGCATCGACGAAGCCCTTGACCAGCGGATGATCCCAGTGACCGCCGGCGGTCAGAAATTCATCGAAGCGTTTTTGTCCAGCCCAGGCGCGAACGATCGGCACCAGCAGCACCTTGAATTCGTTCACCGGCGTGCCCTTGACGCCCTTATCGAGCAGCGCCGGCTTAGTGACGCGCTCAATAAAGAATTCATGCAGACGGTCGAGATTGTAGGCCGAGCCTGGAAACTTCTTGGACATCGCGCGCTCGACGTAGGTGTCCTCGACGATGTTATCGAGACTATCGAGCCGCGGATTGTCCATGATCGAGACGCGCAGCGAAAACTCGGTGAACAAAATGTGTCCCACCTCGTGATCGATGAAACCCTGAATCGCCATGATCATATCGTCACTGGCGTTGTCGGCGATGTGTGGAATGTTGACGCGAATTGACTTTAGCGTTTTGACATCGGTTCGCACATAGGCTTGCGTGCCGCGCTGCGTCACGACAAGTCCCTGTCCCGCGAGAAGCTGCGTCAACTTGCCAACAGTTTCACGCAGGACAAGAATATCTCTATTAATGACCGATCGACCTCTCATAGATGTTCTCTCTAGTTGTTAATTCAGCGTTGAATTACACTACTGAGATATTGAGAGGTTAGCAACTGGGAAGATTAGACAGGTGCCATACATGGGAACGACGATATGAACGTAGCCATGCGTGGGATGAATGCCGGAGTGTAACTCGATCGCATCCAAATCTTGACTTACCTTGTCCGTCAGAACGGTGATTTCACTTAGGACATGATCACGGGAAACCTTTATAATACCCGTAATGTTCTGGCAGAGAGCTGTCATGTTTACGTCTTTCATACGAGTTTAATGGCCACATGATGTCAAATTGTAGAGACCAAGCCCGAGCTGACGCCTCGAACCAGTTAGCGGCCTGAGTAGTTTCCGAACCTTGCTTATCCAACGAACGGTTAATAGCGCATTCGGTATGAGATGCAACTTAAACGGCACGTTGTAATTTTGTCACACAACATAATAATCGATACGCACCTACAATGCAGCGTTGACTTGTTTTAGGCGATCAATTAAAGGCGCCACAAAAGGGCGCCTTTAATCTAATGTTTTTCGGAGAAAAGCGCCTTCAGTCCGGCCTTCAGCTCCTTCGTCATCGGTGGATCGCCGTTGTCGGTCAGCTTGCGAATTTCCTTGATGATAAGGCTCTCGTTTTCCGAGACGACATGTCCGAACACCTCCTGAATGACCGCGTGCAAGCCGGGCCAATATTGCTCGACCGCCATTCTGAACAGGTGCGCCGGATCGACCTCAAGCGACTTCGCCAGCAACGGGATTTTCTCAAGCGGAATTTTCGTTTCGCCCCGCTTGAACATGGAAATCATATTGGGCTTGTCATATCCAATCTCCGTCGCGATCTCGCGCTGGTTCTTTCGAGCGGCAAGCTGGTCAATTCGTTTCGATAAAAAAAGAGCAATACGTGATTCGGCGAATGGCATTCCCGGTCGTGAGACAGGCTTTGCTGACATGGCGCTCTCGGTGTTAGTCATTTCATTCCTCGTTCTACCTCATATTCGCATTAATTTATTCACTCGACACACTCTATTTATAGCGTGAAAATTAAGGCTAACGCGCTGTTTGAACGATTTCAGCGCGGATACTAAATGGGCATATTCGCGCGCTAAGTCAATAGCGATTTAGCGGAGTCAACTCATGTTTTCCTTAGGCTTCACAGTTTCATATCGAGCCAATTAGTTCCATAATGAATATTATGCGAACTGGCATTTCTTGTTTTAATTGAATGCCTTAGCTTCAATAAGGCGATTTCCAAAGGCGTTACCGCGGGTTCGATTAAGGAATAATTTATATCTTGATTCATGGTTCCTCCCTGAATTTCGGTATCAGAAGATTTAGCGATCGTCGCCGACTTAGGGTCGATTATTTTATAGGCGTTACTGGTTCGAAACAGGCGCACGCGACCCTCGGCGCGAACGCGGATGATGCGATTGACCCAGGTGAGTAGTCCGGCGGCTTCTAGCGTCTTGATGGCCTGTTGCACTGTTGAGACGGCGCAGCCCGCGGCCTCTGCGATCGCTTGGTGAGATGGGAAGCAAAGACCGGACCTGGCGTTGTGGAAGCGCCACAGCAGCGCGTCGAGCACGTCGAGCGCCTTGGCGGTGATGACGCCGTAGTGCTTGCCCTTTTGCGTGCGGCGGCTGAGCGCGCGGGCGCGCACCTTGATGCGCAGCTTCGCCTCGCGGTCGAGCGGCAAAGGTCTCCCGTGACCGAACACCTTGTCGCGGCGCCGGCCTGAATTCAAAACGAACATGACGTTTCTCCGGATCGATTGCTCGACCCGCCCGAAAACGGCCAAAACTCTCCCGTTAGCGAAAACGAGGTTTCGCTTGACAGAAAGGGGTGATTCGGGGGAAAGTCGTGATCGCCAAATCATTCGACTTTCAGGTGTGTCTTGGTCTTCCCCGAACCGCCCGTGTGAAGGCCCGCCTCTCAGGCGGGTTTTTGCATTTAAGGTCTCTCCTGTGAATCAGTCAGCAAAGGCTGATTGATTTTTCGATTCGTGTCGAGAGATAAAAAAAATTAGGCGTTAGCGAACTCTCCCTGAATGTCGCGCATCGCTAAATCGCGCATCTCCAGGGCTATTTCTAATTTTTCAAATGTTCCTAAATGAATGGTGTCGCCGTTAAAACCTATGGATACGTAATATTTACCGTTTGGCGCTTTGCTAATGTATTTCAGTCCTAGCTTATTACGACTACTGACGGGCTTATTCATTTCATTTTGTGATCGCGTTGCGTCGCGAAGATTACTCCAGCAATCATTCGTATGATTCGTATCACGATGATCCGCTTCATTTTCGGGCCACTTACCGATCATGTAGAGAAATGCGAGGCGAGCGGCTCCGTAGGTTCTACCATCAACGGAGATTTGACGATAACCATCCTTGCCGTTCGAACCAGCTACTGCACCGGCCTTGATCTTTCGACCCCTCGCTATAATCCAGCGCCACTCACCTGTAAGCGGATCGTAAGATAGAAGCTCTTTAAGACGCTCTTGAGTAAGCATGACTCTCCTCGTGAAAAGAAAAAAAAGGGGAGTAAGCGACACCCAAAGGGCTGCTTACTCCCCACACACAGAGAAAGGAGACACGACATGAGACCAAACGGGGCCACGTCATGAGATTACAGGTCAGGCGCGCATAAGTCAATAGTGCCTTACGCCGCGGCTGTCAATTCATTCACGCGACGTAACTGCTCGGGCGTTAGCTGTTCAATTCGACGCCTTCTCTTCTAGGTCTTCTATAGTATCACGAAACCCTGAAAACCTAGGATGTCTTAACGATCCCGACTCCTTTATTATTTCGTGATACTCAACCTCAATTATTTTTCCTATAATATCAGTGCGCTCGGCCCAAATCTCGGCGCGCTGCTCGTCGGTGAAGCCGCCGCCGACACGCACCTGAACGCCGGCGCGCTCAACGATTAGACCACCGAGCTGACCCTCATACTTGCCGGTGCCCTCGAAGGCGCTGACGACGCGCAGATTTTCGGAACTTTCATTCTTACATTTCAGCCAGGCGTGCGAGCGTGTCTTGACATAGAGTCCATCGAGCGGCTTGACCATCGCGCCCTCGAAGCCATCAGCGCGATGCGCTGCGTAGATTGCGGCAATCTCGTCATGCGAGTGCGCCGTCTGAAAGAAGGTCGTCTTGATTGGATCACTCGGTTTGGCGAAGCTGGCGACGAACTCCAGAAAATTACGCCGGCGCTTGTAGATCATTCCGAACGGCGTCGGTTCGCCGACAATTTTATCGTAAGGCAGCGCCTCGAACATATGCAGCACCGCGTCGGTAGCCACCTCCGACTTACGCCGCACGGCGCCGGTGGTCTCATTGAACGAACCGGCGATAGCTTCGGCATCGATCACCAGACGCGGGCTGTCGCCGCCCAGCAGATTCCGATAGAGCTTCGCCAGCTCGCGCTGATTCGAATCGCGCGTGTCGCTCGCTATAATGAAATTCGCGGCTTGCCAGGCTCTCGTCACCATTCGATAGACCGGCTCGGCTAGATGATCGAGCGCAGGGAATGGCTTGCCGGTGCGCGAGAAGAAGCGGGCGTCGTTGCCGCGGATCAGACCCATTACCCGCAGACCATCGAGCTTCGGCTCGACGCCGACCGGGAATGTCTTGATGCGCTTCTCCTCGTATTTGTGCGCCAGCATGACGCCGAACAGCGGCACCGTGCCAGGCGCCACCTTGTTGATCGTCGTCGCGGTGATGCCGCAGCGCAGGTCTTTGTTGAGGATTCGCTCGAACAGAACGGCGGATTTAGGCGTCAGACACGCCATCATATCCTTCACTTCGTCACGCGCGGCGTTGCCGGTCAGCGTTCGTGCGCGCAGCTTTTCAAGCAGCGACCAGGTTAAGACCTCATCGAACTCGCAGCCCACTTCGCGCGCAAGGCGCTTCGGCGGCGTGATGCCAAAAGTTATAAGCGGATCATTTGCGTAGCGCAGCACCTCGATCAGCGTCTCGTCGTTGATCGCCACCTCCAGCAGCTTCTCTTTCTCGTTGCGGCCGCTCACCGCGCCGATAGCTTCGATCAGGTCGTAGATTTGATCCGTGTTCACGCGGCTTTCTCCTGTGTTGCGATGCTGATGGCCGCGGACATATCGCCGGCGATTGCCGCGGAGGTGGTGTCTATGGGCGCGCCGGCGGTCCCCTCTTCGGCGATCTCGGCCAGCTTCTGGCGCCGCTTACTAGGCTTCTCGTGGTCGCGCGGTTGAGCCTCGATCACATCGTCCAGCTCGACCAGTTTTCCGTCGCGATCAGCCTTGCCCTTCAGCGGCGCGTTGAACACGCTGACCGCCATAATCGCGGCGCGCTCGGCGTCGGACACGTCATATCTGTCCATCGTCTGCGGCATCACTGAGACATTGCGAATGCGCTTGAGATGATCCTCCTTGAGCGCGCCATGCACCGGCGTCGCCGAGAAGTAAGGATCTGAACCGTGTCGATTAATATCGTTCATTATCGGAATAATCGGGCACTTGCCGCCGGTCAGGCAGGCTTGACAGCCCTTGCGCGCCTCGGGCTTCTTACCACTCCACATCACCGTCTTTAGATGCAGACATACCCGTATCTCAGTCTTAGACCCGAAGATCGGGCAAGAAAAACTGAAGAGGTTGTCGGGTGAGTAGGTCTTAACCTTATCCATCGTGATGTCGGCCATTAAAATAATCCCCAGCTCGGATCATCCATAGGATTGATCTTCGATTTCTGTGTGTTTGGTGTATCTTCAAGCGCCGAAAGATCGGGAAGCGCGGCGAAAACATCCTGTTCAGTAAGCAAGAAGAATGGTGCCGTTTTAGTAGCGTCGCCGGTGTGACGAAAGCTCTCGCGCGTCAGTTTGAATTGCATCGTCTCGATCCTTTCAGCGCTGTGTGTCGCTGCTTGTGTTCTCTCTTATAACGACTCAAAGACGGTTAGCAAGTCAGAACTGATTGGTATCAGCGGCGTCGATAAGGATTATGAAGTCGCCATTTTACAGCGATCGATGCGGACAACGGCGTGGCTTTCCAATAGGCTTCGCGCACCTGCGCCGCGGTGATCTCGTTAGGATCGCGACCCGCCGGCAGCAGCGCGATCTTCACCGCGAGCCCTAACCGATGCAGCCGCTCGGCCGCTTCAAGCGCCGCCAGTAGCGCCTTCTCCTCGCCGTCATAGCAGATCGTGACCAGCTTCAAGCCCTCGCGCTTCAATTGAACGAAGCGCCCTAGCTGATCATTGCCGTCTGACGAACCGTATGAGAGATTCTTGCCGAAGGTGCCGACTGGCTCGACGTGACGCAGCGACGGCTCCTCGTCGAAGGCGATCTTCATCGCCGCAACGTCGAAGAAGCCTTCTCCGATCGCCACCTCGCGCCGACGAAGCGCGTTCTGACCATTCAGCAGGAAGCGCCCGGTGCCTGGCAGTCCGGAGGGAAACAGATATTTGCGCTCGGCGACGCCAACGATGTCCCTACCCTGAAAGGTCTGAAACACGCCGTCGAGATCATAGACTGGCACCAGCACGCGCCCATCGAACTTCTGACCGCCCTTGGTGCCGTCGGGCCGGGTGAAGTTCCACCAGCCGCTGTCGCAAAAGCGCAGATGGAAATATTTCGCCCACTCGGCGGTGATGCCGCGGCCCTCCAGATATTGTAGGTTCTGACCTTCTGGCGTCGGCAGCGCGAACGAGTTTGGCATCACCGCCGTCTCCAGCTCGACCGCGACCTCGATGCGCTTGCGCGGGCGCCAGCCCTGCTCCTTGCAGGCTTCGCGAATGCGCTTGAAGGTGTCGGCCCAGCTTAGATCGAGCGACGCCTTGACGAACTTCGCCTTGTTGAACCCTTCATCACAAGCGAAGCAGTTGCCGATACCGTTCTCCT
>Ga0302192_10002313_pt1 | contig 12004 bp, 5 predicted proteins | sample II_Bog_E3_2_FD_200230 | JGI IMG/M metagenome (GOLD analysis project Ga0302192, IMG submission 200230) | Peat permafrost microbial communities from Stordalen Mire near Abisko, Sweden - II_Bog_E3_2 | ecosystem: Environmental > Terrestrial > Soil > Wetlands > Peat | place: Sweden: Abisko, Stordalen...
TTCTCGCGCGACTGGAGTATCGAGACGAGCGATTTACGTCGGGCTTCAAGACATTGAAGGTAACCCGTCCTTCCACGAGGATGGTCGCCTTCGAATTCGACAGCCTGGCGCAGGCCGAAAGAGAATCGCGGAATTAGACGACTCGATAATTGAAGATCTTGAGTCATTGGTCGAGCCTTCTTCAAAAGGTGATCCGATGATTAACCCAATGTGAGCTTCGCCCACAACCCAAGCGGGGCAGCGCCCCGCGCCCCGGTCGGGGGCGCTGCCCCCGACACCCCTGCCAGGAGCATGGCTCCTGGACCCATGACGTGACAAAGCGTTGCCTTACTCCACGATTGTCGTTGCTAGACCACAACCAGGAGGGGCAACGCGTGAGTAAGCTTATAGAGCGTATGGCGAAAGCCATAGACGTCGTAATCAGCGGTTTCGACCGCATTGTCTTCAAGGGCTTCTTGCGTCCACTGATGTTCCCCGATGGCGCAATGTCTTTTCTCGCACGGAATAATGTCCTGAACAAGGACTACAAGGACTGGGTTCAGGGACAGTCCCAGGCACTGGTCGAGTCCGTTGATAAGATGGTCCGCGAAAAGACTGATCGAGGGATCGTTCCCATTCCATCGTCCCATACGCGCAAGGAGGATCTCGCCCGACGGCAGCAGGAAGCCTTGGGAATCAAGGAGGGCGTGATTGGAGCTTGGTCGTGTGTGGAGGCTGGCCAATCCTATCGAGCCTGCTTCGATCGGGAGAAAGGTTTCCCGCAATTACGGTGGGAATCGGTCCGCTGCAAACACCTCTATGTGTATATGGACCATGCCGACTACGGATTCCTCAATCTCAGAATCCAGACCTGGTTCCCCTTCCAGATTCAGATCTGCATGAATGGACGAGAGTGGCTGCGCAGGCAACTCGACCGATCTCACGTGCCCTATCAACGCAGCAGGAACAAGTTCTTTGATATTGATAACCAGAAGGTCGCACAGCGATGCCTAGACCGGCAGGTGGAAACCCAATGGCCATGGCTGCTGGATCGCCTGATACCCGGGATTTTTCCGACACGACGTCAGACGCTTGGGCCTGATCTATCCTACTACTGGACGCTGTGGCAAAGTGAATGGGCTACGGATCTCATCTTCCATGAAGTGCCTACCGCAGAAACGACCACGCAGATTCTTCTGAAGCACGCGCTCAATACCGGGACCAGTGATCGGGTCATGCAATACCTTGGTCGACCGCTCACGAAACACGGTCAGCCCTTCCTATCGTGCTCCAGCGAGGTCAAAACCAGAGCTTCCAGTTTCCACGAAGGATTGTGCGTTCGCCATTGGGCCGACCGCAACAGCGTCAAAGTCTACAATGAGCAGAACGTGGTGCGGATCGAGACCACGATCAACGACCCTGGTGATTTCCGTGTTGTTCGTGCGAAGCAGGGCGCTGCACGTCGAGAGCCCAAGAAGAGGCGACCGATGCGAAAGGGGGTGGTTGACATCTCCCTGCGCGCCAGCGTGTCCCAGGATGTCAACAAGCGGGTCATGGATCATCTAGCCACCTTCACCGACGCTACACCTCTGGAAGAACTCGTTGCGCACTGCACCAAGTCATTCACCAAGGATGGCAGGCGGACCCGCGCACTGGAGCCGATCGGCAAAGACCGCGAACTGTTGATGGCGATTGCTGATCCCCGCATCGCGCTGAATGGCGCATCCAACGCGGAGCTCAGGGACGTTCTCGGAAAGAAGGCATGGGCCAAGGGACTTGCGGAAAAGCAGCTCTCTGCACGCATTACCAGGCACCTGAAACTCCTTCGAGACCATGGCTTGATCAGGAAGATGCCCAACCAGCATCGCTACCAACTCACCGACGCCGGCAGACAGATGACAGCAGCTCTCGCGGCAGCATTGAAGGCATCCACGAAAGAACTTATGAAGATCGCAGCGTGAACGTCTTGTTTTTTGTCAACACTTCTCGCCACTCAGAGACTAATATCCATTAAACAGTGATTTCACGGTCCGTGATCCGTCAGTTGTCGCTGGTGATTTGGCTCAGCTGGTCAGTGCCTCTGCCGGACAATTTATCCTCCTCCAGGAGGCCGGATACCCGTCTGGCTATCTCCCTTCTCCCGGCAACGGATCGAGTGTCACCAAGCAGCAGCAATTTGTGCAGAATATATTCAGCGCCCTAACGGCGCAAACGAGCATCCGTTTCTGCTCCTTTATGCAGATGGCGGACTATACCGCTGCGGAAGTGGCGACGTTTGAATCGTATTATGGCATTTCACATCCGGAGTTCGTAGAATATTTGTCGACCCTGGGATTTGTCGACGACACAGGGGTCGCCAAGGCAGCATTTCAGGCTTTGCTCACTGGATTGGCAGCTGTGATATCAATGCCATCAGCGCCAGGATAGTGACCAAGAATGCCCTATGCGACATCCGCGACTTCGCTGCCAGTGGCGGTGAAGGTCTCACCCGTGTCCTTGCTGGCGATCAAATAGCAGATGTCCAACGCTGCCAAGGGATATGGCACAGGTGACCTCACGATAAATTGATTAAAAGCGAGGTAAAACCCTGTACGCTGAACAACTTAGTCGAGAGCGAGCCTCAACACCGCTTGGTCATGCGAAAGACGACACCATAACTACAATCGGTGGTCGCTGTGCCGTTCACGAAGAAACCCATGTCATCACCCGTTGACCGGCAGGCATGAACTCCCAGACTATCGTGCAGACCTCTCTCTTCACTGTCCATACCACGCTTTTCTCATCTCCGATGTCATAAGGACAATCTGCGGCGGAATGACAGGGAAAGCAGCATCAGCAGAAGCATGCCGGCATACGTACCATTTCCGCAGTGATGACTCGTCGACTCGGCGTCGGTCGATATTGGAGCAGCATTCCACGTCGAGGTGATGGCAATGTATCCCGGAGAAATCCCAGTGGATTCAGCAGTAATAGTAGCCTGGTCATTTACCTTCCCGGGGTCGCTCGCAGCGCTGACGGTCACGACTTGCGGAGTCGAATAATTGCTACTGTTGAATGTAAGCGTTCCCGGAGACACTGTTATCAGAGTACTACCCTGCGTGTTCACCAAGCTGACGATCACCGGGCTCGTCGGAGCAGTCGATAATTGCACCGTAAATTCCGCTACGTCACCTTGATCAACAACGAGGGTGTTTGCAGACAGAATTATACCTTGGGCCATTTGCGATGCGTTTACGGTTACAGCTGCACTCCCAGTTCCACCACTGCCAGTGAACGTGACCGCCCCTCCAACCGCCGAGGTCGCGGTCACTGTCGCTACCACCATGACAGCTTGCGGTATGGAATAATTCGTAGGGGTAAATGTCAATGACTGGTTATTTGACAAGGACAGGCTGGGATCTCCTGTCAACAGCGCTTGAATCGTGACGACACTGGTCGGCTGCGAGGTCAAGCAGACTTGAATATTCGCAGTGGCCCCTTGCATGAGATTCAGGTGCAAGGGGGTTACCGCAATGACAGGGGTGCTGGTGACGAAGGACAAGCGCCGAACTGTTCCAAGGTTGGTATAGCCGGCATAATACAAGGCCCCATCAGGTCCCTGGGTCATGGCGACATGTCCTGCTGATCCGGTAGCCAGCAGCAGAATCTCACTCACAGCATTTGTTCCATCGAAGATGACTCTGACCATATTTCCGGAGATGTAGTCGCCATAGATAAGATTGCCTCGGTACGCTTCCGGAACGGACGAACTATCCCAAAATGCGGCTCCAGTCGTACAATTTCCGAACGAAACGACTGTAATGATTCCACTTGTGGTGTTCTCCACGGCGATATCGGGACCTGACTGTGCGATGGTCAAGCTGGTCGGGGATAGGATCGACTGGATAAAAAGCGTCGTGCCATTTAATCTGGCATCAGGCATTCCCGAGAGCGAAATCTGCCCTCCGACGTGCTGCCAATGCGGCACTGAAGTCGTTAGCGTTACGACGTTGCTCGTTCTGCTTGCAGATGCGACTGCGACGGTATCTTCACCAAGGCCCAGCTTATGATAGGCGATGATGGGAGAGAGCATGGTGGAAGTCTGGCGATTCTCATTTGTATTTCCACCCGCATAGATTCCGGAGGTGACAGAAAAGAATTGCTCGTAGAAATCACCTACATCGCAAACCATGAGCGTGGCGGTTGCTGGTTGGAATAAGGTCATGAACGGGCTGGTAAATCCTTGCGCAAAGATGTAATCGCAGTTCTGACCGCTTCCATTATAAAATGGATTCGACGGAACTGGGGTGCCATCTGGATGGATTCGCGAGATCTTCGACGACAGATAGGTGATATCCAATCCGGCTCCGCCATTCGCGCTCCCGTCACCGAGGTTGCCGATCGAAAAATATAGGTTCCCGTCTGGTCCGAAGGCGAGGCAGCTATCGTCACGCTCGCCATTGTTGCTCGGCAGATTGTTCATGATTATTGTCGGATTACCTCCGACATTTCCGGTGGCGTCATAGCGCACGATGCATTGTGTGGTTTCCGTAGGCTGATACATGAAATAAACAAAGTGGTTATAAAGAAATGCTGGATCGAAGACCATTCCAAGCAATCCGCCTTCCTGGGCAGTCACTATGGGGCTGAAGGCGGCAAACGGCGTGGCGAGCACAGCGCCATTGACTGCGATCATGACCTGGCCTGTCTTCAATGTGATGAAGAGCCGTCCAGATGTATCCGGAGCCCATGCTATACGGGTGATTTGCGCAAGCTGACTTGTTGGCGGCACCACCTCGGCATCGACGATGTTGCTATCCATGAGAACGACGGAGGCTTGCACTAAAGGTATTGTCAACAGCACGAAGAGCATGGGCAAAATGAATGACCGAAAGGAATTGATGCTAATGGCATTCATAATAGTATTCATTCATAATAGAGTGCGTGGAAAGAATGCGTAGCGGGTGATCTGCTCAATGAATTGCTATCAGGCTTGCGGCATGATAGAGAAGGTTCTGGTATTCTACTTTGGGAGTGATCTCCCAAGGTCCCATAAGGGATATAACCGGCTTGCCATGACGGCAGATGGTGAATCTCGGCGTGCCGTTCTGCAATGGAACGCTGAAGAATTGAAGTCCAGCTTGGTTAGCCTGTTCAATATGGCCGCTTCCCACGCTAACTGATAATAGCGCAGGAGCTGTCAGAAAGGCGAGCATCTCGATGCGATTGCATTCACTACCAGCAGGAATGAATGCACAGCCCTGCTTCTGCCTGGTTAATTCGGCATTCGTCGGCTGATTTCGATAAACCGCATAGATGGCATCTCGTCGGATGGCCGGCCTATGCCCGGTTTTGAAAATCGCAATGTAGTAGGCAGTCAAATCGTAGAAGACGTATCCGGTCTCGGAAGATGGCGCAATCTCAGTTGACTCGGAATAATCGTTCCAGGTAATTACCTGAACCCAATCTGCATTTTGCGTCACTGCCTGCTCCCACATGGTACGATATAGCTTGGTGTTCTCAGCTTCTCTCGCCGTGCTATCCTTCGGTCGCATATCCTGAGGCGACACAGGCATCATCCACAGCTTGCCAGCGCTATGTGCAGATTGAGCATGGTTGGGTGTCGCAAGGACGGCTTCTACCGTACGATCACCCCATTCCGTTAGTCCCGCGCATAAGGGCAAGAATTCATTCCAATTCTGATCAATATTCTGCATGCAGGGGACGAAGGCGATTGCAATACCCCCCGCCTTTAGGACTGCCAACTGCTCAAGCCACCAGGCTACCGGACGATTCTGGGCATTATAAGGCGCCAGCACCATCCGACCATCAGCAAGACGGCACACTGATGGCTCACTGGCCAGACTTCTCACCATCGATACTAACTTTTCCGGATGCTCAGCCAGTTCGCCGTCCATGTCTGGCATCGGAATGATGCAGAATCCGGGATCGACGAGATGAGCTGCCTTCATAATAGTCAGTGCTCGATGCCAATGCGGACCCTCATCGTCAAGCAAATCGACGCAGAATCCATCAAGTCCAGCGGCAGCAGCTCCAGCGACTTCCCAGCATGCATCCTGAAGTTCCCAGTTCTGACCGATTACAGGTCGCCTCGGTATCGGACGATCGCGCAAGTAACCGCCCATTATGGCGAATTTACCATTTTCGCCCTCCGGGAGGAGATATTGACTGCTATAATAATCTGATTTTGGATCCGCGTTATCGAGGCTTCGCGGAAATGGCGTGAAATAATGCGCAAAGACCTTCTTATTCGATGCTCGAAGGACTGCCCTCAAAGGCATGACGAAGGGGAACTCGTGCTCCTTGTCATCAACGATTGCAGGAGGGAGTTCCGCAGATTTAATTATCCCCGGATGCAACGCGAGAAATATCATTATCAATGTCAAGATTCGGAATTTATTCAGTAGAATGCAGAACATGGCGAAATAACCTCAATAAGGCACAAGATGGATGACAGTGTTAAAGGCAGCGAATTGCGATATGAGTGACTGGAATAATTTATACAAACAATGACTGTCGAAGCAGAGACCTAATCAGAAACTCACGCATATAGGTGAAATACGGCAGGCTCACAATATGAGCACATGATATGCCAAAACTTTAACAACCGCGTCGGAACAATGAATTACTCTCGAGTAGCGCCTACTAACCAATATTCGCTATGAACGATTCTGCTGTTCAGAGTGGTAATCACGGACGCTAATGATTCTTCGACGCATTATTTTCCATGTAACTGCCTATGTTTGACGTATCATCCCTTGTTGACGTATTTCATGCCTCGACTGTGCACCGCTCATATTGGAGGAACAGAAGGGGATCAGCACTCGATTATGCAGGGACGACCATACTCTCACGATCCGAGACAACGGCGTGACGTGACGATTGCTGGGCCACGTCTAGGCGGTCGCTGAGAAGATTAGCCAGTTCCTGTACCGCTGGGCAGCGGCAAAACGTGACGTGATCTCCCACTGTCTCATGAATGACCAATCCTGAGCACCATTTCTCCCATGCTAGACGCGGATCTCGCTCTGGTCGATAGCGGTAGAAGCTATCCTTGGCGAAGAACATCTCAACGGCTATGTCGATTTGTCGGGGAACGAAAGAGGAAAAGACCATTGCTGGATCCTGACCGATCAATCGTTGCTCGCGTAAGATGCGTCGATTTCGCAATCCGCGCGCGATATATCCTGGAATATCCAAAGGATTCCGCTCAAGGAGTGAATACATGTAATAGAGGTAACGGTCCATGGCGCTGTGTTTCGGTGGGTGGATAGCTGAAGGAGCAGGCGGATCCATCATCCCCAGGTAGGAAACCCGCTCACCACGTGCGCACAATTCCGCAGCCAATTGGAATGCAACTACAGCTCCGAAGCAATGACCACCGATATAATATGGACCAATTGGTTGAATCCGCCTCATTTCGCTGAGACACAAGAGGGCGATATCTGAAAAATTCATATTGGGCTTCTGAATGAGGATTGGCGCTCCAATGAAGAGGCCGAACAATGGCTGGTTACGGTCTATGAACCGCCCGATGTCCATATATTCCGAGATGAGGAAAAATGGAGGTCGTGTACCCTCGGTCTGAAGGGGTACCATGCATGAATCGCCCACGGGGGCATTTACCGGCTTGAGCAAAGCCGCGAAAAGGCGAACGCTGGGTGCCTCGAACACCGCAGCCAGAGGAAGCTTCAAAGCCATACTCTTTTCCACTTCGAGTACCAGCTTGACCGCCGAAAGGCTATCGCCTCCACATTGAAAGAATGTGCAATCAGGATGGTCGGGCCGACTATGGAGCATGCGTTCCCACAGATCCGCAACGACTTTCTCCTCCCTGCTCCATATCACGGGGGCGAGGTTTGTCTTCTCTAGGTGCGGTATGGGCAATAACTTGCGATCTACCTTGCCATTTACACTGAGCGGGAATTCGCTGAGCATGGTGACCACAGCAGGCACCATGTATCCCGGTAGACAGTTGCGACAGTGACCAACCACTTCATGTCCTGAGTGGGACTTCGATTCTCGTTCAATCACATAGGCGGCTAGGAAGCGGCTCCCGGCCTTCTCGTCTCGAACAGTAGCAATGCAGTCCTTCACCCACGGCAGACGCCTTATAGCAGCTTCGACCTCACCTAACTCGATGCGAAAGCCATTCACTTTCACCTGACCATCGGTCCTGCCCAGGAATTCTATGACACCTTCAGGCAGGAATCGCCCCTGGTCACCTGTGCGGTACAGCCGTCGACCCATACCGGAGTGCTCAATGAAGCTTTCTGCCGTTTTGGCCAAATCGTTCCAATATCCCATCGCCAATCCAACACCGCCGATATACAAATCACCTATGACCAGGGTCGGGCATGGGCGCATGAAGGAATCAAGAACATACCATTGCTGATTTGCCATTGGGCGACCATATGGAATACTGCGTCTCTTTCCATCGCTCGTGTGGATGCGATAGATGATCGACCATATGGATGCTTCGGTGGCACCTCCCAGTGCGAACTGTTCCACTTGCGGCAGCAGTTCATCGAGAACTGGCGGGAGTGTAACCGTTATCCAGTCCCCACTCATCATGACTAAGCGCAGGGATCTCAATTTATTCGATACCCCTCGCTGAAATGCGATTAGCATCTCGACCAGCGCCGGAACCGAATTCCAGATGGTAACGCCTTCTCGTTCGATCAGCGTCGCCCATGTATCCGGATCTCGCGTCGCCTGGGGAGGACACAGGACCATGGAGGCGCCTGCGGCCAGCATACCGAAAATATCATATACCGAAAGATCGAAAGTATAAGAAGAGATAGCAAATATGCGGTCAGCGGCTGTCACATTGAAGCGGTGGTTGCAATCAATAATGGTGTTTACTGCACCACGATGTTTGATCATGACCCCCTTCGGCGTTCCGGTCGATCCGGATGTGAAGATGATATAGGCAAGACTATCGCTAGAGGTGGCGATGTTCGGACGCTCGCTGGATCTTTTGTCGATGTCCTCGGCATCCAAATCAATGACAATGGTGTTTGGATGATGTAGTTCAGGATTGAATGATCGGGAATTTGTGATCAGGGCCGTAGCCGAAGTACTTTCGAGAACATATCTTATGCGCTCGATGGGATAACCGACATCGCAGGGAACATAGACCGCACCAGCCTTGAGAATCGCCATCAGTGCAATCACCATGTCGGCTGATCGTTCCAGATGCAGCGCGACCACCGTACCTTGATTTACCCCGCTGCAGATAAGATGGTTCGCGAGTTTGTTCGCACTGCATTCAATCTGGGCATAAGTCCACCGACTCATTGAATCGATTACACCAATCCAATTCGGGTTCTTATCCACCTGAGCCTCAAAGAGATGGTGAAGGCATCGGTCAGCATTGATCGGAGAATCACTGGCATTGTAGGCCAACACGAGACTGGAATGTTCGACCGCCGGAATGAGGTGCAGAGTGCTGAGAATTGATGACGGATGTTCGGACATCTGTATTACGGCATTTTTGAGCTGGGCAATGAGGCGTAATGCTCCGTTGCGACTCACGCGACGCGGGTCGACGATCATTGAACTGATGAGATGCGGCGTCAGCGTAAAATGGACAGTTATTGGGACTGACGGTTTCCTAAGCAATCGGAATGAATGACGGACCGACCCCAACATGCGCATGGCTGAAGCGAATACCGGTTCCTTATCCACCATCATTAGTGACTCGAAAAGCCGCTCGCCAGGCTGTACACCACTATATCGGGTGACCGATTCAATTGGATCCAATTCATGTGAACGCATCGCCAATTGCTGCTTATGCAAGGCGGTAACTAGATTCCGCACCGTCATCGACGGATCGACATGCGCACGTTTTGGCAGGCAATTCATGAGAACACCGCACGCGTGGCGAACATTTGCCGGCCCTGCATACCGGCATGCGCGGATACTGCCAAATACTACATCCTGCTGTCCACTTTGGGTTGAGACGACGAATGACCAAGCTGCCTGCAATATATCAGTAATCGACACCCCCAAACGGCCAGCGCACATCTGCACCAAGTCGTATTCGGCATGTGAATAGCTGATGTCAACTTCAACAGGATAGTAGTCAGCCGTCACCAATTCTGTTTCAGGATCATTGGGGAAAATATTCGCCTTGTTGAATCCTCCCAGTAAGGCCTTCCAGTAGTCGGCAGAGATGGAACGTGGCTCAGTGCGGAAACGCAGGTATTCCGAGAAGAGTGGAGCCGCCTCCTTCTCATAGACCAGGCCAGCGCACAGAGAGCTATAGATCTCGACCAAATCCTCCAGTATGATAGAAATTGATCGGCCGTCGAGGAGCACGTGCGGGAATGTCCACACGAGATGGTGGCTATCGGGGGAGGCGCTTAGGAGTGTCAGTCGTGAAAGAGGTGCATTCGAGAAATTGAATGGGGTGCGACGATCCATGTCCAAGAAGCGCTCAAGAGCATGCTCCCGTTCCTTTTCATTGCCGTCGATGGTGCGACGGGAAATCACAGGAGTGGCATGTGCAACTATCGACTGCTTGGGGACGACCTCGTCATGCACATGGAAGATCAGACGTAGCGCATCGTGACGCTCGTGCAGCAACTTCCATGCCGTCTGGAGGACAGGGACATTGACCCATTCCATGATACTCCAGACCAACTGTTCCACATCAAAGCCGTTAGCAGGCCCAAGTAGGGCTGGCGACAAGAATGCCTGTTGCATAGACGTTATGGGTAGGCGTTGGGGAGCAACAGGGGTGGACATGGTTATCTCGGCTTCTCGGCAGGATCTGCTATAATCGCGTTTTGACTAAGATGGCGACTGATCCATCGCCTAATGCTAAATTCGATGCAATGCAATTCTGAATCCCGTGGTCAGTTGCAGGATCGAGCAATACGGCATTGAAGCCAGCGTCCATACACTTGGCTGGCACCCCAATACCTGAGCCGATCGGGTAGATGACCTGAGCAAGACGTGCTGCTGGGAATTGATTGCAGTTCGGTCCTCCCATATGGCAGATTCAAAACGCATAGAGCTCGCTCCACCCTTAGGTGGCATCGATGAAGTAGACGAGATGCACTGGGATTCTCTATGACCGACCCGGTACGCGATCGTCACGATTGCCGCAAAGTCGCTTCGACACTACGCTACTGACCATGATCTTCATACCCGCTTGCACAGATCAGATAGTCAGGTCTTTTACCCGGTATTCTGTTAAGGCATTTCAATGTATGGGGTAAGCACAAGCCGAGCCAGTCTTGGAGTTGAGATGCGAATTCACCTCAACAAGATCAAAGAGAAACCAATGGCCGAGCTCGGTATAAAGCTGGCGGTCCTCGACCACCCAACTACGGATAAACTGTCCGCGAGCAACACGATCGAAAGATACAAGCAAACGCGGCCTTAGAGATGTTGGTGGCGTGAATCCCAACAATTGGAAACTCCTGTCGATATTTCCCTATGCCCTGATAGAGTAGCACGTTGCGTGACAGCGTCTTTGCACGCTCATGTGACAGCATGACTGGTCAACAACGGGGACCACTGAGTGCGGTTCGTTTCCGCGACATCTCACTACCTGAATCGCCCTACATATGGCATGTGGTGTGCGTTGTTACAGGCAATGGCATTGCATCGACATCAGCCTAATTCACCTCGCGTCAAATCTCAACCCGCCACTGCGTACGGCATCATCGTTCGTGATTGCGTGATGCATTACTACCGATCACATCCCGTGCCACCCTGCATGATCGGTGGGCAGTACCGGAGCATTTCAGCCGTAACAATGGCGATTGGCCAAGGATTTGACCAGAATACCCGCCGATTCCGTTGATAACCATGCCCCCGCGCTAGAAAGGTGGGGACCTGTGCACTCACCAAGTCCTGAATCCGATCAACACATAGGGAAATTATCATAGTCCGATCGGCTGTCAGCCACTAGTACGACGTTCCGTAATTACATGTGATATTTCTGGTACTTCTTTGTTAGCTGAATTATTTTCCTGAGTTTCTCCGGACCTTTGGTCCAAACGAATGGCCC
>Ga0302192_10002314_pt1 | contig 12004 bp, 7 predicted proteins | sample II_Bog_E3_2_FD_200230 | JGI IMG/M metagenome (GOLD analysis project Ga0302192, IMG submission 200230) | Peat permafrost microbial communities from Stordalen Mire near Abisko, Sweden - II_Bog_E3_2 | ecosystem: Environmental > Terrestrial > Soil > Wetlands > Peat | place: Sweden: Abisko, Stordalen...
CGACCCAGGCTTCACTTCCCAATGAGATGTCGACAACGCGGCGAGATTTTCTACTGCTGGCTGGGATGGGCGCGGCGGCAGCGACGCTGGTACGGCCGAGTGAGTTGTTTGCGGCACAGGTAAAGGCAGGGAGTGCGGTGAAGCCGCAGAAGATTCTGGTCCCGAATGACTCGGTGGCAATGCAGTCGGCGGGGAAGATCCTGGCGAAGAAGCTGGGGTTGGATGAGGCGGTGGTTCAGCAGTATGATGGCGCGCCCGACGCGGTGAAGGGAGCGGTGCTCTTTGCGCTTGTGGGGGACCCTGCGGGACGCCTCCCGGCGGAGTTGAAGCCGAAGATGGATGGGTACACCGTCACGTATACGGGCGGGATAGTTGTGTGGTGCGCGAGGCAACGGTCGGCACTATATGCGGCAGGCGAGCCGCATCACTGGTTGAAAGCTGGTGTCGCTCCGTATCGGCGGAGTCCGGAGTTTGCCCTGAGGAATACGACGTGGCACGCGAGTTATCCGGTGGCAGAACAGGCGGCGATGCTCGGGGCGAACTTCTTCATTGCGAGCCTGCCGGCATCCCCTGCACTGGAGGCCGTGCCGGAGGTCCATGCGGCGCTGAGCGGGGCTGATCGGAAGAGTCTCGTGGCGTCGGCGGCAGAGCACAAGGCGCGGAATACGGCGACGGTGAGAGAGTTCCACGACGCGGATGTGGAGGTGTATGCGCTGCTGCCGTATGGAAACAATTTTGCGACGTGGGCGCCAGCGCTATATGCGGCGACGCTAAAGGCCTATCCCAATGCGAAAGGCACGCCGATGCCGAATAGTCATGAATCAGCCGCGTTGTGTCCGAGCGATGCGGATGGATGGAAGGTGCTTGAAGCCTATGTGAAGGAGTGGGCGGAGCAGTGCGGGGCGGATGGGATTTCGGCGACGTTCTGGGACAACTATAGTGCGTTTTGCCAGGATGCTCGCTGCCAGGCGAATGGGCTGGATAAGTTTCCCAACGAGGTCTACGAGTTTCTGTCACGCTATCATGCGCTGCTGACGCCGATGGGGCAGAAGCTGCATATGCGGACATGGTCGTCCGGTTGCCCGCATTGGCTGGGAACAAACTATGTGCACGCGCCGGGATATGGGCAGTTCGGGATGAGCCACCCAGAACTGTGGGGGCGGGTGATCAAGGAGACGCCAGCCGACCTGATTATGCAGACGAAGATTTACCACTCGGACTGCGAGCCGAATGCGCGGTTCACAACGCTGCTGGGCAAGTGCAAGCCGCACATCGAGATGGTGGAGTACCAGCAGTCGGCGCAGTTTATCGGGCGGCAATACTTCCCCGCATCGACGGTGAACTACACGGCGACGACGATGAAGAAGGCGTTAGAACTGGTGGGGCCGCATGGTGGGGTGCAGATCAGTCCGGCCGGGGAGAGTCAGCCGCCGCAATTCGATGTCTTCCAGGACATCCTGAACAACGACTGCATCTATGCGTGGCGCGAGCTGACGTGGAACATCAATGTGAATCTCGACACGATGTGGCACGAGTGGGCGACCCAGATCTACGGTGCGGCGGCGGCACCGGCGATGGTGAAGTTCGTGCGGGCGAGCGAGGATGCGGCGACGTGGTGCTGGTGCCCGCTGGGACATGGGTCGTCGACCAATGGAGATTTTGCGGGCACGATAGCACGGCGTGAGGTGCTGCTGCGCTATACGAATCGGTACTATCTGCCGGAGTATGCGGCATATCTTGAACCGACCCTGGAGAATGTGATCAGAATGGAAAAGCAGAAGGCCGATTGCCTGGGCAAGCTGGACGAGATGGCGGCGGCATTCGGAGATGCGAAGCCGCATCTGACTGCGGAACAGTCCGCCGAGATTACGACAAGGCTCGACTGGTTCCGGCACTTTGCCGTCTGCAATACGACGCTGGATGTGAGCCTTTGGCGATTCCGCTATCTGCGCGGACTCGCGGCGAAGTTGACCACCGATCCGAAGCAGATGAAGGAGCTGGCGGCGGCGTTTGACACGATCGAAGCGGAGCAACCGAAGTTGTTCCAGTATGACAAGGCGCAGAAGATCAGCATGTATCGCGTACCGCTGGGCGAAATTGGCAGGCCGCCGGCGCTGGGGAATCCGCGGTCGCTGATGCATGAGATTTATGCGCAGTCGCTGCAGTTTGTGATGGAGAACGTGGGAGTGGATTATCTGCCGAAGGAGTGGTTGCGTGGGACAATGCCGCGGATGAACGTGCCGACGACGCTGGGGTAAAGCGGCTGCTATAGGCCTTCAGGAACGGCTTCATACCGACGAACACCGATGGCCCCGACTTTGAACCGGTCATGGGGAGAAGAGCGCCAGTTGTGATCGGCCATTATCGCGATGAAGAACTTCTAGTTGGCAGAAAGGTGCGAGCGGTTGAGGTGAGGCACACTTCATCGGGGTCCTTCGACTGCGGTCGCGATGCGACCTTCGCTCAGGATGACTTTTCTTGTTAGGGAGGATGGATGGAGCGACGAGAATTTGTGAAAGCGGCGGTGGCGGGAGTGGCGGCGAGCGCGGCGGGGAGTGCTATGGGTCAGATTGCAGGGACGGCCAAGGTGGGGACAGAGTTTTATCAGTTGCGGAAGTATGCGCTGCGGAATGGCCCGCAGACCGCGCTGACACAGGGGTACTTTGAGCGAGCGCTGATTCCTGCGCTCGGGCGGATGGGGATGGGGCCGGTGGGAGCGTTCAAGCTGGATGTAGGGCCGGAGACGCCGACGTATTATGTGCTGATTCCGTCGACGGATGCGGCGGCGATGGTGTCGCTCGATGCCAGACTGGGCGCGGACGCGGAGTACGTGAAAGCCGCGTCTGGGTTCCGCGATGCGCCTGCACCGGCTCCGGCGTTCGAACGAGCGGAGCGCACGTTGCTGTCGGCGTTCAGCGGATGGCCGAAGTTGACGGCACCGAAGTTGGTGGATGGCAAACTGTCCAAGCGCATCTTCCAATTGCGCACGTATGAGAGCCCGAGCCAGGTGGCTCACACGCGCAAGATGGCGATGTTCAACGAGGCGGAGATTGGGATCTTTGTGCGGACGGGACTGACTCCGGTGTTCTTTGGCGACACGCTCGTCGGCACGCGCATGCCGAGCCTGACTTATATGCTGACGTTCGCGGACACGGCGGAGTTGACGGCCCATTGGGCTGCGTTTTCCGCAGATCCGGAGTGGAGGGAGTTGGCGAAGAAGCCGGGGAATACGGATGCGGAGATTGTGAGCAACATTTCGAACCTGTATTTGAGTCCGCTGGCGTGCTCGGAGATTTAGGGGCGCAGAGACATATACAGGAGTCCTTCCCTGAGTTCGGGATGTCGCTCATCTTTGGCCGGTTGACGACCGTAGATGACTGCACTCACCGGCGAGAGCTGTATTGGATGGCCGCCTTTGGGGTGCCATCCGTTGAGGGGGACAATAGAGAACCGGGAAGCTGCGGTTGGCAGCTTCCCGGTTTTTGTGCGGAGGGGCGACAGACCTGGGAGAGGTTGTTTCCCCATCGCAACCCTTTAGTGGCCCGGAAGGTCGAGCTGAAGTTCCTCTCGTTCTCCATTTCGGGGAGGAACAATGCGACCCGTTCGGCTGTAATAGACGGGTGTACGCCGGGGACGTTTACGGGGGTAGGGAATTTTTAGTGGCTACCTGGCTAATGGTTAGTCGAGTGGTCAGAAGGTGAATGGGGGGTATCTCAATGAACCTTATTTAGTACACTGCACTAAGGAAGGTGCATACATCGTGATCGTGATCGAAGAGGCGCGGACAGTGAAAGAAGCGGTTGCGTGGCAGCTTGCCCGAGCTATGAAGGACAAGAGAATCTCGAAGAACAGAATGGCGGCGCTGCTAGGGACGAGCCGCACCCAGGTGGACCGACTACTGAACGCGAAGGACGATATCACGTTGGGCAGCTTGCAGCGCGCGGCTGCGATCTTGGGGCGGCAGCTGAGGATTGAGTTGGTAGGCGGGGATCCAACGCCTGAGAAGCGAGATATAAATACCCGGCGATCCAGCTCCGGTCGCGATGCACCCGCGTCTGACATGGAACACCCGCAAGTTGAAGTGTTGGAAGAGTCCGGGTGGCTAGGGTGATTGGGGCGAAGAACCCAACCGTGCCACGATAAGGCTGCTTCCTGGATGGGCGGCTCGCATACGAATCATGCTGCGATGCGATTGATGTTCGGCGTCGCTATCGAGTGATATTCACCGCCTGCGCCATCCTGTTGATGACGACAAAACCTCTTTGCTCCTTATTAATCCTTTACCCCTTGCAGATGGCGCATGCGTGCATCAGAACGATGACACGGGAAAACCCGTGGCGTCGCATAGGGCCCTCAGATCAACTGTTCCTGATGGCGCGGCGCCGCGTTCCAGGCGCCTCACAGGGTTTCGCCGACGGAACAAATGCAACTATCGAGGGGGACAAAAGCTATGCGGAAAAACTTGTATGTCTTGGGGTTAGCAATTTCAATCCTGGCCACGCCGATTGCCGGTATGGCTGCCAATATCACCTACACCGTCAACGAAGCGGTTGGACCGGGCAGTGTGACCGGCTTTATCACGACTGACGGGGCGATCGGTACGCTCGCCACCAGCGACCTGCTGAACTGGAATCTAACCTTGAAAGATGGGTCGGGGGGATTATTTGTGCTCGGAGGACCCGGAAGTGGGGGTAACTCTGGGGAGATCGTCGAAGGCGCAGACCTAACCGCAACCGCCAGCCAGCTCCTCTATAACTACAGCGATGCCGACATGGGGCTGCTGCTGTTTGAAACTCCGACGCCTGGCACCAACGGCCCCTTTCTCTGCTACACCTCATCTCTGGACTGCTCCGCGGATTCCTCAACTGGCATAAGTCTTGCCACGGAGCCGGGTGAAACCCTAACCGTCGACAGCCCGATTACGGGCACTGGCGCAATTGCCGCGATAGGAACGGTAACTCCGGAGCCCTCCTCACTTCTGTTGCTGGCCTCGGGTATGTGTGGGCTTTTTGCCGTTGCCCGGCGCCGGGTTCCAGTTACAGCGCGGCCATGAGCGCTTGCCGCTCGCGCGGCGGGGGGAACTAACTCGGCCGCGCAATGGGCAGCGTAAACGTGAACACCGAGCCGTGGTTGAGCTGGCTCGTCACCGAGATAGTCCCGCCATGCGCGCTGACGATGGCGCGAGCAATCGCCAAGCCCATGCCGGTTCCGGAGACGCGGTTGCGCTGGCCCTGCCCGCGATAGAACTTGTCGAAAATCATGGACTGCTCGATGGCGTCGATCCCAGCGCCACGATCTGCGACGGAGATGGCGACGGTATCGCCCTGGCGGTCGGCGGTGACGTGGATAGGCGGGGCCTGCCCGGCGGCGATGGCGGGGGAATACTTGATGGCGTTGCCCAGCAGATTGGCGATGACCTTGTGAATCCACCCGGCATCGGCGAGCACTAGCGGCAGCGAGCTGGAGAGCGAGACGCGGAACTCCCGCGCGGGATTGGCCAGACGGCTCTCATCGACGGCGGCGTTGACGAGGTCGGCGACGCGCAGCGGCTTCAGGTCAAGCTGTACCTTGCGCGCGTCCAGTTGTGCCATCTCGACCGCCTGCTCAATCAGGTGATTTAGCCGGTCGGACTCTTCGTCGATGACCGTCAGCAATTCCTTCTGCGACGCCGAATCGAGTAGTGCGTCCTGCGAGAGCAACGAGCTGATGGAGGCCTTGATGGCGGTCAGCGGAGTCCGCAGTTCGTGGGTGACGGAGTCCAGCAGCGCGGTGCGCAGGCGTTCCGTCTCTTTGGCGGCCTCGGAGCGCGCGGAATCTTCGAGCGCTTCGGCGCGTTCAATGGACATCGAAACCAGACCGCTAAGGGCTTCCATCGTCTCGCGCGAGAGGCAGATGCCTTCCAACAGCAGCGCGCCGCTGGGACGCACGCCAATACGCAGCGGAATCGCGGTGGGCAGGCCCCCAACCGGCGAGCGGAAGATGGGGAGCATCATGGCCTCGCGCAGGTCGGCGACAATCTCCGCGCGGGTGCGGTCGGCGTAGGCAACGGTGCCAGGAATCTCGGTGGCGCTCCACGGAATATTGGGGCTGGAGATGCGCTTGGGATCGGAGAGGTAGATGCGGTCGCCGTCGCAAATGTACAGCGTGACCGCAGGCGAGTTGAAGGAGTTCGCCACGCTGGAGGGAATGTAATTCAGCAGTTGGCCGACGTTTTCCGGCTGCAAGAGTTGGCGGCCCAGACGGTACAGCATTTCCGACTCGCGGCGTCTCGCGTTCGCGTCCTCTGACTCCTCGCGAATGCGCGCGGCAAGATGGCTGGCGTAGATCGCCGTGCCCAGGAAAGCGAACAGTGCAACCCAGTTCTGCGTGTCGGCGATGGTCAGGGTGCCGACCGGCGGAAGGAAGTAATAGTTGAACAGAAGAGTGGCCGCGAGCGAAGCGCCGACCGCGAAGCGCAAACCCCAGTTTCCGGCGAGCACCAGCACCAGCAGCAGCAGCGTAAGCGCGACCGTGGTATGACTGGCGGTCTGGAAATGTCGGTAGAAGGCTACAATACCGGCAAGCGCGAGTGCGATCGCAAGCCAGCGCGCAGCTTCAATAATGCGCTTCGTGTACACAGTGGGAATTGTATGCGGGTTGAGCGCGTTTGATTGAGAGTCTTACAACCTTTTAACGGCTTTGGGGTGGAAGATGGTAGATAGGTTGCCGCGCGCCAGCTACCCGCTTCCATGCACGGGTGTAATGGCGGGGGAAAGGGTCAAGTCAACGCCGGATGAATTCTGAACAGACGCATACGAAGACTCCGGATGAGTGGCTGGCCTCGGTTGAGGCGCAGAAGCGCGGGCGGTTCAAGGTGTTTCTCGGATACGCGCCGGGCGTGGGCAAGACGTTCAGCATGTTGAGCGAGGCGATCCGCCGCAAGAGCCGCGGCGAAGATATTGTGATCGGCATCGTGGAGACGCATGGGCGCGCGCGCACCGCCGAACTCGCCAGCCAACTGGAGCAGGTGCCGCGCAGGCAGATGGAGTACAAGGGCACGCTCTTTGAAGAGATGGACGTGGACGCCATTCTCGCGCGCAAGCCCGAGGTGGTGCTGATCGACGAACTCGCCCACACCAACATTGAAGGCAGCTTGCACGCAAAGCGCTTCCAGGATGTGCTCCAGATCCTGGAGGCCGAGATCGACGTGCTCTCGACGCTGAATATTCAGCACGTGGAGAGCATGACGCCCCGGGTGCAGAGCCTCACTGGGATTACCGTGCGCGAGACTGTGCCGGACTGGGTGCTGGACCGCGCCGACGAAGTGGTGCTCAGCGATCTGACGCCTGAGGCGCTGGTCACCCGCATGACCCGCGGCGATATCTATCCGGTGGAACGGGCGGAACGGGCGTTATCGAACTTCTTCCGGCGCGGGAATTTAATTGCCCTGCGCGAAATGGCGTTGCAGCGCGTGACCCGTGCGGTCGACCGGACGCTGGACGACTACGTGCAGCGCAAGAAGCTGAGCGGGCATTGGCAGATCGCCGAACGCATTGCCGTCTGCATCAGCGCCAACCCCGAGTCGCGCGACCTGATTGCACGCGGCGCGCGTATGGCCGAGGCAATGAACGGCGAGTTCTACGTGGTCTACGTCGAGCTCGATTCGGACATTTCCGAGACGCGGAAACGATCGCTCGAGGGCAATGTCCTGTTCGCCGAAAACGTTGGCGCGCGCGTGGTGCGCCTGCAGGGACGCAGCGTTCCCATGGCCACCGCGGACTATATTTCAAAGAACAGGATTACTCAGGTGATCTTCGGACGCAGCGCGGTCAAGGGCTGGAAGGCCTACCTGTACTACCATGCACTGGGAACGTTTATGCGCCACGCGCCGCACGTGGATGTACACATCGTGACGCAGGTTGCAAAGTGAGGCAGTGGTCGGTAGAGGCAAATACGAGATTTTTTGGCTGCGCCAGAATGATGACGTAAGGGCAGGTCAGAATGTTGGCGTAGGTGAGCGGCAGAGGTTGGGAAGCTGGTAAGCGATGCATATCCTGGTTGTCGATGATGAGCCGCAGATCACGCGGGTCTTGCGCACTTCGCTGCAGAGCAACGGGCATGAGGTGACGGTGGCGCACGACGGCGCGGATGCGCTCGAGCAGTTTATGAAGGCGCAGCCGGACCTGGTGATTACCGACCTCGCGATGCCCGTGATGAACGGTATCGAGCTGACGCGGGAGATCCGCGAGCGGTCGAGCGTCCCCGTAATTGTACTGAGCGTGCGCGGTAACGATGCGTCCAAGGTGGAGGCGCTGGACCAGGGCGCGGACGACTACATTACCAAGCCGTTCAGCATTCAGGAGCTGCTGGCGCGGGTGCGCGTGCAGGTGCGGCGGCTGGCCGCGGTAGACGCGCCGGCCGCGGAAACCACCCTCGAGTTGGGCGACTTCCGCATCGATCTGGAGCGGCACCAGGTCGCGGTGCGCGATGCGGAGGTGCATCTGACACCGAAGGAGTTCGACCTGATGGTGTACTTTGCGCGTAATTCGGACCGCGTGCTGACCCACAAAACTCTGCTGCGCGCGGTGTGGGGCGCAGCGGGGATGGACCAGCCGGAGTATCTGCGCGTGCTGGTGGCGCAGTTGCGCAAAAAGATCGAGCCGGGCGGCGAACCGAAGTACATTGTCAGCGAGCCGTGGGTGGGGTACCGTCTCAGCCCGGCCGGCGACGATGCGCCACGCCCGGAGTAGCGCCTCGTTTTAGCGTCAAATTCCTTTACAAAATCTTTATGTCCTTCCTACGGACTTTCTACATAGGTGGGGAGCAGACTCACGTTAGTGATCCTGGCGCGCCTCCTGGTGTGCGCGTGGGGACCCAAAAGCAGACCCGGGGTCGCGCCAGTAACGACCCGGCCCTGGGACGCTTCAGGAGAGTGCATGAGCGATATAGCGTTTCTTGCGGCTTCAATAGTGTTTTTCGTGGTTGCGGTGCTGTACGTCCACGGCTGCCGGCGACTGATGAAGGGTGGTGGCGACAATGCTTGAAAACGTGCTGCTCTTGTTGCTGACGGCCGGCTTGCTGGTCTATCTCGTGTTTGCGTTGTTGCGTCCGGAGAAATTCTGATGACCTCGAATGGCTGGCTGCAAATTGCAGTCTTTTTCGTATTGGTGCTGCTCGCCGCGAAGCCCATGGGGCTCTACATGGCCCGCGTCTATGAGCGCAAGAAGACGTGGCTCGACCCCGTGCTGGTGCCGGTGGAGAAGCTGCTCTACAAAGTGACCGGCGTCGACTCGGAAACCGAGATGCGCTGGACCGAGTACGCCGTATCCATGCTGGTGTTCTCGCTGGCGACGCTGCTGCTGACCTACGCCGTCGAGCGGTTGCAGCACGCGATCCCGCTATGGAACCCGCAGCACCTCGCCGCAGTCGAACCGTATCTCGCCTGGAGCACCGCCGGTTCGTTTACTACCAACACCAACTGGCAGGCCTATGTGCCCGAGACCACGATGAGCTACCTGACCCAGATGTTTGGGCTGGCGACGCACAATTTCTGGTCCGCGGCCGTCGGCATGGCGCTGGCTATCGCGTTTATCCGCGGGATTGCGCGGCGCGAGGCCAGGACCCTGGGAAATTTCTGGGTGGACCTGACTCGCGGCACGCTGTGGGTGCTGGTGCCGATGTGCCTGGTGTATGCGCTGGCACTGGTGTCGCAGGGCGCAATCCAGAACTTCAAGCCGTACGATACGGCGACGCTGGTGGAGAAGCAGAATGTAACCACTACCGGCACAGATGGAAAGCCTGTAACTACCGCAGTTATAACCCAGACGATTGCGCAGGGCCCGCTGGCTTCGCAGGAAGCCATCAAGATGCTGGGGACCAACGGCGGCGGGTTTATGAATGCGAATTCGGCGCACCCATTTGAGAACCCGACACCGCTTACCAACCTGATGGAAATGTTTTCGATCTTCGTGATTCCCGGCGGCCTGTGCGTGACGCTGGGGACGATGACCGGGTCGAAGGGGCATGGCTGGGCGGTGTTCGCCGCGATGTCGATCCTGTGGTTCGCCGGCGTCGCCACCTGCTACTGGGCGGAGGCGCAACCCAATCCACTGTTGAAGGGCGTTGACCAGACGGTGACGCAAACCGGGCCAGCCGCGGCGTCGAGCTCTGGCGGCAACATGGAAGGCAAGGAAGTCCGCTTCGGCATCGCGAATTCGGCGCTGTTTGCGACGGTGACAACGGACGCAAGCTGCGGCGCGGTCAACTCGATGCACGACTCCTTCATGCCACTGGGCGGAATGGTGCCGCTGGCCAACATTATGATGGGCGAGATCATCTTCGGCGGAGTCGGCGCGGGCATGTACGGAATGCTCATCTTCGTCGTGGTGTCCGTGTTCATCGCCGGACTGATGGTGGGCAGGACGCCCGAGTACCTGGGCAAGAAAGTGGAGGCATACGACGTGCAATTGTCGATGCTCTACCTGCTGATTTTTCCCCTGATCATCCTTGGCTTCGCGGCGCTAAGCGTGCTGCTGCCGGCTGGACTCGCGAGCATTTCGAACAAGGGGCCGCACGGGCTCACGCAGATTCTGTACGCGTACACATCGGCCGTTGGGAACAACGGGTCGGCGTTCGCAGGACTCAACGCGAACACCCACTGGTATCTGATCACCCAGGGAATCGCCATGCTGGGCGGGCGCTTTCTGATGATTGTGCCGATGCTAGCAGTAGCGGGAAATCTGGCGACGAAGAAAATCTCGCCGCCCAGCGTGGGCACCTTCCCAGTCAACGGCACGCTGTTCACCGTGCTGCTGGTGGGCGTAATTCTAATCGTCGGTGCGCTGACATTCTTCCCAGCGCTCAGCCTCGGGCCGGTGCTGGAGCACTTACTGCTCCGGGCAGGCAGCGCCTTTTAGTAGTTCTTGATACGTGGTCCATGGTCGGTGAAGGCTAGGAGAATTTGATGAGTGCAACACATACAGGAACGGCGAAGAAGAAGAATTTATTCGATGGGGCGATTGTGCGCCGGGCGTCGGTGGATGCACTGAAGAAGCTGAACCCCATGCTGATGGCGAAGAACCCCGTGATGTTCGTGGTCGAGGTGGGCAGCGTGGTGACGACGGTCCTGCTGTTTGGGCACGGCGGACACTTCGCGTTCAACCTGCAGATCACGCTGTGGCTGTGGTTTACGGTGCTGTTCGCCAACTTCGCCGAAGCCATGGCGGAAGGCCGCGGCAAGGCCCAGGCCGATGCTCTGCGCAAGGCGAAGAGTGAGACGACGGCGTACAAGCTGCGCGCGGATGACACCATCGAAGAGGTGCCCAGCTCGCACCTCCGCGTCGGCGACAAGGTGCGCGTCATCGCGATGCAGATGATTCCCGGCGATGGCGAGGTGATTCAAGGGGTCGCGTCGGTCGACGAGTCGGCGATCACGGGCGAGAGCGCGCCGGTGATTCGCGAGGCTGGCGGTGACCGCAGCGCGGTGACCGGTGGAACGCGTGTGCTCAGCGACATGATCGTCGTGACCATCACGGCAAATCCTGGTGAGACGTTTCTCGATCGCATGATCGCGCTGGTGGAAGGCGCGGAACGGCAGAAGACGCCTAATGAAATCGCGCTGAATATTTTGCTGGCCGGACTCACAATTATTTTTCTGCTGGCGGTCGTCACGCTGGAGCCGTTCGCCGTCTATTCGGGCGCGCCGCAGACTGCGTTCGTGCTGATCTCGCTGCTGGTGTGCCTGATCCCGACAACCATCGGCGGACTGCTCTCCGCCATCGGCATCGCCGGAATGGACCGCCTGGTTCAGCACAATGTGCTGGCCGTCAGCGGGCGCGCGGTGGAAGCAGCGGGCGATGTGAATACGCTGCTGTTGGACAAGACTGGAACGATTACGTTAGGCAACCGGCAGGCGTCGGAATTTCTAACCGCAGCGGGTGTCAGCAGCGAAGAACTGGCGGACGCCGCGCAGCTCTCTTCCCTGCCGGATGAGACGCCCGAGGGCCGCTCGATTGTAGTGCTCGCA
>Ga0302192_10002353_pt1 | contig 11918 bp, 15 predicted proteins | sample II_Bog_E3_2_FD_200230 | JGI IMG/M metagenome (GOLD analysis project Ga0302192, IMG submission 200230) | Peat permafrost microbial communities from Stordalen Mire near Abisko, Sweden - II_Bog_E3_2 | ecosystem: Environmental > Terrestrial > Soil > Wetlands > Peat | place: Sweden: Abisko...
TACGTCAGGCAAGACTTCGACGAGTTATTACTGTGCGGCTCTTATACAAGCAGCCGGTTTCTCAGTAGGGTTAACCGTTTCACCCCACATCGATGAGGTAAACGAGCGAGCTCAAATCAATCTTAAGAGCCTTCCCGAGAACAAGTATTGTAAAGAGCTCAGTCTTTTTCTCGATATAGTCGACGAAAGTAGGATGCACCCCTCCTACTTTGAACTACTGGTTGCTTTTGCCTATTGGTTGTTTGAAAAACAACACCTAGACTACGTTGTAGTCGAGGTTGGCCTTGGTGGGCTTATAGATGGCACGAATGTTATCAATAGAGACGATAAGATCTGCGTCATAACCGACATTGGCTATGACCACACTGAAATTCTTGGTAATACCCTGACGGAAATAGCTACGCAAAAGGCGGGTATTATTCACGCTCATAACGAAGTCTTTATGCACATTCAGCCAGAAGAGGTGATTAATACTATTAGATCAGTCGCAAAATCCAAAGAGGCAACTCTGACAGTAATTACCGACACTACACCACTTCTTCGAGCTCACCCTCTTTTCTTAGCCCTTCCAGATTTTCAAAAGAGAAACTTCAGCCTTGCCTATGCCGCAACTGCTTTACTAACCGGACCTCTTTCACCAGAAGCACTTAATCAAGCACTCGAAACGGTTGTACCCGCTCGTATGGAAACAGTTCAATGGAACAATAAGACACTCATCATGGACGGATCACATAATGAACAGAAGCTAGCTGCACTCGTGCAAGCAGTTCACGAAAAATATAAGGAAAAAGATACAACTCTGCTTGTCGCTTTTGGTGAAAATAAGTTTGATCATCTTGAAGCAAACCTAAAACTCCTTAGAACCATAAGCTCTCATATCACCATAACGACGTTCGAAAATAACCAAGATCAGCTTCGAAAAGCAATTAATCCGCTAGAGATAATGTCCCATGCAAAACAGGCAGGTTTTCAATCTATTACCATAGAGGCTAATGCTGCCAAAGCACTTAATATGCTCGCTCTCACCCCTGAATCTGTTGTAATTATCACAGGATCGTTTTATCTCCTCAATAGTGTACGATCACTTATACTCTAGCTTGTAAAACTTCAATTGTAACGCGCTTATCCGCAGTGAGTTTAATCATACCTCCGATAGGTAACGTCACTATTGGCAGCGTATGACCAAAGTCTATACCGGCCACAATTGGTATAGCTGACAGTTCTTTAGATAAAATAATACTCTCAAGAATCGAATAAGACAGTTCGCTGTCTGGTTCGAATCTGCCGATTAATAGCCCACGGATGTTTTGACGAAAGCCATGGAGCTGCAGAACCGATTCAAACCTTCTTGATACTTCTTTGGCGGTACAGCCACCAGCTTCGGCGTCATCCTCTAGGGCAAAGATAAAAGGCTTATCAAAAACTGGTTGATACTCTGTGCCCTGTAGGAGATAGAAAGTACCAAGATTACCCCCAATGACTACAGCCTCAGCCTCACCAGTCTGTATAATTTTGCGCGGTGGAGTAGAATATCTTTTTCTTCCCCTGGTTCCCCATTGGGTACTCTTACGTAGCGTCGTTGGCTTACCACTCATAACTTCATGAAAGGTAGCGAGAGTATACTTCCATTCCAGCATGCGGCCAAAGGTAGAGAAGTTTGGACCCAAATAACCACGTTGGCCCGTTTTAGCATAGACAGCATTAAGAAGAACGGTGATATCAGAAAAACCGATAAGCGGTTTTGGATTAGAAATCACAACATCCCAGTCAACTAAAGGGAGGATCTCATTCGCCGACCAACCACCAGTTAAGGCCATGACGATGTCTACGTCTTTATCAGCGTAGGCAGCGTTAAAATCATCAGCTCGCTCTTGTTTTGTTGCCGTTCCTAAGTGAAAATCCTTACCAACATTCTTTCCATAACTAACCTCGTACCCAAGAGACTCTAAACGTTCTTTTGCACGTTCATACGATCGTTGATATTTACCCGAAGACCAACTCTGGGAAGGGGCAATAACTCGTATTCGCTTGGTTGTCGATGCATTACTTGTCATATTCATAGCACCATCATATCAGGTAAAAGAGCACGGCTCCCTAACGTCTTAAACCGATTCGACTGTTCAATATCGAGAAAAGATAGATCTGTCTTTTCCATTCCCTCTCTATAGGGAAGTTGTACAATAAGTGGCTTTATGCCAAGATCTTTCTCTACTTTGTTAAAAGCCGGGTATACGACAGTGTCCATGAACTGTTTGAGATCACCACTTGCAGCGTTCGGACCCCCATCGAAATCTTCGTACAACACTCCAAACATAGTCGCAAGAGCCATGCTTGCTGTGTAATAGAAGGGTGCTAAATTACCCTCGATGTAGCCAGATCGAATTGCTTGTTGCTTGTACCACGTCCCTAAATCAAACACATTATCGACGAGCTCATCATCACCTGAATTTTTAAATACAACCTCTCTAATAGCACTCTGAAAGTCCGTCGCACTATAGCCATAGACGGTCTCAAGCCGACCAACTCCACCCACTCGTTTGTCTGGCTCTACAACCCAGCTCCGTGTTTTCTGCCCATTACTCCAATCTATAGAAGGACGTACCGTTGCTACTTTTTCAGGATTTCTTGTTGTAAATCTGTCATCAACATAGGATGCCCAATAGGGTATTAGGCCATCTTCACGTGCCTGATCAGCAAATAAACGATCCTCCACAGTTGCTCGTGGTACATACCGTGCCAAATAAGCTATGTTTGAAGGCAGTTCAAGACGACTATCTGGTACGTAATTGCCTAAGTATCCTCTTACTCTGTCCATTAGTCGTGTATCTTGTTGTCGCTCGCCAAGTATTTCGGCAGCAACTTCTCTTGCTGTATATAATTCACTCATATTATTTCTCCATGCTTTAATTTGGTAACAAAAACGCCAACTTCACGTTGGCGTTTTAAGGTACTAATTAGTATTTCTACTCAACGTGAGTTGGCTCATCATGCTTATGATGACTAAGAACCACCCTATATCCACCGTTACCGTTTTTCATCCAATCACTAATACGAGCGATCGTCCGACTACTTAGTTTTGTTATCGAAGCTATCTGGGCATAAGAAGTCTTCTGGTCAAGAAGTCGAGCGGCTTCAAAACGAGCGCTGATTTCTCTAATTTCCTTTTCAGTCATAACGTCACCAAGAAAGTTCTGTAGTGTCACTTTCGAGTTAGTAGTAAGAAGTGCCTCAACGAGTTGCCGAGGAAACTGTTCACTCCAGATAGATGTAATAGATTGTTTCATAGCATTACTTTATCTAAGTAAAGTGTTTTTGTCAACGAAATACCTAAGTATAAGAATCTATTGATGACGGTTTTGACGCCACTTTATCGGGTGAATTATGGCGTAAAAATTAAAGTCATAACCCCAACCCCACCACCGCGGACTTATAAACTGACCTGTTGGATTCCATATCCTTAATAAGAAACGTGCTTTTGTTGGCCGTCTAAAATCGTACGGGATGCCCGCAATTCTTCCACGTTTTTTGTCATTTTTACTCATAGGCTAATTGTAGCAAACGTAAAGACCTTACTTTCGTAAAGTATTTACGTGTAGTAGGGGATTGAGAGAACGAGGTGAAAACAAAGCTAGTGATACACTAATTCTATGACACTAAAATGTGTAGATTTTTTAGGTAATACTCATATTGTGGATGAGGCCGATGTCATAGATAGGTTAAGTGTTTACTGTGTATATATCGTTAATGAAACTGTCTTAATGATGCAAGACTCCTACTCCCATCGCTGGGAACTGCCTGGTGGTGGTACGGAGGGTAACGAAACCGAACAAGAGGGACTTATACGAGAGTTCTTAGAAGAAACAGGCTTACATATGCTTGACGTACCAACATTAATAGACGAGTGGACTGAATACTATTTCGATCTACCAACCAATCAAGCTTGGCACTCCAAACGAAAGTTTTATACAACAACTACTACAGATGGTGAACTTCTTACAAAAGGAAACAATGATGATAGTATGGCTGCGCAGTTCATAGCTCTCGATCAGATTAAGCACCGAGTCGTCGCGCCGCGTATAAGAGAGGTTATAGACCTAGCTGTTAAGCTCGCTCGGAAATAAATAAGGAAAAACACCCCATGCCCTGCGAAAGATTACCTACGTGGTTAGACTATTTTGGCAACTCAAAGATAATACGGTTACCTCGTGCGTCGGTTTTTTCAAATCCTGCACTCGTTAGTACGTGCGCACTTGCCTCATTCCCTATAACCACTTCTGCGTAGATGCGTTCATAGTCAGGTGACAGATGCGAGGCGAGAGCTCTTGTTGCGACCGTTGCAAAGCCGTTGCCAACATAACGACCGTCAACCCAGTAGCCAATTTCTGCCTCATCATCATCGTGTGGAGTAGCTTTCATGAATCCGACAAAAGCTTCCGAGTTCCAGATACCCATCCTCAATATGTTGCCAGCATTTTGTCGTGCTTTCGTGACATCCTCGATAGTCTGATACTTTTTAGCCGTAACATCTCCGAACTGACTTAAGTGCTCTCTATTAGCATCGACTGCTTGAAAATAAGCCAGATCGTCTTCTAGATTAGATAACTGACGCAAATCAACATCTTCGCGTTCAGTTGGGACAATAAGTCTCTCAGTCATGAAGTAGATTATACCACAAAAAGTGATTTTTGTCTATTTTACAGGGAATTATGTAGGAGGCTAGAAGCAAGCTATGAGACTTGCGCACGTTTACGATTTAGTAGGACGTCGTATCCTTGAAAAACTTCCCCAGATCGATCTACGCCAAATTTCTCTAACTCCACCCAGAGAAACTCTGCGACTGCTTTGCCGTCAGCGTTCTCGTCGGTGAGTTGCTCGGCTTCAATAAAAATGCCAAGATCTTCAACGTCGTCCACACAAATTTCAATATTATTAAAGTGGGCTTTTTGGCGAGTTTTTGTCAGATCTGAATAAAGAGTAAATCCCAGAGCTACGATTATAGAAGTAATCTCTTCAGCACTAGAAACCTCAGTCTCGTGTTCGATACTATCGAGCCCTCCCGTATGCTGTTGTTTAAGGGTAAAGAAGATTTTTGTATCGTTTTCAATCCGGACTCGTAGCCAGATTGATCCTGGCGCATTGTCGGCAACGTCCTTTTGACCATACACGACGTCATGCTGTTTAATAGGCGACGAAAGAACTATGCCTGCGCGAGTGATCGCATCAATTAATGCCGTCTTATTTGTAACCTTAGCTTTTATTTCAATCTCTCTCATGTTGCAAGTATAACAAAACAAATACGATGCTTTCACACAGTGCCTACGCTTGGTGGGGGGATTATCGACGAGAGTAGAAGTAAGTTAATTGCGTGATTCAATAATAGTAAGGATACCTGCAACTATCTCATCGACTGGAGCTTCGGCATTCATAGCGGTCGCCCCGAGCTGTTTTATAGAGTCATTGAAGTCAGCAACGGTTTCAATTGCGTGCTGTAATTCTTCTGGGTACTTACGACCCCAATCACCAGAAGTTCGATTAAGTAATCGCTGTTCAATAATAGATTGCCCGACTTCTAGTAGAAATATGCCATCAAAATCATCTTTAAAATCATGCCAGTTGTTCGCATATCCACTAATAAACTGGATTTGATTCTCAGGTCCTTCCAAATCGGGTAAGAGAAGTTCACGATCAACTCGCCAATCGACATACTGCAATTCATCCCAGCCACTACCCCTAACAAAAGTTGCGGGTTGATCTGTCCTTCGGTCATATCTCTGTCTGTAGGGTAACTTAAAGATAATCTTTTCGCTTGGTGCGCCATCGAACTCTATAACACGATAGCCTTTATCTGCAAGAGCTTCGCCGACAGCACTCTTACCAGAGCCAGCGATACCTGTAATTAGATAGTTCTTCATAGCCTTAGGATAACAAAAGCACTATGCTTTCACATAGTGTCTACGCTTGATGGGGAATTATCTACGAGGTTAGAATCAAACTAAACCCGAGGAGTTATAATCAAGTGGATGAATGACGCAATTGAGCTAGCAAAGATTCTCTGGAACTATAACTATTTAAATCAAAAGCTTAAAAAAGCCGACTGCATTATCGCGTTAGGCAATAGTGACATTCGAACCGTCCAAACTGCAGCAAGCCTTATGAATCGCAGTTATAGTGAACTATTAGTTACTACAGGTGGTTTCGGAAGGCTAACAGAAGACGTATTTACTAAACCTGAAGCACAGCTCTTTGCTGACGAAGCTATAAGATACGGGGTTCCACCTCAGAAAATTTTGATCGAAGATGCGTCGACAAACACTTTTGATAATTTTAGATTTACAAAAAAACTTCTCAAAGACAAAGCTTTAAACCCTAGAAGTATTCTGGTTGTTACAAAACCATATATGGAAAGAAGGGCACAGATGACCGCACATGCTGTTTGGCCCGAAGTAACCGTTGTAGTAACGTCACCTCCGCTGGATTTTGATAACTATATCAATGAATCTATACCCATGGATTTGTTAATTAACATGCTCGTTGGCGACACTCAAAGGCTAATGATTTTCAGTGATTCAGGACATATACCCAAACAAGAGTTTCCAGATAAAGTAACTGATGCATACAATGAGCTTATTAAGCTCGATTACACCAAACAGATTATTAAAAGTGAAAATATTCCTGATCTCCTCAAGGCTGTGACCGCAGGAAATAAATAAAAAGCATAAACACTATGTGAGAACATAGTGTTTATGCTTGGCGGGGATTATCTACAACAGTAGAAGTGAACTTACAAACTCAGCAGCTCAGGTTCAATAACATCCTCTATGACAGTCCCTTCTTCGTTCTTAAAAACATGATATGCATGCTTTCCTGGTGTATCACTAACTGCTTTATAAAAGTCAGTGTCGACAAAGTGTATATTCACACCATCATCGGTTGCATAGCCTGCGGGAAGTACATCATCTCCGATAAGCTTTTGGAATAGAGGTCGTCTACGTTCTTCGCTATCGTAATGAACTCCACACGAGTAGGGTAGAAAGCCTAAAGCGTTTGTCACAGGTTTAAGATCAATACCAAACGAATCAGTCGCACCGCCAATGCTCCAGCAAATTGCGCCTGCGCTTTGACCCGTTAGCACGATACCATTTTCCCAGGCTTTACGTAAAATCTTGTCGAGCCCATGAACTCGCCATACGGCAAGTAGATTAGCTACAGAGCCACCTCCGACCCATATAATATCCCGTGAGAGAATATATTCCTTAAGGTCATTGTGATTTGGCAATGAAAAAAGCTCCAAGTGAGATGCTTCGACGTCTTCTCCATAGCACGCCTGATAGAATCCTTTTATCCAAGTTGCGTTATCGCCCGTTGCAGTACCTATATATGCAAATTTTGGACGGGTTTTGTTCGTTAGCCGAAAAGCATACTTTAAAATTGGACCAATGCTTTGATGGTAGCCATCTTTGTAGACAAAGCCAGCACTTCCCGCAACTATATGTTTTGTTGTCATATAGCAATTATAACAAAAACAAAAACACCTTACTTTCGTAAAGTGTCTATGCTTGGCGGGGGATTATCTACGAGGCTAGAACCTTACTTGAGATTTCTTGAAACAAGCTCTTTAGCAATATCAGCCATCGAACGAATAAGTTTGTCGGTAGGGAGTTTGGTAATATCCTGCTCAACAGGATCGCTGTAGTCTGTAAAAAGTTCACCATCGATAACTACAGCTTCGAATATTCCGTTTTTCATCGCAACTTTAGCTAACCCAGCAACGCCCTTTAATCCAGTTTCGAGATCTCGCACGACATAACCAACATCAGCCGCTTGCTGGAGTAGTCGTCGGTCTGGAGGTAATAACTCCTCGTTAATAAGTTTTGCAAGTTCTGTTAGGCCAGGAAGTCGTTTATAACGGCTCGCAAATATGCGAATACCAACTACCACGAGCTCTTCTCTTTCCCTGAGAGTCGTAGATTGTAATCGTGGGGTTTGTTCGTTCTCACTATTCGACATAGTGTGAGTATAATTTTTATATTTATATAAACAACACCTTTTAGCAAACAAAACACTATGCTTTCACATAGTGCTTATGCTTGGCGGGGGATTATCTACGAGGCTAGAAGTAGCTTTTTATGACTCAGCATCTCCGAATAGGTATAAGTGGTGACCCTCCCATCCTTCGATTTCTCGATCGGTCTTTTGGAAACCAACGCTCGTGACGAGATGTTCGGACGGAAAGTTTCCATCTCTTACGAATGTCCAAGCGCGATTATCGAAGTTCTTTTTAAGGACCTTCATACGTTCTTCAATTGAGAGACGACCTAAGCCTCTCGCTCTATAAGGATTTGAGATAAAACCAGATATGTTTGGAGCGCTCGGATTAATACCCTCGGGCGGAGTATCGAGCGCGTTGCTAATAAGACACATACCGACCGCATGCTCTCCAGAAAAAACAATGAATTGCTCTCTGGAACCTATTTTGTATAAATTTCTTGCGGCTTCTAGATGTGCTTTGGATTCAACAACATCACCTCCATAGCGTGAAACTGTTGCGGGAAACTCTCCTGCAATATCTGCGTTATCTGGACGTTGCAATAAGCTGCTCAAGTCTTTGGCAGTACTGGTAAAGTCATCAATTTCGGTAAGAGAAATCACTCTGTTCATTTTGTAAATTATGGCATAATTAGCATTTAAAGTCAATTTAGTAAAACAAAAACACCTTACTTTCGTAAAGTGTCGTTGCTTGGCGGAGGATTATCTATGAGAGTAGAAGTAGACTAGCTCTTATTGACTGAATACTTTGCTTGGATTCTCCCAAGACTGAGTTTCTCATAACCTAAAAGCGTTAGATCAATATCTAAATCCTCTGAATCTATAAAAGACCTACCTTTACCTAAGATATGAGGTGTATACGTAAGCCATACTTCATCAATAAGATTGTCTTTTAGAAACTGGCTATTCAATTTCCCTCCACCTACTAAAAGGGCCGTATCTAAATTCCTACTACTTAACAGTTTCAGCGCTTCCTGTGGACTATGAACTATGCTATAAGAACTCGGAGCCTTGAAGTCTAAATTCCTTGTGATTATTATCTTTGGATCAATATCCACGTCATCAAAATTGTGGTCAGGGTATAACTGTTGAACAAGTTCATATGTCTGACGACCCATAATGAAGTTATTGAATTTGCTGACATCCACTAAGAATTCGTTCCATCCCTCTACGGGTAACCAGTCTTCTTGACCGTTTTCACGAGCAACCATCCCGTTAAGTGAGGTTGCCATTGATAGAATTACTCTCATACTTTTAGGATAACAAAAACACCATGCTTTCACATAGTGTTTATGCTTGGCGGAGGATTATCTACGAGGCTAGAAGTCGTATTCAATAAAATGTGTATTGTCTACGGCAAGTTCATTGACTCGCTCATTTGGTATGTTTTTGATAATTGCATAGATAATACGACTAATTGCTTGGTGAGTAACTATAAGAATCGTTGCTTCCGGTCGCTTTTTTAGATCATCAAGGAAAGCTTTTACTCGTGCTTTCTCATCTTCGAATGACTCGCCACCATTTAACCGAACAGTCCACTTATTATCGGCATTATTACGAGCTGCTCGGAATTCGTCTACGGGCCTACCTTCGAAACCAGTCAGAACATCGTTGATACGCTTATCTTCAATAGTGGGGACATTGTGATACTCATTTACAAGTCGAGCTGTTTCTTTAGTGCGTGGAAATTCAGAAGTGATAATAAGGTCAATAGGCACATCTTTAAGATTAATACCAAGTATCTTGCCTTGTTCGATACCTTTTTCAGTAAGATAGACATTTACGAGCGGACTGTCATTACATAGTTCATCTAAGTTATAGTTTGTTTCGGCATGTCGAGCGACGTAAAGTTTCATATGCCAATCATAACAAAAAGATGACCAATTAGGTCATCTCTCTGATATGACGGGGGATTATCTACTAGAGTAGAAGTAGGGTATTAAACCAATTTACTAATATCTCCATTCAAAAACACGGGTTCTAGTCCAAGAATCTCGTCAATAAGTGGTGAGTTTTCTGGTTTACCATTCAGAATATAAATTGGCTTCTTCAGATAAAACGAGATTGCCATTTCCATAAGTACATTTGGCCCAATGTAGTTAGGCTTGCCGTGTTTTTCGTAGTTCATAACGAGTATTGCGTCACTTTTGGTGATTTCGTCGAAGTGCCCACGAATTAATCGTGCTTTTCCGTGGTCACCGACAGCAGCCTTTACCCAATCCGTTTTGGCTTCGTCATTTTCTCTACCTTTTGCTTTCATCTCTGCGGCGGTTTTAGGAAGAATAACATTAATTCCCAAATCCTCAAGCTTATAGCTAAAGGCGATTACTTCAGTGTAGAAAATTGCACTCGAACATATTGCTAAATTTAGTTTGGTCATTGTACCTATCATAGCAAAACAAAAACACCTTACTTTCGTAAAGTGCTTATGCTTGGCGGAGGAGGGGAGATTCGAACTCCCGCTCCAGGTCTCCCCAGACTAACGATTTAGCAAACCGTCCCCTTCAGCCACTTGGGTACTCCTCCATCAATAGGCTGTCTGTGTTGAATTTCCATATATTGGTCATTCTCGACTCGCTCGATTGTAGCATAAAACAGATAGGGGGGCTAGATTTAAGATACCTTATTTGCTATAATTTGAGTATATGTTGTGGTAAACAGAGCATAGGAGATTCCGTATGAAACTATTCCGTACACCCCACATTCGTCCTCTTATAGCCGTCGCTAGCTCGGTTCTCTTGGCTGTTATTTCGACACCATATCTTTACGCTGACCCTAACGTCTCTGTTCAAGCAGGTGCAAATGCCGCAAAAGGGGATGGTCAGCCTGCACTTCTTTTCGGACAAATGGGAATATTTACCAGTGTTACAAATACGCTTCTTTTCCTTATTGGTGCAATCAGCGTAATCATGATTATTGTCGGAGGTCTCCGCTATACGACATCGGGCGGTAACTCTACCTCTGTAACTGGAGCAAAAAATACCATTTTATATGCCATTGTAGGACTCATTATTGCCATTCTTGCTTTCGCTATCGTCAACTATGTTCTTACAACACTCTCTGGAGCTGGTGTAGGTAGTCCTACAGCTACTTAAATACTCTCGGCTATAACAGGCTCAACAGCATCAATAGTAAAGCTAAGATGTCCATCTATACGTATGAGACGAAGGTTCCTGTATCGTATCAAGTAATACAAACCGACAAAGGCAGCAACAACTCCTGATGCAGCCCCAACCACTAGTCCCCAACGAGGACCATAGGTATTAGCCACCCAACCTACAATTGGAGCACCTATAGGCGTACCACCTAGAGCAACGGCTAGAAATATCGCTATGACTCGGCCACGCATAATTGGATCAGTCGATAACTGCAAGATAGTCGTAGAAGATGTTGTCAGTGTCTGAGCGGAGATACCGATAATAATAAGCGACAGCCCGAATAGGGTATAGCTTGGAGAAATTGAAGCTAGTAAACACCCGATAGCAAATACTGCCGAGCTAACTAGTAGTAAGGCTAGTCGCGGATGCTGACGACGAGCGGCTAGGAGCGCGCCTGCTACTGTTCCAACAGCCATAATGGAAGTAAGGAGACCAAACTCACCAGCACCCTTGTGAAAGACGCTGACGGCCATTGTTGAGATATAGATAGGGAAGTTTAATCCAAACGTTCCAATCAGAAACATCATGATCATTATCACTTTTAAATCAGGTCGCCTCCATACATAGCGAAATCCTTCAACAAATCCACCAGAGGCGTGACTTGCTCGGAGAGAGGGGTGAAGTTCGTTTACCTTAAGGAAGCGAAATGAAATAAGAACTGCACCAAAACTCGCAGCGTTAATAATAAACACCCAACCAGAACCAACTGCTGTA
>Ga0302192_10002376_pt1 | contig 11860 bp, 6 predicted proteins | sample II_Bog_E3_2_FD_200230 | JGI IMG/M metagenome (GOLD analysis project Ga0302192, IMG submission 200230) | Peat permafrost microbial communities from Stordalen Mire near Abisko, Sweden - II_Bog_E3_2 | ecosystem: Environmental > Terrestrial > Soil > Wetlands > Peat | place: Sweden: Abisko, Stordalen...
TGCGTGGTGCCAGCAAAAGTCACGTTATCCCCGTAGCCGGCCGGCAGATCGGAAACCCAGTTCGTGCCGGTGGCCCACTGGTTGTCTTGCCCCAGGCCGTCCCACACTTGCGTGAACGAATTGATGGTCAGCGGAATGGTGCCGCTGTTGCTATCGTAGCTGAGGTCGGTGACGGTGTAGCTCAGGTTGGTCGTTCCAAAACCAGTGGTGACCGTGGTGCTGTTGGTGTAGCTGTTGCCGCCGGCATAAACCAGATACAATGTTGACGAACCGCCAATGGGGGCGGCGTTCACATAGACGCCAACCGCCGGGTCTATCCCGGGAATCGCCACCGTGTTCACGGTGAAGGTCACCTGCTGGCTGCGGGTCACCGGGTTCGGCGTGACCGTCGCCGACAAAAGCTCAATCGGTGAATAATGGAGCACGACATTGCCACCGCTATACACCACCGAGTAATACGCCGAGTTGGTCGGCGTCGCCCCCAGCCAGACCGGGGTGGGATTGAAACCACTGACGTAGGAGCCGGTGACGTGGAACAACACATAATCCGCCGTCGTGTCCAGATTCGTGTTCACAAAGTCGGTCGGGCTGATGCCGATGTTGACGCCGTTGCCGGCCAGCGCGCCGTTTACCACTAGCTTATCATTACCGCTGTAATAGATGCTGGACAGGTTGAAATCCGCCTCGCCGCCGGCGCTGTAGGTCAGGTTGCTGACGGTGGTGGTCACGCCGGTGGTATTGCCATTGGTTCCGCCGGGCAGCGTGTGGCCATAGCTGGCCACCACCACATTGCCACGGATGGTTCCGCTGCCGCCCAAATAGCCGTTGGTCAGCACATTGACCACGTTGGTGCCGGTGCCGCTGCCGGTCGTGTTGTTGACGCTCAAGACGGCGTTGCTGACCGTGGTAATGCCAGAGTAAGAATTGGAGGCCGTGAGGGTGAGCAGGCCGCCGCCAAACACGGTCAGGCCGCCGTCCGGCGTGCCGTTGCCATGAACCAGAGATTGACCAATGGTTACATTGTGGCCGTTGGCGTTAAAAGGCAAACCACCAGCGTTCACATACGCCGTCAAGTCTGTGATGACCGGCAGGAAAAGCGGGGACGCGCCATAATCGCTCGCATTCGCCTGCAATATACCACCATTGAAATTGAGGGAGTTGGCATGGGCGCCGGAGCCAAGACCGGTAGCGACAAAGTTGCCCGCTCCCAAGGTTCCGCCATTCAGGTTGACAGATTGATTACCCGGAGTGCTGCCGATGGTGGCCATGATGTTAAAGGTTCCGGAAACATTGAGCATTCCAGAGTTGGTCACCGTGACCGAGCAGCCACCCGGCACACGGGAACCATTGCCGAAGCTCAGGGTTGCCGAATTTAAGACGGCGTTATTTTGCACGGTCAGCGTGCTGGTTGACGGGTAACCGCCACCGGAAGCGAGATACACCCCGCCGCTGGTCGTGACGGCGGCCGAATCCACCAAGTTCAGAGCCGTGACCCCCAGCGAAGCGTCCAGCCAGATATTGTTGGCCCCGGCATTCATGCTCACGCTGCCATTGCCGTCAAACACCAGCGTGCCGTTATAGCCGAGCGTCTGGCCCGTGTAACTTGCCCCGCCCCCGGTGGCGGAGCCAATCGTCTGCGTTCCGGTTCCCGTCTTGGTCAACGAACCGCTGCCCGACACCACGCCCGCATAGGCCGCCGTGGTATTATTATTGCCCACCGTCAGCGCCAGTGCCGCGCCCGCCGCATTCGTCAGCACGAAGTTATCCAAGTTGTTCGTGCCGCTCAAACCGCCCAAGGTCGCCGTCGTGTTGTTGGTAACAATCAGTGTGCCGCGGTCATAGTTCAAGGTGCTGTCTTGCAGCGCCAGCGGGTTGTCCAGCAGCAGCGTGTTGGTGTAGATGACGGTCGTGCCGGTGAAGGTGTTGTTACCGCCCAGCACCACCGTGCCGGGATTGGCCGTCAGGCTGTTCACCGTCAGATTGTTTGCCCCCGAGTTCCCCGCCGAGGCGATGATGCCATCCAGTTCAAAGGTCTGACCGGAGGCCGCATCAATCAGCGCCGTGCCGGGCGTGGCCCCATTAGTCGGCCCAATGCCGAGGTTGTTGGCCATGTAGAAGGAAGCGCTGCCCAGCAGGTCGCCTCCGTTCAAAACAATGTTCGACGCCACATTGACGGCGGCGGAAATGCTCAACGTGCCGGCATTGACCGTGAGGTTGCCGGTCAGCGTATTGTTGCCGCCCAAAGTCAGGATGCCGCCGCCAATCGCCGTCAACGCGCCGCTGCCGCTGATGACGCCGTTCAGCGCCATACTATTGCCATTGTTATTGGCCGTGACCGTCACGGCCGGGGCGATGCCAAGGTTATTGGCTAGGCTGACGGACGCGCCCGCCTGCAACGTGACGTTGCCGTTGTTGGTCACGTCGCCCGCGCCGAGCGCGCCGGCGTTGCCCACCTGCAAGGTGCCGCCGCCGCCCAGCGTCGTGCCCACCGTCCCGGCGGCGGGGCCGTAGGTGTTCGCCCCGGAAAGAATGGTCGTGCCCGCGCCGTTCACGGTCAAGGTCTTGGTGACGCTGGGCGCGTTAGAAATAATCCCTGAAATCGCCAGCGATTTGCCGCTGTTCACCGTCACCGTGGTATTGTCATTCAAGCTCACGGCCGTCTGGATTGAATTCGAGGTGCCGCCGCTCACGGTCACGACTGCACCCACGCCCTTGTTGTCCAAAGTCAGGGTGTTGGCGGCATTGGTGATGCTGAAAGAAGGAGCCTGGTTAAAGGTGACCGCGCCCACGGATTCATTGGCATTCAGGTTGACGAAATAGTTGGCGATGGTGGTGACCCCGGCAAAGGTGGCCGTGTCGCCGGCGGTGCCCGAGTTGACTCCCGGCACATTGCCGCCAATCCAGTTCCCGGCAACCGTCCAGTTGCCGCTGGCATTCACCCCCCAGGCGCCCAGCGTGGCCGCCTGGCTGATGGTCACTGTGAGGTAGCCGAAGTTGGTGCCGAAATGATAGGAGTAGCCGGATTGAGGATTCGCCACATGGGGATTGCTCGGACTGTCATTGGTCCAGGTGCTGTCCAGTCCCGTGCCGCCAATCGAACCGGCATAGGAAATCAGGTAATAAGTGTGGACTCCCGGCGTTGTCCAGCCCGAGGTGCCACCGGCCGAATAGAGATTGAACACGCCGCCGTTGACGGTCAGGCCGCCGGAGGTGGTGACCACGATGGTGTCATTGGCGGGCGTGGTGTTAAATGCAAAGTTGCAAACCGAACCCGAACCCATGGTCAGCGCGCCGACCGCGAGCGTCCCGATGGTGCCGTTGCCGGCGGCAGTGGTTCCGGGGGCAATGATGCCGCCGCTGTTGATGGTGACCGCACCGCCAACGATGCCGGTGCCACCCAACATTCCGTTGTTGGCCAACGTCACCGCGCCGGAGCCGGTGCCAGAACCGCTGGCGTTATTGACCACCAGAGTGCCATTAGTAACGGTTGTGCCGCCGGAATAATTGTTCCCCGCCAGCAAAGTCAGCGAACCAGCTCCCGTCGAACTGTAAACCGTCAGCGCACCGCTGCCGCCATTGCCGATGGAATTGGCGAGCGACACGGAATTGCCGTTGACATCGAAAGTGGCTCCGGCAGTGCCAATCGTCACGGTCTGCGCCGAGATGTCCGTTGTGTTCGCGTTCCATTGCAATGTGCCGCCGTAGATGCTCACGCCGCCAGTGCCCAGTGAACCACTGGCAAAATTCAATACCGCATTTTGAATAATCGTTCCGCCGCTGTAAGTGTTTGCGCCGCTCAAAGCCACGGTGCCGGTAGCCATGACAGACGTGGTGTTGGCCGTGCCACTGCCGGAACCGGGCAACAAACCTTGCGTGCTGCCATTCGCACTGGAAGCGGGAATACCGATGGTCAATGCGCCGACGCTCGCCGTCGCGCTGCTGACGATGCCGTCAATCGTCATCGTGTTGCCTGCGGTGGCCGCCAATCCGCCGCCAGCGGTGCCCAGCACAAACGCACGTTTGTTGGCTCCGCCATTGTCCATCGTGAAGGTGGCGTTGCCCACCACCGTGCCGCCGTTCAAATTCACTTGCGCGCCGGTGGTCTTGATGCCCAGACCATTGGCATCCATCACCATCGTGCAACCACCGTTCAAGTAACTCTGTCCAGTGTAGGCGTTCACCGTCGAATTCGTCACGGTGCCAGGCCCCGATTGAACATACGTCAAAGCACCACCGCCGTTTTTATCATTGATAAGTCCTCCTATGTTGCAGAAGTAACCCGCCGTGTTATTCTGAACGACCCACTCGGTGGCCGCAGAAGTGTTATATTGAGCAAACCAGCTGCCGCCACTGATTGAAGAGTTGACCGCACCCATGTTAGGCGTGACCAAAACCGCATTGGGATAAAACCATTTTCCGTTGACATTAACATTGTTTGCAGCTGGCGTGTTGAAGCGAATCGTGGTGCAACCACTGTTCCCACTAATAGTTAGGCTAGTCTGCATATCAAAGTTATTGCCAAGCGTCGTTTGGTAGCCACCCGTAACACTACTCAAGCCTTTAATCGTGTAAGGTGAAGTGCCCACAGCGCCGCCCGTTGTATCCGTCGTGGCCCAATCGCTCGTGCCAAAGGTTGAATAATTCACCCACATCAATCCGAGCGGTCCGCCGCCCGCAGTGGTTGTTGTAATAGTGCCGGTGCTCGAGTATTGAACGGGACAAACCCCGGAGTAAGTAATCGCGCCGAGGGTCAAGGTCGCCGACGTGCCATTGTTAACCACGTTGATGGCATTCCCGCCCGTGTTGAAAGTCGTGCTGGCAAATGCCTGTGACGTGGCACCGGAAGCCGCGCCGTTGATATTCAGCGTGCCGCCCGCCAACGACAAAACTACGGAGCTTGCCACCAAATTCGCCGGTGTTCCCAGATTGCTGAAATCTTCCGTCAGCGTCCCGGCTTTGACTGCAATTGTCCCCGTAAAAGTGTTAACCACCGAACCATTGAGCACCAACGTGCCCGCGCCCAGTTTGGTGAACGCGGTGCCCGCGATCAACGAACTGATGGTCGCCGTTTGGTTGACAACATTGATCGTTGGTGTCGTTCCCAAAGTCAAAGTGTTCGCGCCCGACAGCGTCCAATTGTGGTCGGTCACGCCGGCGTCGCCAAATTTTAACGTGCTTAATGTGTGCGCCGCGTCCAAGGTCACCGTGCGGTCGGCAGCGATGTTGATGGTGCTGAAATCCGCCGTGTTGCCAGTGCCATCGGCAACTACACCGCTTAGCCATTTACTCGTGTCACTCCAATTTCCCGACGCGTCAGTGTTCCATGTGCCGTTTTGGGCGAGCAGGCTCATGGCACTAGCCGTCAAAATCAGGCCGATAGTAGAAATTGTTTTGTTGATCATAGGTTTGTTCATGTTTAACGGATGAGGGTTTTGGCTTCGAAAGACCATGCAGACGCAAGAAGTTCCGACGGCAATGGCCGTCGAATGGGTTGTTTCGGCTGAAACATCATGGGCTTTATACATACTCATGTGCAAACGCCCGGCAAAACGTGCCAAAAAAATTATTGTATTGTTAAATCAGCGGAAAGTCCGAAGGGAGCAACCTCAAACCAGAGCGCAATCCAATCCGCCAAAAAGTTTATTCCGCTGCCGATGGCGAGGCGTCCCAATTGACGGAAGCATCCGCCTCTTTTAGAAGGTGACGGGCATAAATCCAGTCAAACCAAAATCCCGCTCCGGAACGGCCATGATCCAGTGGCCCTTTGAACTTGCCCTCAACGAGTTGGCGAGCATGCCCCAATTCGTCGCAGGCGCGGTCGTTTTGACCGGCATGGGCATAAGACATTGCCAGAATTGCGCGCACAGAGGCTTCACATGCCGGAAAATTGTTGCCTTGTGCCAGGGCGCGCTGGCACCACCGGATCGCCGCGTCGTAATCTCCGCAGCGATAACTCCACAAGCTCAGTGGCATGAAGGTCCATTCGCTCTGCTTGCTTTTTGGCAGGGAGAGCAACTGCGTTTTCACCAATTCAGCATAGGGATTCAAATCCTTCATTTCAGATTTATCCATCGGCAACGCAATACAACTGATAAAAAAACTGCTGCTCGAACTATTGCTCGTCACTGCCGAAAAGTTGGTCAAAATTAATCCGCGCAGTTGCCGGTATTGATCTAAATCTCCTGCTTCGATCCAAGACACGGCGCTGGCCTGGTAATCGAATGCTATTTGATTCAAGGAATCCACTCGGTTGACTTTCAGCAAACCCGCGAAACGCTGCGCCGCCAGTTGCCAGTGTCCGCGCAAGGCCATCCATTCACCCAGTGACCGCAAGGCCAGCACGTGATCCAGCGTTGGATTCGCTGGATTTATTGCCGTCTCATTTAAGATCTCGTCCGCATCCTCAAATTTTCCCTGGTTGATGAGCATCACGGCCTGCGTGACCTTGACGCGGTCTTCCGCCTGCGCGCGCAGTTGCGTCTCGCGCTGGCGCGCTTCCCGTTCGCGGAAAAAAAACCAGGTCGAAAAACCCAAGCCCAGCAGCAAGGCCAGCGCCACCACGGTGCCAGCGGCAAAAACAATCTTGTTCCGCTTTACTAATTTTTGGAGCCGGTAAAACCGGTTCGGCGGCCGGGCGATGACCGGTTCATTATCCAAAAAACGTTGGAGTTCCATCGCCAGTCCGTTGGCGGTTTCATAACGGCGGTTGCGCTCTTTCTCAATCGCCTTCATCACGATCCAGTCGAGATCGCCCTTGATTTGCGAAATTAATTTCAACGGTTCGGCTTGCCGCCGGCTGGCCGCGAGCCGCAGCTCCGTGGGCCGCAGGTAAGTGATCATCGTGGAAGGTATCAGCGGTTCTTTTTCCCGCAGCGTCCGGCGCATTTGTTCCAAGCCGGATTGCAGCAACACCGTCGTGTCAAAAGGCGTGCGACCGGTGAGCAGTTCGTAAAGCAAAATACCCAGTGAATAAATATCGCTGCGCGTGTCAATGTCCAACCCGCCGGCTTCCGCCTGTTCGGGGCTCATGTAGGCCGGCGTGCCGACAAGCTGTTCCAGCGCGGTGACCATCGTGCTGTCAGTCAGTTTTCCTTCCGTGGCTTTGGCGATGCCAAAATCAATCACCTTCGGCACCGGGGCTCCGTCGTGCAGCGTGACCAGTATGTTCGAGGGCTTGATGTCCCGATGAATGACGCCTTTTTGATGCGCGTGTTGAATGGCACGGCACACTTGGATGAACAACTCCAACCGCTGCTGCGTGTCGAAATGGTTTTCGTCGCAAAATTTGGTGATGCGCGGACCGCGCACGAACTCCATCACAAAAAACGGCCGGCCCATTTCCGTCGCGCCCGCGTCCAACACCCGCGCAATGTTCGGATGATCCATCATCGCCAGCGCCTGCCGTTCCGCTTCAAACCGCAGGATCACATTTTTGGTGTCCATGCCCAGCTTGATGACCTTGAGCGCGACCTGCCGCCGCACTGGTTCAGCCTGTTCCGCGAGATAAACTGCGCCGCAGCCACCCTCGCCGATTTTCTGCAATAACTTGTAACGGCCAACGAGCTGGCCGATACGCTCGTCCGTAAAATCTTCCAGAAGAATATTCCCGTTCGATTCCTTAATCATCGCCGCCGCCTGCGCGTCCACTTCCGGCGAATTCACCGCCGTTCCACCGTTTGCAAAAAAATTCTCCGCCTCCCCGTGATGCCGCAGCATATCCTCCACGGTCGCGCGCAACTCCGGGTCGCCCGCGCAGGCCTGATCCAAAAACTGCGCACGCAGTTGCGGGTCGCGCACATTGGCCGCCACATAACAAACCGCCGCCTCAAATTTGGATTCGGCGTTCATGTCTGCTGCTCGCGAATCCAGCGAAACAATTTCATTTTGGCATAAAGCCACTGGCGATTGACCGTCCGCAGGCTCACGTTCATGCTTTCGGCGACTTCTTCGTTGGTCAAACCGCCGAAAAATTTTAGCAACACCATCCGTGCCGTCTCGGGGTCTTCCTTTTCAAGCCATTGCAAAGCTTCGTCAATCAGCAAGACTTGCTCGTCCGGGGTCGCCGCAGTGATTTCCAAATCTTCGATTTCAACGCGCTCACGATTTCCGCCTCGCTTCAGGCTCGATTTGCGCCGAGCGTTGATGATCAAAATCTGGCGCATGGCCTTGGCCGCCGCTCCAAAAAAATGTGAGCGGTTTCTCCACGAATACCCGTCGTTTCCCACCAATTGCAGCCACGCTTCATGCACCAGCGCCGTCGGCTGAAGCGTGTGGCCGGACGCTTCATTCGCCATTCGGGCCGCCGCCATTCGGCGCAACTCCTCATAGACCAGCGGAAATAATTCCTCCGTGGCTTTCCGTTCATTATCCCCGATGGATTTCAACGCCAAGGTGATGTCATTCATGAACTGCTGACCAATATAGAACAAAACAACTTCGGTTCAATACAGTAAAACCACCCACTCCAACATCATTGTGATTGAGATTTTATCGCAGAGCTTCGTCCATGCCTAAACCAATTCTTCCCATTTTTATGCTCCACACAAATAATTATTTGGAAAACTTTCCAAATACTTCTGAAGTCAGAGCGTAATGATGTGGGATGAGAACCGTTTTCTCGCCTCAACATTATGAAAGAAATTGAAATACAGGTCCACTTGGCCGGGCAAGGGCAGCCCAAGGCGATAAAAATCGCCGAGGATGCCACTATCGGTCAGTTGTTGGAGTTGGCGCAAGCGGCTGGAGCCGCTATCGCCTTGCCTGGTTTGATCCACGAGGTGTCCGCCAAACCGTGACTCGTTTGGTGATCATTGTTTGGTGAATAGCAAAAGCAAATCGGTCTCACTATAAAGTTAGGTCAAGACTGGTTAAGTAAATTATTTTATGCTTTGAATTTCCCCACTGCTTTCGCGCAGCGGCTTTGAATCAGCGCAGCAACAGCCTCGGTGGTGGGGTGCTCGGTCATCAAGTCTGGCGTTTTTGCTAGGACTGTTTCCGCCAGTTCCTGCACCCGCCGTTTTACCATCGGCTTGGCTAACCCCGCTTCCTCGGCCAGTTGATCAAAGTGTTTCGGCAACACCTTGTCGGAGGCATATTCACCGCCGATCTTCATCGCCATTTTTTTGGCAAGCTCCGGGTAATAGGCAGTGCTGAGAACATCGTAAAGCGGCGCGAATCGTGTCTCCCGACCGTAACGCAATGAAAAATTCTTACCGTGAGCATCATGGTTTCCAATCAGAAAATTGAAAATGACGGCATCCAATAATCGTTGAAGGTCAATCACCGGGGCACTGGACAATTCTCGCAGCAACGCAAAACACTGTTTGAGCGAAGGCCCGCCTTCGTTCTGGTATTTATTGTCAGGACTGATGCCGAGTGCCTGGCAAAAATCCTCCTGATGTTCCCGTTCCAAGTATTCGGGACCGTCTGGAGCATCCCGCAACGCGATCCGGTCGTAACGCTGAATGAGGAGATAATCAATATCCTCCACCTTGCCCACTTCGGCTTTGGCCGTGTGCAGACCAAGCGCATGGGCCAGTTTCATGCAAAACGCTTCGTTAAACACGATCCCTTCAAAACGCTCAATGGCCGGTTTTAGAATATGCGTGCTGGGTGCTCCGCCAAGCGGAATGGAAATTTGATCGCCGGCGACATGCACGGCAATTTTGTCCTGCGCACCAGCCAACGAAAGCCGGATGCCGTCCTCTCCTGCCATCAGCGGACGGCGCGGCAACAACCTGAGAATCTCCGCCAGTTTTTTGCCGGTCAATGGGCGATAGCTATAATTGCGTTCCGGCAGTTTTTCCCCTGCCGGTATAAATGTCACGGCTCCGGCACATTCGCCGCCGATTTGCTCCAGCATGGCAAAATCGTTTCTGGCGCTGATTCCGAGATTTTTCGCGATAATCTCCCGTTTGCTTTCATCCGGCAAAACCCCGGCAAAAAATCCCCGGCACTCGTTGCGGTTAAACCGCCCTTTTTTGAGCGGCAACGAATGGGACAGCGGAATCGCGCCGGCATGGTTCAACCAACTTTCGGCATAATGATATGCCAACTGTCCATTCTCATCCTGAATGAGCTGACCCACCAAGTGCCGCCGCAAATAAACGTCTAATGTCCGTGGCATATTTTAAGTTCCTTTCTTGCCGCTGCCGGCGGGCGGAATCATTTCGATTTTGATGCCCAACGTATGCAGAACAGTAAGCACTTTGCCAAGCTGGCAAGTGGGCTTCCCCTTCTCCAGATCAATGATGAAGCGCAAGCCGGTGCCGGAGGTCATGGCCAAATTCTTTTGGGTCACACCCATGCTTTTGCGGGTGCTACTGACCAATTCGCCAATTATTTCAGGATTGTATTTCATAGTTTAAACGAAATGTTACCGTGCGGTAATATTGCAACTATAATTGGTCAAATCAAGCGAATTATTCCCGAACGGGAACAAAAAGTATTTGAAAGACAAAATATGAAGTTTATATTCCCGTTCGGGAATATAAACTGATACCCACGATTTAATCATATCCAGACATTGTTATCCGGTCTTGGCGAATGTTGGCAATTGTAAAGATTGTGAAGGCAAGGACATGCACATAATAAATGATGTGAGCGATTCAGGCTTGGTTTTGTCGTTTTCCGCAGCAGCAGGGATGCCAGACTGGTGCCATGCCCGCTGGAAAACTGATTTTTTCGCAACTCACCGAGTGGATTCACCCGGAGCAATTTCGCCGCTGTGTCGCTCGCTACAATGGCAATCGCAAAGTTTATAACTTTCCTTGTTGGGACCAATTCTTGGCTATGACCTTTGCCCAACTGACTTATCGGGACAGCTTGGCCGACATAGAAGTTTGCCTGCGCTCCCGGCGCGACCAACTTTATCGCCTGGGGTTCCGCTCCACCGTTGCCCATAGCACGCTGGCCGATGCCAACCGCGAGCGCAACTGGCGCATTTACCACGATCTGGCGCAAGGGTTGATCACCCGCGCCCGCCGCCTTTACGCCCATGAGTCGTTTGGCGTGGAGTTGGAGCAAACCGTCTATGCGCTGGACTCCACGACGATTGATCTTTGCCTGAGCTTGTTTCCTTGGGCGCGCTTCCGTTCCACCAAAGCCGCCGTCAAACTGCACACGCTGCTGGATTTGCGCGGCCCGATTCCCACGATGATCGTGATTTCCGATGGCAAACAGGCCGATGTGGGCGTTTTGGATGAACTGATTCTCGAACCGGGAGCCTTCTATGTGATGGATCGTGGTTACATGGATTTTGCGCGGCTCTATCGCTTTGTCCTGGCCGGCGCGTTCTTTGTCACGCGCGCCAAAGCTGGCCTGCAAATCCACCGGCTGGAATCGCGCCCGGTGGACGAAAGCACGGGCGTGCGGAGTGACCAAGTTGTCTGGTTGAAGCTTGCCAAGAGCATCGAACATTATCCCGACCGCTTCCGCCGGGTGAGTTATCGGGACCCGGACTCCGGCAAAGCGCTGGTCTTCCTGACCAATAACTTCGACTTGCCCGCACTGACCATTGCCCAACTCTACAAGTGCCGTTGGCGGGTAGAGTTGTTCTTCAAGTGGGTCAAACAGAACTTGCGCATCAAACACTTTTTCGGCACGAGCGACAACGCCGTCAAGACCCAAGTCTGGATCGCCATCTGCGTTTACGTGCTGGTGGCGATCGTGCGCAAGGAACTTAGCCTGGAGCTGAGTTTGTCCCAGATTTTACAGATTTTGAGCGTGAATGTTTTTGAGCAAGTGTCTCTGGCTGAACTGGTTGATAAAACCACATCGCAAAATGGAACCGCTGATTCTCACAACCAATTGGCATTTAACATGTAATGGCCGGATGATCATGCCCCCAGATACGCAAAGT
>Ga0302192_10002386_pt1 | contig 11818 bp, 13 predicted proteins | sample II_Bog_E3_2_FD_200230 | JGI IMG/M metagenome (GOLD analysis project Ga0302192, IMG submission 200230) | Peat permafrost microbial communities from Stordalen Mire near Abisko, Sweden - II_Bog_E3_2 | ecosystem: Environmental > Terrestrial > Soil > Wetlands > Peat | place: Sweden: Abisko...
AATACCAATAAAATTGAAGCAGATCGTCCTAATAAGGTAATAATAACTTCCCTAATGCATCACCACTATCCCATTTTGTTTAATGTGATGTGCAGCCAAGTATGCCAGTTAGAACCGGATAGGCATGAAATACTCAGTTATTCCGTTTAATATCGTTGGGAGTAAACCCCATGATTAATCAGCCATTGAGTTGCTTGACCGGATAAACACCAGAAAGAGAACACAAGCACGACGGAGAGAACTATTGGAACGAGCACGTATCTTTCCAAGGGTGTCGCTTCGGGAAGCTCGCCATTTTCAGGGTAAATTTTCGTTTTCTGCGGATTGTTGTTTGTTGTCATGAGTTTAGGTTAATTGGACCGAGGCGGGCTCGAAACAGATTGAAGACCCCGGCGATTGCGAAGGAGGCGGCTAGCGCGAAGTTCATGGATGTTTCATTTCTGCCCAGGCAGACAACGATACTTATTGCTACTAGGGCATTCAAACCGATGGCCAGGTTGAGGATATTGATGGCCTGTTGCCGCAGTTCTTCCGGGGGTAGGGTTTTGGCTCTAATCCAGGTTGGCTTGTAGTAGTTGACCACAAGGCCCACGAGAGCTACCGCAAAAGCAAGGTTGCAGATAGTATTTGAGTTCATTGATCCACGCCTCCTTCCTTGATGTTTGCGAAACTCATATAAGGAAAAGGTACAGTCTTTAAGAAAACAGTGGTAACAAAACGGTAATCCACGCCAAAAAATCAGCGAATCTTGCGAAGAAGTGATGCTTTGGGCCAATAGAATTTGGATGAGCGTCCGGTAGAATTGAGAGACTCGACAACGAAGGAGAACCCGCTCCGCCCCCACCCACAACCATTACCGCGATGAAGTGAAGCAAATCGTTTGCGGTCAGGCCGCGCGTCAGGCGCGACAACTTCTACTACGACACCACACTTTGTTTTGGCGTAGCCGGCGGCTTGAGACGTCCACTCAACGGTGTCGCCGAGAGCGAAGATGGGAGTAATCATACAGAAAAAGAATATTGTGGGGCTAGTGACCGGATTTCCGTCGTACAGAATAAAAACCCGAAGAAGATCGATGCCTAAAGCAGTGTCAAAATAAAGCGGGGCCGGAAAAGTTATGATTTCGAGACATGTTCTTGGTCGCGTCGGTCATGCAGAGGGGCGCGAATGTTTTACGCCATTAAAATAAGGGTGCTAATCTTTCAAGCCTGTTCTCACGGTTTGCTTGACTCAGCTCATCAATAGCCGCCGTCACCTTATTACACCAGTTAGAACCCCTTTCCAATTGATCATGTGGCAGCTTTGAAAGTCTTTCTTCCAAATTCAACATGGCCTCCATTAATGATTTCCCGGTAGCATACGGTAACCAATCAGAGGAAAACACATAATCCCACGACCACATCATTTCCATATCGCCAGCATCAGAGAGATCACGCACTACATCCACTTGATAGAGATAGGTTCCTAGAGCTGCCCACACCCCTTTACCATAACGGTCATTCCACGACTGGAAGGCAAAGTCTTGTTTATTAATCAGAAAACTAATTCTCTCTAGGGAAGAGGTTGCGTTATTCGTATCGGAGAGGGCATTCATGAGAACTTGTTGCTTTTGGTGAAATGTTAAATGGCATGTCGCCAGGAGACATCGGCCAACTTAAAATCCAGGCAGAACGATAACTTCCATCTCCTCAAGAGTGCTTTCCACTTCCACGCCGAGGCAAACGGTGATGGAGACACAATCGAAGCCGCGCTTCAAAAGATCACGCATAGTGGCAATGGAATCAGAACCGTTCATGATTTCGGTTCTATACATTTCCCCGTATTTGGTCTTGGCCAATGGCATACCCATGACCTTGCACACCTGGACTTGATATCCGCGGCACACTTCGCCTTCGTCAGTGAGAGATTTCATAAGAGGGGATTAAGCAGCGACGAAGCCATCGGAAATCGCCCGCAGCGGGCTCATGGCACTACCGCTATCGCCATAGGTTCTCCTGAGGTAGAAGAACATGCGGGTCTTTTGCCGATCGTGAGGGACATGGCAAACCAATTCAAGGAGTTGCGTACGCCTCAACCCACCGGCGGGACTATCGCAAAGTTCTATGAATATCGGTCCGAGGACAGAAAGCGATCTGACATCTCGCGGCATGGCAACCTGAGGGACGACGTCGTGGACATGGGCATGCACCGCATTACGCAGCAAGTCCTTACCGCGGGCGGGGATATCAAGGAAAGAAATTTCCTCCCAAAAACCACGCTCTGTTAATTTAAAGGCGTGCATTAGTGTGGAAAGATACCGGAAGGAATGCCGGATTTAGACGATGTCGGGCTTTTGCGGGCAAAGCCTGAGATACAGGCCACAGACTCCCTTGACGACAAAGTAGAAGAAAATAGCGCCGACTAGATCCAGAAGGTATTCTTCTGTGTACCACAGCAAGGTTGTAAAAACATACATTCGAATTGATACAACCGAAGCAAGACTCGACACAACGGATGCGGTGGCAAACATGAAAAGGTTACCGGCTAACGGAAGGAGGAGGATAAAGCACGCCATCACAAGGCCGGCAAATTCCTGATCATTCTGTGGAAGAAGTGACGGATCGCGACGACTCACATACATAAAAGCCTTCCACGTCGCGATAATGGAAAGAGCGAACAGACAGAGCAGGGCAGTGTAAACTGCGGCGTAGAAGACGCCGGTTGGCACAGCGTCGTTATAGGCAACGTGAAGGATGTTGGTCATGGAGTTGGAGTTTTGGTGGTTTGTGTCTAAAAAAGAACGGCTTGCCCCAATTGGGCGGAATTGGGACGCCCTGCGGCGATCCACTCACCAAGAGCCTTGCCGAGGGCAAAGAATGGATTATAGCAAACACCTTGGCCGAGAATTTCGATAGCTGACACCTTGCCATCAGGCAAGGTAAACGACTCGGGGAACCCGTGGAGGCGGGCAATCTCCCGCGGGCGAAGGTGACGATAGCGGTCACCACTCCGCACCCAAGGGCCAACAGCGTGTTTCTTGTGGTAGGTGCGAACAAAGGTAGGGGTGCGGCGATCACCGCGCTGCAGGACGACCTTGCGCCACCCGCAACCCTCCGCCTGTTTCCGGGCGAGATAGCGATCATGAGCCGCGACCTGTTCGGGCGACTCAATATCAGAGTCAACACCCTCAGGGTCGAGATAGGCACCAATTTCGCGATCATGGGGGGTGGCGCTGTAGTTCCACTGAAAGGAGGATTCGAGAGTAGCGATCAGAACCCACCGCTTGCGCTCGGTTGGGGTATCGAACTCAGCGAAGGCATTGAGGACATACTCAGTGAAAGAGTAACCGGCCGTTGCGAGAGCCTCGCGCACAACAGTGGCCGAAGCGGTCTTGGCGTAATTCGGCACGTTCTCAAAAACCACGACCCGAGGCCGGTGACGGCGGACATAGAGAAGGGTAGGGATAAAGAGATGACCGGCAGTGAGATGATCCTCGGCGCGGGAAAGGGCATTCTTGGAAATACCGGCAGAACTGGCCCCGGTGCAGGGGATGCCGGCGGCAAGGATGGTCACGCCCTGAGTTGGGCGGGACAACTCGGAGGGGTGAAACTTGGCAACTCCGCCACAGAAAGTATCGCCAGTTGGGTGAAGGGAAGCCCAATGACGGACATAGCGCGGTTCGATTTCGTTGGCGGAAATCTGGGAAACATCACAAGCCTCAGAGAGGCCGCGGACTAGGGAGAATCCCAAAGTGCCACCCCCTGCAAAAAGCTCCATGAGTGATATTTGAGTTTTCATGAAGAAAGATACAATCACTCAGGAGTTAGAAACATCCAGATTAGACGTCATCTAGGGGAGGGTAAGATGCCAGCGAACATGACAGAAAGCCGCCAGCGACAATTGATTTTTGATAAATGTGAGTATAAAGGAAACACACAATAATTGAAAGAATAAGCACAGGTAGGCAGTATTATAGTTATTTGCGTATTGGGCAGAATGGCACAATTGATGCCGTTACACTGGTCGAAAATTCGCCCGATTTAGAGTCCGTCAACGGATAATTTCCAAGCATCAGCGTGGCTGGCGGCGAGAATTTTTTTAAATCCGCCTCCAAAGATTGAATTTGGTTTGGGTATGGAACGGTATTACCAAACTTATCTTGATGGACGGCGACCGAGTTCAACTCCTCCATTGATGCGGGTTTTCCAGCATATTTCGGGTGGCCTAATAGATACAATTTCTTTGTATTCTCTACCAAGCCTATCATGTCCTCGCCTATGCGACACTGGAGAAACGCTGCCGCATCATTTTTTTCAACCGTGATCGAATAAAGAAGGAACCCGAAAATTGCAAACACAATCAAGCAAACCAGCCCCAAGACCGCATCCCCGGAGTTGCTTTTCCTATAGTCATTCTTCTTGCCCTTAACGAAGGCCGTAGTCGTGAGACTTAGGGAGTCGTTTCGGAGTTGGCGGCGAACCCTTGCCTCCGGTACTTGAAGAATGGAAGCTGCCATTCGGATCGTAGCCCCGGAATCGAGGAGTTTTTGTGTGTTTGCTTGGTGTTTCATGTCACTTGTTAAGATACACTATTGTTTGGGTGCATCGCCCGCAGATTCTTGAATGGCCGAGAAAAGCGCTTTGTCGTTTTGGATAACCCTGACAACATCCTTCCAAGCCATGTTCTTAACGATAAGATCACGAATGGGAGCCATATCACCCTTCTCCGTGCGGTATTGAGCACGGAGAAGCGAACGAAGAAAGAAAACAGAGTGTTCGGTGAGCTTATTGCCATTAAACTCCACATCAATCAAGAGAACTGCCGTCTTGAGTGCCGCACCGAGGATTTCAGACGTGGGATTTTCAATGACAAGGTTGGCGGCGAGAACAAGGAACATATACTGGACATCCATCTTGTCGGGAAAAATATCAAGAGTCTTGGCCTTGGAGAGAGCAAGAAGGGTTTCCTTGATGTCAGGGAGTGAATTCTGATGCTCAAGAAAGGCGCAGAATTGCTTTCCGACACCGGCTCCGACGCAACCATCGACCCATGCCTGAAAGATAAGACCCCTAGAGTCAAATCGAGCCATGAGACGGTTCAATTCCTTTCCGAGACGGCTCCAAGAGGCAGGGCAAGCATAAGTGACACGACCACGAGCCTCGCCGGATTGAAAGTCAGAGAGAACACCATCACTGGAATGAGCCTGAATGAAGGCGATTACACGAGCATCGCAATCACTTTTGAAAGCGTAGTCAATCCACACTTTCTTATCAACCCGAAGGTGAATCCACTCAAAACGGCGCTTTGATGGTTCAGGCATCTCCTTGGCAATGCGGGAGGTGGTGGCATGGTTTCCGTCAGCGACAAGCATGACATTATCCCGAAGGTGGCAACCACCAACGGAACGCTCCGAAAGAAGGCGAAGTAGGACAGGCTGAACGGAATCAGGAGCCGAATTCACCTCGTTGAGATAAATGATATGAGGCGCACCATCGGCATTGTGTTCAACGGTAGCCATAGCAATTTCCTCCATGAGAGCGAAGGAAGTGAGACCCTTGTCGTTACGGAAAGGGAGTCCGGCGATGTCGAGACGGTCAAGCATGGAAGCCACGAAAGTCGTAAAGGTGGTTCCCGTGTGCTTTGCGGCGAGCTTGCGTGCAAACTGGCCGATAACCTGAGTCTTTCCAAGGCCGGGGTCGCCAATAAGGAAAAGGTTCGTGTGTTCCTCGAAGGCGAATTCCAGAATGTTCGGAATATCGGCAATCGTGAGTTCTGTGTAATTAGCGACGGCGTTTTTTTGTGTAGTCATGTGAGAAGATACGGATGGATTTATTTGAAATGGGACAAAAAGAGGGCGTCTGTTGGAAACCTATAATTCGATTGGGATGATTTCTCCGAAAGGGACAACAGCGGAAGGGACAGCACTTTGATAAACCGCCCAAAGGACAGGGAAATCGGGATGGCGGTCGGGAAAAGTCCCGAAAGTATCTGTAAAGAAGATGCAGAGTTTGGTGGGATAGCGTTCAAGGTGGTCGAAGTGTGGGACAAAGGACGTTCCACCACCACCCTTTAAAAGATCGGGATGGAAGTCAGCGAGAGCGACATCGGCGTGAACGGCGGCATCCCCGACAATGTAGCGTCCATCCCCTCCGGTCATTGTGACAATATCATTGATTTCGGAAATGGCACGGCGAAGCTCATCAGCAGAAATCGAACCGGAAGTATCGACACAGATAGAAACATCGAACCCTAGATATTCTTCACGAGGGCAATAGCAACCATACGCTTCTGATCGGCGTGCGGGATATGACCAATCAAGGCGAGTTTTTGACAAGACATCGGTAACGGCAAGTCGAAGTTTATCCTGCCAAGGGACAACAGGTTGAAGAAAATCGCCAACGAATCGGGAGAGATGGGCGGGGAGGTGGCCTTGCATACGTGCGGCTTCTGAGGCACGAGCAACAGTTTTCTGCCAATCAATAGGCTCAGCGTCACCAGACTCCCCATCTCCTTCTCCGGCAGAAAAGTCGGCATCATCAGTGATACCATCTGCACCGCCAGAGGCAGGAGAAACAACACCATCCACATTTTTTCCAAACCCTTCGTCGGGCATATTTTTCCCATCAAACTTGCCGGAGGGATCGAATACCCGCACAGTCTCTCCACTTGGAAGCTTGAAGGTAGGAAGTTCGCTCTTTAGGAGAAAATAAACCTGTTCATAAGACATCCCAAGGAAACGATCATCACACAGAACTCCCTTTAAGAGCCAATCCGAGGACTCTTGGCGCAGAAGGAGGTTGATGACATAATCGTGGGCGTAATTGGAGAGCTTGTGGTGATGATTTCTGCCACGGATAAAAAGTTCGAAAGCAGGGTGAAGGATTTCGTGGGCAAGGACGAACGCACGGGTGCGAGGGGAATTGATTTCAGCGAAAAAGGTAGGGTTGACGAAGATTTCGGCCTTTGCGTTGACACAGGCGGTAGGAATATCAGTCCTGGCCGTGATAACGGCCTTATGGAGAAGGTAGGAATAAAAGGGGAAGCGGCACGTCAGGTAGGTGCGTGCAGCATTGACGAGGGAGCGAAATTCCTCGAAAGATGTAGTAACAGGGGCGGCTTCAGTCATGGGTAAAGATACAGCGAAGGAGGTCTAGGCGGCAAGGTCGCCTGAGAGAAGAACAGAGAGGGCATTGGTCGCAAAAAATAGTTTCGACTCGTTTGGATAATTCTTTCGAACCGCAGCGAGAAAGAAATAGTGTGCATCAGGGCAGGACAAAATCTTTTCAGTGGCGGGAGGTTTGTAATAAAGGGCAGAAGTGGGAAGGGGGCTACTGCAAAAGACATCGGGATCATCGGCGAAAAAGAGTTCGGAAACTTCATGGACAAGATTCTCGAAAAACGAATTAAAATTCTTCAAATCCGTCCATCCATCGCCAGTGATTTTCTTAAGGTATTCATCGTGTGCGGCCAGAATATCCCGGGAATAATCAAGATGCCCGGCATTAACCCATGGATAGAGAGACTTAAGTTCTGAAAGGGACTGTTTGTTGATTTTTTGAATCTTTTCCAGTTCGGAGGGAATGCAGTAAAAACCGGTGAGAAATTCACGATGTCCAAACACCATAACCCTGTATTTAGGGATGTTTTCGTGATAGTCACGAGCAACCTTGCGTAGAGGCACAACCTGCTCAAGAGAGTCAATAAGAAGACCAGCACCCTTGTATGATTTAGTATCAAAAAAGCACTTAAGGGGTTGATCAACGAGGATGGAGGACCGGCTTTCAATATCGGTAGCACGTAGCGCAAGGCAGTCACCGGTATCGGTGAACGAAACACTACTGCCAACAAGGGGCGCAATAATGGACGTTGGGATATTACGAAACCGTATAATGATTTCAGAGGTGAAACACAATGGTCGTTTATTAAAGCGTGAACCTTCCGAAACAAACCCAAGAAAAGGGTGAATGTGTTTTGCAAGCGCAGGCTCAGTGACAGTGAACGAATCGGGAAGGAATCCATCAGCGTAGCACCGGGAAGCGGAAACAACCGTAATGCCCGGCAGGGTCATGGAAGTGCCGGGAAAAGGGAAGGTAGAATCAGTCGGTTTATCTCCGATGGCAAAGGCCGCCCTTCCCATGCGTCGATAACCTACAAGGGCAAGGGTATCGTCATTGGAGTCGGGGAGAAGAACGGTGCTGCCTTTTATCGAGAGGGCTTTCCCGGACTTCACGGCAGCAGCTAGACCTTTCGTTGAGAGCAAGAAAACATGAGAAATAAGGGAGGGGACATGAGTGTTACTATTGACTTCGAGTAAGGGAAAGAAAGAGCCATGTGGGGCAGCGACAGTGGAAGGGGTAATGCCGCCATTCTTGAACCGGCAACCAACAAGAATGACTTCAGGAGGAAAACGAAAACACAGAGAGCCATTGGTGAAGGTTTCCCAAGTAAAAAACGAATAATTGCTCTCCGCTTCAGAGAAAGCCTCGACCCAAGGAAAACCCCACGGAAGAGAGGTAGCAGACTTGCCGTCGCTGCGCGGGTGTCCTTCGCGCTTCATGGAGGTAAAATTAAGACCGATGCGCCAGGCAACCTTATTGGCTCCGTCTGAAGGGGATAATGAATTCGGCTTGCAGGCGGCGACGAAAAGGCCGGGGACTTTTTCGACGAAGGAGATCATAGGTTTAAGATACGGATTTCAAACTGCGATATCCCCGGACAAAAGAATACTGACTACATCAGGATCGAACAAGAGAGAGGCTGCTTTTGGGTTGGAATCTCGGACAGCTTTCAAGAATGAATAATGGAATTCTGGATTGGAACGAATGCAATCCGCAGAGGGAGCTTTGTAATAAAGTTGGCCTGACACTAGGGGTGATCTGGCGAAAACCTCAGGATTGTCTGGAAAGAGTTCCAAGGAAATCTTGTAGATAATCCCCTGAAAGAAGTCACCGGCGTCACCGCTAACTAAAACCCACCCATTACCTTTACCGGCAATGGAAAGAAATCGGTCATGCGCGGCAAGTTTTGCCTCAGACTCACCGAGATGCTCCTTCTGCACCCATGGATATTTGGAGCGCAACTCCTTGAGGGAGGATTTATTGAGTTTGGGAGCTTTGGCGACATCTTCGGGGAGACAATAGAAGCCAATGAGTGGTTTTTCAACACCGGCGAGAAAGGCAACATATTTGGGGACATGGGCATAATCCCTCGCAACCTTGCGGAAGGGAATAATTTTGGCCTCGTCGTTGGTAAGAAGCACCTTTTCCTTGCTGCCATGGGGGTAGCCATACAACACCTTAAGCGGAGGCATATCAGTTAGTGGACAAAGGGATTTCGCAGAATGATGACAAATAAAAACATCTCTATCTCCCAAAAGATAAAATCCACCGAAAGAAAGGATCGGAAGCGTATCAATAGGCAAAAGATCAATGGAGATAGAGAATCCTCTTCCGCTCCCCTGTGGGTCACGGTTGCGGGAAAAAGCAGTTCCAGGGGCGACGAATTCAAAGATAGGGTCGTAAGCCCTTGCGAGAAGAGGGTCTTTGATGAGAAAGTCTCTGGAAGAAAAAGACGACGGATAGCAATAGGTAGCATCGACAAAATCAACGCCGGGAAGAGTATCGCTGGTTCCCGGGAAAACGAATTCGGTGCGCGAGTTTTGAGTGACGACAGGGTGGAACCGATCATTGAATCGGCGGTAGCCAACCGATTGGAGCGTAGCGTCCTCATGATCTGTAGGAATAACGCAACCCTTGGTTATACTAGCGATCTTTCCAACACCGGCAAGAGTAGCGATATCGACAGTGTCAAGAGACAGGCGCTTGGAAATATCATCAGGATAAGGAAAAGCATCGGTGGATGGGATGGCGACATAAAAAGGCCGTACGCGCCCACCGACATCAGAAGACAAGTAGGAATCAATACCAAAAAACACAAGGTATGGATTAGGGGTGCGAAAAGCGACCGTCCCGTCGTTTAGGTCACGCAAACCGGCAATCCGAAACCCCGCAAACTCAGGTGGCAGGGATTCATGCCACGGGTATCCACAAAAGAGGGGGTCAACAACCGTGCCGTCGGTGCGGGGGTAGCCGGAACGCTTAATACCTGTAAATTTTAAGCCAATACGCCAAGGAAGCTTACCAACCTCGCCAGTTCCTTTGATCGGCGCGAAAGGGTCTGATGGGTAGAAAAGGCCGGGATATTTCTCATCAAACGGAAGCATGAAAGAAGATACTGAGACTTTACTGGGAAATATCGCCAGCCATTAAGACATCGAGAGCCTTAGGGTTGGAAAGAAGAGAAAAGGCCACCGGCTCATCCTTGCGAACAGAGGAAAGGAAGGCGTAGTAGGCGTCAGGATTGGATTTGATCTTCTCCATCGTCGGTTTTTTGTAATAGGTATCCGACTGAGCAAGGGGAGACCTGGCAAAAACTTCGTCATCGTCTGTGAAGTGTGCGATCGCAATTGAGTGAAAGAGCTTGTCAAAGAAGCCATTTGGGGAATATCTAAGGAGCCATCCGACGGAATATGATAGTAACGAAAGATAGTGGTCATGAGCAGAAAGATTGGCCTCAGACTCACCGAGATGTTCCTTTTGTGCCCATGAGTATTTGGAACGTAACTCCTTAAGGGAGGATTTATTGAGCTTGGGGGCTTTGGCGACATCTTCGGGGAGGCAATAGAGGCCGCCGAGAGGGGCTTCACGACCAATGAGATAGGCAGGATATTTTGGGATGTCGGAATAATCGTGACAGATATTTCTGTAGGGGACAATCTTCGACTGATCATTGGTGAGAATGACCTCTTCATTGAAAGAACCACGCCGCCCGCTGTAGGACACCTTGAGTGGGGGGAGGCTCTTGAGCGAAAGAAGGGGGGTGAGGAGATGACGGGCAAAAATAACCTTGCGGAAGTTCTCCACGACAAAGCCATCTTTTGAAAGGGTGAAGATAGCTTCTGGAGGGAGGTGTTCGATAGGGATAGAAAAAGAATAATAGAGTCCTCCGATACGTGGGGAGAATACGGTTTCTGGTGCCACGAATTCAAAAACGCGGTCATAAGCCTTGGCAACGGACGGATTGACAACAGTGAAAGATTCAGAAGTAAAAGAATTAGGGAGGCACAAACCGACATTTTTAATGGAGACGCCAGGGAGTTTTGTTGAAGTTCCGGGGAAGATGAAATGGTTTGTGTTGATGCCGCTATGAATCCGGCGCACAGAATCGCCGCCAAAGCAACGATAGTTGACAGATGACAAGGTGGCCTCGTCATAACACGCAGGAATTACACGGCCTTGGGAAATTGCGTTAATCTTACCGGCCTTTGCCAAAACCTCAATTTCCTGACTTTCTAGCCTGAGTTCTTCCATATCATGAAATGCTGTATCGCGCGGATCAGGGAACGCCTCGCGTGGATCAAACGCGACGAGCGCGGGGCGAACACGTCCTCCCGTATCAGCAGGATAGGATCCAACACCAAAAAAGACTAGGGATGGGGAGGCATTACGAAATGCAACAAGTTCAGCATCCAGCCAATTGATGGGTTCTGTGCGGTAACTTGAAAACTCAGCAGGGAGCTCTTCAAACCATGGGTATCCATGAAAAAGTGGATCGACAGGAGTACCATCACTCTTGGGGTAGCCGGAGCGTTTAATGCCGGTAAATTTCAAACCGATGGACCACTTCTTTTCACCGGGAGTATCGGTGGCGATGATGTAGGGGAAATCATGCGCAGGGTTGTCGGCATGCAGTGAATTCCGGACAGGCTCATGCATTTGGAGTCGGAGTTTTTGGTATTGAAAAGCGGAGTTACAGAGAAGAATAGCGAAAACAGGGTGGA
>Ga0302192_10002395_pt1 | contig 11785 bp, 19 predicted proteins | sample II_Bog_E3_2_FD_200230 | JGI IMG/M metagenome (GOLD analysis project Ga0302192, IMG submission 200230) | Peat permafrost microbial communities from Stordalen Mire near Abisko, Sweden - II_Bog_E3_2 | ecosystem: Environmental > Terrestrial > Soil > Wetlands > Peat | place: Sweden: Abisko...
GTGCATTCACGCTGGGCAGCGCTTTTAGCAGTATATACAATGTCCCGTAAATAAGCGCCCCCTGCCAGAGAGAATAAAGCAGTGCCCACGCCAGCGAATGGCTAAGTAATGATGTTGTAGCAGATAGTGTGTAAGGGGGGTAAAACGAGCAATCTTAATTAAAGAAACATATATATAGCGCAAAAACTGCGTAGGTATTGACTTACAGAAGATTTTATAATATTATTCTTTAAAAACGAAACTACCATTTTGTATAATTAAGTATCATTTAGGTATAATAATTGAGGGGCGCGATGGTAGTTTAATGTCTGTAGGTATAATTGTAGGGTTATTTGATGCCCAGTTTCTTCATTATTTTCTTCTGATTAGCCTCTAGTAGGGCAATACGGGCTATTATTTCCTGATCGTCTATTGTATCATTTTCCTGGTTGTTCATGCCATATTTGGCACCCTGCTCATGTAAAAACTGCTGTGGCTGGGAGGGTATTTTATATGTATTTAAAGGGGATTGGGCTTGCAGATTTCTTGCAATTGGGCTTGCATTTACCTGTTCTGGAGGGGGTACTTTTGCATGTTTTTTAGCTTCTGGCGTTTCTTTTTCGGGGTTAGACCCCCCACTATGTGCATTTTTATGGGGGTTAATATTGTATTTTTTGACTAAATTTTCGTCTATTCCATTATGAATTAAAGGTAACGTTTCATTAAGTTCGGTATGAAGAAGATCATATTCTGAGATACCAAATAGTTGTGAAATTTTTACTAAGTCTTCTAGTGATGGTACTGATGCAGCACGTTCATACCCCGACCATGTAGTGCGTGAAAACCCAATAGCATCGGGTATTTCAGCTTGTGGGATTCTTAATATTTCCTCCCTTAAATATTTTATATTTTCTGCAAAAAGTAATTTGTCCACAGCCTATTTTATTAATACAATAAATAAGCATAAAAATAAAAGACTAAAATTTGGTACTACCAAAATTTAGTATATTTTTGTCCCATTAAAAGGGACAAAACAAAAATAAAGGTAGTTAAAAATGGGAAAAGACATAAAAAGTGAAAGCTGGGTGCCAACAAAAGTATTGGCTGATATAGTGGGAACATCAGTGAATAACGTGAATAAGATACGTAGAGGTGCCAGAGGTAAGAGAAGCATTATAGCAAGCAAGATCAGGTTTGCTGAGAAGTTCCTGGAGAAGAATTTAAAGCCGCATAGAAAAAACTTTGATAAAAACCTGCTTGTATTAATACAAAGGGCAAAAGAGGTAGTTAAGGAATAGGGTTAGTATGGCTGGGGGTTTCTACCTCCGGCTTTTTTTATGACTGTTTAATTGATGTTTAAAAACTGATTACCCAATATTTAAAAACTATGCAATACTTACCACATACACATATTATCTGCCTGGAGTACGACGAGTTTGTGCGGGAGGAAATCTGTAAGGCGCGGGGGACGTATGACAGTCTGAAGGCGCGGGGGCAGATCAAGGTGCATGGGAGGGGTTGTAAGGGAAGTGGTATACTGATAGAGTTTGATAGCCTGCCCAGGGATTACCAGGAACTGGTGTACAGGGTATATGGAACGGACCTGCACGAATATATAGGCATGCAGCCCATACTAAAGCTGGTGCGGCCTGATATGGTGGCGCGGCAGTGGTATGCGGACTATACCAAGAACGGCACTACTCTGAGCCTGGAACTACAGCAGCGGTATAGCAGGCAGTGTGACTGGCTGAATATGCTGGGCGGCCTACTGGAAGACCGCAGGATGCTAAAGGAAGTGCTGAAGGTGAGTGTGACCAAGGTGTGGGAAAATGTGATAGCGCTGCACCAACTGGATAAGCCGGTGAACCCTAAGCTGCCGGTGGCCTATGATACCCTGCGGAAGAAGCTGGCACTTTACCAGGCGGAGGGATATGCGGCATTAGTGACGGGGAAGATAGGTAACCAGAACACGCGGAAGGTGAGCGAAAAAATAGAACAACTGATCGTGAGCCTATACTGCATGGACCATAAACCATATCTGAACGAGGTGTGCCGGAAATACAGGGAGTTTATGGATGGCAGGCTGCAGGTGGTGGATATGATGAGCGGTGAGGTTTTTGAACCAAAGGAATTTTATGTTAAGTCAAAAGTAGAAGGTGAAAATAAAATGGTGCCGTATGCGGTGGCTGAAAGCACGGTGGACTATTACATAAAGAAACCTGCCAATATACAGGCGATAGATTATAGCCGTATGAATAAGCTGCAATGGCGGAGTAAGTATCATCCGGCGGTTCAGCGCCTGTCGCCGGTGTTTGCATTCTCGAAGATCACGATGGATGACCGGGACTTGTCATTTAAGGATGTTATGAATATACGTAGTGTGAAGGCTTACGAGATCGCTGATGTGGCAAGCGGAGCCATCATAGGTAAGGCATTTAGCAGGGATAAGAATGTGGAACTGCTACGGGCAGCACTGCGTGATATGATGCAACTGATACTTTGTAATGGATGGGGTATGCCGATGGAAATAGAAATGGAGAAACACCTGACACGGAACCTGCAGGGCGGCTGGCAAGGGCAGGAGGCAGGGGCAGATGGCAATATGCAGGATACCGGGACATTAAGCACTAAAAAGAACGATGATACCGATACATGGGTAGATGATATACTGACCGAGGGTGTGGTGTTCGGGAATGTGCGGGTGTGCCTGGGCGGCAATGCGCGGGAGAAACGGATGGAGCATGTGTTCAGGAGAAAGAAATATGAGTTTGATAATAAGCGGCCAGGGTTTCAAGGGAGATTTTATGCGCGGATGGTGACCAACCGGATCAATAGTGATAATGACAAGGTGCGCTACCATTATGAGCAGATAGTGCAGAATGAACTGGACGACATAGAGGCATACAATAACAGCCTGCACCCGAACCAGGAGCTATACCCTAATATGACCCGCTGGGATGTGCTGGAGCAATGCCAGAACCCGCAGGCTACTGTGTACCCGGCGCATGTGATCATGCCATACATAGGCTATAAAGTGGAAACAAGCGTAAGGGCCGGGTATGTGCAGGTAATGAGCACGAGTTTCAGGTTTCCGGATATAAACATACTGACAAAGCTGGTGCGGCCGGAAGTAGATGCCTACTACATACCAGGGGAAAAGGGAATAGAGCGGATATACATATACCAGGGCGGCAAATTCATAAGCGAGGGTATCAAGGTGGTGCCCTTCCAGGAGGCAAAGGCGGAGCAGACACCGGCAGATATTGAGAATGCACAGCGGCAGTGGGGTTATCAGAAGTCTTTTGATAGCCTGGTGAAGGAAACCAGGGCGCGGATCAGTAAGGTGGGCACGAGCAAGGAGCAGAGTAGCAGCTGGCAGGCGGCTGAGGTGGTGGGGATTGAGGAGAGCGGAGAAACAGAGCGGAGAGCGGCGGTGAAGAAGAAGCAGAAAGCACTACCAGTGCAGGCTGAAATGAGTGCGAGGGAAAGGGCTTTAATGGACATTTAAAACCAATATAAACGATGATAAAAAAACTAATGTTTCGGATGCTGCGCGGGGAGATCGTGATGCGCATGTACATGATGAAAATGACCTGGGCTACGATCAATAAGGTACTCATGAGCATGGGACAGGATATAGTGCTGAGCTATGAGAACCAACCTACAAAGGGCGGCATACTGCTGCAGTTTGGAAAGCCAAACACACAGAACCTGCTGAGGGCGAAGGCGCTTTATCGTAAAAACCATTAAAAAATAGACATATGAACACAGCTTTATTCTTACAGACAATTGACGATGGTGAGGGGCCACTGCGAGTGATGGCTACTGATACCATTGAAAGGATGAATTACAAGGATTTCGAGGCCCTTTGTGCGGATATGCAGCGGCTGGTGGAGCTGGACGAGGAAGTGGTTGCCCTGGGCGCTAAAATACCTGTAATAAACAGGAGCGGGGAACTTGTGACCGGCAATCATGAAATGTGGAAGGAATGCCCATTGTGCCTTCAGGAATATGATATGAAATATGGAGGATGCCCTGAATGCGCCAGTGAGGCCGTGCATGAACTAGCACCTGGTGGAATGTTTCACCCAACTAACAAGGATCATCATTAAAAAAGCCCTGCGGAAACAGGGCCAGTATTAACCTTCAAAAAATCAAATTTATGACTTTACAGACACTTCAGCGCCAAAATATCATAAATGCGCTCATCGAGTTCAGGAAAAACTATACAGGAAGCCAGGCTGACTTCTGCAAGGCAATGGGGATCAATGCCAGCGCCTATTCACAACTGAAGGCGGGGATCAGGGATAATAAACCTCTGGAAAAAATAATAAGTGATGCAGTGCTGGTGAGCATAGGCCGCAAGCTAAATGTGCAGGTGCGCGGGGAAGTGCCCTGGAACATTGTGCGTACTGAGACTTACGAATATGTAACAGCGGCACTGGAGTACTGCCAGGCTAAAAGCATAGGCCGGATATTTTGTGATATAGCTGATGGGGGAAAGACGACAGCGGCAAAGCAGTATATGCTTACTCACCAGAATGTGTTCTATATAGACTGTGGACAGTGTAAGGAGAAAAGTGAGTTTGTACGGGCACTGGGCAAGGTTGTGGGCGTGAATGTGCAAGGGAGCTGTAAGGATATAAGGCGTGATACCATCTTCATGCTGCAGGCGATGGAGCGGCCATTGGTGATACTGGATGAGTGGGGAGACCTGGGCTATACTGCCTTCCTGGAAATAAAGGCTTACTGGAACGCGCTGGAAGATGCCTGCGGCTGGTATATGATGGGTGCCGATGGGCTTAAGGATAAGATAGAGCGCGGCATCAGGAAGCACGTGGTGGGCTTTACGGAAATGTACCGGAGGCTGGGCGGTGAGTGTATGAACCTGACAAGCAAGTTTGATGCAGTGAACCTGATAGCCTTTAAGAAACGGCAAGTGGTAAGCGTGGCTGAACACAACCTGCCTAATGGAGTGGACCTAAATGATGTAATCAAGAACACGCTGAGTCTGACCCGGGTGAAGGAGAACATACGAAAGGTGAGCGGTAATGAGCTGTTTAAAAGCGAGGCAGCATGAGTACACATATCCAACAGGTAAGGGCGCAGTTTGCGTATAACCGGATGCAGATACTATGGCTGACGAAGATGAGTGATGCGATGCTGAGCCAGTTTCAGTTTGATACGGGGCTGCAATGGCTTACCATGTATACCGCCTGTGCGGACGATGTTATGCGCTGGGCTATGAGCCAGCCACTGGTGTGGAAGTGGTGGATGAATGAGTGGAACCGCAGGGATGAGGAGTATCTGCCTATGCTGCACGATTACTACCGGGTATGGCCGAAAGAAACCCTGGCGAAATACAGGGCGATGCACCAGGAGTGTTTTATACCATTTGCATTACCGTGGACGCTGCTGGAGGATGGATATGCGAAGGCGATAGGGGACGCGCAGCGGGTAACAAAAATAAAGGGGGAATGATGATACAAAAGAATTGTAAACACTGCGGGGAAGCCTTTATGACTTATGAGGCAGTATACTGCTCCAAGGAATGTAAGAACAAGGACCATCGGCGATTTACAGATGAGGCACTGGAGTATATACAAGACCATCTTGGAAAGACTGGGGTAAAGAAGATCGCAGAGCATATAGGGGTAACCGTTAAAACTCTGAGGCGGCAGGTGAGCAGATGGCGGAAGGAGGGATTGGATGTAGGCGGCGGCAGATATGCGCATTATAAGAAAAGACAACCAAATAAACATGGGTTATAAAAAATCATTTGCGATGGAAATGAAGGTACATCGTGGGATGTGCGAAGAGCTGCTGTCGCTGTATGGCTTCTTCCTGACGAGCTATAAGTATACGGATGAGCATGAGCAGCTACTAGCGGAACACATAAAGGATATGTATCACCGGCTGGAGGTAATGGACAGGAACATGGCTAAGAGCGGCACCCTGGCACTGAGTAATAGCGAATGCCTGGCGTTTGTGCAGACGTGGAGTGTAATTGATACGAGCCGGTGGCCGTTGGCGAACGTGATCATACTGGATATGATTAAAAAAATTGATTTACGCGTAAAACAACCGAAAGCATATGCTACTCACAGATAAACAAAAGCAGGAGCTGGAAGAAGCCCTGGACGAGCTGAGCCTGGCGAAAAAGGCGCTTAAGGATGCCAAGGGCACTCCGGGTGAAGCGGATGCCAGGAAGGGGCTACTGGAGACGCTGGATAAGGTGAATGGGGTTTGTAAGTCATTTGAAGAGGGATTAAATAACGATTAAACTATAAAAAAGATGGCAACAGCTACAAAAAGGACAAGTAAAAAAGTGGTGGCCGGGGTGACTGCTGAGCAGTACCAGGAGGCGCTAAATAAGTATGCGCAGTTTGATGCTGAAAAGGACAAGCTGGAGGCAAAGATGAACCTGGAAATAGCCCGGATACGGGGTAAATATGAAAACGAGCTGACAGACCTGGAACTGAGCTGCGAGACGCAGCGGGATATAGTGCAGGCTTACTGTACGGAAAATAAGGCGCGTTTGTTTGATGATAGCAGGAGTATAGATACCATACATGGTAAGGTGGGTTTCAGGATGGGAACGCCTACGCTGAAGACGCTACCGAAGTTTACGTGGGCTAAGGTGCTGGAAAAGTTGAAAACAGTGCTGCCGGAATACGTGCGTACTAAGGAAGAGGTGGATAAGGAAGGGTTGATCGCGAACCGGACCATGGATGGCGTGGCGCAGCACCTGAATGCGGTGGGTGTATATGTGGACCAAGAGGAGCGGTTTTTTATTGTATTGAAGAAGGAAGAGGCGGCTAGTGTTAACTAACTAAAACTGATATCATGAATAGTAAGAAGCATGAGTACTTACTGGAATACCTGATGGAGGCGCGTGAAATTGAGCGTAAAGAGACTGAGCGTGTAATGAGGGAGCAGCGAGAGAAAAGAAGGAAGTGGTGGGCTTCGCTGAGGGGTAAGCTGCGGGATTTGTACAGGTGGCCTTTTACGGAGGCGAATAGTAGTGATAATAGTACGATTGTGTGATGGGCGCTGCTGCCGGATCATGGGGGTGTGAGGTGGCGGCGTCTTTTTTTAAAATGTGTATATTTTTTTAACCGGCCATTGAGGCCACAAAAACAAAACAATGAATAAAAAAATCCTGCCGCACTTGATAACCTTTACGGCTGTCTGTGCAGCGACAAACAAGAACGAGGCAGACTATGCACCGCCTGCTAATGGCAGTAATGAAGAAATGCTGATCGCATACTTCAGACGAACAAACCTGATAGCAAAGGCGTTTAATGGCGCTCAAAAGATCAAAAGGGCTGATACTAACCAAAAGAAATGGAGTATCTGGACATGGGTAAAACCTAACATAGAAGCTCCTGCGGGTTTCCGCCTGTCGTTCAGCTACGACGCCTCGGATGCGTTTATCGGTGCCCGCCCCGAGTTTATTGATCCGGCACATGGCGAAGAAGCCTTTGAGCGCTTCCAGGAGGAATTTGAAAAGCTCATGCAGTATAAAGACCTGGTAGATCAGGAGTAACAATATTTTTTAATCCAAAACTAAAACGTAACCAAAATGAAACAATTTTTAACAAGCTATGCAGCGGCCTGCGAGTACCTGAAGCGTGACACAAAATACCCTGATGTATCGCAGTACTCCGCGAAAAAACAACAGCGCCTGAATGCTGATCATGAGCTTGAGACCTTACTCGAAGCAAATAACATGATCGCAAACGATGGAAAACCGTGGGAAGCTGATCTTGCAGATACTACTCAGGAAAAATGGTATCCGTGGTTTGATATAGAACCCATTACCGACCAAGCTCCTGAAGAGGGTCCTGCGGGTTTCCGCCTGTCGTTCTACGGCTGCCTCTGCGACCGCTCGGGTGCGGCTATCGGTGCCCGCCACGCGTGCAAAAACAGGGAGGTAGCAGCGTTTATGGGTAAGAGTTGCCCAACGCTATATAAGTTGACGCTGGGTTAAAATAATGGGTTGTGCGCCACTATAGCTGAGTCCTGCGGGTTTCCGCCTGTCGTTCAACGACTGCAACTACGACAACTCGAATGCGAATATCAGTGCCCACATTTGTTAACGAAATAAAGTGGCGCAGACCTTGCCAACATGGCAAAAAATAACAAGTGAAAACGGGGCTTTGGTAGCGAAAGCGAAGAAGACCTGAAGCACAAAGGCTCATGAAAAGAATAGCGAATATATATCAGAACATATGCAGTATTGCAAACCTGGAACTGGCAGACGATAAAGCCAGGAAGGGAAAGGAGCAATGTGGCATACGTAAACATGACCAGAAACGCGATGCGAACCTTGCAGCGCTCCGGGCGATGTTGCTGAATAAAACCTATAAGGCAGGCGGTTATGATGTGTTTAAAATACATGAGCCAAAGGAGCGCGAGGTATACAGATCGGATTATTATCCACACAGGATATTGCACCATGCGATATTGAATTACCTGGAGCCGGTGTTTACATCCGTTTTTACAGCTGATACTTATAGCTGCATAAAGGGAAAAGGCATACACGGGGCTTTCTATGCGGTAAAACGGGCATTTAAGGACGTGCCAGGCACAACGTATTGCCTGAAGATGGATGTGCGGAAATTCTACCCTAATGTAGACCATGATATACTTATGGAGCTGCTGCGAAGGAAGTTTAAGGATAATGATCTTTTGTGGCTGCTGGAGGAGATCATACGGAGCGCACCGGGCTTGCCCATCGGCAACTATCTGAGCCAGGGACTGGCTAATTATTACCTGGCAGGGTTTGATCACTGGATCAAAGAGGTGAAGGGCGTAAAATACTACTTCAGGTATGCGGATGACCTTGTGATCCTGGCACCGGATAAACCTACGCTGCACCAACTACTGGCAGATATAAGAGAGTATTTGGCTAGGAAGCTGAAGCTGGAGGTAAAGGGTAACTACCAGGTATTCCCGGTAGATAAGCGTGGAGTGGACTTTGTGGGGTATGTGTTTTATCATACGCACATTCTGGTGCGTAAGCGGATCAAGAAAAACTTTGCCAGGAAACTGAAGAAAAGTAAAGACCCGGCAATGATCGCCTCTTATAACGGCTTTTTGAAGCATGGGAATTGCAGACACCTAAAAAAGAAACTATTACATGAAGCGATTCAGCGACCTGAACATAACGATAGCAGACGGGCCATTCACGGGGAAGAAAAAGGAAATGGATGAGTTATTTGACGAGGAGATCGAAATACATGATTACAGGGTGGTTGATTCCAAGTTCCCGAAGCCAGGATGCGAAAAGTGCCTGCATATGCAGATAGCTATTGACGGCAAAAAATATGTTGCTTTCTGCTCATCGAAAAACCTGATCAGAAACCTAGATCAGATAGTAAAAGAGGACTTCCCGATAGTAACGACAATTAGAAAAGACGGTAAAAAATTCATATTTACATAATGAAGACACTAGGTGTACATCAGCTGCAGAAGAAGAAGTTTAAGGTGAATGAAACAGACGGGGAATGGAAGGAGCACCTGGGAGATATACCGAATGGGTTTGTTGGGATCATATACGGGGACCCCGGGAATGGGAAAACAGAATATAGTATCAGGCTAGCCAAATATGTGACGAGGTTTGACAAGGTGGGCTGGCTGAGTTATGAGCAGGGACATGGAGCTGATCTGCAAATGGCGCTTAAACGTAATAACATGAGTGAGGTAAATGGTAAGTTTTTTATCGTTGACCCACTTGAAAAGCGTAAACGGTCAATGTCGCTAGTGGAGGAGCTTGATGAATACCTGAGCAGGAGGAGTTGCCCACCATTTGTGTTTGTTGACAGCCTGGACTACTTGCGCATGACCACGGAAGAATATTTTGACCTGAAGGAGAAACATGGCAAACGCAGACGAATATTTTTTCTAAGTCATGCGAATGGTAATGAACCTAAGAGCCGAACCGGTAAGGATATTATGTATGATGGGATGGTGGGGATTTTTGTGAAGCGGTTTATAGCCTACCCGAAAAAGAACCGACTGGGCGGCATTGAGGACTATATAATATGGGAAGAGGAGGCGAGGAAACGGAATGCACTTTACTTTAAGAAAAAAGAAAACGCTGAATAATGGTTAAATATATACTCGTATCCACAAAGTTTGAGGGCTACCTGGTTTATGGGTTCAATAAGAGGGGCTACCTAGTGCTGTTTGAGAACTGTGGCTGGGCGATGACTGATGAGCAACAGGCGGCAGTATTGCAAAACCTGCGGTATGGGTTGAGCCTGGATAACTTTAAGGGATGGGTGAATAGTTGTGGCCATAAGGTGGTGAAGGTGGATGTGGACCTGAGCTTTGAGCGGTTCTGGATGGTGTATGATAATGCCAGGAACCGGATACCTGCGGAAAAGCTGTGGAAAGGGCTGAGTGATGATCAACGGCAGTATGCCTTTTATGTGCATGAGGCTTATATGCAATACCTGAAGCAGAATGGCTGGCTGACTAAGATGTACCCGGATACGTTTTTAAGAATGCATCTGCGGGATGAGTTTTATAAAATGAAAGCACCAGAAAAAAAATAGTACTATGAGGCAAATACCTGGGAGAAAGGTTCATAATACCTTGTTCGGACTGGAGGAAGAGCCGGTGAATGAGGATCAGCAGGATACCAGGGGACGGGACCCCGAACTGATCAGGCAGCGTGATGAGCATTTGCTGTACCGGTATAATTACTACCGGAGCAAATATTACAAGAGCAAGAATGATCCGAGGCTAGACTATGACTGGATAATGGAGCAGCTTGGGCGGGAATTTTACCTGACGCCATATACGGTAGGTAAGAAGATCGCTGATAACATTGGGCTATCAGTGCGCATACACAGGGAAAAAATTAGTATTGCTAAACTGCAGGAAAAATATCCTTTTTTTAAATGGTAGATACTGAATATAAGGTGAACAATGGCCAGATAGCGAAAATACACGTTTTGCTGGCTAAACTAGGGCTTGGAAAGGAAGTGAAGGCACAGATGGTGCAGCAGTATACTGATGGCCGTGAAACGAGCACAACGAAGCTGAGCTGGAAGGAAGCGGCAGATTTGATAAAGGACCTGGAGGGACAGCTGGCCGGTGCAGATAAGCAGGTATTAAATGACGGCAAAGCAGACAGGAAAAAGAAGCTGATACTGCATTATGCCCACCAAATGAAGTGGCAGATAACGGAAGAGGGCAAAAAGCCAAAAATAGATATGGCCCGGGTAAATGATTGGTGTGTGAAGTACGGGATGTATCATAAGGCGCTTAATGACCATAGTGTGGGGGAACTGAGCAAATTGGTGGCGCAATTTGAAAAAGTGTATAAGAGCTATTTAAATGCGATTTAATTGGTAATTTTATAAAAAAATAGATCATGAAACAGCTAATACTTTTTATTGCCTGCCTGATATCGCTGAATGCAAATGGGCAAGCGTATGTTAACGGGATTGAATACAAGCAGGGAGAATCAAAGGAATCTTTTCAGAAAAGAAAGCATGCTGCTGATAGCGCGATATATGAAGAAGCAAGGCAGGCATATTGGAAAACACACACCAATACTACCGGAGAAGATGAGTGGATAAAAAGGTACACTGATCAAAAGGAAAGTGAAAATGCCGAAAAGGCGTCCTATGCGCAAACAGTAAAGGAATTGACTCCTAAATATGGAGCGTCAGTTGCCAAGCGAATTGCTAAGGGGCAGGTATGGATCGGGATGACAGACCAAATGTGTGAGCTTTCATTGGGCAGAGCCGATGATGTAAAAAACACTTATACTGATAAAGGCAAGATA